>Ga0114999_10010208_pt1 | contig 10188 bp, 12 predicted proteins | sample ArcticOcean_MG_C_3_FD_89820 | JGI IMG/M metagenome (GOLD analysis project Ga0114999, IMG submission 89820) | Marine microbial communities from western Arctic Ocean - ArcticOcean_MG_CB8_126 | ecosystem: Environmental > Aquatic > Marine > Oceanic | place: Arctic Ocean: Canada Basin | collected... | reverse complement strand
CACCGTATTCCTCGAAAAATGGCTGGCGGTGTCACGCCATGTGGAGATCCAAATCCTCGGCGACACCCACGGCAATCTCGTGCATTGCTTCGAGCGCGAATGCTCAATTCAGCGGCGCCATCAGAAGATCATTGAAGAAGCCCCATCGCCCGCAGTCACTGATGATCTTCGCGAACGGATGGGCAACGCCGCCATCGCGGCGGCGAAAAAGCTCGGCTATTCGTCGGCCGGCACCGTGGAATTCTTGCTAGACGGCGATGACTTTTGGTTTCTTGAAGTCAATGCTCGATTACAGGTGGAGCACCCGATTACTGAGGAGATCATTGGCCACGACCTGGTCCGAGAACAAATACGCGTCGCCGAAGGTGAAGCATTGTCCTTCACCCAGGACGACCTCAGCATCAATGGCCACGCGATTGAAGCACGACTCTATGCGGAGAACCCGAGCAAAAACTTCTTGCCTTCGCCAGGCACCGTGGTTGCGTGGGAACCATCCACAATTGGTGACGCGCGGTTTGACTCTGGGGTCGAAAGTGGTTCAGTCGTGAGCGCTGATTTCGACCCGATGATTGCGAAAGTCATCGTGCACGCGCCAACGCGCCGCGAAGCAGCGGGCCGACTGGCACGAGTATTGGAAACGACGCGAGTGCAAGGTCTGACAACCAACCGAGATTTTTTGGTCACGACACTGCGCAGCCCGGAGTATCTCGCTGGCGAGACTACCACCGACTTTATCGAGCGTGTGAAGCCAGCCCGGGTGCGCGAACTCACATCGACCGAGGTCATAGACGCCGGCATCGCTGCGTGCATCGAATCCCAGGCTCGACGCCGAGCTCGAGCAAAGATAAATCATGCGATTGCGAGTGGCTGGCGTAATTCGACGATGCCCTACGAGCGAGTCGATTTCACTGTCAGGGACGACGAGCTGCATGTCGAATACCGCATACAGCGCGATGGCCGATACCGCTTTAAGGTGGCTGACCGAGATTTTATGGTGAGCGTTTTCGAAGCTGGCTCGGGACAGGTCGACATCGACATCGACGGACAACGTTCCAGCTACACGATTGATCAGATTGGCTCGCGCTGGCTACTCCACGGTAACGCAGCTGATGTAGAGCTTGTCGAACAGCCGCGCTACCCGCTCCCGGATGCGGCTGACATGACCGGCGGTTTGGTTGCGCCCATGCCTGGGGCGGTGTTGACCACCGAAGTCGCACCCGGCGAAACTGTCACAAAAGGTCAACTGCTCATCATTCTAGAAGCGATGAAGATGGAACATCGAATCACCGCGCCCCGTAATGGCACCGTTGCCGGTGTCCACGTCAATGTGGGCGATCAAGTCGAGAACGGCCAACTTATGGTCACGCTCGAAGAAGAACCCCAAGAAGGAGACGAATAGTCATGGCAACAACCGAAGCCACTTTATATGAGATCAAGAACGGCGCGGCTTGGATCACATTGAACCGACCGCAGAACCGCAACGCGTTATCGGCCATTCTGGTCACTGAACTATACGACCACATCCTAGAGTCCAACGAGAATCCGGAGGTGCGTTGCATCATTATCACCGGAACCGGACCCGCGTTTTGCGCGGGCGCTGACTTAAAAAGCCCGCCCGGCCAAATTGCCGAAGGTTCTAGTCGCGCGATACCGTATCCGGCTGTGTTAACGGCCATACAAGACAGTCCCAAACCGGTCATTGCAGCAGTTAACGGTGCTGCCTTTGCTGGCGGACTGGGTCTGGTCGGTGCGGCCGACATTGTGATCACCGACGCCGGCGTGCAATTCAGCTTCAGCGAGGTTCGAATCGGTGTGATCCCAGCCGTCATCTCGGTGGTTTGCTTGCCGAAGCTTGGCGTGCATCACGGAATGAAGTTGTTCGTTACCGGCGAGCGATTCACCGGTCAACAAGCGGTCGACATGGGTTTTGCACACCGTGCGGTCCCAGGGGAACAACTCGTTGCAGCGGTGCAGGAAGAAATCGACATGATCAATCGCGGCGGCCCCAACGCAGTCGTGGAGTGCAAGAAGCTGGTGCGCGCCGTCCCTGGGTTGTCGCGCGAGGAAGGCTTTAAGCTGACAGCAGAATGGAGCGGCCGCATGTTTCGTGCCGAAGAGGGTGCCGAAGGTATGGCGGCGTTTCGCGAAAAGCGCGACGCGAGTTGGATAAGCAGCGAGTAACCGCGAACGCAAACCCAAACCCAAACCCAAACCCACACAGCATCGCGGCTAAAGAGGCTGTTGCAAAACAGCCCTAAAAGCCGCGATCTTGGCCGCAGAAGTTCAACCCGATCCGGAATCGGAACTCGCGGCCAAAAGCGGCCAATTTATAACCAGGCGTCCACCGCCTGCAGGAATTCGTCAGGCTTATCCAGCGGCACCGAGTGCCCGGATCCCTCGATCTCACCCAACTTGCCATCTTGCAACGTGTCGACCATTTTTTCCGCCACGTCGCGGTCAAGAATATTGCTCAGCTCGCCGCGAAGTAGAAGTGTCGGGACATTGATATTCTCAACCAGTTTCCAGCCATCCGCCGCGCTCGTTCGCTCCCGCGGATTGCTAGTGTCGCGCAACGCCGGATCGTAGCGATACGTCCAACTCCCGTCGTCAGTACGCATTAACGATTCGTAGACTCGTCTGCGTTGATGCGCTTGCGGCGGTATAGGGTTGTCCTTGTGGGCTCTTTCGAATGCTGCTTCGCGGCTATCAAATACGTCACTACGCGCCACATTCTGTTGGATTCTCTGCAGGCCGCTCGCAGCTATTTCCGGTGCAATGTCCACGATGACCAATCGCTCAAGTTCCGGCGGCGCGAGTCCCGAATAGCCAATGGCTACGATGCCGCCCATTGACAACCCAAGTAACAAGAAATCCTTGAGTCCCATCGCTTGCACAAAGGCTTGGGTGTCTTGCACCATTTCCGTCGTGCCGTAGGCAGTCGCCGGAGCCCACTGGATTTCGCCGTGGCCGCGTTGGTCGAGGGCTAAGACCCGAAAACGCGTTGACATTGCAGCTGCAAACTCATCCCACGAGCGTGCATGGCCTGTATAGCCATGCAATAAGACTAAAACCTGCGCATTCGGAGTGGCTGACGGCCATTCACGATAGTGAAAGCGCAAACCCCGCAGTTGAATGAGTTCATCTGATACTTGAGTCAAAATGATCTCCGAAAAGGCAAATCGCTAAAAAATCATAGTGGCGCGAACAGCAAAAAGTCGCAACCGATCTCGGCATCGCGCAGCGCATGATACCGAGACCGATCGCGGCCCACAGGCGGAGCGGTCGTTTAACGACCTGCATTAGCACACCGCAACGTCTACTATTGCCTCCAAGAAAGCGGAGGTGGTATGCAAAAAGTTACGGTTGCTGTATTCCTATTTGGGCTTTACGCTTTCACGCACGGCCACAACACGTTGACCGAGAACGAGGTCAAAAACGGCTGGCAGCTACTGTTTGATGGCTCGACAACCTCCGGTTGGCGAAACTATCAAAGCGATACGATTACCGATGGGTGGCAAGCGATTGAAGGTGAACTGCGCCGAGTAGGTCAATCCGGCGACATCATAACGCGACAAAAATACGAGAACTTCGAACTCACCGTAGATGCCAAAGTTCTGGACGGCGGCAACAGCGGCGTGTTCTTTCGTGCCGGAGAAGATGACCGCTTCATTTTTCTATCGGCCCCGGAAGTTCAAATCCTCGATGACGCCCGTCACCCGGACGGTAAGCGTGAGCTGACATCAGCGGGCGCTAACTATGGTTTGCACCCGGCGCCGCGCGGTGTCGCGAACCCGGCAGGCGAGTGGAACACAATTCGCTTGCTCGTTCTCGGCAACGCGGTGACACAATGGTTGAACGGCACTGAGATTTGCTCCTACGAGATCGGTAGTGCCGACTGGCGTGCCCGTTTGGCGCAAAGCAAGTTTGCCAATTGGCCGAATTACGGTCGCCTGGAAACCGGCTATATCGGTTTGCAGGACCATGGTGATGCGGTCTTTTTTCGCAACATCAAGATTCGATTGATCGAGTAGCGATCCCAACGTGCTAAAGCCCAAAGATCTAAAAAATACTGCTCAAGTTCTGCGACAAAATTAGAGTTTGTTCCAGAAAGATATGCCGCTGAGCTAGTCTGAATTCGTCCCCGACCCGTCGCAGCACATCCTCGCGCCGGCCGATCCAACTGTCTTCCTCGCTCTCTAGTCGAGTTCGATAGAGGTGGATATTACTGGCAACGCTCATTTCGGCTTGCGTGCCTTCTAGCAAACGGACATTGGACACGAAGTGGCGGGTACGCGAGGGCGGATCTTCCGCCCACGGATTGGCCTTAGTGGTTTTTTGCACGCGCATTTTGAGCATCGCTAGATCATCGTCAAAGAACGCCATGTCGCCCGGCTGGGTGAATTCATTCGCCGTCTCGCGTGCCGTCGTCGTACGCCGCAATGGCATCCAATAGTGAATGTCGTCGGCCAGCAACCCAAGCCATTCGTCGTAGCGACGCTCGTCAAGCAGAGCGGCTTCCGCATACAGCCATTGCTCCACTTCAAATTGCAGCCGCATGCGTGCATCGGTGTCTAAGCTTGCGAGCATCTATATCTTGCCGGTCGGTTCCGGGCTGTGGTTGCGCGCGAGGTCGTCCCAGTCCTTGGCCCGCATCCACTCTTCCCAACATCGATAGGTCCATAACTGGCCATGCTCGTTTACAACGGTTTCGATACTTTTTTGCTCACCGTCTTGATACACCGTGTCGTGACCCTGTCGCATCGAAAAATTCGACGCTCGCTCGCCGGTCACTGTCCCACGCGACGTGCGGGTGCTATGAATCCAGTTCTCACCATCGTCTTGTTCAAGTAAGCCCGCCGGTCCGAAGAAGTGGATCGCCGCTTGCACCACCTCACGCCGCTCTTCCGCAGACATGGATTTCTCCACCAACGTGAACCACCACAGCTCGGTCTCGAGTGGCCCTTTGGGAATTCGCAAACAAAGTTGATTGCCGCCGAGGGCTACCCAGACATTGGGAAATAGGTTTGGGTGACCGCGCGAACGAATACCAATGGGACCCAATTGCTCTTTCGCCTTGTCACTGGCGCGCCATGCGTTTGAGAACGCACCTCGATTACCTTCGTCTCTGCGGGGTCCTTGGTATTTCGCGTCCATTTGGGCTTGCCGGTCTACGCTCACACCCGGCCCTCCGATGCCGTGGCCATATTCACCGAGGATGACCATCTGATCCATCGGAAAGAGCGACTCTTCGGTAATCGCGCCGGCTCGAATCGCCGAGAGATGGCTAACCTTCGGATGGTACCAATCGAACAGATTGTCTACGGCAAGTTTCCAATTGCATTGGATGCGGTTTTTTTGAATACCGTCCACTACTTCCATCTCTCCGCGTTCGGCAACGAGATCGATGCTGAGGCGTCCCACCCAACCGAGAAAATCGACGAGCGGTATGGCCTCGGGGTCGAGTGTTGCAAATACAAAGCCGCGATAGATGTCGACTTGGGCTGCACGCGCTAACCCCAAATTGTCTATATCGAGATCGTTTTCGTAGTATTTGTCGAGCCCCGGGACCGCCAGCAAGCGGCCATCCAAATCGAAATTCCAACCGTGGTAGGAACAGAAGAAAGAACTTGTCTTACCTTGCTCCGCGCGGCAAACCGTATTCCCACGATGCGTGGCACGAATTCAGGAACACATTAACTTCGCCTTCACGGTCGCGCACGATGATCACCTGATCCTCACCGATGCTGTTGAGGAAATAGCTGCCCGGGTCGGGGATCTGCGATGTGTGGCACATGAAGTTCCAGGAGCGCGCAAAGATCTGGCGCATTTCCTGCTGGTATATGTCTGGATCCGAAAAGATGCGCCGATTCACAGTGCCATTCTCGGTGTCTACATATCGGTCCGTTGCAATGACGTTCTTGTTACCCGTCTTACCCATCTCGCTATTTCCGATCTTGCCGGATCAGGCCCGCCAAGTTGTCGGCAAACTTAGGGTATTCGTCATTCAACACAGCTTGCGCACGCTCGCTTGGCAAATTGATCACCTCCGTGTGTGGGAGTAGGTAGAACCGCTCTTCTTTTATTCCGAACACCACCGTTCGCGCAACTTCTTCTGCAGGCAAGCCGCGTTCGAGCGACTTCACGTAAACCTTCCACAATCGCTCGCCAGACGTCGAGCTTAGCGCGACGTCATCTTGCATCAGCGCCGTATCAACCGCACTGGGGCACAACACCGATACCCTTATGCGCGCACCGAGAAAATCTAACTCTTGCGCCAAGCCTTCCGTAATCGCTAACACCGCATGCTTGCTGGCATGGTAGCCGCAGACGAAGCCGCGCGATGCGAAGGATGCTTCTGATGCTGTACTTACAATGTGAGCCGGGTCGGTTTGAGCAATGAGCTTCGGGACAAACGAGCGCAACCCGTTGACAACGCCACGCACGTTCACGTCCAAGACGCGTTTAACTTCCGTGTCCGGTAGTTCCCAGATCGGCCCCATCGCAGGCATGATGCCAGCGTTGTTGATTAGCAGGTGGACGTTCGCGTGCTGACTGAATATCTCGGCCGCGACAGCTTGCATACGATCAGCATCCGACACATCAGCCACGACTGATTGCACGTCGAGTTCATCTGCAACACTTTTGAGCTTTGCTGCATTAGCATCGATCAAGACCAGATCCATGGCTTCGGCATGCAACGCCCGCGCAAGCGCCCCCCCCTACGCCAGAAGCGGCACCCGTTATGACCGCAAGTTTCTGTGCGAGGTCTTTCACCCGAGTCCTTAGTGAGATCCTGCCAAATTCTTCAGCAGATGCGCCGCCCCGTGTTCGCTATTGATCACGGCACTCTCGCCAAACAAACGCTCTTTTTGGCCGCCATAAATCTCCCGGTTAGCGCCGAGCGGTGCAAGCTCGTTCGCGCGTGCTTGCGCCAGCCCGAGCAAGTCGTCAAGGTCCGCAACCGCTTGCACAATACCCGCTTGCAAAGCGTCGGGCCCGGTCCAGCGACGCGCGAGTTGTACCGTTTCAAAAAACGCGTTCATCGGGATCTTATGACGGAACAGTGCAAGCTCTGGGCTCGGAATGGTCATGCCCAGTTGCATCTCGTTCGCACACAAAAACCCACGATCGCTTCGTTGAATTCGTACGTCATGACACAGCGCGATCATAAACCCAGCACCGAACGCGTGGCCGTTGATCGCACAAACGGTAGGGATAGGCAACGTGATGAGGCGCCCTGCCAACGTCATATATTCTTCACCGAAAACGTTGCGGTCACCGCCTTCGGGGTGGTCGTCAGGCGCGCTCACCCAGTCCAGGTCCAGGCCATTCGAGAAAAACTTTTCGTCGGCCGAGCGCGTAATCAACGCGGCGGGTCCGGTCGACGCTTCGACTTCGTCGAGCGCTCGTGCAATCTCTCGCACGAACGTCGTATTCCAGCGGTTTTCTCCCGCGTCCATCGTGAGGGTGAATATGTCGTCTTCGCGACTTAGATCGATCATGGATGGTCCTCCTTCGTAGCTACTTCTGAAACGGTAATTCGGCGCCAGCAGGCAACTCGACGTCCAAGCCGTTGAGGGTCATGGATACCAGGCCATAAAACCCGCACAAGCCAATTAACTCGACAACCCCTGTTTCGCCAAATTGATCTTTGGCCGCGCTAAACACCGCATCGCTCAGCGTACGCTCATCCTGCAATTCGCGCGCAAGATTAAAAACTGCTAAATCACCCGGATCGCTCATCTCGGGCTCGGTACCAACTTTGATCGCTTGTATTACCGCTTCGGGTACGCCAGCGTCGCGCGCCATAGGTTCATGGGCAAACCACTCGAACTGGGCTTGCCAGCGTTGCCCCGTGACCAAGATCGCGAGTTCGACGTAGCGCCGGTCGACCGACGTGCGAAAGCGAAAAAAATCGCCAAGGCCCAAAAGGCGTCGGCCCATTTCCGGGCTGGTGATCCAAGCATCGAACGGCCCTCCAACGTTAGCGCCTTTCGGTTTGACTGGCCGCGCGGCGACAATCTTGTCAAATACTTCTTGCTGCGTTGCGCTCAGCTCGCCAAGCTCCTTACTTTCTAATCTACTCACTAAAACCTCCATTTCTAAGGCCGGAGAAAAGGGGCTCCGATCCCGTTAGCCAATTTTAGCGCTACGGCCACCATCGACAGGCAACAATATGCCTGTTATATATCGCGCCTCTTCGGATGCCAAAAAAACTGCGGCATTCGCTGTATCCCAACCGTTACCGACTACATCAATCAGCGGCACCCGTGCTTGACGCTGGTCACGCCAAGTGTCCCGTTCAACGTTCCTCGCTGCGGCTGGCGCATCGACCGCCATCGGCGTATCCATCAAGCCAGGCAGGATTGCATTCACACGTACACCATGCGCGGCATACTCTAACGCCATTCCTTGTGCGAGCGCATTCATAGCAGCTTTCGATGTTTTGTATGCCATCAACGGTGTCGTCGATATGGACGCCAAAGAGGAGATCAGGGTAATCACTCCACTGTGTTGCTCGCGCATGTGTGGCAACACGCTTTTGCTTGCTAACCACGCGCCTTTGAGGTTTGTGTCGTGGATGCGTTGCCAATTGGCTTCACTCACGCTTTCAGTGCGACCGTCGCCTGCACCGATGCCTACATTGACGTGTAACACATCGATACGTCCATATCGGTCGATGCACTCGGACGCAACCGCAGTACAGGCTTGGCCATCGGTAATATCAGCGGCAAACGCCGCGCAATCGGCGCCCTCGACCGCATCGAAAACGGTGTGCAGCGTTTCTTCTGCGGCCGCGTGATCTACATCGACCAGAAGCACGCGCGCACCTTCACGCGCAAACGTGATTGCCGTGGCACGACCGTTGCCGATCGTCGCACCGGGGGTTTGACCTGCGCCAAATACGATCGCGCTTTTTCCTTGCAGACGGCCCATCTTCTTTGTCCCGCTTTGTATTTGAATGTCATCTTCGGCACAGGCACTGAGGACGAGACCTTAGCTTACCATTGCGCCCATGCATCAATACTGGTTTCTCGCCATCGTACCGCTCGCGAAGCTGGGCATGCTTTCATTTGCCGTGATATTAGCTGCCTGCCTTACGCTCATGTTCGCCCTGCTGTTCGGTGTGATTTGGCTTGATGGGATCGCCCTCAACCGCATTGCAGATTTAGGCACCAGCATGTTTTTCGCAACATTAGTTGCGTACTCGATGGTGGCGGATCGTGTGTGCTACGTCGGTCCTCGCGCGCAATGCAAGAATTGCGACCGGCATTCGATTATGACGACAGCGAATTTCCCAACATGCTCGAATCGATGGAAAAAACCAATCTTGGCAAGGCAGCCACTTTTGCCGTGATTGGCCTTGCGGGCGGCATCGCACACAGCGTCGTTTTGTGAGCCACCACAGAATCGGAGCCAATGAGTCTTGCCAGGTGGGGCAGCATATTCGGTACGAGTTTGGCCTGGTTTGTCGTGACCTACGTTGTGGCTGCGTTCATTCGCAACGCCCACACTTTCGCCCGGCTCGGCGCCCAGCATATGCGAATCGACCTATTCAAACCGCCAGCGTTGTATCCATTCGGATTAGTTGCCGTGCTCCCAACGCTTGACCTCATAGGGACGCAAGCACTGCATCCTTTACTGTCCCTCGACGGTGGACTCAATGCGTTAGCAATGCTGCCTAGTCTCACCATTACGCTGGCCGCGTTGACCTGTCTGTTTTTTTCGGACGACCTGGCCATTGCACGAACGAATAGTGACGGCGAAGCACGAAGCGATACTCGACGTGCAGCAGCAGATCGATACAACTCGCCAACAGAGTTCCAACCTGGCGTTGTTACAGCCGCTGTTAGCTCACCGCGAATGCTTGGACGGACTTTCCGAGTGGCCCTTCCAAGTATCGACCCTTGCACGCTGGTCACTCTATCTACTCATCCCGCCGTTGACGTGGGTTGGTGCTGCGCTAATCGAAAAAGCCGTCGATGGGTTTCTCGCATGACTCGATTAGGCGTTGTAGCGCCGTGTTTTGTGTCAGACCAAGGCTAGCTAGTGCTTGTCCAAAATGCGCTGCATTTTTGAGGCCGCACTAGGCGAGGACAGGAGTCCGAGGCAAAAACCGTAGGTTTTTGGGAGGTTTCCGTGAGGAAACCGCAGGCCATCTCTGGACAGGAACTAGCTAGCCGACCT
>Ga0114999_10010207_pt1 | contig 10190 bp, 9 predicted proteins | sample ArcticOcean_MG_C_3_FD_89820 | JGI IMG/M metagenome (GOLD analysis project Ga0114999, IMG submission 89820) | Marine microbial communities from western Arctic Ocean - ArcticOcean_MG_CB8_126 | ecosystem: Environmental > Aquatic > Marine > Oceanic | place: Arctic Ocean: Canada Basin | collected... | reverse complement strand
TGCTCCAACGGCCGAAGACACTCCGGTTGGGCGCTTTCTCGCCCGCCGAGGCCCCGGAATGCACCACGTTGCGTTCGAGGTAGCGGATGTCTCGGAAGCAATCCGCGACCTGAGTAGTGCAGGAGCGACATTGATAGATGACGAACCACGTCCCGGATTGGGCGGGCACGAGGTCGCGTTCGTTCACCACGAATCGCAGCATGGCGTACTTATCGAGGTGGTATCGCAATGACGAGAGATGACCATGTTCGCATCGAGATCGGCTATGAGGGGGGTCACGTCACGGCGTCGATGGTGTCCGCGGCGTCAGCTGACGAGCTGGATACGAGGCTCGGCGAAAACGCTGGGGGCGTCGTTCTTCTCAAGGCTGATGACGCTACGATTACCGTCGTGTTGGGTCGGGTCGCCTATGTACGGAGATTCGCGCGCGATTCAAGGGTCGGCTTCGGCGGCTAGTCGGCCGCTGCTTTACCGCGCACGTGGCACTAGAAGTAGGCATTGTCGGTCTTCCGAATTCGGGCAAGACAACACTCTTTAACGCGCTGACTCGGGCGGGTGCCGAGATCACCGCCTATGCGACCGTGGCCGAGAAGCCAAACGTTGGCATGGCACCGGTTGCCGATGAGCGCCTCACTCCGCTCGCAGGGATTGAGAGCTCCAAGAAGGTCACGCCTGCCGCGATCCGCGTGGTTGACGTGCCCGGAACGGGCGCCGCGTTGCTCGGCAATCTGCGGAGCGTTGATGCCATTCTTGCCGTGATGGGCGGGTTCAGTTCCGAGGCTGACCCAGAAGCCGATCGCGAGTCGCTACGACTGGAGCTGCTTTTTGCCGATCGAGATCACGTCGAGAAGCGGCATGAGAGGGTCGTCCGAGACGCGAAGTCCGGGAAGCCGGAGCCGCGAGAGGAGCTCGCTCAGCTGGATGCACTCATAGCCCATCTCGATGCGGAGGGCACAATCGCCGACTACGTCGGCCAAGTGCCCGAGGCGCTTGAACCCCTGACCGTCAAGCCGCTCATCGAAATCGTGAATGGTCCGGGGGGCGTCGACGCCAAGCTTGAAGCGGAGCTTGCGGAGTTGCCGGAGGAGGAGGCCGACGCATACCGTGACGGCCCGTCGGCTCTCGATGACGTCACGCGACGACTCTTTGCAAGTCTCGATCTGGTGACGTTCTTCACAGCCGGCGACACGGAGACGCGAGCGTGGACGCTTTCTCGAGGAGACACTGCTCTGGACGCCGCCGCCACGATCCACACGGACATTGCTCGCGGATTTATCCGCTGCGAAGTGATCGCAGCTAGCGACCTCATAGAGCTTGGTTCACGTGCCGAGATCGCAAAGCAAGGCCGCCAGCGGCTTGAAGGAAAAGACTACGTCGTCGCAGACGGCGACGTAGTCAACATCCGCTTCAACGTCTAGGTGCGGTCGAGCCTCCGGCTAGCCGGAGAGTGCGTAGAGGCTTCCGAACTTTGCATTGAGATAGTCGAGATAGGGCTGTGCGCTCAACTGCTCACCAAGGACGGTGTCGAGTGCTTCGGACAGCGTCAGAGTGCTGCCCCGCGCATGAACATTCTCCACAAGCCATTCTCGTAGTGGCTGAAAGTTGCCGCTCGCGATCTGGGCGCTCACGTCAGGGATCTCTTCTGAGATCCGGCGCCAGAGCTGCGCGGCCACGAGGTTGCCAAGCGCATAGGTGGGGAAGTAGCCAAATCCGAAGCACCAGTGCGGGTCCTGCAGCACACCTTGGGCATCGTCGGGAACGTTGATGCCGAGATACTCTTGCACCCGCTCGTTCCAGGCTTCCGGCAGATCCCGGGCGGCTAGCGTCCCCTCGACGAGCGCCAGTTCGAGTTCAAACCGAAGGATGATGTGGAGGTTGTAGGTGACCTCATCTGCTTCCACTCGGATCAACGAGGGAGCGACGCGATTGATCGCGCGGTAGAAGCCGCCGCCGCTTGCGCCCGCGAGTTGCTCTGGAAACGCCTGCTGAAGCGCGGGGAACGCAAACTCCCAGAACGCCTGGCTGCGTCCGACCAGGTTCTCCCACATCCGGCTCTGCGATTCATGAAGCCCGAGCGAACTCAATCGCTCGAGCGGCGTTCGGTCAAGATCAGTAGATACTCCGGCCTCGTAGAGGCCATGCCCGAACTCATGCATGGCACCAAAGATTCCCGCGGGTAGATAGTCGTCGGAATAGCGGGTCGTGATCCGTATGTCGTCCATGCCGACACGAAGCGCGAACGGATGCACAACCGTGTCGAGGCGCCAACTATTCTCGTCGAAACCGAGCCACTTCAGGACTTGCTCGACGAAGGCAACCTGACCTTCGACTGGGTAGTTCTGGTGAACCAGCGATGCAGCTGGCGCGGTGTCACTTTCGCGAATGGCCTTGACCAGCGGAACGAGCCCTTCTCGTAGGTCGGCAAAGATCTCCTGAACCGCCGCCGTCGTCATCCCGGGCTCGTAGTCGTCGATCAGATAGTCGTACGGGTGGTCTGCGCCTTCGAAGCACTCGATATAGCGCCGTCGCAGCTCCACCCCATTCTCCAGCGATGGCAAGAACAGCTCGAAGTCGGAGGTCGCCCGCGCCTGCACCCAGGTTTCATGAGCACTCGAGGCGGCCGCCGACATCTCGGCCGCGAGCTCCTTTGGTACCCGGCGCTCCTTCTCATGATCGCGACGCGTGACCCGAGCGAGTGAGCGCTCAAAACTCGTGTACTCGTCGTTCTGCGTTGCCTCCGCGGCTTCGTCGATCAGCCTTCTGACGTCGTCGCCGACAAAGCGCTCATGCGCGATCAGGGCTACGGTCGCCCGCTGCCTGGCTCTGCTCGCGCCGCCCCTTGGCGGCATCATCGTCTGTTGATCCCAGCCCAGCAGGCCCGCTATTCGCTCCAGGTCGATGATCTCGCCGAGAATGGCCCTCAGCTGCTCTACGGGATTGGAGTTGGACACGCCGTCTCACCTTAGACAACCACACCAGTCGTCGAGTAAAGAGCCAGAAAGCACCGGGGCTAGCGACAGAAGTGGATCGATTTGCGCACGCGCCCTACAACAACCCGGCGGCCGGCCGGTCGGAGCCTCGCGAGCTGGATGATTTCGCCTGACCCGTAGGTAGCGTCGCTGCGACGGCGTCGAGTTGGTTTGCGTAGTAAAGCGCCGCGGCCTCGGCGGTGCGGGCCGCGCGCACATCATGGTGCGCCGCGATGGGGTGCAGGACCTCTGCCAGGGTTGCAGGATCGAGGAGATCACCGGCAAGGCCTTCGACCGTGCGGACGCCAAGTTGTACGTGGCCCAGGAGCTCACCTTCGCGAGTCTGCGGAAAGCCGGGCGCGCGCTCGAGTTCGACCGTCCGACCGATGTCGTGGAGGAGCGCCGACGCTACGAGAATGTCGGAGCGAAGTCGAAGATGGAGCTGACAAAGGTCTCGGCACACAGTTGCGACGGCGACCGTGTGCTCAAGCAATCCGCCCGAATAGCCGTGATGCCCAGCGGGTGCCGCAGGCAGGCCCCGGTAGCCGACCCGTATTCGCTCAGCGTTCAGGAATCGCTCAAGAAGCGCATGGAGACCGGAATGGCTTATCTCACCCGCCAGGAACTCGAGGAAGCCGTCGAGCTCACCTAGCTCGCGGCGGGCGCGCGGGAGTAGCTCCGCCGGATCGACATCCTTTGCTTTTTCAATCGTGCGAATATCGAGCTGAAGGCGAGTCTTGTACCGCTCGACCCTCCCGAGGACCCGCACAGCATCACCAAGCTCGAATTCATTCGCGAGAAGCTCAACGTCGTTCCAGACCCGCCCATCGATACGACCTGTTGGATCAACGAGTTCGAGCATGAGGTATGTACGGCCCGTGCGCGTGCGCGAACGTTCCTTTCTCGCGACGGCGAATATTCCGTCCACGAGGCGGTCTTCCTCAAGGTCTGCGATAGCAACGCCAGCGTCCATTCATCGAGTCTAAGTCGAATGACGGATGCTAGGCTCGCCGCCGTGTTCCAGTCGCATCCTTGGCACGTCTTCCGATCGGCGAGCGTGATTCGCGCGCCATTTGTGCCCACCGACGGCGCGCTGTGAAAGATGTCGATCCAGAGCTTTGGTTGGCGGCGTGTCGTGCCGCGGCAGAGGCAGCAAGCGTCGCGCTGAGCGGGCTCGTGACGCGGGCCGACCGCGAGCAGACGCTCGGTCGCGGCGAGGGTGGCGATGAGACTGTGGCTGTTGATCGAGCCGCCGAGAACGCTGTTGTCGCCGAGCTCGAGCGCCTCCACGCAGCGGGACACTCGTTCACCCTCGTTTCGGAGGAGCTCGGGATCAGGGAGTTCGGTCAGAGCGACGTCCACGTCGTCGTTGACCCGGTTGATGGCTCGGCCAATGCGAAGCGGGCAATACCGTTCTACTCGCTGTCGATTGCCGTTGCGTCCGGGCCGACACTCGGCGACGTTGAAGTGGGGTACGTCAAAGACTTTTCGTCAGGTGAGGAATGGACCGCAGTCCGCGGGGATGGAGCGCGCCTCAATGGCGAGCCGCTCCGCGAGAGGCCGAAAGAAGAGATCGAGATACTGTCGCTGGAAGCGACCTTGAGCTCGCTCGTTGCCGACCACGCTGCAGCGTTTGTCTCGGTGGCTGATCGGCTTCGGATCATGGGATCCTGCGCGCTCTCGCTCTGCCATTTCGCGGCCGGGCGCGTCGATGCCGTGTGCTCTCTGCGTCCTATTCGCTGCGTTGACATTGCAGCGGCGCAACTTCTGGCCGTCGAGCAAGATCTCGCGATTCAGCTGGCGGACGGAACACCGCTGAAGGACGCGCCGCTCGACCTCGCTCATCGCTCGAGGGTTGTAGCAGCGGCGCGCTCTGACACGTCGGATCATCTCGCGAGAACGCTTCGTCGGATAGCTCCGACAAGCCGTTCCAACGCCTGACAGCTACGCTGAGGGCGTGGTCACTCGGGGCGAAGTTATGCGGGCACTTGAGCACGTTGACGACCCCGAGTTGGGGCGCTCTGTGGTTGAACTGGGCATGGTTCGCAACATTGCCGTGAATGACGGCGACGTTTCCATCACAATCTCGCTGACGATGTCCGGCTGTCCACTCAAGGACAGTTTCCATTCCCAGATTGATGAACACGTCGGAAGTCTGGAAGGCATCACCAGTATCGAGCTCGGATTCGACGTCCTGAGCGCCGAAGAGAAGACGGCACTGGCGAGCAAGCTTCGCCCAGCTGGATCGGTTCCGAAGGATGGCATCGTTCTGGATCCCTCAATTCGAGTTCTTGCCGTTGCAAGCGGCAAGGGCGGTGTCGGCAAGTCGTCGATGACGGTCAACCTCGCGGCATCGCTCAGTCAGATGGGGCGACGGGTAGGCGTGATCGACGCTGATATCTACGGCTATTCGATTCCCCTGATGCTCGGCATCACTCAGAAGCCCGCGGTGGTCGATGAGCTGATCGTCCCGCCAGTTCGACATGGTCTGAAAGTGATGTCAATCGGGTTCTTCCTTGAGGACAACTCTCCTGTCATGTGGCGTGGGCCAATGCTGCACAAGGCGCTCGAACAGTTTCTACGCGATGTTCATTGGGGCGATCTTGACGATCTCATCGTCGATATGCCTCCTGGCACCGGCGACGTTGCAATCTCTCTCGGCCAGCTGCTCCCTCAGGCGGAGGCGGTAGTCGTCACCACTCCGCAACCTGCAGCGCAACAGGTTGCAGTGCGCGCCGCAGTCATGGCGAAAAAGATTGGAATGCGTATTGCCGGCGTCGTCGAGAACATGTCGTACCTCGTCGATTCGGGCCAGGCGATCTTCGGGTCAGGTGGCGGGCAAGCTCTCGCGACGGAAGTCGACGCCCCACTGCTTGGTCATGTACCGCTCGATCCACGGCTCCGCGAGCTCGCGGATGAAGGTCAGCCTATTGTCCTCGCTGAGCCGGAAACCGAGGTGTCTCGAGCCATCACCGCCATCGCGGAGGAGCTTGTAGCCTCGCAGCCACAGCCCGCGGGAACGATCCGCAAGCGGCTGCCGTTGATGCAGAGTTAGCTACCGCGGCTACCACCGCGGTTGCTCATCTGGACCTGCTGGCTTGCGTCAGATTGTGATCGTGGCGCCCGGAGCGATGTCGACGATCTCGACATCCGAAACTAGCTCGCGAAGGGCGTCTGGTGTGCCGGTGAGGGCCGGGAACGTGCCCCAGTGGCACGGAATGCAGCGTGAAACGCCAAGCAGCTCCAGGGCGAGCGCGGCTTCTTTGACGCCCATCGTGTACATGTCGCCGATCGGCAGGATTGCGACGTCGGGCTCGTAGAGCCGTTGAATCAGCGCCATGTCGCCGAATACGTTCGTGTCTCCGGCCGCGTATAGGCGAGTTCCGTTCTCGAAGGTGATCACGAACCCGGCCGGCTCGCCCGTGTAGGTACCGTCGGGCGCCGAGCTTGAGTGGAACGCGTTGGTTGCGGTGAAGGAGATGCCTTCAATGACCTGAGTGCCGCCCTTGCCCATGCCGTTCTCGCCCGCGCGGGGAATCTCCTGGCCGGCGAGCCACGTGCAGAGCTCGTAACAGCCGATGATCGGAGGTTGGAACTGCTCAGCAATACCCTGAACGGCGCCGGTGTGGTCGAAATGGCCGTGAGTGAGGACGATGATGTCGCAGCGTTCGGGCGCGAGTTCGCTCTCTGGACACGACGGGTTGCCTTCGAGCCAAGGGTCGAAGTAGATGCGTTTCCCCTCAGGGGAGTCGAAACGGAACGAACCGTGTCCGAGCCATGTCACAGCCACATCCGGCATGGAAGAACTCTCCTCTGGTTGAAAAGGCGAATGCTGGACGGGGAGCCTATCGCAGCGGGCCGAAGCGTCGTCGTTGGCGTCTAGAAGGGGTACGTCAGGAAGTCGGTCGACTCGCGAATCACGTCGACTAGCGGGTCGACGCCGAAGAATGTACCCACCGCGATCACCAGGGATGCACCTATTGCAGTGACGAGGAGTCTGTCCCGTGGCGGCGAGCCTCCCGCAACCACGGGTGCGCCGACCGGGAAATCGCGCATGTACATCGATCGAACGACGCCTAGGTAGTAGTAGACGGACACTGCGGTGAACACTGCTCCTATCACCATCAGCCAGACCCATCCGCGGTCGTAGAGAGCTGCAAAGGCATAGAACTTTCCAAGGAACAGGCCGCTCGGTGGCAGCCCGATGAAACCGAGCATGAACACGGCCATCGCAACACCAATAAACGGCCGCTCCCAACCCATCCCGGAGAGCGCGTCGAGGTCCACGGGTCGACCGAGTTCGCGTTCGCGAGCCGCGACTACCGCGAAGGCCCCAACGGTCATTGCGGCGTAGGGGATCAGGTAGAACAAGAGCGCTCTGCCTCCGAGCGCATTTCCTGCCGCCAAGGGCATCAGCAGGAACCCGGCGTGCGAGACGCTCGAGTAGGCGAGGATGCGCTTCACATCGCGTTGCGCAAGCGCTGCGAGGTTCCCCCAGGCGAGCGAGATCGTCGCCAAGACGGCCAGGACGATCGTCCAGAAATCAGCCTGCTCGGGGAACGCAGTGTTCAGAAGGCGCAGCGCGAGCACAAAGACCGACACCTTTGTCGCGGCGGCCATGAAACCAGTGACCGATGTTGGTGCGCCCTCATAGACGTCTGGAGTCCACTGGTGCAGGGGCGCGGCTGACACCTTGAAACCGAGCCCAATCAGGATCATCGACAGCCCGGTCATTAACAGCAGGTTGTCGGGCTCCACTGTCTGGCCGATCTCGATGAAGTTGATCGTTCCCGTCGCTCCGTATACGAGTGCGAGGCCGAACAGCAGCACCGCTGATGCGAAGCTCCCGATCACGAGATACTTCAGACCGGCTTCGAGTGAGCGGACGCGATCCGTCGCGATCGAGGTCAAGAGGTAGAGACAGATGGAGAACCACTCGAGTCCGAGGAAGAGCGTCATCAGGTTGCTGCTTGCCGCGAGAAAGGCCATGCCTGCGACCGCGGCTACGAGCAGGCCATAGAACTCGCCAGCGTGCTCGTCTGAGGTGCGCTCGCGATGCGCAACCATCACCGCGAGAATCGCCGTCCCGAACAGGATGGCCTGCGTGAGATGTGCCAGGTCGTCTCGCTGAATTGCCTCGGCAACCAGACCCGACGCTGTGCGATCGAGCGCGTAGAGGGTGAGGGTGGCGGCGAGAGAGCCGAGGAGTGTGATAGCCGCGCCGGCACTGGCAAAGCCACGGCGCATGCTCGTACGGAGGAAGACCGATGTCAGCAGAATGACGGCCGTACCGAACAGCGCTATGAGGTACGGCGAAAGGCCGGCCCAATCGATCGAGGGGGTCGCGAAATCGCTCACGGTTCAAACCTCGCGGTGACTGCGTCGGTCGGCTTCTGATTAAAGGTGTGATCGGTGATTCCCGCGGGCCAGATGCTCAGTGCGATCAAGATCGCGATCAGTGGCACGACGGCTACAAGCTCGGCCGGCCGTAGGTCACGCGCACCACTAGGAACGGCCGAGCCGATGTCCTCGTGCAGCGTTGCCGAGATCGCGCGCAGCATGTAGAGCGCGGCGATGATGATGGCGATGACTCCAGCTACCGCCCATCCCCAGCCAATGCTGAATACGCCGTTCAGGATCAGGAACTCGCTCGCAAAAACACTCGAGCCTGGCACGGCGAGAGCGATGACGCCAGCAATGATCAATGACGTTGCGAGCCAAGGTCGACCCCGGGCCATGCCGCCGAGCTTGCGGAACTCCCCGGTGCCAGTTCGGCGCTCCACCGCACCGGCCAGAAGGAACAAGGCGGCCGAGACGAGCCCATGGTTGATCATCTGGAACATGCCGCCGTTGATTCCTGAGTCCGTAAACGCGAACAGGCCAATGAAGATGAGGCACATCTGTCCGAGGCTTGAGTAGGCCACGACGCCTCGGAAGTCGGGCTGGCGAAACGCGAGCAAAGAGCTGTAGAGGAGGCCGATGACGGCCAGCGCAAGAATGGCGTCCTGGAACTGCGCAACGGGTTCTGGGAACGATGGCAACACGATGCGCAAGACGCCGAACGTCGCGGTCTTGGAGATCACTCCCGACAGTAGTGCCGACACCTCGGGCGGGGCCTCGCGATAGGCGTCCGGAAGCCAACCGTGAAACGGCCAGAGCGGCGCCTTGATGACGAATGCGGCCATGAATCCCAGGAATATCCATGTGCTTTGGCTCGATCCCATCTGAGTTAGATCGAACGTGTTCTGCTGCAGTCCGAACGCCACGATCGCCACGAGCATGAGCAACGAGCCGAGCAGCGTGTAGATCAGCAACTTGATGGTCGCTATCTGCCGTCCAGCGCCACCCCAGACGCCAACGAGCACGTAGAGCGGGATAAGCATTGCCTCGAAGAACACGTAGAACGCGAGCAGGTCGTGCGATACGAAGACTCCTATCGTGGCGCCGAGGAGGAGCAGCAACAGGCCGAAGTAGGCACGCGGGCGGGTGCGACCGTCCCATATCGCGTAGATCATTGCGGCCGTCATCACGACGATCGTGAGCCCGACGAGCCACAGTGAGAAGTCGTAGAACCCGACTTTGTAGGAGACCCCGAGGTCGCTGATCCAAACGGCGGTTGTGTCGTGTTGGAGTCCTGCGCGACTGAAGTCGAAGCCGACGAGCGCAGCCAACCAAAGGCCGAGCTCGGCGAGCGTCACGAGGATTGCAAACGCACCTGCGGCGCGCGCTGTCCGCGCAGGGCTCAGCCAGAGCACGAGTGCAGCGGCGATCGGCAGGAAGATAAGGACGGTGGTGAGCATCAGCGAGCCGCGATGAAGACGACGGCGACGACGACGAGCGTCGCGGTGATTACAAAGACGTAGTTACGAAGCAGGCCCGTTTGAAGTGCTCCGAGTTGCTTGCCAAGGCCGCGGACAGCATGACCGATCTCGCCGCTGGTACCGAGGATGAGGGGCGCCTCGACGAACCGTCGCAGGCCGACGGCGAGCCGTTGGGTCGGGATTGAGAGCGTTTTCTCGTAGAACTCATCGAAGTAGAGCTTGTGTTCCAGGGCGCTGGCCACGTGAGGATGTCGTGCGGCTAGTCGCGCGGGCACGTCGCTCGGGCGCCCCCAGAGCCTCCATGCAACCCATGTCCCGACGAGAGCGAGTCCGACGGCTGCGATCGGCGACACAATCTCCATCCACGTCGCAGGGTGTTGGAGCGATTCGGCGACCGGCT
>Ga0114999_10010201_pt1 | contig 10192 bp, 13 predicted proteins | sample ArcticOcean_MG_C_3_FD_89820 | JGI IMG/M metagenome (GOLD analysis project Ga0114999, IMG submission 89820) | Marine microbial communities from western Arctic Ocean - ArcticOcean_MG_CB8_126 | ecosystem: Environmental > Aquatic > Marine > Oceanic | place: Arctic Ocean: Canada Basin | collected... | reverse complement strand
TACTTGTTGCATCTCCAATATCAAATATATTCACTATACCAATCGTTTTAGAATCAGTTATGGTTATATAGCTATTAGTTTTATCTTCTGCTGTTACTGCATGCTTAAGAAATGTACGCTCTGTTCCGTCAAAATGATAATCCTGATAATATTTTAATGCTTCGTCAACACGATCTTCCAATTGATCGTCATCAACATTTATTTCTATTACAGGTTTACCTAGCTTGCGCAAGGCATACTCTTTTAATTCTGATCTTGTAGATGGTATTGCCATTTGTTATCCCCAGACCTTGGTGCCGCTTGAATTGTATATTTCCAATCTATTACCATTACTATCTTTCAATGTACCTCTAAATTCTACATTGTACAAATTAGCTGTAGAAGTAGTTGTCATTGTTATATTTGCTTCAGTATTAACGGCTTGTTTAATTGTATCAAAATATACATTAGCTGCTTTAATCTCATTTATAGAAGAAGTTGAATTAGCTACAAGCGCTTGGTTAGCAGTTAGTGTTCCAGGAGTTCTTGTTCCACCAATTGCAACTAGGTTCGCTGTGTCACCATCTTCTCTGCCAATGTGAAGTACTTGACCGTTTGAAGACCATGCTAATTCGCCAAATTCTAAAACTGATGGTGTGGCTGTATTTGCTGATCTTTTTACTTGAATTGTACCAGCCATTAGAAACTTCCTCCATCTAGATTTCTTTTGTCAGCTTTATATGTATCGTCTGATTTGTTGTATCTTATTACATATGTATCGGCATTGCCTGTAAGACTTAAATCTTCTAAGTCGCTAAGTACACCACCCCATCGAGTCAACAAAGATGTAATAAAATTTGTAGTTGTAGCTTTTAACTTGCCTGCTACATCACTTGTATTTTCTACTACCGATGCACTTGCAGTTGTTGTTGCTAATATCTGACCAGCAACACTACTAGTGTTCAAAACGTTCCTCCATCAGCCTTTGGATTCTCAAGTAAAAACAAATCACGATCAGCATTATAAACTAATATATTGTTATTTGCGCGACTTGTCTCTCTTACATCTGATAGTCCATCCAATCTTGGATTACCTCCTCCAGCAGTTGTTTGAGCTATCCTTACTGCATGCGCAGTAGTATTTGTTAGTACCTTGGTGCTAGTTGTTATAGCCATATCTACCTCGTTACATTAGCATTAACGGTTACAATACCTTCTACTACTCTTGATCTTACATCGGATCCGGACGTAACCTCTACATCATACACGTACCTACCAGATGTGATTGCTGCTGTATTAGCATAATCTAATGATAAAGTTAGCTGGCCATTGGTTCCACCATTAGCTATAGCAAAGGTTTTAGTTATTGACGACGAGGTATGATGTGCTCTTATTTGCGCATTTGCAGTATACCCGGTCAGGTTAACAACATCCCCACTATCATTTGTTACAGTTACGACTGTAGAGAACGTTGTTCCCTGATCAATAACCATATCAACTCTGGCTGCCATTGAAAATACTCCGTTTATCTATGATATATATATTTATAAGAACATCAATTAGTGTATAATGATAAGGTGAAATATTATGAAAAATACTGCGGGCCAAGAAATTCCAAGATACTTTAAGCCAGCTCGAGGTACCATCATTGATTATTATAGACAGGTAATGGAAAAACATGAGTGGAAGAACTATTTAGTCGTAACTTATGAAGATACGTTCGACGGATTTGATAATATTTTCAAATTTATACAATCAATGAAAAAGAAAATGCCGTTTGACTATGACTCACAATTAAGAGAACATATTATCATGAAGCATAATGAGATGTATGTTAATCATGGTCGTGATGGTTTAATACACCAATACTTTCTAGAAGACCATCATACATTAAATCATGTGATATGTAGTAAGAGACCTGATACATTAGAGTTGATGTTTAAACCGTTGAAAAATAAAGAGAAAATAACAAAGTATATTACAATATACAGAAAATTTTATTATGAATAATATTTACGTAGTTAAAACAGTACCTGAATCTGGCGATGGAAAATATTTTGATCAACATGTGTGGGATATATTTTGGCAAGTCAAGAAACATTTTAACCATGATTATACTTTTAACCTGTTAACAAATTTTACTACAATAATGCATCCAGATATTAATGTCATTGATGTAACTAAATATGGTTATGATGGTTGGTGGAATAAAATGTTATTGTTTAATCCTCAAATAGATAAAGAAGGCACCAATTTATATTTTGATCTTGATGTGACAATTGAAAACAATATTTCTAATTTGCCTGATTTTATTTTTGATAACTTGCTTACTTGTGTTTATTGTTATTGGAAACCAATCGATTGGCTGGATATTAGTAAGCAGTCAGAAGAAGTTCAACGCGATCCAGATATGAAATTTCCTTCGTTCTATAATACGTCTGTAATGGGATGGACCGGTGGCACCTTCCATGACTTATGGAAAGATTTTGAAAAAGATGACCAATATATCATGACAAAGTATCGAGGCAATGATGATTATCTAGGTAATGAATGGTTGCCACATTTAAAAGCATTACCTAGAAACACATGTTATTCTCATTTCTATGGCGCTAATGTTGGTTCAGAATTTTTTCCTAGAGATAAAGATGCTTATGTGAAACGCAACGACTATTTTATAAGGTTACTGAATGGCCCAGGAAAAGATTAACCTAATGACAATTAAGTGGGGTGATAAGTTTGCAGCTGAATATCCCAACTTAATTCATAGAATGGCCACACGTCACATGCCTTGTGAATTCAACTCATACTGTATGACAGATAACCCAGACGGATTAGATAAAGATATTATTCCTGTAGAGTGCACAGAGAAATGGTTGTGGGATGATATACTAACAATGGATCAATGGTGGTTTTGGGATGCGATTAAAATGTCATTGTTTGCTCCTAAACTATGTGGTATAGAAGGTAAAATATTATTTTCTGATTTAGATAATTTATTCTTAGGAGATCTGAGTAGAGTCGTACAAACTAAACCGCCCGCAATAATAGAAACAAATTGGAACCCAGATTGGCACATTGGTATGCACGGTGGTAATTATTTTCTTACTATGGGGTTCAATGCAAGTTTAATTTATGTTGACAATAGAGATCCTATAACAAATCATATATGGAGTCATTTTAAAAAATATTATCATCGAGCAAAAGGATCATTATACAGTAGTGACGCTTACCTGTGGAGATGTCATAGAGATATAATGAATACATATCCGGAAGGCACAATATATTCGCATAGTAGAGGTGCCAAGTATCCAGATAAAGAAAAATACAAATATAGGCCCGATCATGCAATATGTATTTTTATGGAAGATCATGAACCTGATCCTTTAGATATCAAGGAAGGGTGGGAGGCAGACATATGCAAGCAGTATCTGTAAAGGTCGGTGATAGGTATGGGCCTGAATTTGTCAATCAAATTTATAGGCGACTGTTGTCATTTAATAAAGATATAGTATACTATTGTATGACGGACGATAGAAAAGGTCTTAATAAGAATATAGAAGTAATACCAGTTGCAGATGAGTTTGGTGATCGTAAATGGTGGACGAAGATTGAATTGTTTAAACCTGGTGTGTTCGATGAACCTACCTTATACTTTGACTTAGATTGTTTTCTCCATCAAAGCCCCTGGGAGCTTTTGCAAAATTATAATAAGGATAAACTTGGTGTTCTTAAAACATATTGGTTTAGTGATGATGTGGCAACTAAGATTCACCAATGTACGGTTAACACATCCGTAATGATGATTAACGAAAATAATTGTGAGCCTCTTTGGAAAGAATGTGAAGACAATATGGAAAAAATATATAAAAGTTTTTATGGATTAGATCCATGGATATACAGAAGACATCTTAACGACACTTACTTCTTTCAACCAGGCCTTACTTATTCATTTAAGCATGGGTGTGTATTTCCAAACGATACAGAATCTAACAAATTAAGAATGGTACCTGTATGCGTATTTGATGATGTACAAAATAGAGATGAGATATTAAATGAATTATGGCAATATAAATAAAGTAAATAATGAAATTCAAAAACTATGGGCCAAAGGTCTTGGCTACGTTGCTAGTGAACACGTATACAAATTCAAAGATTATTCAGAATCTGTCTTTGATACACAGATTGAAAGTAAGTATTGGTTAGCACATAATTTACATAGTCATGTGCCCGATATAAAACATATATCAGTATTAGCTAGCTGGTACGGGCTCGTGTTGGTTCCAATGCTGTATCATTATTTTGGTGAAATAAACATTGACCTTTATGATGTAGATGAGTACACTACAGACATTGCAGACTATATTTGGAACGAGTATCCTAAGGTCAACGTGTACACTAAAGATGTTGTATTTGATGACATTGATTATAAAGGCAGTGTCCTAATAAACACGTCATGTGAACATATGATGGACATGAAACTTATTACAAATGATCACAAGGACAAGATATTCGTTTTACAAAGTAATGACAATGCCAATGTTAAGTGGTTACATATTAACTGTGCCATGGATGTTGATGAATTAATTAAACAATCTGGTCTAACTGATATAATGTTTAGTGAATCAAAAGAAATATATGAACATAAGCGAATAATGATTATTGGTAAACATGACGCCCCAGTCAGCCCTCCGGAGCGAGCTTGGAAGTATCTCATGACCCATTCGGATAGCGGGCGGCGGCCGCAAACCGAATCTTCGGAGGTGGCTAACTATGCATAGTTTTGATGTACACCCTAAAGTATTTGCGTTTACTATGTTGTTGTATGGACAGCAGTTATTTTTACAAATGGCCAATCCTGAGAAGGATCAAGAATGGAACAAAATCCAGCCTATTCTGAAAAAACTGAATGAAGGGCTAAGTGAAGAAAATAGGATCAAAGGTCGCCAACGGGCACTAGCGTTCAGAGGTTCCGAGCCTCCTATACTATCAGATTTTGACGATGTATGGTATATAATGTATTGTATATCAAACTATAGTGTCGGTTGGGTCGGTATCAATTCCAGGCAAAATAAAAAAGAACTTGAAATACTTAAATATGCTTTGATCAACGTAGCTAAAAAATCCAATCAAATGTTTACTGATTATCGTTCACGACATATCTAGGTCGTCCGGAGTTTTAAAATTATCTCCTTTTGCATACCCATGAGTTGGTAACATAGAAGGATCAAAAGGCGCGAGCGGCCATACTAAATTTTCTCCGACTATCTCTTCAATCATCATCTTCCATAATTTCTCTTCGAAGATAACATACCCTAACGTTAGTCTGGGCTCACCACTATAAGCACTATGCCACATAATCTTTTCTGGTTCTGTCTTTTTTCCATAGTACCCTGTTTTCATATGCCAGCCTGGAACATCAGGTATATGGACCAAGTTGTCCTCAATTGGGGTATTGATCACTCCAGTTGATCCAGACGGATTAATATTTCTCCAAAACCCGTTACCGTTTTGAGCGTATGTAAATAAAATATTATACCCAGGGACATTCCAGTTATTATGCCAAGCAATATATCCATCTTCTGGATACCACATTTTTAATGCACAGAACCTAGTTCCAAGTATACCACCCAGCTCATTATCTAACCAATGACTTTTTTCTAAAATTTTCTGACCGAGATCTAGATCTTTCACGTGACCATCTTTGATCCAAGTTGCCATCTGATTAAAATCATATCCATGAGAGTCAGGCGGAAACCCATCATGACTTTCATGGTCCATAGATTTCAGACATTCTATGCTTGTAGCATATTCTGACCTTTCTTCTTTGAAAAATTTACCTTTTCGTGTTAAGAGTGCCGGCGCATCAATACTCCATACGAAATCCTTCCACTCATTTAATAAGGTTAAAATTTCCGATTGTATCTCGTATACTGGGGTCATCAATTGTGCTCCTATCCACTAAAACATTTGGTATTGTGTAATGCCAAAATACTATCTCTTCATTATCTGTTAACTCTGTCTCCGCCCTGTACCCTCTGACGTAGTTCCATTTAGCACGAATCTCTTGTATTTTTACGTGATAGTCAACATTATAGTTTGTATTAAAAAATGCAAAAGTGTCCCAATACCACAATCCACGCGGCCAGTCATAAGGCCAGTTCTTCTTAGGATTAGATTCTATTTGTGTCCTATAATTTTTGTACCACATGTCCAACATCTTAAACGTACGCTCATTCTTTCTATACACGAACAAACCACAATGCCATTTCATGCGCCAGCAACCTGCAGGGCCTTCAAAATCCCACTCATGTACTTTAGCTGTCTTAATGAGTTCTTTGTGCGCTGGCTCGTAATGAGTTAATTCTTCATCGCGTGTTATGTATACCACCTTTGCGTTATAAGGTCTGTTACACGACATTGCCATATCATGATCGTCATCTAACTCATCAAAAATATATCTTATGTCTTCGCTTTGACAATGAATATCTGCATCGACATAGCAGGATATGTCGTACGGTGTTTTAGTAAGTGCAAAGTTTAGCACGAACATGACACGGTACTTCTAGATGTACATGATCAAACAAATCTCTATACTTTTCATCCCACCAGTCCTTGTGGGTGTATAGTGCTATCTTTGCTTCAGGCCAATAGTCCTTAATGGAATCTGCTGCTTGTATTGCCGCATCAAAATAAGGCTTGGAAAATGAAGCGACAAGTACAAAACCTTTAGTCGGTTGTTGCGGGTTGTTGGCCATTAATAATCTCCACTGTAATTGCAGCGCCTACATAGCCATACAATTCAATTAATGTTTTAGATCTTCGAATACTAGATTTAATATTTCTATTCTTACAATTTCGGACAACGTCCATTTCGAAAGCAGTGATCTTAGCTTGGAACAGATCTTCTTGTTCTGACTTATGCTTTTCATCTGTATCCATTAGCTCAGCAGTCTTTCGCATTTTTTGAACGCGATCGATTTCTTTAGATGTCGCTTTATCTATTGGGTCTTTACCTACTACCTTATGAACCCAGTACCACGCATCCTGGTGATGAGAACTATCATCTATATCATGCACCTCAACAGGACCCTGCTCTCCTTGAGGACCGTCAGGTTGCTTTAAAGCAAAACGTAGTTTTGATCTTTTATCATCTTGATAAAATCCATGGATTGGATAAGCATCTTCTGGAAAAGGATATTTTGGTTCTGATCTTTCTGATTGATTTGACTTTGGCGGATCTCTATTTTCTTCAGTAATTACCCATGCTGTCTTTTGTGGGATGCCCTTATCGATATTTAATCTGTCTTTAGACTTGTCGGAAACTTCAGCTGCTTCGAAATCTTGGTCTCTTGCATCAAGAGTACGATTTGCAGACTCTGCTTCTGTTGACTCTGGTTCTAGTGCTACTGCTTGAATAACTTTTTCTTGATTTTCTTCCATTACAAAACCTCATTTAATTAGGCGGTCCTAACCCACAAACTTACTGTACTCACTACTTCAGTTGTGTCTTCTATGTTAGTCCCAGAATATGTTTTATTGTAGTCTTTGTTATATACTTTAGACCATACCTTAGTATATATCTTGCTCCAAATAGCCGTGTATGTCTTGGTATATGAACCTCCATATGCCTTCACATAATCTTTAGACCAATCACCGCCATAGTCTACACTATAATCTTTAGACCATATCTTAGTATATACTGCTTCATATGCTTTAGTATAATCTATGCTATATTGTCCTACATATACCTTGTTGTAGTCAACACTAAAATTTACACCGCCAGCATAATCTTTTAAATAATTTTTAGTCCATATTTTAGTATATACTTTTGCATAATTAGCATCAAACGTACCAGTGTAGTCTGTGCTATAATCCTTACTATAAGTTTTTGTATAGACCTTATTATAATCTTTGCTGTATGTCTTCGTATAAGCTGCTGTCCACACCTTAGTATAAGATGCTGCATAATCCTTACTATATGCTCTGTCGCCCTCGTAGGTAGCGGCATACTCCTTTGTATAGGTAGCCTCATAAGCCTTTTCATAATCCTTGGTATATGTAACAGCACTAGTATATGAACCAGCCCAAGCTCTGCTCCATCCACCTTCCCACTGTTTAGTATATGCACCAGTAAATGCTACAAGTGCCCAATTAGTTCCTTCAAAAGAAGTATCACCGACCCATGCTTTTACATATTGTACAGGACCAGAATATGAACCCGTCCAAATTTTACTGTAACTACCTGAATATGTTTTAGCATAATCACCAGTATATGTTTTAAGATAATCTACAAGATAATTCACTGTCCATGTACTAAGGTATTCTTTAGTATAGTCGCCCATATACGTAACCTCAAATGTACCAGTGTATGCCTTATCATAATTTTTAGAATATATCTTTGTAAATTCTTGCTGCCAATTACCTTCATAATGAGCTACCCAATCTCTTTGATATGTCTTAGTCCAAATTTTTGTATAATTGGTATCGAACGTACCAGTATAAACTGTTGTATAATCTTTACTCCAAAAACCTCCACCTGTGTATGTTTTTGTATATGTTTTTATCCATGCTTTTGTATAATCAGTACTATAGTCCTTGGAATAAGTTTTATTATAATCTTTAGTATACACACCAGTATATGTCTTGGTATAAGTTTTATTGTAGTCATTGGACCAAACTTTTGTGTACACACCAGTATATGTTTTAGTATAAGTTTTATTATAGTCTGTAGACCAAACTTTTGTGTACACCCCTTCATAAGTTTTAGTATATGTGTTGGCATAAATTTTAGTATACTCTTTGGACCAAATTTTAGTATAAGTTTTATTATAGTCCTTGGACCAAATTTTTGTATACACGCCTTCATAAGTTTTAGTATATGTGTTGGCATAAGTTTTATTATAGTCCTTGGACCAAATTTTAGTATAAGTTTTATTATAGTCCTTGGACCAAATTTTTGTATACACGGCTGTATATGTTTTGGTGTAGTCTGTACTATAGTCTTTTGACCACGCTTGATCAAATGTGCCTGTATACGTTGTTGTATAATCGGCACCATAATCTTTAGACCAAATCTTCGTATAATCTTTAGACCAGACCTTAGTATAAGTCGTTGTGTAATCTGTACTATAATTTTTGGACCATATTTTAGTATACGTTTTGGTGTAGTTTTTATTCCAGATCTTAGTCCAGTTCTTTGTCCAAATTTTTGTATAGATTTTCGTATAGTTTCGTGACCCGCTACCGTACCCACCATAGTAAATTTTACCAACCCAAATCTTAGTGTAATTTTTGGAATAATTTTTAGAATAAATCTTAGTGTAACCTTTAGTCCAGATCTTAGTATATACTTTTGTGTAGTCTTTAGTCCAGATCTTAGACCATATCTTAGTATACGTTGTGGTGTAATCTTTACTATAAATTGTACTATAATCTTTGGTCCATATCTTAGACCATATCTTAGTATATACACCAGTATATGTACCAACATAACCTTTAGACCAGATTTTAGTATACGCTGTGTCAAACGTACCTGTGTAATCTGTTGAATATTCTTTGCTATAAGTTTTAATATAGTCTGTACTATAATCTTTATCATAGGCCTTAGTATAGTTCTTTACATAACCAGTATCAAACGTACCTGTGTATTCTGTCGTATAATCCTTACTATAAGTTTTAATATAGTCTGTACTATAATCTTTATCATAGGCCTTAGTATAGTTCTTTACATAACCAGTATCAAACGTACCTGTATAATCTGTTGAATAGTCTTTGCTATAGGTTTTAACATAGCCAGTATCAAATGTACCTGTGTAATCTGTTGACCAATCCTTACTGTATGTTTTTACATAATCAGTATCAAACGTACCTTCGTAATTCTTAGAATAAGTCTTACTATAAACCTTAGTCCATATCTTAGTATAGACTTTTTCATATTCTTTGTTATAGTCTTTATTATAATTTGTCGTTCCATCATAAGACTTTGCATACGCTTTAGTATAATTACCAGTGTATGATCCAGTATAATCCGTACTATATTCTTTATTGTATGCTCCGGACCAATCTTGAGCATATGCACCTCCAGCAAAATGCCCTTCGTATATTTTTGCATAATCCTTCATCCAACTACGAGAATACTCGCCTTCATACGATTTTAAATATTCACCAGTATAAACCTTTGTATAATTTCCAATATATGCTTTAGACCAACTTTT
>Ga0114999_10010196_pt1 | contig 10195 bp, 12 predicted proteins | sample ArcticOcean_MG_C_3_FD_89820 | JGI IMG/M metagenome (GOLD analysis project Ga0114999, IMG submission 89820) | Marine microbial communities from western Arctic Ocean - ArcticOcean_MG_CB8_126 | ecosystem: Environmental > Aquatic > Marine > Oceanic | place: Arctic Ocean: Canada Basin | collected... | reverse complement strand
GGATACGAAAGACACAAAGGATGGGGGAAAGGCGGATGACGGACGGATTGCTGCTGCTGCTGGCTGACCGGGTTGTCGACGGTCGGGGCGGGGAGCCGATCTCGCGCGGCTATGTCGCCATTCAGGGCGAAAGGATCCTGGAGGTCGGGCTCGCCGAGGCGGCGACCGAGGAGCGCTATCCCCGGGAGATCCCGCGCGAGGATTTCGGCGATGCCACGATCATGCCGGGCTTGGTGGACGGCCATGTCCATCTGACCTTCAGCGCCGGTCCGGTTCCCTTCCAGGACATCCAGACGGACAGCGATTCGGCCCAGCTTCTGCGCGCGGCCGCCAATGCACGGGCGGCGCTGCAGGCCGGGGTGACGACCCTGCGCGATCTGGGCTCGCGCGGCCATGTCATCTACGAGCTGCGTGACGCCATCGCCAAGGGGATCATCCCGGGCCCGCGGGTGATGAGCAGCGGTGCGCCGATCACCTGCACGGGCGGGCATCTGAACTTCCTGGGCGGCGTCGCCGATGGCGAGGTCGGTGTGCAGAAGATGGCCGAGAAGCGGGTCGAGGAGGGGGCCGACGTGATCAAGGTGATCGCGACCGGCGGCAATATGACCACCACGTCGGATCCCCTGAAGGCCCAGTTCACCATTCCGGAAATGAAGCGGGCGGTGGATGTGGCCAATGCCAACGGCCTCAAGGTCACGGTCCATGCGCGCGGGGTCGAGGGCATCCGCGCCGCCGTGCGCGCGGGAGTCCACGGGGTCGAGCATTCGCGCATGGAAGTGCCGCCGGGAAAATGGGAGTTCGATGACGAACTGGCCAAGGAAATGGCCGATCGCGGTGTCCATGCCGCGCCAACCTTCGCGGCCAGCTACCGCGCCTTCCAGTGCCAGGCGGCGGGTGCCAAGGTCGGGCTGCGCAAGGGCGCCATTCCCATCGATATCCGCCAGAAGAACGCGGCGCGGCTGCGCGAAGCCGGGGTCAAGGTGATCGCCGGTACCGATGCCGGGGCCTCCATGGCCCGCTTCGAAGAAGCCATGAACAACGAAATGGAATGCCTGGTCGGCGCGGGCTGGACCCATCAGGAGGCGCTGGAGGCCGCGACCTACGGTTCGGCCGAAGCCCTGGGGCGCGAAAAGGAAGTAGGGAGTCTGGAGGTCGGAAAGCTGGCTGATATCGTCGTTGTGCGCGGCGATCCGACCCGCGACGTCGGCGAAGCCCGCCAGGTCGAACGGGTCTATCTGGGCGGCAAGCTGGCCGTGCGCCGCGGCCAGGCCGCCTTCGACGCCCGGCCTGACCCCTGGCCGGCCGACGAGATCGCCACGCGGGCCTCGCTGCTGGCGGAATTCGAGCGGGAGTAGGACCTACTTGCCGGCCTTTTCGTTTTCCTCGTAGGTGTAGCGAAAGGTGCAGGTGGGCGCGCCCTGGGCGATGGTCTGGGCGCGGTCGAGCTTGATCTTGGGGTCGTAGCCCGTGCAGAAGGTGCCATCGCGGTTGCAGCCCAGCATCGGCGTGAGATGGCCCAGGCCCATCGAGCTATAGAGATCGGCATAGCCGCAGCGCGTGACGTCGAAATCGTAATGGTTCTCGTCCTCGCGCAGGACCTCGACATCGAGGCCGCAATCCGGCCCCCAGTTCTTGTAGAGTTCCTTGTAGAGGGCGAGGAAAGAGGCCATCGAAGTCTCGCCGCCCGGCTCCTGCTTGGCAAAGGACTGGGCCTCGCGGATGGCGCTATCCTGGATCGCGGTGGACAGGATATCCTTGGCCTTCTCCTCGCCCAGCTGTTTCACCATCTCGTCATAGATCGGGGCGATCACCTGGGCCTGCAGGCGGCGTTTCTCGAAATTGGATATGGTGACTTCAGCCATGGCTGTATCGCTCCGTTCTTAATGACGCGTGAAAGGTTTCCGCATCCAACCTAGCAGAAACACGGGACTCGATTCATCGGCCTGGCGGCGCGCCGCCTCACATTGTTATGTGCCGGCCTCATGCGGGATACTGGGTCCTGGTCAGGGCCAATTTTGGGAACGGAATTCATGAGTGAATCGGCATCGCAGCGGGTTGAGCGGCTAAACAAACTGGCGGCCGAAGCTATTCAGGCGCATTGGAAGATATTCCTGGCTCAGGGTGTCTTCCTTATGGCGCTGGGCCTTCTGGCCGCCGCCCTCCCGAATATTGCGACCCTGGCCATCGAGGTGTTCATCGGATGGATGTTGTTCATCGGCGGCCTGCTCCGCCTGTTTGCCGTTTTGCGGGCCCGGGGCGCGCCGGGTTTCATATGGGCATTGTTGACCGCCGTGCTGGCGCTGGCGCTGGGGCTGCTTCTAATCGCCAAGCCGCTCGAGGGCGTTCTCACCCTGACGATGGTTCTCGTCTTCATCTTCGTTGCCGAGGGAATCGCGGGCATTCTGATCGCGTTCGATTTCCGGCGGCATCTGGCCAATTGGGGGTGGACCCTGGTCAGCGGGGTGGCCAATCTCGTCCTGGCCTATCTCATCTGGCGGGGCTGGCCGGCAACGGCGGATTGGGCGACCGGCCTGCTTCTCGGCATCAATATGTTCATGCTCGGTCTGTGCCTGACCATGCCGGCGCTTGCCGCGCGCACGCTTTCGACCCGGTGATTCGGGGCAGGCTTCAAACCGGCCTTTCCGTCCTGTTGCCCCGAACCAAGACCGGCGCGCGGCTCTCCCATGATTTGTCGATAGAGCAGGACGTTAGGCAGGCCAGGCAATGACAGACGGGTCGATCGAGACCGGCAATATCCAGATTCTGGGACGGCAAATGCCCTTCGCCTTTCCCAAGGGCGACCTGTTGCGTAACTTGGTCGGCTGGATTCTCTCGGGACAGGAGTATCCCGTTCTGGCGCTGCCGGAATTCCGGCCTACCGTGATCGTCGATATCGGCGCCAATGTCGGCGCGACGGCGCTGTTCTTTCACTCCCACTATCCAGAAGAGACCATCCATTGTTTCGAGCCGTCGAGCCTTTGCTATGGCTGCCTGGACAGGAATACGGACGGGTTTCCGGGGCTCCATGCCCATCACCTCGGGCTCTACGACCGGGATTACGAGACGGTTCTTTATGAAGGCCACGGCCAGCCGGCCCAGAATTCGGTCGTGATCAGCCCCGGCAGGGAGGAACATGGCGAGACGATCCGCCGGGCCGCCGCCGGCCCGGCCCTGGATGTCTTGGAACTCGGCGACATCTCGATCCTCAGGCTCGACACCGAAGGCTGCGAGGTACCGATCCTGGAAAGCCCGGGCGCGTGTATCGACCGGACCGGCCGGATTTATGTCGAATATCACAACGAAGCCGACCGCAGGATCATCGACGCGATGCTGACCGACCGATTCGTCCTGCTCGCAGCGCGGGCCGACCGCCTGCATGTCGGCACGATGGTCTACCTCGGACGGCATTGGCTGGAACGCGTTCCGTCGCTAAACGCCCTGCGCATTGATCGCCCAGACCTTTAACGGGTCGGGCGCGAGGAGAGGAGACAACACCATGAAGGCTTGGGAAATTTCGGGACCTGAGGGCGGCATCGATGCCCTGAATCTGGCCGAGCGACCCGATCCCGAACCCGGACCGGGCGAGGTTGCGATCGCGATCACGGCCTCGGCCCTGAATTTCCGGGACCTGGCCACCGCGGAGGCGCCTGATGGGCGCGTCTCCCGCTATCCCCTGATCCCGAACTCCGATGGTGCGGGCGAAGTGGTCGCGGTCGGCGAAGGGGTCGAAACTCTTCCTCCCGGAACGCGGGTGACCAGCGCCTTTTTCACGAATTGGGTCGACGGCGCGATCTCGACCTCGATCATGGCCAGCGCCCTGGGCGGCGGGAACAACGATGGCGTCCTGGCCGAGACGGTCGTGTTGCCGGCCACGGCCGTGATGCGGACGCCGGGCCATCTCTCGGATGCCGAGGCCGCGACCCTGCCTTGCGCGGCGCTGACGGCCTGGCATGCCCTGGTCGAGAAGGGCGGGGTGATCGCGGGAGAGACGGTGCTGCTGCTGGGCACCGGGGGCGTTTCGATATTCGCCCTGCAATTCGCCGTTATGCACGGCGCGCGCTGCATCGTAACATCGTCCAGCGACGCCAAGCTCGAGCGGGCGCGCGATCTGGGTGCGGAGGGGACCATCAACTACCGCACGACCCCGGACTGGGACCAGGCCGTGCTCGAACTGACCGGCGGGGCCGGCGCGGACCACGTGATCGAAGTCGGCGGGCCTGGCACACTCGAGCGCTCGGCGAACGCCGTGCGGGTCGGCGGCCGAATCTCGCTGATCGGCATTCTGACCGGGGCGGCGGGCCAGGCTTCGCCCACGCCCCTCATGCGAAAATCGGTGACTTTGCAGGGCATCTATGTCGGCAGCCAGGCCATGTTCGAGCGCATGAACCGGGCGGTCGAGACCCATCAATTGAAACCCGTCATCGACCGCAGTTTTGCCTTCGACCGGGCGCCCGAGGCCTTTGCCTGCATGAAGGAGGCCGCCCATTTTGGCAAGATCGTCGTGGCGCGGTAGGGCGGGATGCGGGCGCTGCTGCAGCGGGTGAGCCGGGCCACCGTCGATATCGGCGAGCGGCGGGTCGGCAAAATGGGCCCCGGCTTGCTGATCCTGATCTGTGGGATGCAGGGCGATGGCGAGACGGAAGCGGCGGCGCTGGCCACCAAGATCCCCAAGCTGCCTATCTTCGCCGACGATGACGGACGGATGAATCGCTCGGTCCTGGATACCGGGGGCGGCGTGCTGGCGGTCAGACAGTCCACCCTCGCCGCGGATACCAGCTGCGGCAATCGCCCCGGATTCTCCCGCGCCGCGCCGCCGAAGAAGGTCGAGCCCTCTATGACCGGTTCTGCGAGTTGTCGCGCGCTCTGGGCCTGACCGTGGAAACGTGGAAATTCGGCGAGGAGATAGCGGTTTTCCTGGTCAATGACGGACCGGTTACCATCTGGTTAGACACGGCCGAACGCTGAGGGCGAGGCCTTGAAGGATGAAACGAAGACGGATGCAGACATGACGAAAAGAGAAACACCCTGCAATGCGGATCTGGCGGCCAAAGTGTTGCGCGACGTCGCCGCGCATTACCGGGCGATGGCGGAGGAGAATCTGGAGGTCCAAGAGCGGCTGCTTCAGAACGCCGAGGTCTGTGAGGATGTCGCGCGCATGGTCGAGGAAGATCCACTCGGCACCTTCACGGAACCCATGCCTGGAGAGGACGGCGACGACACTCTCCACTAGGGGAAGCAAGCAATAGAGACCGATGATGCCGGTGCAGGGCCCGATTTCGCCCATCCGAAACCGATATTGCGTTTGCGCGGGCCATTTTTAGATGTTTCACGATATAAATCGTGTTTAATAAAAACTATAACCCACGGATTAAAAACAAAAATATAGTCTACATTGATAGTTTCGCAATTTTTCCTGCGCCCAGGGCAGGAGCGTAAGGAACGTTACCATCTGCGTTCTGCGGGTTGTTCCGCCCATGGCGGTGAACACAATGATTTTGGTATAGCGTTTCACTGATGAGCCTGGGCGAAACCCGGCGCCAGTTTCAACCTGCGAAATCCAACCGCCCCGGCCGCTCAAGCCGGTTTGACTAGCGCTGGCGCGGCCGGTCCCAATTCCGGAATCGGGCCGTCGTAATAGGGCAAATTGTCGATCCTCGGGGTCCACGCGCCGCTTTCGATCGAGGCCCGAACGTGATCGGCGATTTCGTCGAGGCGCGCGAACCAGACATCGCCCTTGTCGACCATATGGCGGATCAGATCGCGGATGGCCCGGGCGCGGGCAAGACGGCCGCTCAGGAACGGGTGCCAGACGCTGTTCCACAAGCCGCCGAATTCCCAGGCCGCGTCGAATTCGTCGATGAAGACTTCCATCGCGCGGCGCGGCGCCTTGACCGCGGCGAAATAGGAGAATTCCGGACTGATCTGGTATTGGGGCCAGTCGTCCATGCCGTAATGGGATGGAATCTCGACGATCTGGCCGGCCTTGCTGCGCAGCATGTAGGGAATATCGTCGCCGAACAGGCTCGAATCGTAGGAAAAGCCCTCCTGAGTCAGGAATTCCGCCGTGTGGCGGGAAAACCGATAGGTCGGCGCCCGATAGCCGCGCGGTCGCGCGCCGGTGGCCGCGGCGAGAATCGCTGCGCTGTGACGCAGGCGTTCCAACTCTTCCGCGGGCGGCAATTCGTTCGGATGTTCGTGGATATAGCCGTGATGCCCGATTTCGTGGCCGCCTTCGAGGATCAAGTCGACGGCACGGGGATATCGTTCGACGCACCAGGCCGGCACGAAGAAGGTTTGTCGGATGCCGAAGTCGCGGAACAGAGCCACAAGGCGCGGCACCGCGACCTCGGGGCCGTAGCGCAGTGCCGAGAGCAGGGCTATGCGCGTGTCGGCGGTATCGTGGTAGCCGAGGTGCAGAATGCTGTCGGCATCCATGTCGAAAGTGATGGCGACGGCGCAGCGCGCGCCGCCGGGCCAGGGAATGGGGTTCTCAATCACCGTCGCCTCCAGTTCTTCTGTCTTCGCTTCATCCCAGCATTCCCGCCCATGGGCGGGGGATCAAGCTTCGCGATCAGAGGGGGCGGAACGGAAACCGGGCGTCGAGCGTGCCAATAAGAACTTTTCGGGGCTTCTTCCGCGTGTCTTAATTCGTGGTGGCGCAAGGGGAATGCGATGCGCGTATTCTTGATACCGGCCGCTGTCGCGGCATTTTCTTGGCTGGCCATCTGCATCGAATCGGCTTCGGTCGACGAGTCCGGCTGGTGACCGATTTCGCCGGCCGAGGCCCGGATCGCCTGGGACGGATCAGGCCTGGAAGGGACACACCGCGGTTGAAGTTCCTGGCTTCGGCTTCAGACCAGGAGGTGACCATGTTCCAGCCGGCCCGCCCGTTGCTGATCAGGTCGAGCGTCGCGAACTTCCGGGCGATGTGATAGGGCTCGTTATAGGTAGTCGAGGCGGTGGTCACGAGGCCGATATGCTCGGTGACGACCGCAAGGGCCGGCAGCAAGGTCATCGGCTCCATCTCGACGATCTCGAAGCCGGAGCGGGCCAGGGAGCCCTTGGGCGCGTCCCGCTCGCGAATGCCGATCCCGTCGGCGAAAAAGACCATGTCGAATTTGCCGCGCTCGGCGGCCTTGGCGCTGCGAGCGTAATGCTCGAACCGGAGCGAGCCGTCTGCCGGAACATCGGGATGCCACCAAGCCGCCGGGTGATAGCCGAGGCCGCGAATCGACATCCCGAGATGCATCTTCTTGCGCATGTCGCCCTCCCTCGACGGTTCTTCCGAACTACGGCGGAACCGCGGCCGCTACTGCGGCGTTCGCCGCGGATTCGTCGCGCCAGCCCCATCCAAATCGGCGCGCAGGCGGGCGATATGGGCAGGGCCGATGCCGCAACAGCCGCCGACGATATCGGCGCCCAGGGCGCGCCATTGCGCCGCGAAACCGGCGTATTCCTCGGGGCTCAGGTCCCGCAGATCGCGCAGATTGACGCCCTGCCGCTTCCAATCCTTGGCGATTGGCATGAAGGCATTGGCATAGGCCCCGATGCGCAACCCGGTCATGGCCCGCAGGCGCGGCAGCGCCTCGGTGATGGCATCGGCATCGCAGCAGTTGAAGAGCACCGCCTCGACCGGGATGCCGTCCAGGGCTGCCAGGGCCGCCGCCACCGTCTCGCCGCTGCGCAGGAGGCCGTCGCGCTCGTCCCGCAAGGTCCCCAGGAGACCCAGACCGGTTTGCCGTGCCGTGCCGCGGCGCGCGCGGCGGCGGCCGCTTCGGCGGCGCTCGACATGGTTTCGCAGAGGAACAGATCCACACCCGGCGAAAGATGCCCGGAAATCTCCGCATATTCCTCGACCATGGAAGCGGGATCCTGGGCATTGGGTTCGTAGCTCGCACGCAAGGGCGGCAGGGACCCGGCGATGTGCAGACCCGCCTTGCCGGCCTCGGCGCGCCCCGCCTCCGCCATCGCGACGGCGAGACGCGTGATCTCCCCCAGCCGGTCGCGAAGACCGATTTGCGCCAGACGCTGCGGCGTGACGGTGTAATTCCAGGTCGTGATCACATCCGCGCCGGCCGCGATGTATTCCTGATGGACATCGCGCACGGCCGTCGGCGAATCGATCAAGGCCTGGGCTGAGGACCGGGCATCGGTATTGAGCCCCCGCGCGCGAAGCGCCTGCCCCATGCCGCCGTCCAGAAAAACCGTCATCCGCCGCCCTCGTTCATCCACCCACCGTCCGGATCGTTCTCGTCCAAACGAGACGCTAACGCATGAGCGGCCCGCTCTCAATTATTGCGAACGGCCGGGCAAGAATCGCACGAAACCGGTCGAGAGAGGGTGATCTTGTGGACGATGCGCGCTATCATCGCGCCGACCGATATGGACTCGACGCAATCCAGGCTAAATGGCCGAGGTCGCCATTCCCCGCGACCTGTTCGCCGACATCCTGCGCCGCATCGACCGGCTCAGACCGCGACCAACTCCATCATGATCGGAAAAAACCCGTTCCTTCACGCCGTCAACAGGACTGGTGCGCCCGGATTGCGGGCAAGAAGGTCATATCGCAACATCCACCTACCATTCACCGATCAAAACCACTTGCGGACGGTAGAAAGATGGAAAGGGCTTGCCGGTCCAGTCGTATTGAGCAACGATCAACCTGTTGCAAGGACCCCACGTGGGTAATCTCGGCTAATAGCCTTAAATAATAAAGGCGAGCCAATCGCCGATCGATTTCAGACCGACGCAAATCGAATTGCCGATTTGAGAATGGTTTCGTTTGGGGAGAAGGGTAACTAATGTCAAATTTGTGTTCCACTACGTCCGCGCTTGCGGTGGCGGCCATCGTCGCCATTGGGCTCGGCGGCGCTGTCGCGGCGAAGGCCGACGACCATGTGAAAGACGCAATCGGCGTCGTGAAACTGCAGAAGGGCGAGCCCATCGTCGTGGGATTCTGGTCCGTTCTTTCGGGCCCGGACACCTCGCTCGGCCTCGATCAGTTGCGCGGTGTTCAGATTGCGGTCGAGGACTGGGGCGGCGAGATCGGCGGACACCCGATCCGCGTTATCGAGGAAGATTCCCTGTGCTCCGCCGAAGGCGGCCAGATGGCCGCGACCAAGCTAGCGGCCAACCAAAAAGTCATCGTCGCGGTGGGCCCGGCCTGTTCGAGCGCGGCGGTGCCCGGCGCCCCGATTCTGTGGAAGTCCGGTATCCCGACCATCGGCATTTCGCCGACAGCACCGCCACTGACCGCACCCGACCGTTCGACCGACTACGACGGTTTTACCCGCGTCGTCTGGAACGATTCCTGGGCCGGCAAGCAGACTGCGGAATGGGCCTATAACGTTGCGGGTGCCAAGACCACTGTCGGCATCCATGACGGCAGCCCCTATGCCGAAGGCTTGGTCCAGGCTTATCTCGATTCCTTCGAGGCGCTGGGCGGCAAAGTCCTGGGCAAGGAGGCCGTCTCGCCGACCGACACGGATATGCGCCCGGTTCTGACCCGGGTCGCGGTGAGCAAGCCGGACCTGATCTTCTATCCCGATTTCGTGCAGGTCATCGCGCATATCACGCGCCAGGCCCAATCGATCAACGGATTGGAGGACACCATCCTGCTGACCGCCGACGGCGCACTGGTGCCCCAGGTCATCGAGATGACCGGCAACGCAATCACCAAGCTGCATCTCACCGCCAACGACCTCTCGCCCGAGGCGCTGGGGGCCGGCTATCCGGACTTCGTGAAGAAATACGAGGAGAATTTCGGCGAGAAGCCGATCGCCGGCTTCCACCATTTCGGTTATGACGCGGCCCAGGTCGCCTTGATGGCGATCAAGAAGGTCATGGTCCTCGAAGAGGACGGCACGGCCTATATCGGGCGCAAGGCCCTGCGGGATGCCATTCTTGCCACGTCGGGCTATGACGGCCTGACCGGCACCAAAACCTGCAACGATTATGGCGACTGCGGTACCTTCAACTACACGGTCTATAAATACACCGGCACGACCGATCCCTATGAGCTGGGCAAGAACCCGAGGAAGGTCTATCCGGCCGACTGACCGGCGATTTTAGCGTTAAAGTATCTGGGGCGGCGGCAACGCCGCCCCATTTTCGTTGGCGCAGGGCCCGCGATCCCGCAGCGCCTGGGAAGGAGTGGCGGCATGACGAAGGAACCGCATGAGAGGGAGCGCACCTC
>Ga0114999_10010194_pt1 | contig 10196 bp, 14 predicted proteins | sample ArcticOcean_MG_C_3_FD_89820 | JGI IMG/M metagenome (GOLD analysis project Ga0114999, IMG submission 89820) | Marine microbial communities from western Arctic Ocean - ArcticOcean_MG_CB8_126 | ecosystem: Environmental > Aquatic > Marine > Oceanic | place: Arctic Ocean: Canada Basin | collected... | reverse complement strand
TGGCCTAATTAAAACCTATAAATGATTCTGCCTTTGCTAAGGTCATAGGGAGTGACCTGAACTAAAACATTATCACCTGTTAATATTCTTATTCTATTTTTTTTTAACTTTCCAGCTGTATGAGCTAAAATTTCGTGATTATTTTCAAGTTTTACCCTAAACATTGTGTTGGGTAAAAGCTCAGTTACTTTTCCTTTGAACTCTAAAAAATCTTGTTTGGACAATATAATCTCCTTTTATTATTCATTGTTATTTAATATTAACAAATAAATCAACGCAATCTTTTGATTTGAGCTCCACATTTAGACAATTTATTTTCAATTTTTTCATAACCTCTGTCTAAATGATAAATTCTATTTAATATTGTTTTATTTGAAGGAACTAAACCAGCTAAAACTAAACATACTGAAGCCCTTAGGTCAGTTGCCATTAACTCAGCTCCATTTAATTTAGTTTTACCAAAAATCTTTGCTTTATTGCCATTAGTTTCTATTTGGGCCCCCATTCTTCTTAATTCAGAAACGTGCATAAATCGATTTTCAAAAATACCTTCTTTTATAGTTGAAATTCCTTGTGCTCTAGTCATCAAAACCATAATTTGAGCCTGTAAATCTGTTGGAAAGCCCGGGTATGGTTTAGTTACTATATTAATACTTTTTAATTTTTTTGGTCTACTAACCACTATGTAATTTTTTTTTTTTAAAATATTAACTCCCATTTTTTCTAGCATTCCAATTTCAGTAGACATGATTTTTGAATTAATATTTTTAATTTTTAAGTTACCTTTTGTTAGTGCCGCGGCAATAATATATGTTCCAGCTTCAATTCTATCAAAAATAACATTATGCTTCGTTTGTTTTAATTCTTTTACGCCTAAAATATTTAATCCTCTTTTTCCAACCTTTTTAATTTTACATCCAAGTTTTTTTAAAAAATTAATTAAATCACTAATTTCAGGTTCAGATGCACAATTTCTTAATTTACTCTCTCCTTTAGAAAAGCATGCTGCTATTAAAATATTTTCGGTAGCACCAACTGATATTTTTGGAAATTTTATATTACAACCTTTTAAACCTTTTTTTGCAGAAGCGAAAACATAACCATCCTTTATTTTAATTTTTGCTCCCATTTTTTTTAAAGCATCTAAATGAAGATTAATTGGCCTAGAACCAATCGCACATCCGCCGGGCAAAGATACCTTTGCTATTCTATATTTTGCTAATAAAGGACCAAGAACCAAAACGCCAGCACGCATTGTCTTCAAAAGATGATAGGGAGCAAAAGTTTTTAATGATTTTCTGTTAAAAATTTCAATTATTTTATTTTTCTTGTTAAACTTTACGCTAGATCCTATGGTGCTTAAAAGTTTAACCATAGTTAGCACATCATTTACTATAGGAATATTTTTAATTATGACTTTTTTATTTGTTAATATTGTGGCTGCTAAAATTGGAAGAGTTGCATTTTTAGAGCCTGAAATTGTAATGCTGCCAGATATTTTTCTACCACCATGAATTTCTAGTTTTTGCATTTAATTCAGAACTAAACTTTAGGTAAGGTAACGCCAATTTGTTTCATATATTTTCCGTTTCTTTTTTCATAAGTTACTTCTGGCTCTTCACTTCCTTTCAAAAAAATAAACTGGGCCGCACCCTCGTTGGCATAAATTTTTGCTGGCAAAGGCGTTGTATTAGAAAATTCAAGTGTAACATGCCCTTCCCAGCCTGGCTCGAGTGGTGTGACATTAACTATTATTCCACATCTTGCATAGGTAGATTTTCCTAAACATATGACCAGTACATCTTTTGGAATCTTAAAATATTCAATGGTGCTTGCTAAAACAAAAGAATTTGGCGGTATTATACATTCATCTACTTTTCTAGATACAAAACTATTACTATTGAAATTTTTTGGATCAACTATCGCTGAGTCTACATCGGTAAAAATTTTAAATTCATTTGAAACTCTTGCATCATAACCGAAGGAAGATAAGCCATAAGAGATTACATTCTCACGGTTTTGTTTCGAAATAAATGGCTTAATCATTTCTTTTTCGATGGCCATTTTTCTAATCCAGCGATCTGATAGTACGCTCATTTTTTATTATTTTTTTTTTTAATTTTCTCTTGAAAAGCTTTTCTTTTTTTAAGATTATTTTTTAATATTTTTCCAACTTTTTGATATCTTTGTTCTTTTTTTAAACTTACTTGCATTCATTTTATTTCTGATTTGGATTTGTTAAATCTTCAAGTGTTATTACTTTTTTTATATCATGCGGTTTAGCTTCTTCTTTTCCCTCATGATCTGAAGAAGTCATTCTTTTTTCTTTTCGTTGAACTAGTCGAGCTTTTCTTTTTGCCTCTTTCAGCATAGCTCTTTCGCCACGTTTTGATTTATAATCGTAATGTATGCCCATAAAATTACCATATATTGATACTAACTTTTACTTTGTTGCTTGATGTATTGTCAAGTCGCATAATAATGTGGCGATTTCTTGCTTACTTTAAAACTATATATCTAATAATTCTAATTTTACGAGAGCCATTAAATTGGTTATTAAGTTTTTTTGTTATAGAGAACAGGTTGAGTTATCCAAAAAAGCTTTAAAAACAAGAATATTAAATGATCCAATCTTTAAACTTTTCCTTATTCTCAATAATATATTTTGGAAACGAATTATCTATTTGAACTTTTTTATAGCTAGTACCTCTATCAAAAATATCTTTTCCCATGTTAATTTTTTCTTCAATGTTATCTTGATTTGAAAAATGTTCTTTATTGAACTCTCCATGTGCAAATGATTTTATTTTTTTCGATATATTTTCTGGAGTTTGAAGATATGCGAAATGCCATCCTCCATTTTCAATAATCTGTAATTTACGAGGTTTATCGATTCTCCAAAATGGGTATTTTTTAAACTTCAAATTTCTAAGCCACTGCGGGGACTTAAGATTTTTTTTTAAACAAATCTTTGATCCAAACCAATTATTTTCTGTTTCATTCAATAAATTAATTTTATAATTAAACATCTTTTGTGAAAAAACTGCATATTTATTTTTTTTATCAAATAATTTAAGTTTACTTAAATCGGGTATTTCATCTACGTCTGACAGTATAATCAAATCATCTTCGTGACATTTTTTTAATCCTCTTGTAAGAGAATTTCTTTGATGTTGCTCCACCAAAGATTCTCCTCCAAAGTGAGGTTTCTTGATCACTTCTGCTGTGTCATCGACCACTATATAAATAATTTTATCATTAAACTTTTTAAATTTTTTTGAATCAAAATTTAATTTTTTAATATTACCTTGATGATCTGTTGTAGATTCGACTATTACAAAAAAATCAACAAATTCATTTAGTATATTCAATCTTATATCTAAAATATGTTCTTCGTTAAAAAACTGAAAACAATCATAAACTGCCATAACAAAATATAGATTATTTTTTTTTTTTGATCAACAAAATTGAATTTATTAATGGAAAAATTTATCTTTTATTTTTTGAATTTTTGAGTTATTTGAAAAATTTAATTTTTCAGAAATAATTTGTAATAGTTTAATTTGCCCAAAAATTAGCATTATACTTATGAATTCTTTTTCCCTAGATAAAATTATTTTTTTTCCTATTTCTGTCAGGTAATTTGGAACAAATATCATGTCCATTTCTACGGGAGATCTTGTTAAATGAGGTCCTATTTCAATCCATTCGCAAGTCATATAGTTAATTTTATATAAATGATTTATCAATTCACTCCAGTCTGGGACGCCTTCGTACATGGGAACAACCTGTATTTCTATTTTCATCAGCAAAGGTCTGTATTCACCCAATCCTTTTAAAATTTCCAATTCTGCTCCCTGTGTATCAACTTTTAAAAAATCCAAATCATTTACGTTTAAATTATTTAAACTTTCGCTAATAGTCGTGCAGTCAACGTTTACCTCGTCCGTAACCTCGAATGATGAAAAATTTTTTTTTTTAAAATTGTATAGGTCGTAGTATTCTTTGCTTGGTTTATACATAGATGAACTTCCTAGTCGCTTTCCTAGTATGTATAATTTTTTTTTACTATTACTGCTCCAAAGTCCTTTAGAAATTACTTGGTAGTTTTGTTTAGTTAATTTTTCTGCCTCCTCTTTAATTGGTTCAGCTACAATCGGTTTAAAAAAATTGTCATATTTTTTATGAAAAATACTGTTATTTAAAAATCCACCTTGCGCACCTACGTCAAGTGCTATTAACTTTTTATCAACTAATAATTTTGAAATAGTACTAGTGTGATCGTCAGTTTTATGGGCATCGTGGCGTAATCTATTTAACTGATTAACTATTCTGGAATTCATTCTTAAAAGCACAAAAATTTTAGATAGAGCAGGAATAAAAAAATAAATTATTTTAGCTAATAATCTACAAAAAAATCTTAAAATTTTTGATAAAATTTTTTGAATCATTTTTTAGTAAACGTTGTTAATCCTAATTTTTTTTCTTTTAATCTAGTAGAGGCGCTGTGAATATGACTTCTATCCATAATAACAGTATCGCCTACTCTCCAATTATAAATCATCTCTACTTTTAATCCTTTAAGATTATTGATATCAATATGACTTAAGTATTTTTCATGAATTTCTTTATCAAAATCCTCTTTGCCTATATGTTGATTAGATCGATCATTTTGTTCGGGCTTAGGTTTAAATTTTAATTCCTCTGGATCAATTGTGAATGTGGTTGATCGCCCGTACCATCTATTTTTAAAAATTACAGTATCTCCAAAAGATGTAAGGGGTGTAACTATCTGCTTATAAATTAAATCTTCGGGAAAAAAACCAGAGTCTACATGTAGTGTAAGTGGCGCAAAACTTTCATGAAAAAGTCCATAAAAATCCTCACCAGATTCAGACTTTAATGTATCCATTTTAAAGTCACCTAACGCCTCCTTTAATTTCTTTAGATATATTTCGTCTAATTCCTTATTATAATTTTGTATCCAAGCTTTTTTTTTAACATTTTGTTTTTTATTAAAAGTTTTTTCGGGTAAATCATAATAGAGTTGCTCTATCATTTTAATTTCATTTGCAGAAAAAATATTAATAATTTTTGGTGGAGATTCAAAATTTTTTATTTCTTCTAAATTTTTACGTTCCATAATAGTTTATTGTTTGAAGTAAAACTTTTTAATTACAATTGCAATAAGTAAAATTATAAAAAAACCAATTAAAGGTATATAAATATCAGGTGCTAACAAAACACTTGAAATACTTAACTCTACATTTTCATCTATAACTTTTTCAATTCCACTTCCTAGCGCAACAGTAACAAACATTGAAGGCAGGCTACCGACTAAAGTGGCGATAAAATAGTTTTTTAAAGACATGTCAAATAAAATTGGCAATACATTTTGTATGGCATAAGGTGTGCCCCCTCCTCCTATAAATCTAAAACTCATAAAATAAAGAATATCATTCTTTACAAAAAATTCTTTTAATTTAGAAAATTTTGGTGCTAATTTTTCTTTAATTGTCTCTCTAAAAAAAAACCCTACGAACATATATAATATAGAAGCTCCTATTGTTGTGGAAGTTAAGACTATTAATATTCCCCAGTATTTACCAAACACGAATCCTGAAAAAATTAACAGTGGCATCGCAAATCCTAAAAACAACACCCAAATAATACAAAAAATAAAAAAGACAAATCCCAAGAATAAAAAATTTTCATTCTTATATTTTAAAATAATATCCTTATTAGATTTAATAAACTCATAACTCATTAAATCGCCAATATCGACGACAGAAAATAAAAAGTATAAAGCGAACGAAATTATGCATAAATAGGTTGCACCAATAATAAGTTTTAAACTTGAAGAATTTAGATTCATAAACTAATTTTTAACTGTACTTATATGTGCTTATTACCTATAAATATCAAAAAATTTTAGGAAGAACTAAATAAATTTTATGAAAAGAACCTACCAACCAAGCCGAATTGTAAGAAAAAGACGGCATGGATTCAGATCCAGAATGAAAAAAGTAGGTGGAAGAAAAACTATAGCTAGAAGAAGGGCAAAAGGAAGAAAAACAATATCTACATAAATTAAGTTTTTTATAATGATCAAATTTAAGAGCCTAAATCAAAGCAAACAGTTTTTGAAAATCTTAAAGAAAAGAAAAATAAATACAAAATATTTTACTATTTTTTTCGATAATAATCCAAAAAATTTTAAAAGCAATCTCAACAAGTATTTAAATATAAGTTTTGTTATGAAAAAAAAAATCGGTAATGCTGTAATAAGAAACAAAATAAAACGGAAACTAAAATATGCTGTTCAAAAAATTTCAAAAGAACAAGAAAAAATAGATTTAAACTATACTTATATAGTTTTTGGAAAAAATAATGTATACAAGGATAAATTTGAATATGTTTTTAGTGAAGTTAGTGAAACTTTTAAAAAAATAAAACAAATAAATAATCATGAAATTAATAAATAAATTTTTAATTATAGTAATAAAATTTTATAAATATTTTTTTTCACCCTATCTTCCAGCAAGTTGCCGATATCTTCCTACATGTTCGGAATATTTTATTGAAAGCTTAAAAATCCATGGAACTTTAAAAGGTTCTTGTTTGGGGGTAAAAAGAATTTTTAGATGTCACCCCATCAAAGCTTTAGGAGCAAAAGATGGATATGACCCCGTTTCTAATTTTAAAAAAGGTAAAAAATAAATGGATTTTAGAAATGTATTAATGGCTATTGTGCTTTCAACTATAGTTTTATTTGGTTGGTCGATCTTTTTTGAGCCACCTGTTATAGAGCAACAAACTACAACAGAAAAAATAAATAAAAATAATGAAAACGTTACTTCACCATCTATTGATGAAAAAGAAAATAAAAATATAGAAACAAGAACTGAATCAATAAGCAAAACTAAAAGATTAAAAGTAGAAAATGAAAATATAAAAGGATCTATATCTCTTCAAGGTGCAGTTATAGATGATATTATATTTAAAAATTACAGGGAAACACTAAATAGTGAAACCAAAGTAACTTTCTTAAATCCAAAAAACTCTCCAAAGGAATATTTTATCGAAACTGGCTGGGCGACCGGCGGAAGTGAAAAAGTTAATTTACCTTTAGATAATACAATTTGGAAAGTAAAAGGAAATAGTACACTAACACCTAATAGCCCAATTACACTTGAATGGGATAACGGCAATGGTTTAATTTTTACAAAAAAATTTGAACTAGATAATAAATTTTTATTTAAGATTACACAAAGCATTAAAAATATTTCAAATAAATCTTTCCAATTTTATCCATATGCTCAGATAACGAGGGCTGGCAAACCAGAAGGTAGGCAAATATATATTTTACACGAAGGTTTTCTTGGAGTATTTGGAGATGAACTTAAAGAAAAAGATTACAGTGATATTGAAGATGAAAAATTTTCCATACAAAGTTCCAAAGGATGGCTGGGCATTACTGATAAATATTGGCTCACCGCATTAGTACCAGAAAAAGGTAAAGAATTTAAAGCTGAGTTTGTGTCGAAAAACCAAAAGTATAGAGCGAATTATATAATCAAAGAAGCGTACATTCTTAACCCAAATAACTCTATAACAAACGAAATAAAAACTTTTGTTGCCGCAAAAGAGGTTGCGGTTATTGATAATTATGCCGAAACATTGGGAATAGAGAAATTTGACTTAGCCATAGACTGGGGTTGGTTCTATTTCTTTACAAAGCCACTTTTCTTTATTATTGACTATTTCTTCAAACTAACTGGAAATTTTGGGCTAGCAATTATTATAATTACCGCATTGATTAGATTAATATTTTTCCCCCTTGCTAATTATTCCTTTAAATCAATGGCAAAAATGAAAATATTACAGCCTGAAATGATTAGATTAAAAGAGCTCCATAAAGAAGATAAAGTTAAATTGCAGCAAGAAATGATGGCTTTATATAAAAGAGAAAAAGTCAATCCTATTTCTGGTTGCTTGCCAGTATTAATACAAATTCCATTTTTCTTCGCAATTTATAAAATGCTATATGTCACCCTTGAAATGAGACATCAGCCTTTTTTTGGATGGATAAAGGATTTATCTGATAGAGATCCAACGTCTATTTTTAATTTATTTGGATTAATTCCATGGGATCCACCAACTTTCTTAATGATTGGTGCTTGGCCAATTTTAATGGGTATAAGCATGTGGATTCAACAGAAATTAAATCCTACACCACCCGATCCTATACAAGCAAAAATTTTTATGTTCTTTCCTATTTTCCTTACAATTATATTGGCACCATTCCCAGCGGGATTGGTTGTTTATTGGACTGTAAACAACATATTAACCATTACGCAGCAATGGATAATTATAAGAGGAACCAAAGTAAAGACGGTCTAGATACTTAATGTTCTTAGAAGAAAATTTAGATAAGAAAATAAAAGAAATTTGGCCTAAAGATGGTCCTGATACCAGCAAAATAGACAAGTATATAAAAAAATACGCAAAAGAAAAAATAGTTATTAAATGTGGAGGAAGAATTCTTTTAGATCCCGTTCTGTTTAAGAATTTTATTAATGACATAGCGGTATTAAAGAAGCTGGGATTAACTCCCGTGGTAGTACATGGTGGAGGTCCAAGAATTAAAAAAAAACTAGATGAACTAGATATAACAACTAAGTTTATAATGGGCTTAAGAGTAACTGGTGAAAAAGTAATAAAAGTTGTCGAAGATGTTATGATAGAATTTAATAAAGAAATTGTGGCGGCTTTAGAAAAACAAGAATGCAAAGCAAAATCTGTAACTGTAAGAGAAAATAATATAATCTATGCTGAGCAAAAAAATAAAGAGTTAGGTTATGTCGGTAAGCCCACAAAAATTGATGAAAAACTAATTAAAAATATAATAAAAGAAAACTGTATACCTGTCGTTTCTCCAATGGGCCTTGATGAAAAAAAACAAACTTATAATATTAATGCAGATACAGCGGCTGGTGCTTTAGCAAGAAGTTTAAGATCTAGAAGATTGATGTTAATGACTGATGTTGAGGGAGTATATGATAAAAAAAAAAAATTAATTTCTGAAATTAAATCTACCGAAGCAGAAAAGCTTATATATGACGAAACAATTAGCGAAGGAATGATACCTAAAATAAGAACTTGTATTAATGCTCTTAATGATGGTGTCAAAGGTGTTGTAATTATTGATGGTAGAAAACCTCATTCTATACTTTTTGAATTATTTTCAGATAAAGGTTCCGGAACCCTTATAAGAAAATGAAATCATTCCAAAAGATAAAATATTGGTTGTTTGATCTTGATAATACTTTGTACTCAGGAAAAACTAAGGTATTTGAACAAGTTGATAAAAGAATGTCAAAATATATATCTGAAAAACTAAATGTAAATATAAAAGAAGCTAAAGAAATACAAAAAGATTATTTTTATAAATACAATACAACACTAAATGGAATGATAAAAAACCACGAAATAGATGCCGATGAATTTCTAAATTTTGTTCATGACATTAATGTTGATTTTCTTAAGAAAGATCTTAACTTAGCTACGCAACTTAAAAAGTTAGATGGAAAAAAAATTATTTTTACTAATGGATCTAGAAAGCATGCATTAAATATTATGCAAAGGATAGGAGTTGAACAATATTTTGATGGTATTTTTGACATTGTTGATGCCGAGTTTATTCCAAAACCAGCTATTGAACCTTATAAAAAATTAGTTAAAAAACATAAAATTGACCCAAATTTATGTGTATTTATTGAAGATATTGCAAGAAATTTAAAACCAGCATATGAAATGGGTATGAAAACAGTTTGGATTGAAAATGATGAACCTTGGGCAAAAAAATTTTCAGATAGTACCTTTATTAATTATACAACAAATAATTTATCTGAATTTTTAAAAAAAATTAACTTAGCAAAAACTGCATGATGAATATTAATGCTTTTGAAAAAATAATTAATGACGCTTGGGAAAATAAAAGCCAAGTTAATGCAAAATCTAGTAGAAAAATATTAAATGCTATTAGTAAAACTATAGATTTGCTAGACTCAGGAAAAATCCGTGTTGCTGAAAAAAAAAATAATGTATGGATTGTTAATCAGTGGATTAAAAAAGCAATTTTATTAAGTTTTAGAGTTAATAAAATGAAAATTTCCAAAGGTCCTTATGCTACT
>Ga0114999_10010191_pt1 | contig 10197 bp, 7 predicted proteins | sample ArcticOcean_MG_C_3_FD_89820 | JGI IMG/M metagenome (GOLD analysis project Ga0114999, IMG submission 89820) | Marine microbial communities from western Arctic Ocean - ArcticOcean_MG_CB8_126 | ecosystem: Environmental > Aquatic > Marine > Oceanic | place: Arctic Ocean: Canada Basin | collected... | reverse complement strand
TAGCCCAGCGAGGTTCGATGTTTTTTCTTGGATACGGACGTAGACAGGCAGTGTGGGCAGGCCATAAATAGATATCCTCTGCAAATGAGGAATGATGCTATTCTGCCCCGACACTGAGTTCTGACAGAACCGATTCAGGCCGGCAACTAACGGTCACTAAGTGTTGTTCTGGGTGCAGCTTATTAAGATATTCTGCGGCGGCACTCGATTCCGACAGAGCGCACTTGGCAACACCACTTACGAAACCAGTTGATTCAGGAAGACGAATGACGAAACAACCGAACGTCGTGATGATAATTACCGACCAGCAGCGTGCCGACACGATGGCCTGCTATGGAAACACAGTCATCAAAACTCCTAATTTGAACAAGCTTGCCGATGAAAGTTTCGTCTTCGAAAACGCATATGTAAGTCAGCCAATCTGCACTCCTTCTCGATCGACGCTGCTCACAGGTCTCTTTCCACATGCGACCGGATGCGGTATCAACAACTTGCCTTTGAGCTCTGATGTGCCGACGCTTGCTGAAATGGCACCGCCTGAGTACTTGACGGCCTACTACGGCAAATGGCATCTCGGTAATGAGGTGACGCTTCAGCGTGGATTCGACGAGTGGTTGAGTTGCGAGGACCAGTATCGGAAGTACTACACCAGTGATTCGCTACTCGAGGATCTCAGCGACTACCACCACTACCTCGTGGATCAGGGGTTCGTTCCCGATCTAGAGGATATGGGGCAACTAACGTTCTCCAGGGATTTTGCGGCTGCGCTACCCATCGAGCATTCGCGAGCGATGTTCCTGGCGGATAGAACCTCGGAATTCATCGAAACCAATAAAGATCGCCCGTTCATGATCTGTGTCGGAATTCTGGAGCCACATCCGCCCTACGAGAACGCTCTGGGCGATATCCATGATCCGGATGAGGTTACGTTTGGAGAAGCGTTTATGCAGTCTCCGGGTGAACATGCCTCGAAGCTCAACCAGTCGAGGGAGACCGACGTGCCATCCGAAGTAACGAGGAAGCCGATTGGCGAAAACTCAAGGCAAAGTACTGGGGAAACGTGTCGATGGTAGACAGGGCGGTCGAACGTATTGTCGGGGCTCTGGAATCGGCGGGAATCGATGATGAAACCCTCGTAATTTTTACCAGTGAACACGGCGATCAGATGGGTGAGCACAACATACTTGAAAAGTCTGTGTTGTACGAAGAGTCTGCTCGAGTACCCATGCTGATGAAGGCTCCATGGATCGCCTCAGCGAATAAGAGAATCGAAGGTAGATTCAGCCTGGTCGACCTGGTGCCAACGGTGCTCGAAATGATCGGTGCGGAAGTGCCAGACCGCCTGCACGGCCGCAGCAGGTTGCCGGTTCTCGAAGGAGACGAAACGCTGGCGGGTAACGATGTCGTAGTCGAATGGAACGGTCGGAACCTCGAACCGAGTAAAAAGGGTGAAGAGTTTGATCGTATTCAGAACGCCCGGAAGAGAGCCTTGATCGGATCAGACGGGTGGAAGCTGGTGGTTGGCCTTGAAGATAAGAATGAACTGTTCGATCTAAATACAGATCCGGCCGAGCTTATTAACCTGATTGATTCAGAAGATCATCGGGCACGCGGCGAAGGGATGCTAACCACGCTTATTAACTGGCAAAAAACGGTTAGTGACGATATGGAATTGCCCACAGCCGAAGATCTATCATCAGTCGAGAATTCGTAGATCGTCAAAGTACAGCCAGCATCACTGTTTGTAACGCGTTGCGTCACGAACAGTGATGCTGTATCTTGCCGCAACGCGATAAGTGGTGAAAGGTATTTACACGATCAAAGTCATACTTACGCGTCGTGTAGATAGGTAGTTTTTTTCTACAGTTCAACTGGTTCGAGACGTAGATCAACTTTTGATCTCGACACGCAATATGTCAGATTTTTTCTTTTGGAGGACTCGAATGGACGGAAACGTTAAATATGGGCGCAAGCGCAACCGCTTGCTACTTCTGGGACTAGCGATATTATCGCTGGCCGTCATTGCAGTGGCATGTGGTGGTGATGCAGCCGAACCACAAATAATTCGCGAGACAGTAATTGTTGAACAAACGGTCGAGGTCGACAAGGTTGTCGAAGTCGACAAGATCGTTGAGCAGACGGTTGTGGTCGCACAGACTGTAATCGTTGAAAAGAACGTCGTTGCAACGCCAGTTCCGGCCACATCGATACCTCTTCCAACTCCTGTCGAGATCAATATTCCAGATCCCAAAAGTGATGCTGGTTCATTGGTAATGGCGGTCGATGCGGTAGGTGCCGGCGGTGGTTCACAGAGCGCTGGTGCAGCTACCGAAGGTGCGATGCACTACAGTGTCACCGAGACCTTCTTCATGGTGACCGACGAGAGTCCCGAGTCCGGGGTGATCGTTTCTGACTGGACCCTCGCACCCGACCTGAGCAGTGTCACGCTGAACATTCGGCCCGGCATCATGTTCCACGGCGGGTACGGCGAGCTAACTGCCGACGATGTTGTTTGGAACATGAACGATGCTAACGCGGGAACAAATCCCCTGAGCATTCACGGCCAGGCCGGCGATATGAATGCGCTGTTCGGCGAGAACCTATGGGAAGCGATCGATTCACACACCGTGAAGGCGACGTTTGCACAGTTCAACCCAACCTGGACAACTCGTGAGTTGAACCTCGGTGGTGAATCTGTAGCCATGGTCAGCAAGAAAGCATTTGATGACAACGGCCTCGACTGGGCGCTTGAACCCGGGAACATGATCGGTACTGGACCATTCGAAATTGTCGAGTGGGCACCAGACGACCGTGTTGTAACGAAGGCAGTCGCAAATCACTGGCGTCAGACAGCCGCTGTGAGCGAAATCACATGGGTTGAAGTGCCGGAGACCGACACAAAAATGGCGATGCTCCGAACAGGTGAGGCCGACATGGGCCAGATCCCGTTGGGTCGCGTAGGTGAGCTACGTGCGCAGGGCTTCAATGTGATACCTGCTGGTGGTCGTGCAGACGAAATCGGAATCATGTTTGGCGGTAACCTCTGGGAGACCAACCACACCATTTCCGGTGAACCTCTGGACCGACAGCCTTTGAACCAGGCCCGAAAACTCCCATGGCTGGGTCACCCGGACGATGCTGATGACATGGCTCAGGCAACGAAAGTTCGCCAGGCACTTGCATTGGCACTTGACCGTGAGCTGATCAACGAACAGTTGAACGGCGGACTCGGCTGGCCAACATACATCACGATGTTCTCGCCTACTGCTCCTCAGTGGCAGGACAAGTGGAACATTCCTTACGACCCCAAAGGGGCCGAAGCAATGCTCGACGAAGCTGGCCTTGAACGCGGTGGCAACGGCATCAGGTTCGAAATTGTCCTTTACGGACAGCCTTCACCGCCGTTCTACGCCGAAATGGCGCAGGCTATCGGCGGCATGTGGGATGAGATTGGTGTGCAGACCGTTGTACAGACACATTCATACAACCTGATTCGTCCTGCACTGGTGCAGCGAACTCAAGCTAGCCCGTTCCTGAAGACCTGTGGTGAAAGCACTTCTTCAGCCCCATGGGACTGGCCACGTGGCATCAAGATGTCCAGCGCATCACGCGGTGGATTCTCATGTGCCCAAGAGGCTCCAGAGATCGCTGGTTGGTTGAAAGAAGCGCAGAATGAGCCAGATGCTCAGAAGCGAATCGACATCAACACAGAGATGGCTCAGTGGATGTACGACTGGGCGTTCGCCCCGGGTGTAGTTGCGGTACCCACCACGATTACAATCAACCCGAAGTCGATCGAATCATGGAAAATGCCACGAGCATTCCAGGCTTCGTTCCGTGCACCGGAATTCATTGTTCCGGCAAGGTAGTCAACAGACACGAGCTAGTTAGATAAAAGTGATTACAGCGGCGCCGTGGGTATGAAAGTACACACGGCGCCGCATACTTTAGGCGGAGTTCATCAACTGAGTTTGATGCGACTCTGCGCAGACGAACGCAACTTTTTGCGAGGGACTATATGGCAGATAAACTTCCAAACATACTGGTGATAATGTCCGACGAACACGGACCTATGTTCAGCAGTACATACGGCCACCCGATTGTCGAGACGCCTTCGATGGACCGACTTGCAGATACGGGAACCACGTTCGAAAACGGTTACACGAATTCGCCTTTGTGTACTCCGGCTCGGTTGTCGTTTATGACAGGCAAGTTCGTGTCTCACTGTCAGGGTTGGGACAACGCCACTCCGCTGGATGTTGGCCGGATAACCTGGCCGTGGCTGCTGAAGACGAAGGGCTACGACACCGTGCTGAACGGGAAGATGCACATGGCGGGTCCGAGGCCTCTGAACGGCTTCGACAAGCAGCTGACTCACGACCCCCACGCAGCTACGGCGCACGCTGTTTCTAAATGGGACGACGGAGTAGGCAAAGGCGAAGCTCCATGGCCAGACGTGCTGGAGGCTGGACCCGGTCGCAGCAAAGTAATCGATCACGACGACATGGTGGAAGAAGCGGCGCACGAGTACATGCGTGACTCAGAACGGCAAGATAAGCCGTGGGCGATGGTATGTGGATTCATTTCACCCCACTTCCCATTGATAGTCCCCGAACCGTATTTTTCAAAGTACTACCCGGACAACACAGATCTTCCGAACAATCCTCCTGGCCATCTTGAAAACCTGCCACCAGCGGCAAAGCGCATGCAGGATTTCACCGGTACGGGCGGTCCGTACACCGACGAGCAGACTCGAAGGGCACGTGCAGCGTACTACGGGATGATTACGTTCTTGGACGACAAGATAGGAAGAATTCTCGACACTCTCGAGGAGACAGGTCAGCGAGAGAATACGATCATTGTTCATACGTCTGACCACGGAGAGATGGCGGGTGAGCACGGTCTGTGGCGCAAGATGAATTTCTATGAGCAGGCAGCCCGCGTTCCTTTGCAAATCTCATGGCCGGGACGTCTGCCTGAAGGCAAGCGCGTTACGGGGGCGACTTCAAACGTCGACCTTGTGGCCACGATTCTCGATCTTGTCGGCATCGATCCGACTGAATGGGACATGGATGGCGATAGCCTTGTTAGCTACCTCGACGGAGATACCGACGAGTGGAAGGACGAGGCTATAGTTGAGCATCTGGCTCACGGCACCGACGGTCCACGAATCATGGTTCGCCAGGGTAGGTGGAAGCTTTCTTATACCCACCGAGAGCCACCCGAGTTTGAGATGTACGACCTGGAAAGCGATCCGGGTGAGTTCGATGACATTTCTGACAACCCGGAAGTGAAAGAGGTCAAGGCAAAGTTGTTCGCCAGAATGATGGAAGTGTGGCGCAACGACCCAGACGGGCTTGATCAGCAGATTCGGGAGAGCCAGAAAGAGCGATACCTGCTCCGAGAACTGACTGGAGACGGTGAAAACCGCCTGTTCTAAATGGCTCTATTTTCAGACTAGATTCTGTGAAGAAAATTATCAGGCCCCGGCAATAACAAATTTGCCGGGGCCTGATTTATTTAACTGGTATGTAGCTGTAGATGAGGAATTACTCGATCTGGCGCAGGCGGGGATCGAGCTTGTCCCGCAGCCAATCTCCAAAGAAGTTCAACGACATCACAACAAGGAATATTGCAAGACCCGGGAAGAACGATATCCACCATGCAGTGCTGAGCCACTGACGCCCATCTGCAACCATGAGACCCCACGCTGGTGTTGGGGGTGGAATGCCGATACCAAGGAAGCTAAGCGAGGCCTCAGCGAGAATCAGCGAACCAACCCTGAGAGTAGCCAGCACGACCACGGTATTGGTAACACCGGGTAGCAGGTGCCGCATGAGTATTCGCCAGTCAGATGCCCCGTAAACGCGTGCCATGCTTACGTAGTCACGCTGTTTGAGCGTCATTACCTCCGCCCGGACGTTTCTGACGAACGGACTCCACGCCAGCAGGGCGAGCAATATCAAAATAATCGTAAAGCTCTGGCCCCAGACGATTGCCACGACCATCGCCACCATGATGAAAGGCAGTGCCAACCAGAAATCCACAATTCGCGAGATTAACTCGTCGACCCAACCGCCCCAGTACCCGGCCGCCAGACCAAGTCCGGTGCCTATGATCACCCCACTCGTCAGAGCGATCAGGACCATTTGAAGCGATACACGAGCGCCAAATATCACCCGTGTGAGGATGTCTCGACCGAAGGCATCTGCGCCCAGTCGGTAAAGACCAGCAGGGTCGCGTCCTTTGACTATATCTCGCTCGGTTGCTTCGGCATCGCTGAACCAGACGGGCGGGTGATTTTTATCAGCGAGTGATTGCGTACGGAATTCGGCAGGCGCGAAGAACGGGGCGAAAATCGCCGTGATAACCAGCGCGCCCATCACGATGCCGGGCAGAACAGGCCATTCTCGAAAAATCTTCCACGCTAACTTAAGCGGTGACCTTCGAATATTCGGGTTGATTTCTGTTGATTGTGCTTTGATATCGGAAATACTGTCCATCAGTTCAGCCTGATCCTTGGGTCGATCACGACGTAAAGCAAGTCAGTAATGAAGTTCACCACCACGTAGAGAACAGTAAACATCAGCATTACGGAAGTCAGCACTGGGAAGTCGTTCGTATTTACAGAGTTGACCGCTAACCGCCCCAGGCCGGGCCATGCAAACACGACTTCCACAAGAACACTGCCGGTAATAAAACCAGTGAGTATCAGCGATGAAACCGTTAGCGGTGGGATGAGGGCGTTTCGAAGCGCATGTTTCCAAATCACCGCGTTCGTATCCACCCCTTTTGCACGGGCCATTACGATGTAGTCCATATCGAGGACTTCGAGCATCGCGGAACGCGTAATTCGTAAGTAACCGGCCGCAGCTGCCGAACCCAGAGTGATTGCCGGAAGAATGAAATACACCGGGTCGTAGCCATGCTTGGTGGCAGATGGCAACCAGCCCAACCAAACAGCAAAAATTAAGATGCTGATTATTGCGAACCAGAAATTGGGTATTGCCTGCCCGAACAACGCGAAACCACGCCCTAAATAGTCCCAGATAGACCCGCGTTTAACTGCCGACAGTATTCCCATCGGCACGCCGATCATCGTCGCTAACACCCATGAAACCAGCCCAAGCTGGAGCGTATTGGGGATTTTCTCGCTGATAACCGCTGTGACAGGGCGCTTGTTGACCAGGCTCTTGCCCAGATCGCCGCGCACCGCTTTGCCGAGCCACAGCACGTAAGCAACGGGCACGGCGCGATCAAGGTTGAGTTCTTTGCCAATCGCAATTCGACCTTCTTCGGTAATCCCGTATCCGCTTTCGGGAATGTACAGATCGAGGGGATCTTGCGCAGTTCGCGACACACCGAATACGAAAAATGTTGCGGCTAATACTGTGACGACAGATGAGATCACTCGTATTAGTAAATATCGGCCCAATTACGATCCTAAATCACGGGGAGGAAAACAGCAGAATCTGCGGCGAGTTGCGATATTACTACAAGGGCTATTCGATTTCTGTTTGATCGACGGACTTTCATGGAATGTTTATTAGAATGCAGAGTAGGATGGCGCAGACTTACCCGAGTGAGACCCATGACAAAAGTGCCGTTTCCCTATTCAATTGGAAATTCCCAACAGGAGATTAATTTTGACTAACCCGTTCACGATCTATGAAGAGCGCCGCGTACGAACCAAACCGGGGGGATTTGATGAATACCTGTCGCTGGTACAAGAACATATCTGGCCGGAGATAACGAAAGCTGGCGGACAGGCTCTTGTGTTACTGAATGGGCTGATTGGCGATCCTGTAGAAGAAACCCTGCTAATCACAGGCTTTACCGATGTCCATAAGTGGCGAGCTGCCCAGGACATAATGACGATCCAGATAGATGGAAAAGCGGAAGCCGCACAACGTCGGGCAGACCTTTTGCTGGAAGAGTCAGTTGGGCTTATGGCACCTTCGCCATACCGACCCTACGCTGAGCCACTGGTTGAAAACCGTCGACCAGTTTATGGTGCGCGACGATTCACTATCGACCCGCATGACCTCAACGATTTCGAGAAATTTTCTTACGAAGGTGTCTGGCCGGCGATGGACGAAATGGATCACCGCGTACTGGGTCAGTTCCACCCCCTTGAAGTAACTGAATCGTTCGCAGTTCTCAACCTTGCCGGGTACTGGAGTCCTGCTCACTGGTACGAAACACGATCAGCGAACGATCCGTCTTCCGGCACATCTGAAGAAGCCAGAGAAGCCGCCCGAGTACATGGCAAAGCGAGAGCCCGACTCGTTAAGCACTCGTTTGTTCGCCTGCTGACATCGCACTGGCCGGACTAGATTAGCCGCTCAACCCCCAGAACACCCAAAACGAAATACAAGTACACATCTTGACCTTAAACAACTCAGAAACAGCCGAACGATTGCTCGGTGTAACCGTTCAGCCAATGTACTTCCAATCGGAAGGAGTCGAGGAAGTGCTCGATACTCTGGCCACGGCGGGGGTGAACGCAATAGCAATCTCTCCTTCCGTTTTCGAGCAGATCGAGGAGCTTCCTGCCGACGATGCCGCAGGATTGAGCGAGGAGCTTCCTCGACGCGAGCCGCCGGTTGACGGTGGCGCAGGTTCGGTTCGTGTTGTCGAACGACTGCTCTGGGGTAAGGAGGAAGTGCTAATCAATCCGTCGCCATCGATCGCGCCGAACATGGAGTTTTATGAAGGCTTGAAGTACCAGCCTTCACAGGCGACGAAGTTCACCGAGTCCGACGGAGGAATGATTCAACAGATCATTGATAAGGCGCACGCTCGAGGCATGCAGGTGTACTTCCAGCTCTCGGCGGTGCAGGTGCCGGGGCAGTTCGACGAGGATATGCCGCGGTTGCCTAACGGCGAGTACCCGAGACAGCGCATGGTTCATACCGTCTCGCTGGCTTCAGATGATGTGCGCGCCTACATCTGTGCCCGGGTCAAGGACTTGATGACTTCGTACCCGGCAATCGATGGTCTACGGCATGACTGGCCCGAGCATCCGCCGTACAGACTCGGTGACGCATTTCTAGACTTCTCGGAAAACGCCCGTCGAATCGCCCCGCTTCTTGGCTTCGATTTCGAGTTGATGCGACTGGCAGCGGACGCTTTATATAACCGACTGCAACACCTCACTAACGATGATCTCGCAGCGCTCTCCGACGCTCGATCGGTGCCATATTTTCTTGCGAAAATGTTGGCTCGAAATCCGGATCTTGCGGCGCTACTGCGGTTCAAAGCTGCTCTAACCACCCTCTATATAAAGGAACTGCGGGAAGCGCTGGATTCGGTGTCGCAGGGAAAGGACCTATCGCCGAATGCGTTCCCTCCACCGCTCTCGTTATTGTCGGGAATGAACTTCAACGACGTGTCTGAATATGCAGACTCGATCAACATGAAGATTTACACGATGCACTGGCCGCAAATGGTCCGTTTCTACGCTGAGGAACTGCTGGCGCACAACGATCAACCGCTGGACGAAGGGCTGTTGTTAGCAGCAATATCGAACCTGTTCGAGTTCGAGGACGGTGACACTGGCACGAGCCTGGATGACTACCGATACCCTTCGCCTGTCGATCCGCATCGGGCTGGGCTACAGGCTCAATCGCGGAAGATCAGGCAAGCACAGAGCGAAACTGGTGATGAGGCGAAACTGTATCCAACTGTTCACGGCTACGGTCCATCGGATGATTTTGAGGCGAGATTAAGATTGGCATGGGATACGGGAACAGCGGGAATCTGGATTAATCGCTATTGCTACTTAGGCGAGGAGAAGTTCCGGGCGATCGGAAGGTTGGCGGCACCAACCGGAGCCTCGGGTTCGCATTCATCAAGCGGATACGGTTCTGTCAGAACTCAGCTCTCAGCACACAATCGAGCCGACCTAAATACATGATCAACCTCTGTATTTAAGCTGACAGTTCAGTCATTAGAGTCGACCACCTATCTGTGAATATCTCTCTTCGATCGGATGCAGATACTTGTTGGCCGTCCACTGCTCGAACTCTCAGATAGTTTCGTAACTCGTCGAAAGCATTGCAGAAACGACTAGCTGACTCGAACTGTTTGAACCCAAGCATTGGATAGTAACGCTGTTTGATTCCGCGATGATTCTGTTCCATTCGGTTGTTCAGATACCGATTATGACGATGCAAGACTTTACGTCCGACGATC
>Ga0114999_10010187_pt1 | contig 10200 bp, 10 predicted proteins | sample ArcticOcean_MG_C_3_FD_89820 | JGI IMG/M metagenome (GOLD analysis project Ga0114999, IMG submission 89820) | Marine microbial communities from western Arctic Ocean - ArcticOcean_MG_CB8_126 | ecosystem: Environmental > Aquatic > Marine > Oceanic | place: Arctic Ocean: Canada Basin | collected... | reverse complement strand
CTACTTATGTTCATCTTGACGTTACTAGCGAATCTGATTGGCAAAAAGCGGTATCTAAATCTGTTGAATTGTATGGAAAATTAGATATTTTAATTAATAATGCAGGTGTTTTTTTAAGGAAAAATTTGGAAGATACTACTGAAGAAGAATGGGATTTTGTTCAATCAATCAATTCGAAAGGGGTATTTTTAGGAGTTAAATCTGTTATATCTGCTATGAAAGAATCTGGGGGAGGATCAATAGTAAATATATCTTCTATGGCAGGACTGGTTGCTTCATCAAGAGCTCCTGCTTATGGGGCAAGCAAAGGGGCGGTTAGATTACTTACAAAATCTATTGCTGTCCAGTATGGATCGGATGGGATCAGATGTAATTCTGTACATCCAGGATTAATAGAAGAAACTGGTATGGGAGATCGATTGATAGAAAAAGCGGGAAATATGATTTTAGCTGGTACTCCGCTTGGTATATATGGAACCCCTAGAGATATTGCTTTAGGGGTTCTTTTTTTAGCCAGTGATGAATCTAGCTATATAACTGGTTCAGAACTAGTTATAGATGGTGGGATAACTGCCAAATAAAAAATTAACCGGAGAAAAATTATGGGAAGGTTAGATAATAAAATCGCATTAATTTCGGGTGGTACAGGTGGTCAAGGGAGCACAGAAGTGAAACTTTTTTGTCAAGAAGGCGCTAAAGTTGTATTTGGAGATGTTAGGGATGAAGAAGGTAAGGCACTAGAATCAGAAGTCCGCAATTCTGGTGGTGATGCTACGTATGTGCATCTTGACGTCACAAGTGAATCAGATTGGCAAAATGCTGTTTCTAAAGCTGTTGAGTTATATGGGCAATTAGATATTTTGATTAATAATGCTGGAGTCATAGTAATAAAAGGTTTGGAAGATACCACAGAAGAAGATTGGGACTTTGTTCAGAATGTTAATTCAAAAGGTGTTTTCTTAGGGGCTAAATCTGTTATATCGGCCATGAAAGAATCAGGCGGTGGTTCTATAGTAAACTTATCCTCTATAGCTGGGTTAATTGGTTCTCCGATGTCTGCGTATGGCGCTAGTAAAGGGGCAGTTAGATTACTGTCGAAATCTATTGCTGTTCAATATGGATCAGATGGAATTAGATGTAATTCTGTTCACCCTGGAACCTTGATGCCGGATAGCTCTATTATGACCTCTAATGCCTCCTTTTTTGCTGACCCGGCGATGGGCGCAAATATATTAGCCTCGACTCCACTCGGACGTTTTGCTGAACCTATAGAGATTGCAATGGGAGTTCTTTATTTGGCTAGTGACGAGTCAGGATATGTAACAGGTTCCGAATTAGTGATTGATGGGGGCAAGACTGCTAAATAAAAAATTAACCGGAGAAAAATTATGGGAAGATTAGATAATAAAATCGCATTAATTTCGGGCGGTACAGGTGGGCAAGGTACTGCTGAGCTGAAACTTTTTTGTCAAGAAGGCGCTAAAGTTGTATTTGGTGATCTTGACGATGAAAAAGGTAAAGTACTGGAGTCAGAAGTTAGAAAAGATGGTGGGGAAGCTACTTATGTTCACCTTGATGTCACAAGTGAATCAGATTGGCAAAAGGCAGTGTCAAAGACGATTGAATTGTATGACGGATTAGACATATTAGTTAATAATGCCGGAGTTTTAGTAGTAAAAAGTTTGGAAGATACCACAGAAGAAGATTGGGACTTTGTGTACGCAGTAAATACAAAAGGACCTTTTTTGGGAATCAAATCTGCTATTTCAATCATGAAGAAATCTGGTGGAGGCTCAATAATTAACACATCTTCTATGGCAGGATTGTACGGCTCTCCTTTACTACTTTATGGATCTTCGAAAGCAGCAGTAGCTAATCTTTCTAAATCTGTTGCCGTTCAATATGGAGCTTATGGAATTCGGTGTAATTCACTTCATCCTGGAGTACTTGAAGGAACTCTAATGGGAGATGATTATTTAGATGATACTGAATGGTACAAAAAAAGATTGTCTCAAGTTCCTCTTAACCGAATGGGGGTTCCCACAGATCTTGCTATGGCAGCTTTATATTTGGCTAGTGACGAATCAAGCTATGTCTCTGGATTAGAGCTAATGGTTGATGGAGGAATGTTTGTTAAAAGATAGATTAGATTGGGAATTGGAGATTCAGAGGTGAAAATATGGATAGACTAGAGGGTAAAGTGGCATTGATTTCAGGCGGGACTGGAGGTCAAGGTAGTACTGAAGTTAAACTTTTTTGTCAGGAAGGGGCTAAAGTTGTATTTGGGGATCTTGACGATGAAAAAGGTAAGTCATTAGAAAAAGAAGTCCGTAATTCTGGTGGAGAAGCCACTTATGTGCATCTGGATGTCACAAGTGAATCTGATTGGCAAAATACAGTATCGGAAACGATCGAATTGTATGGAAAATTAAATATTTTAATTAACAATGCCGGAGTTTTACTAACAAAACGCTTAGAAGAAACTACTGAAGAAGATTGGGATTTTGTACAATCAGTTAATTCGAAAGGTGTTTTTCTAGGGGCTAAATCTGTCATATCGTCTATGAAAGATTCTGGAGGAGGTTCTATAGTTAACATTTCTTCTATTGCTGGATTAGTTGGTAGGCCGTGGTCGGCTTATGTCGCTAGTAAAGGAGCTGTTAGATTACTTACGAAATCTATTGCTGTTCAGTATGGTCCAAATGGAATACGCTGTAATTCTGTACACCCAGGCATTGTGAGTGATAATTCGATGGGAGAGCTTACATTATCGCAATTCCCATTTTCAGAAGATCAACTTTTGGATGATACCCCTTTGAAGAGATTCGCTGTTTCTGAAGATATTGCGATGGGAGTTCTTTATTTGTCTAGTGATGAATCTAGTTACGTTACAGGTACTGAATTAGTAATAGATGGTGGAATATATGCAAAATGATGAAGCTATCTAAAACTTTTCAAGCTTGGGTTATTTCTTTATCATTTCTTGGGATACTGCTTTGTTATTCCTGCGCCAGTGACACTTTAGATGCATTAGATGAATCTACTTCAACTCAAGGGCAAGAAACTCTTGTTACTCCATATAACGATCCGGATTTTTATCAATATGTGAGAGCTACTATAGGAGGTCATACTCTTCCTTATAGTGACGATATTATGATTTCTGATAATGCGATTGGAATGAAAGTCCCTTATATTGAAGGCACTTTACTTGATGGCGAAAGGGAAATCATTTTTGATGATTCTGACACTAGTTTGAATCAAACCACTATAGTAATTGTTTTGGCTCATTGGTGCCCTCATTGCAGGAATGAAGTTCGGGAGTTATCTAAATATTTTAATGAAACGGAAATTCCTAAAAATGTACGTATTACATCTTTAGCCACTTCTATTGATGATTCTAGGACAAATTATCCGCCCCATGATTGGTTTGAAGAAGAAGATTGGCCTATCCCTGTTATTATTGACACAATAGAATCAGACATTGCTGATTCATTAGGAGTCAATATATTTCCATTTTTTGTTGTTATAGATGAGAATGGAATCGTTAGATTAAGGTTAGCTGGTAGAATGGGAACCGATGGTATGGGGCGACTCATATCCGATTTAAGCAAATGAAGGATTCCGTTTGAGGTTCTTTTATTTATCAACCTGCTATATATAAGTCATAATTCTGATTTTCTCGAGCCCAGTAAGTTCATTTAATTCTAGATTATTGTTACAATCTATATAAGTGGTGATTTGAAAGTCAGCTTGCGGACACTTAAAAAAAATTCTGCTAAAAGGCGAAGATTTATGTGTCCGTATATTGAAAGGTATGCGGATTTTTTATTGTCACTTATTGTCACTTATTATTCAGTAGTAGGCGGTATTAAATAATGGGCATATCACATAAAGTCAGTACAGCGATGAGCCAAGGTTCCTGGATCAGAAAAATGTTTGAAGAAGGAATTGAACTTAAGCAAAAATATGGAGCAGAAAACATATTTGATTTATCAATAGGGAATCCTGTTATGAATCCGCCTAAACAGTTCTTTGAAGAGCTTATGAAGATAGCACAAGCACCTATTTCAGGTATGCATAGATATATGCCAAATGCGGGTCTTACTAATACTAGAGCTGCAGTCGCTTCTCAGAAATCGCTTGAAACGGGCCTTGCCTTTACCTATGAAGACATTATTATGACCTGTGGGGCTGCAGGAGCATTGAATGTAGTTTTGAAATCAATTCTTGATCCGGATGATGAAATAGTTATTTTTGCGCCATATTTTGTGGATTATGAATTTTATACTTCTAATCACGGAGGGGTTTGTAAAATAGTTCCTCCTGCGGAAGGTTTTTTTCCTGATATGGATGCTTTAAAAGAATCCATTAATGAAAAAACACGAGGGGTTTTAATAAATTCACCTAATAATCCTAGTGGGATTGTATATTCCGCTGAAGTGATTTCTGAGATTGCCCAAATAATTATTAGTAAAGAAAAAGAATTCGGAATAGAAATATTTTTAATTAATGATGAACCATACAAAAAAATCATTTTTGATGAAATAGTATTTCCTGACATATTTCAGTATCATAAAAGGACTATAGTGGCTACTTCTTATTCAAAAGATTTGGCGATTCCGGGTGAGCGTATTGGGTACATAGCAGTAAATCCAAATTGTAATGATAAAAAGAACCTAATGGGAGCATTAGTTTTTTGTAATAGGGTTCTGGGTTTTATTAATGCACCAGCATTGATGCAACATATCGTTACTAATCTTCAAGCTACAACTATTGATGTTGATTCTTATCAACGGAAACGAGATTTCCTTTATAGATCATTAATTAATATGGGATATGATGTTGTTAATCCACAAGCTGCCTTTTACATGTTCCCTAGATCGCCTATAAAAGATGATGTGGAATTTGTGCAAATTCTTAAGAAACACAAAGTCCTTACTGTTCCCGGAGTAGGATTTGGGCTTGAAGGATTTTTTAGAATTTCTTATTGTTTGGAAGATGAAATTTTGGAAGGATCTTTACCCGGATTACACGCCGCTATTAATGAGGTTAAGGGATAATTAAGTTCCTATATTGGGGCTGTATCTTTTAATCCGAACCCAGTGACAGGGATTAGTATTTCTTCTCCTGAAGAGATGACTTTTTGTGAAATTAATTTTGGAATTGCAGCAAATGCAATTGCACAAGTTGGTTCACAGTAAATGCCTTCTTTTTGGGATAATTCAATTTGCGATTTAACTATTTCATCTTCACCTATGGCAATAGCCGTTCCGTTACTATCTCGTAAGACATTCATGATTTCTGACATCCTAGGAGGGTTACTGACAGCTATCCCACCAGCTATTGTGTGTTTTGCATCTAAAGTATTCCATGGAGTTCCTATAAATGAATTAACCAAAGGCATTACGTTTTCAGATTGTATTGCGTGAAGCTTTGGGAATTTAAAAACTAGTCCTGCATTTTTCAATTCATTAAATGCTTTCCAGATACCTATATACAATGAACCATTGCCTACTGGAAGAATGATATGGTCAGGCATGTGGTTTTTGAATTGGTTATATATCTCATATCCGGTCACTTTTGTGCCTTCTATAAAATATGGGTTTAAATTATGAGAAGCGTAAATATATCCTTTTTCTTCTGCGAACTTTTGAGCTTCTAATGTAGCCTGATCTCTTGTTCCAGAAATTGAATGAATTGTGGCTCCGTATATGATTATTTGATCTATTTTGGGTTTAGGAGCTGTTTCAGGTACAAATATATGAGCATTTATATTTGCGCGAGCTGAGTAAGCTGATATTGATCCCCCTGCGTTACCTGAAGAGTCTTCGACTATATCTTTAACCCCCATTTCTTTTAACATGGATATCATCATCGCACTTCCACGATCTTTGAATGATCCACTTGGATTTAAAAATTCCAGTTTTGCTTTTAATATTATATTTAAGTTAGAAAAAATATTTGGCAAAGTTATACTTGGGGTGATTCCTTCCCCCAAGCTTATATACTGACTACGCTCAGATACAGGGCTTAAAGTAGGGATATTACCTAAGTGATTGAATAATTGAATATTCGATATATTAGTTTTGTATTTTACTTCAAGAGGCCCATTGCACGTATTACATTTAACCAAATTTGCGTTGGGGATTGATTCCTTATGACATTTTGTGCAAACAAATGTATGGTTATACATGGATTTCCTTAAGTTAAATGTATTTTTCGAATTTGACGAGGTGTACATTGAACTTTTGATATATTAATTTCAGATATAATAACATCTATAATTCAATGTCTATCTTTATAATTATTCCAGAATTTCGAGACGATTATGCTAAAGTATCATAATAAAATATTCTACAGTATTGCTATTTTTATACTTATAATAGATCAAATAAGTAAGTGGCTCGTCAGCTCTAATATGAGCTTAGGTCAATCTTGGCCAGAAGATGGTTTTTTCAGACTTTTATATGTTTTAAATACAGGTTCAGCATTTGGATTATTCCAAGGATTTACGGATGTTTTAACAATTTTTTCCTTTATAGGGATTGCGTTGATTTTATATCTTTTTTTCAAAGCAGAAGAGCAGGCAGATTTTTATAAATTAGGACTTGCGTTGATTTTAAGTGGAGCTATTGGGAATTTGATTGATAGACTTGTTAACGGTGCGGTTGTTGATTTCATAAGTGTTGGATGGTGGCCAGTTTTTAACTTGGCTGATTCGGCGATATCTATTGGAATGGTTATTTTAGCAGTTTCAATCTTATTTTTTAATAAAAATAGTTCTTCGTAGAGATTACTATGACTGAATCAGATGTTTTAATTTTATACGCTCAAACTTCGTTTGAGCGTGTTGATAAATTTATTTCTAGTAATGTAGATGATATTACTCGATCATATGTTAAAAAACTCATCAAGGCAGGAAATGTTAAGATCGATGGGACTATTGCATCTCCATCGTCTAGTGTTACTTTGGGGCAATCAATAGAGATTATTATTGATGATGATGAAATTGGGGATATAGAGCCTGAAGAAATATCAATTGATGTTGTATATGAAGATGACGACATAATAATAGTAAACAAACCAGCAGGACTTATTGTTCATCCCGGGGCAGGACATAAGTCAGGAACTTTGGTTAATGCTTTATTGGCAAGGTATCCTGAAATTATTGACGTAGGGCCTGGATTTCGCCCAGGGATAATTCATAGATTAGATAAAGATACTTCAGGATTATTAGTTGTTGCGAAAAATATTAAGGCACATGCAAACATATCTCAGCAAATAGCAGATAGGAGTGTAACCAAAATATATACGACATTAGTAAGAGGGCACATGGCTTCTTCAGAAGTATTAATTGAAGCTCCTATTGCACGAGATCCACAGAACAGAAAAAAGATGGCTGTTGTCGAAAAAGGCAAGTATGCCCTAACAGGGGTTAAAGTAATAGATCATTTTAAAGAATTTGACCTTTTGGAGATAAAACTTTTTACAGGAAGGACTCACCAAATTAGAGTTCACCTTGAATCCGTTGGACTTCCTATTGTTGGAGATGCTAGTTATGGAATCCAACACACTGCTATAGATAGGCAATTCCTACATTCATGTTATTTGGGATTTAATCACCCTTCTTTTGATACCCCCATCGAATTTAACTCAGATTTACCATATGATCTTCAAACTTTCCTTGATTCAATTAGGGAGAGATAGCTTAAGGAATAATTTTATGAATGATTCTCAACTTAGAGTTAGATATGCCCCTAGCCCAACTGGGGAACCTCATTTAGGTAATTTAAGAACAGCTTTATTCAACTGGTTATTTTCTAAGAATCAAGGAGGGGTTTTTATTATTCGAGAAGAAGATACTGATCAAAATAGAAAAATAGATGCAGCAATGGAATTACAAGAGCGTTCGTTAAATTGGCTTGGATTGGATTGGGATGAAGGGTTAGGTAAAGAAGGGCAATTTGGACCTTACATTCAATCTGAGAGGTTGAATTATTATCAAAAGGCAGTACAAATCTTACTGGAATCAAATAAAGCTTATAAATGCTATTGCTCTAAAGAGAGATTGGATCAACTTAGACTAGATCAAAGAAACGCTAAGTCTTCTAAACTCGGATATGATGGGCATTGCAAAAATATCATTGTAAATTCAGATAATAAGATATCAAATAAGAATTACGTAATTAGATTTTCTATGCCTTCTAACGGAATTTCGTCAATAAATGATGTTGTAAGAGGACTTGTAGAATTTCCAAATGATGATGTGGACGATTTTGTTTTATTGAAAACTGACGGGTTTCCTACATACCATTTGGCTTCCGTAGTGGATGATCATTACATGAATATATCTCATGTTTTTAGAGGAGAAGAATGGCTTCCTAGCGTTCCTAAGCATATACAGTTATATAAGTCATTAGGGTGGGATCCTCCTGTATATCTTCATTTACCGTACATTCTTGCTCCTGACAAATCTAAACTCAGTAAAAGGCATGGAGCCACGTCAGCTTTAAGCTATAAAGAAAAAGGATATCTTCCCGATGCGATGGTAAATTTTCTTAGTCTTTTAGGGTGGTCATTGGATGGGAAAACAGAAATAATTTCTCGAAATGATTTAATTGATCATTTTTCTATTGAAAGAATTAACGATTCGGGGGCCGTATTTGATATCGAAAAATTAAATTGGATGAATGGACATTATTTGAGAAATATGATTCCAGAAGAATTAGCGAATAATTTGCATAAATATTGGGTAGAATACCCCCCAGTAGAATTTGATCGCACTCCAACTATAGAAGAAACTAATTTAATAACTGTGTTAGTGCAAGAAAGGATAAAAACTTTAAATGATGCTGCGCCTCTTGTCGCTTTTGTATTTAGAGAACATATATATTATGAACCTTTTGATGTTATACAAAAAGGACTTGATGCTACTGAAACTAAAAAAATATTAAATCAATCGATAATAGTGTTAAATAATATAGACGATTTTGTGTCAGTCAATATAGAAAATAATTTAAGATCATTTGCTAAAGAAAATGATCTTAAATTAGGATATTTTTTGGGTACTATAAGATTTGCTACTACGGCTCAAGAAATTTCACCGCCATTATTTAAATCTATTGAAATTTTAGGGAAAAGATTGACTTTAAAAAGATTAGAGGAAGCAAGTAAAATACTAGATTTGTAAATGATATTGTTTTCTTGACGCTATGAGTACCCATATCTATACTCAATTCAGGTATATGAATCATTTAATGAAATGGAGATATTATATTGGCTATGATGGAACGACTTAATAATGACCTTAAAGATGCTATAAGGAATAAAGACCCCTTGAGACGGACTGTTTTGAGAACTATTTTATCCGAAATAGCTAATGCTAAAATAGCGAAAAGATCGGAGTTGTCTGAAGATGAAATTGTAATTGTTCTAACTAAACAATCTCATCAGCGTAAAGACAGCATTCAAGCTTTTGCAGATGCAGGCAGAAAAGATTTAGAGGATAAAGAACGCTTAGAGTTGGAAATTATTTCGGCATATCTACCTGAGCAATTGTCAGAAGAAGAAGTGCGAAATATAATTTCGGATTCTTTGAGAGAATCAGGCGCGTCAGGCCCTGCAGATATGGGTAAAGTAATGGGAGTTGTTATGCCAAAAATAAGAGGTAGAGCAGATGGCAAACTTGTAAATTCTATTGTCACGTCTAAACTCAAGGAATTATAAGATCTTGAAGTTTGGAATAGTAGTATTTCCAGGCACATGGAGTGATGTTGACTGCCATACGGTGGTTTCGGATGTTCTACATGAAGATGTTGATTTTGTATGGCATAAAGAACGAGATATATTTTCATATGATTGCTTGATATTGCCGGGAGGATTTTCTTATGGAGACTACCTTAGGTGTGGGGCTATAGCACGATTTTCTCCAGTAATGGAAGAGTTGCCTAAATTTATTGAATCAGGCAGGCTAGTTTTTGGTATATGCAATGGGTTTCAAATACTTTGCGAAGCAGGATTATTGCCGGGGGTTTTGAGACGAAATGATCATTTGCAGTTCAGGTGTAACTGGACTAACTTAAAAACAGAAAATAAAAACTCAATTTTTTCATCAAGAATTACTGAAGAACAAGTCATAAAAATACCTATTTCCCATGGAGAAGGAAATTTTTATGCAGATGAAGATACTTTAAAAGATAT
>Ga0114999_10010186_pt1 | contig 10200 bp, 6 predicted proteins | sample ArcticOcean_MG_C_3_FD_89820 | JGI IMG/M metagenome (GOLD analysis project Ga0114999, IMG submission 89820) | Marine microbial communities from western Arctic Ocean - ArcticOcean_MG_CB8_126 | ecosystem: Environmental > Aquatic > Marine > Oceanic | place: Arctic Ocean: Canada Basin | collected... | reverse complement strand
GGCGACGCCGTCTACTGGCTCATCTTCCTGCTCTTCCTGCCGGCAGTGCTCGACACTCTTGCGCTGCAAGGGTTGCTGGCACCCGTCCAGGGCATGATGGATCAGGTGCTCGGGTTCCTGCCCAACCTGCTCGCCGCGGTGCTGATCGCCAGCGTCGGCTGGTTTATCGCCCGGATCCTGCAGCAGATCACGACCAACCTCCTCGCGGCGCTCGGCGTCGACCAACTGAGCGAGAACGTCGGACTGACCGCTGTCCTTGGCAAGCAACAGCTCTCGAGTGTCATTGGTCTGATCGTCTACATCCTGATTCTGATTCCGGTTCTGGTAGCCGGGCTCAATGCCCTGCAGCTCGACGCCATCACGCAGCCGGCGAGCAACATGCTCGACGCGATTCTCGCGGCGATCCCGCTGGTCTTCGCTGCCGCGCTCCTGCTGGTCATCGCCTACGTCGTGGGTCGCGTTGTTGGTGGACTGATCACCAACCTTCTGGGCAGCGTCGGCTTCGACCGCATCCTCTCCATTTTCGGCGTGGCCGACGATGCCAAGGCCCGTCCTTCGGATATCGCTGGCTCACTGGTTCAGGTTGCGATCATCCTCTTCGCGTCGGTCGAAGCTTCGCGCCTGCTCGGCTTTGCCGTTCTTGCCGACCTAGTGGCCCAGTTCCTGGTGTTCGCGGGACAGGTCCTGCTCGGCCTTGTGATCTTCGCCGTCGGTCTGTATCTCGCCAACCTGGCCGCGCGCGTGATTGATGCCAGTGGCAACCACCAGGCAAAGTTGTTGGCGATGGCCGCCCGCATCTCGATCATGGTGCTGGCTGGCACGATGGCGCTGAGCCAGATGAACCTGGCGAGCGACATCATCAGCCTTGCCTTCGGCATCGTCCTCGGGGCCATCGCGCTCTCGCTCTCGCTCGCTTTTGGTATCGGCGGGCGCGAGGTAGCGGCGCGGCAACTGGAGGAATGGAAGCGCAAGTGGGACAACGACTAGCGCTTCGAGTTGGACTCGCCACCGCGTTAGTGATCGCCGGCTGCGCCTCCAATCAGGGCCAGCCGGCGCCCGCACCGACCACGCCGGCACCCGCGCCGGCCGAGGCGGGCATCGACGCACTGGTCGCTGCATGGAAAGTCGCGCGAAGCGACGGCCTTGACCGGCGACAGTTCCAACCGGACGACTACTGGGGCCTGTTGCTGCCGGTGGTGGAAGCTCAGCCCGAGCGTTTCACTGTGACCGAGGTCGGTCGCAGCATCGAAGGGCGACCGCTGCGACGGATCGACTTCGGTCATGGCGCCACCACGGTGATGCTGTGGTCACAGATGCACGGCAACGAGTCGACTGCTTCGCGGGCGCTGGTCGATATCTTTCGCCACATCGCGGCGAACCCCGACGACGAGCTCGTCGCGCGTATCGAGTCTGAACTCGCGATCACGGTCGTGCCCGTTCTCAACCCCGACGGCGCCGTGCGCTTCGTCAGGCACAACGCCATAGGCGTTGACGTCAATCGCGACGCCAAACGCCTGGCGACCCCGGAGGGTCGCGCGCTGAAGGCCGTGCGTGACGCGATCGACGCCGACTGGGGATTCAATCTGCATGACCAAAACGTCCGAACGCGCCTCGGCAGCAGCGGCCGGGACGTTCGCATCGCCGTGCTGGCCCCACCACCGGGTGCCGGAGCCACGAGCCCAGCCAACCAGGCGGCGCGACGCATGTGCTCCTACCTAGCGGAAGCGCTGGCCCCGATCGTCGGCGACCAGGTGGCCCGCTACAACGAGAGCTTCAATCCGCGCGCCTTTGGCGACCTCATGACCAGTTGGGGTACTGCGGTGGTCCTGATCGAGTCGGGCGGCGAGCTCGACGACCCGGACAAGGAGTTGCTCAGGAAGGCGAACTTCGCCGGAATCCTGACCGCACTGGACGCGATCGCGACCGGACGCTGGGAACACTCGTCGCCGAATCGCTACCTCAACCTACCCCTCAACTCGCCCTGGATTTACGATCTGGTGGTGCGCGGCGCCTCGATCGTCTTGCCCGGCCGCGAACCAATCCGCGCCGACTTCGCCATCAACTTCGACGATACGCTGGCGGCCAGCGGCGGAATTATCGCGGAGGTGGGCGACCTGGAGGTCGTCACAGCCCTCGAGGACGTCGATGCCACTGGCCTGTACTACGTGCCGAATCCGCGCGCGCTGGGCCCGGAACTGGCGCCCTATTTGCGGATCGGCAACGCGGCCGATGGCGTCATCTCGCGGGACCCCGCCGGAACGGACATCGTCCGGCGGCTCGGTGAGGGTCGCTAGCGCCTAGACCTCGAACGAGTCGCCGATTGCGGGGACCACGGCCTTGCCGCCACGCTCGTCGATAGCAGCAGCCATGGCGGCAGCGGCGTCGAACCCGAAGGGCGCGCGGTTGCGCTCGTGGCGCTCCTTGCCACCCTGAATCAAGCCGCAGTCGAGCAGGATCCTTCCTGCGGTGCTCTCCAGGAGGTGACACGACCCGGTAACCTCGGCTGCCGCACCATGAAATGAGATTCTCATCGCGTTCGCTCCAAGTGGATCGGTCGGGCGGCGCATGTTATCACCGCTCGGAACGAGTTCTCGCGGCCCGCATCTCCACGCCTCCAGGAGGCCCGCTTGCGTCACGCGCTCATTACTCTCGAACGGATGGGTCTGTCGACGGACCTGTACGAACTGACCATGGCGCAGGCGTTTCTCGAATCCGAGATCGCTGACCGCACCGCCACCTTCGACCTGTCGGTGCGCAGCCTGCCGCAGGAACGCGGCTACCTGGTGGCAGCCGGGCTCGAGCAGGCGCTGGCGTACCTCCGCGATTTTCGCTTCTGGCCCGAGGCCCTCAACTACCTGGAGCGCAGCTGCCACTTCAAGCCGAAGCTCGTCAAATACCTAGGCTCTCTGCGCTTCACCGGATCCGTAGAGGCGGTGCCGGAGGGCACGGTCTACTTCCCGCCGGGCCCGCTGTTGCGAATCACCGCGCCGATCATCGAGGCGCAGATCATCGAAACGTATCTGCTCACCACGATGACCTATCAGACGATGATCGCGTCGAAAGCGTCCCGTGTCGTGGATGCCGCCGACGGGCGGGCGGTGATCGACTTCTCTCCACGGCGTGATCACGGGCCGCAGGCCGGGCTGCTGGCGGCCCGGGCCGCCTACATCGGCGGCTGCATCGGCACTTCGAACGTCCTGGCGAACGAGAGATTCGACATTCCCATCTTCGGGACCATGGCGCACTCGTTCGTCATGTTCCATCGCGACGAGGAAGCGGCCTTCAGGCAGTTCGCCCGGTCGTATCCAGGCGACCCCACGCTCCTGATCGATACCTACGACACGGTCGAAGGAGCCCGCATTGCAGCAAAGGTTGGTTCCAGCCTGGAAGGCGGGCGGCGCCTGGCGGCCGTTCGCATCGACTCCGGTGACCTCCTGCCGCTGTCGCAACAGGTGCGGACCGTGCTCGACCAAGGCGGCTGCCCCGACACTCACATCCTGGCCAGCGGCGACCTCGACGAATACAAGATCGAGCAACTGCTCGCCGACGGCGCAGCGCTGGACGGATTCGGGGTGGGCACCCAGCTCGGCACCTCGGGCGACGCGCCGTCACTGTCGAGCACCTACAAGCTCGTGGCCTGCGACGACGAGAACGGCCGGGAGATCCCCGTCATCAAGTTGAGCGCGGCCAAGGTGTCGCTGCCTGGCCGCAAGCAGATCTGGCGTCAGCGCGACGCCGACGGCACCCCGGTGGGCGACACCGTGGGCATGGTCGACGAAGAACTACCGGGCGACGGCCTGCTGCGCCCGTACATGCGCGATGGCCACTTGCTGGAATCGATGCCGGAGCTAGGCGAGATCCGCGACCAGGCGCGCGAGCAACGGACCGCCCTGCCGGCGGACGTCAGGCGGCTGCGCGAGCCCGCCGAGTATCCCGTGTCCAACTCGACGCGCCTGAACGCTCTGATCGACAAACTGCGGAAGCGCTAGCGAGGGTGCCCCTAGTGGCAACGAAAGCGACTGCTGCGACACAGTGATTTGTCGGCGCTCCGAGTAGGCATTACGATCTAATCGACCAGCGGAGACCACTCCGCGGCACCGGGACCACGGCCGTATGATCCGGCGGCCAATAAAGCAGTAGTCGTAACGCGAATGACCGAGAACAAGACTGAGTCCCAGCCCGCCAAAGCATCCGGCCTCGCCGGCGTCGTCGCCGGACAGTCGTCCGTCGGATTCATCGATGGCAAGCAGGGCATCCTGCGCTATCGCGGCTACGACATCCACGAACTGGCCGACAAGTCCACGTTTGAAGAGACGGTCTACCTGCTGTGGAACGGCGATCTGCCCAGCCGCGCTGAGCTTGCCGACTTCACAACCTTCCTGGCAGCTCAGCGCGAAGTGCCGGCGCCGGTGCTGGAGTTCATCCAGAACGCACCCACCGACGCGTCGCCGATCGGCCTGCTACGCACCGCCGTCTCGGGGCTCGGTCAGTACGACCCCGATGCCGAGGACATCTCCGACGCCGCCAACAAGCGCAAGGCGGGCAGACTGACCGCCCAACTCGCCACGCTGGTTGCGGCCATCGAACGATGCCGCAAGGGCAATGAGCCGATCGCGCCCGACCCCGCCCTGGGTCACGCGGCCAACTATCTGTACATGCTGCGTGGCGAACGCCCCTCGGCCACTGAGGCCCGCGCCCTCGACGTGGCGCTCGTGCTCCACGCCGACCACGGCTTTAATGCCTCGACTTTTTCCGCCAAGGTCACGGCGGCGACACTGTCGGACATGCACTCCGCAATTACCTCGGCCGTCGGCACCCTCAAGGGGCCGCTGCACGGCGGAGCGAACCAGCGTGTCCGGGAGATGCTCGACGAAATCGGCAGCACAGAGCGCGTGCCGGAATGGGTCACCGAGAAGCTCGCCAAGAAAGAACGCATCATGGGCTTCGGCCATCGGGTCTACAAGGTTGAAGATCCGCGGGCCCGGCACCTGCGCGCCAGCGCTGAAGCATTGCGCGCCAGCGGCGACCCGAGCCTTCTCGATATCTCGGCGCGGCTGGTGGACGTAGTGCACGAGGCCAAGGGTCTCGAGGTCAATGTCGACTTCTGGTCGGCGAGCCTGTACTCGTATCTGAACCTGGCGCCACGCAGCTTCCCGGCCATTTTCGCGCTTTCGCGGATCTCCGGCTGGACGACGCACGTCATGGAGCAGTACGCCGACAACAAGCTGATCCGGCCGCGGGCCGAGTATGTCGGGCCCGACGCGCGGGACTATGTGTCGGTCGAAGACCGGGGTTGACCACAGCGTGCGGCCCGCTCACGACGCCAGCCCAATCGGTCATGGCCGGCCGAACTCTTTCGGGCTAAGCTTGTGAGAAAGACGCTCCGCGGGTGGGCTCGTCGAAGTCGTCTTTTGGGCCCCCATCTCGTCCTAGCAAGTACACCCACGTTCAGGTGGGGGAAATGAAGCAAGTGAATTCCCCAGGAGGAATGAATTGATGAGCATCTGGAAAAGGCGAGCCAGTCTGGCGGCTTCGCTCGCCCTTATGGCCAGCGGACTGGTTCTCGGTCTGGCCGTAGGTGGCGGACAGGCCGCTATCGGCACTGAGCCGCAGCAGGCGGCCAACGCCGCCATCACGCCGGACTCGCGCCTGGCGGACATGGTCCCGCAGGCAGCCTTTGTTGATGTAGCCGATAACGTCGGCCCGACCGTGGTGTTCATCGAAGCGACCCGCGCGCAGGAAGACGATCCGCGGGCCCAAGGCCAGAACGGTCGGTTCCAGGACTTCTTCGAGGACTTCTTCGGCCGTGCGCCTGAGGACGGAGAAGTACCCGAAGGCGAGGACGGCGAAGACGAGGGCTCCGGCGAACAGCCCGACTTCGATTTCCAGAACGAAGCCCGCAGCCAGGGCTCCGGTGTCCTCATCAGCGCCGACGGCTACATCCTGACCAACGCCCACGTCATCGCGCAGCTCGACCCTCGCGCCGCTGAGATGGAACTCGCCAGCCACGTGCAGGTCACGCTCCAGGACGATCGGCTTTACGACGCCGAGATCGTGGGTGCCGACCTGGGTACCGATATCGCACTGCTCAAGATCGACGGTCGACGTTTGCCGTTTGCTGAGCTGGGCAACTCCGAACAACTGAAAGTCGGCGAGTGGGTCATGGCCATCGGCGCGCCGTTCGGCCTGCAGAACACCGTTTCGGCAGGCATCGTCTCCGCCATTGGTCGCGCCAATCTGCAGGGCATGCTGACGCCCTACCAGAACTTCGTGCAGACCGACGCAGCCATCAACCCCGGCAATTCCGGCGGTCCGCTGGTGAACCTGCGCGGTGAGATCATTGGTATCAACACCGCCATCGCCACGGGTGGCGGCTTCAACCCGAGCTTCAACGGCGTCGGTTTCGCCGTGCCGGTGAACATGGCACGCCGCGTGATGGAACAGCTGCGTGAGCACGGCCGCGTGATCCGCGGCTATCTCGGGGTGAGCGTTCAAGCCCTCGACCGCGACCAGCGCGAGGCCTACGACCTGGGTACACGGCGCGGAGCCATCGTCGCGACGGTCAACGAAGGCGGTCCCGCCGAGGCAGCCGGCATCGAAGAAGGGGATCTTGTGATCGGCATGGACGGGGCGCGACTCGAAGGGCAGCAGGACTTCCTGCAGCGCATCGCTGGGCACAGCCCTGGTGATGAGGTCGCACTCGAGGTGGTTCGTCCCACGGCTGCCGACGGCGAGATGGACAGGTCCATCACTGTCACGCTTACGCTGCGTCCGAGCGAGGCCGAGGTTCTGTCCGAACAGTTCGGCTTTGCCTCAAACCTACCCGCTGAAGAGGCACCGAGCGAAGCGGACCCGCGGGAGCTCGAATCGTCGAGCGCTCTCTCATTGGGTCTCCGCGTCACGGCGCTCACCGGCGAACTGCGACGCCAGCTCGAGATTCCGAGCGACATTGATGGCGTAGTGGTCAGCGACGTGGCGGAGGCGAGTCCTGCGGCACAGGCCGGCATCGCCGCTGGCGACGTGATCATGCGAATCCGCACCAACATCACCGGTGTTGACCAGTTCGACACCGAGATCGGTGGGTTCAGCCCCGGCGATGCAGTGCCCCTGCGGTTGTTCTCGCGCCGCGCGGGCAACAGCGTCTTCCTGGCGCTGCGGATTCCGCGCTAGGCGAAAACCGCTAGACACAGAAAGGGCCACCGACTTGATGTCGGTGGCCCTTTTCTCGTTTTCTCGTTCTGTTCCCGAGCGCGTGGGACGGCACGTAGGAGGCGACCGGCCGCGCTCCGGCCGCGTCGGCATGGAGAACCCGCGTACTTTCGTGGCCGGCCAGGACCGTTTCGATGCCCGCGAGGTGCGCGACGAGCTCGTCGCGCTCTACGATGCCGAGATCGCGTCAACGACCTGCAATTTGGTCGGTTGCTCGAGAGCCTGGAGGCGCGGGGCTCGACCGGAACACGGTCGTCGTCTTCACGTCAGACCACGGCGAGGAGTTCCTCGATCATGGTGACTACGGACACGGCCAGACGCTCTATCGCGAACTCATCGGCGTGCCGCTCGTTATCCGCATGCCGGATCGGAGCGGCGCGGGTCGGAGAACTGATGCCACGGCTCAGCATATCGACCTTTTGCCGACGATCGTGGAGCTCGCTGGCGGCGAATCTCCGGCATGGGCCCACGGAACCAGCCTGGTCCCTGCACTTACGGGGGCGGCCCGGCGCACTCGCGCCCGCTCCCGTGGATACCTCCAGCTGGACACGGTTTCGGTCGCCAGCCTGGTGGTGGGAGATTGGCATCTCCTGCGCCGTCCGATGGATGGCGCACTTGCGCGCCTGGAGATGTTCAACTTGGCCAGCGATGCGGGCGAGATTGCCAACGTTCGGGCCGAGAACGCTGTGCTCGCGGGATTGCAATTGACGGAATGGCGCCGCAACGAGAGCGAGGAGACAGCGCTGTTCGATGTCGACGTGGCCGAGGTCGACCCCGAAGTGGCGGCGCGGTTACGTGACCTGGGCTACATCCGATAGCCGCGAGCCGAGTGCTGTTGCTGAAATGGTCGGTGGCTGTGAGTGTCGAGTCATTGCCGTGGCGCATCGTTGGGCAGGAGGCGTTGCGGACGACTCGTTGAAGCCGCCTCCAGGCGCGGTGTCGCCATGCGCATCTCGAATGTCGGCAGGCGCTCGTTTGGTGGACCAGCCCGCACCGCGGCGCGATTGTGACTCTGCTGCTCCAGGGCGCTGCCGGGCGTAGCACCGCGCACCCCGAGCAGAGCAAAGCTGTGCTCGGGCTCATTGGCGGCTCCATGACCGCCCAGGCTCCGGATCAAGCTGCGCAGGCTAGAGGCGGCGCGGTTGGTGGCCGCGGGTTCCGCGAGCCGAATGCCGAAAGCGACAACCGTACCTGGCGCGAGCGACTCGACGTACGCTGCCGCCAAATGGATGCCGCCGTCGTCGGCGTCAAAACGACTCGAAGAGATCACATGGCGACCGTCTGCGCTGAGCACGACGCAGAGGACGGCACTGCGCCCGCGTTCGATTACCTGCCATACGTCACTCACTGCGACGGCAAGGCGGGCGCGCTGCACATCTACAAGGACGTCGGCCTGCAGCGAGGTGCCGGTAGTCCCGAGCGGTCGAGCCCAGCGCGCACGTGGCGCGATGCGCAGGCCCAGGCGGACGGATCCGTCGGCCTCGCGGTCGGCCGCCGTCGCCGGGGGGACGGTCAGCGCCTGCCAGTTTCTCTTGAGAGATATTCGATCGACGATTCGTTTGCCCCAACTCAACTCGACGCCGAGCGCTCGGCCACGCATGCGGCGGACTTCGAGTCCCGAGGACTCCGTGACCGCAGTAGTCCAGGCGAACCTCCGATTCAGGAGCACGCCGGAGTGGGCTTGTGGCCGCCACCGATACACCACCGTGTTGCCGTACTCGCCGACCCGCTCCAGATAGCGGCTCGCGTCCGCCGTGGTTCGTTGGCCCTCGAATTGCCCGGCGTCCATCATGTCGCCATGGAGCACCACGAACTCGACGGGTGCTTCTGCTTCAATGAAATCGAAGAACCGCTGGCTGAAGGGTTTCAATCCGGCCAGCCGGAGAACTGCCGTGGGCAGGAAGCCGGAGTAGCCGTTGACGAGAGGGCGCCAGTGAAGCGTCGACCCCAGCATGTAGGCGGTCGAGTCGGCGAGCACGGGTCGCCGCAATACCGGGACATGGACGACAGCGCCGCGCCCGGGGAGTTCCGCCAGGGCGGCGTAGGCTTCTTCATCGGCCAGCGCGACATCGTAGGTGCGCAGGGGTGCCACCCAGTACTCGACAACGATGAGGGACAGGATCACCGGCGCCAGCCACCGGAAACTCGGTCGCCGCTTGGTCGCCATGTGCACCGCTAGGCCGACAGCGGCCGACACGAAGAAACTGGTCACCAAGCCGAAGCGACCCACCGCCCTGATGCTCTGATACGGCGTCAGTTTGTGTAGCAAACTGAACGGACCCGCTCCGAGCTCGTATCCCCACGCCCGTACGATCGGCCCGTGGGAGAGCAGGTAGCCGATCGTAGCGAGAGCCAGGAGCAGCCAGAAGATGCGATCGCGCCCGGTGGCGCTCCCTGGCCGCTCCGCCAGGAGCAGTACGGCGAGGGCGACGCAAAGGAGGGTCGCCGGCGCGGCGGGCGCCAGAGCCGCGATCAACCAGTCTGGGCCGCCTGCGAACGCGGCGGCGATCGTGGCCACGTAGCCACCCGCGGCCGCCAACACGGCGAGGCGGACGGCCCAGAGACCCAGGCTGGCTCGGGGAGCTTGCAGTTTCTTCCTCTCAGGGACCAGCACCGAGAGCATGGCCAGTCCCAGCAGGGCCCACACGACCACTCCGGCGAAGTGGTTCGATTCCGTGCCCTGATGCCGGCGCAGCGCCTGCATGTGCGGCATCCGATTGGCTGGCGAGGGTGACAGATAGTTGACCGGCTGAGCCGAGTAGCGTTCGGCCTCAGCGAGACCGCGCGACATACCCTCTTCGGCGGCGCTCATGTAGGGCATGCTGACCGGCAGGACGAGCGCAACAAACAGGCCCGTGCAGAGGACAAGATGTATAGCGGTCTTGGTCACCGCAGGCTCGCGGCCACGCCAACGAATCATGACGAGCCCGTAGAGTGCGACGAAGGGGGCGAAGAGGAGCGTGATCTGGATTCCGGCCCAGTATTGGAGCG
>Ga0114999_10010185_pt1 | contig 10200 bp, 11 predicted proteins | sample ArcticOcean_MG_C_3_FD_89820 | JGI IMG/M metagenome (GOLD analysis project Ga0114999, IMG submission 89820) | Marine microbial communities from western Arctic Ocean - ArcticOcean_MG_CB8_126 | ecosystem: Environmental > Aquatic > Marine > Oceanic | place: Arctic Ocean: Canada Basin | collected... | reverse complement strand
TACTACCAGATTCAACTTTGGCTGTGTTGATTACAGCTCCGAATCCAGTTATAACACCACAGGCCAGTAATGCCGCTCGATCTAAGGGGATCTCTGTAGCTACAGGAACTACTTGAGATTGGTCGACGATAGTATATTCGGCAAAGGCCGCAGTCCACAATCCATGTTTAAGTGAATCTCCTTGTTTATTGCGAAGGCGGCTTTCCGTATTCAACGCAAAGTCCTCTCCACACATATGAGGAGATCCAGTCGTACAATAAAAACATCTACCACAGGACCGTAATAGAGATACTACCACAGGATCTCCGGGCTTGGTCATTGTGACATTTTCTCCTACCTCTTCGACCACCCCTGCCGCTTCGTGCCCAGGTACAAAAGGAGGAGATCCGCCCCAATCTCCTCGGATGGCATGGACATCGCTATGGCATATGGCGGTAGCGGCGAGCCGAATTTTTACCTCACCCTGTTTAGGCGGATCAATGTCGATGTCTTCAATAACCAGAGGTTTTCCAAACTCGTAACAGATAGCTGCCTTCATGGTAGCAGTTTCCTTGTGGTAGGAGGAAAATAGAGCTGGCTCATCTCCCGATCGTTCTACCAGAGGCCAGGTGGAGAATTAATTCATCTGATGACGAGCTCTCAAATTGCACGAAAACCTATACCCGGCCTGGAGGAGATCGAACTCCTCAAGTAGATCAAAAAAAACCTCTCGAATTTCGCTGGATTCGGAAAGATGATCTCCTGAGGAATGTAGCCACAAAACTAAGTGCAGCTCTTTCCGAGGATGGGGGTGGTGGAAAATCCCCGACCATTATTTGGTTCTATGAGATGCGTTTATAATAGACACAATCGTCGATTTCTCCGAAGGTTGGATTTTTGAATTCAGCGTATAATGTCGCGCGATGTTCATAACCCAACGATTCGCAGAGCTTTCGGGATGGTATATTTTTCGTCGAGATTAACCCTTTCAGGAGTTCGATGCCTTTCTCTTGTGCCAATTGCTCAAGAGCGCCTATTATGACTTTGGCTATACCACGTCGTCGAAAATCTGGAGAAGTGGCAACGCTTAATTCAGCGAGATGGCTCTGGAACGCTTCACCGCGCGTCAAAGTGCCCATCCCGGCTACTTTGTCCTCAATTCGAGCAACTACGGTGCTTTTGTTGGGAGCTTTTATAAGCTGGGTGACAGCGTCCTCGTCTAGCCCCCAATAAGAGCAAGGTTGTGCATCCATTTCCAACCATCTGGCTAACTCCAGAACGTCCGCGATGTGTGTTTGGTTAATATCGGTGATTGATATTTCTTCGGGCATATGACCTTGCTCAATTCACAGGTGGCTTGGAGATATGAATTCTCGAAATAAATCTCCATTGGTCTCATGGAGTTGATACAGTCGCTTAAGCGTATTGGCCAAGCGCAACTGGCCGTTGGCTGGTAAGTCAATATTTGCTCGCAACTCTGCACCGTGGTCTCTTGCTTCATCTACCGTCAGAAACTGGTCGCCAATTTGTTGAGATCAATTGTGGATCGGTAAGGACGATTGCGGGCAGATCGCCGGGCTGAGGATCACCCTCTACCTGTGCGAGAAATACTGCGACTTTGGATCCGAGGGTATAATTCGGATTTGTTACTTCCCAGACCATAGCTGGCCGGATACCATCTAATGCGAAGTCTGACAGGATGCTAAGCCTGCCTGGCGCAATGTCGGCGGTCAACCGTGCGGGGGGATAGTAATTGAGCAGTTGATCTCCTCGAAGGCCTCTCGATGCAGTGCTTCTAGCGGTGTCTCCCCAGCTTCGATGGAGCCACCAATGCAACCGAGTCCAATGATCGGTGGTTTTCCTGGATTTAGTTCCCACTTGCTGGGCTTCCGTCGATTACTTGGGAATTTCGTCCTTTCTGAGTATGGGCTAGGCGTTGGATCCGTAAGACGGAATGGCCCAGTCGTGTCCCAGCGAACGTTGGAAGTTCTGGTATTCGATCAGGATGTCGTCGCGGCTAGTGAACTTCTTGTATACCAGACGGCCCTTCCACTGGCCTTCGGGGTGTGTCGCGGGATCTTTTGTATAGAGAAAAAAATCCCATGCCGGGTTGCGGTCTGAACCATCCTCGACAAAACCGCCGCCGCCCATGCCGTGCGAAATTACCACGCCGAGCGGATTTTCGAACATTAGTACAAAGGCCATGTCGCCGCGGCGGCCCAAGAACAGGGGCACGGCGTAACGGATGGGGGCGCGCGAGGTGTACAATCCGTGTTCGAATTCTCCGAATTGCACGTCGTAGGCATCGGTTTCCGCGGTGACCGCGCAGTCGCGACCCTGGAACGTGGTGCAGAATTGTACCCACATCAGGGTGTCGTAGACATCGCGGCTCAAGAGGTAGATGGCTTTGTTTTCTGGCCGGTGTATGTAACTGGCAAAAAAGAAACCGGCGACGTCGGTGGGAAAAGTATCGAGGTCGTGCAGGCGGTAGCGGAACGTCCAGTCTAGCTGGGTCGGGCCTGCCGTCCGATAGGTCATCCAGCTCTCGACTTGGTGCGTCGGGGTGGGTGTCTGGTGCAGCGTGACCTGGTGCTGGGCGTCATCGATCAATAATTGAGTTGGGTGGTCTTTGGGCTCCAACGGGTCATGGGCGGATTTGGGGGCGATAAACTCAAAGTTCATACCGCAATACTGTGGCACGAAAAGAGGTTGATCATCGTGGATGGAAGTTATATCCCAGATGCCGTTATAACCCGCTTCGTGGTTCTGATGCGCGGAATTGTCGCCAATTATCAGCGACAGCTCCGCGGTTTGCAAATGATGAAATGGTTGTGAGATAATAGGGGCCCTTTAACCGTTATTATTTGTATAGCCGTCCGGATTTTGCGACTGCCAGCGCCAGGTGTCGGTGCACATTTGGGCGAGATCGAGTTGGGCCGACCAAGCCAATTGCCGCTGTGCCAGGGTGGGGTCGGCATAGCAGGCGGCGATGTCACCGGGGCGGCGGTCGACAATTTTGTAGGGGATTTTGCGGCCGCAAGCCTGTTCAAAGGCGGCGGTGACTTCGAGGACGGAATAACCGCGGCCGGTGCCCAGATTATAGGTGACTACACCCGGCGTACTTTCCAGTTTTTTTAGTGCGGCCAGATGGCCCCGTGCCAGGTCGACCACGTGGATGTAGTCGCGTACGCCCGTGCCGTCAGGGGTGGCGTAGTCGTCGCCAAAGATCGAGAGCTCGGCGCGTTTGCCCACCGCCACCTGAGAGATGTAGGGCATGAGGTTGTTGGGGGGGCCGCCAGGCGCTTCGCCAATGCGACCACTTGGGTGCGCGCCGACTGGATTAAAATAACGTAATAGAGCGATATTCCAATTGCTGTCGGCCACGTACAAATCGCGCAGTATTTCCTCTATCATTAATTTGGTGCGGCCGTAGGGATTGGTCGCCGATAGCGGGAAATCTTCTTTGATGGGGACCGTGTGAGGATCGCCGTAGACGGTGGCGGAGGAACTAAAGACTAGGTTGTGCACGCCGTGGGTCTGCATGGTTTGGCATAGTGTTAGCGTGCTGGTGAGATTATTGTGGTAATAACGCAGAGGCAAATCTACTGATTCGCCCACGGCTTTGAGGCCGGCAAAGTGGATGACCGCATCCACTGGCGCGCGCGCCAGGACGGCGTCGAGGGCGGCGGCGTCGAGCAGGTCAATTGGATGGAATTCGAGGTCTCTGCCGGCCAGGTCTTGCACCCGGCGCAGGGATTCTTCACTGCTATTGACCAGGTTGTCGACTACCACTACATCGTGGTTAGCCTGCAAGAGCTCTAGGCAGGTATGACTGCCGATATAACCGGCGCCGCCGGTTACTATAATGCGCATGGGACAGGCTCAGGTAGGGTTGGCGCGCACTATGGCAATGGCCTCGCGCACGGCTTCGCGTACGACATTGTCTTCGATGGACTCCTGCATGATGATGCTGATTTCCTGCACGTAGTGGGGCGGCAGTTCCGTCATTGTGGAGAATAAGGCATCTAATTATAATACTTCAGCGTCCTGAAACAAAGAAATTGGAGGAAGATATGATCAAATTAGCTACTATGAGTAGTGTTTGTCCCGATTGGAGTCTGGACCAGATCATCGCTGCGATGAAACGCCACGGCTACCAGGGATTGGAGCCGCGCGTGGAGTGGGGACACGCCTGCGCTATTGAAGCCGATTTGTCGGCGGCGCAACGCCAGGTTATAAAAAAGCGTATGAGCGACGAGGAATTGGACATTTGTTGCATTGCCACGGGCGTGCGCATGGCGGCGCCGGATGCAGAGGAACGCACCGCGCACATTGCCGATCTCAAGGCCTATATAGACTTGGCCGGCGATTTGGGCTGTCCCTATATCCGCACTTTTGGCGGTCAGCGAGATACGGCCGCAACCTTGCAGGCTGCAGTAGATTATACCGTAGAAGGTTATATGCAGGTGGTGGATCAGGCGCAAAGCCGTGGGGTGACTGTATTGTTGGAAACACACGACGATTGGTGCCATTCCGCTTCGGTGCGAGCGGTGGTGGAGCAAGCCGGCCATCCCAATTTGCAGGTACTGTGGGATTTCATGCACACCCAGCGCATGCTGGAAAAACCCGAGGAAAGTTTTCAGGTATTGGGCTCTTACACGCGCCATACTCACGCTCACGACGGGTCGTATATCGATGGCAAATTGGTCGTTGGAGCGCTGGGAGCCGGCATCATTGATCACGCCGTGCCTCTTCAACTGTTATCTGAAGCAGGTTTTGTTGGCTATTTTTCGGTTGAGGTGATTCATGCGCCCGGCAGCGAACACGATGCCGAAGGGGTGTTAGCGCAGTACGCGGAGGGATTCAACAAGATTAGAGGGGAATACTTGGGTGGGGAATCCGCGACTAGTTGAACGGTCGACAGAGCCATTTTGCGCCTCCACCTAGAGTATAGGTGGGGGCTTTTTTGGGTCAAAAGACGATGTGTTTTGGCCTTATCACTAAATAGGGAACAATGTGTTGGCTATCCTATAATCTGATTTTTCATTGAAAATAAAAGACTTATGTCCAATCGGTTGGAATGGCACAAAAATTGCGATGGTAGAATACAGCAACTTGATATTCTCTGAAACATCTATAGGTAAGCGATTACAGATAGTTATTTGGTGAGGAGGTGGCCCGATGAAAATTTTGATCGTCGACGACGAGGAGACGATTAGAGATTTGTTTTCCCAGCTGGCCCAGATTCAGGGTTGGGAGGTAGATGCAGTAAGCACGGGTGAAGAGGCGTTGGTGCAGGTCATGCGCAAGAACTACGATCTCATCACCCTCGACCTAAATATGCCCGGATTGAGTGGCCTGGAAGTGATAGGCATGTTGCGCAATATGTGTCCGCATGGAATTGTCGTCATCGTTTCGGGGTTTATCCCGCAACAAATCGACGACGGTATAGGTGACTGCGTCGATGTCATACTGTCCAAACCGGTTAGTGTGCTGACCTTCCAAAAATTGCTGGAGGGGGCAGAGAAGATCAGCGAGGATATGGAGCAGATTCACCAATTGGGGTATGTGCCAGAAGGGGTCCGCTAAACAGAGCATACACAAGAGGGGAGAGTAACCTACATGTCTGATGTATTCGACATGGCAGCAGTGATGGGAGAGATCACCGCCGCCGCTGACCTGGTCGAGACATGTGAATTAGCTGCGGATCAAAATGCGTTGGATATCGCCGCTACCAATGCGGTAATCGGCGAAGATCTGCCTGCCGGATTTTCTGTTGTTGGGCAGGGCGCCTTATTGGTCCAGGGTGCCGTGCGCGGCGACGAGGAGAACGGCTGTCGCATCGAGGTGAGCGGAGATGTTGTGGTAACGGGCGATGTACAGTGCGCGCATATTACCGCTAACAATATTTATATAGGCGGCAATGTGCGAGAATGCCATCTGACAGCGTCGGGAAATATTCACATCGGTGGCAATGCGTTGGCTACTCGTTTGAGGGCCGGTGTTTGCCAGCAACAACTCGACCGTCTGCAGCAAGTGCAAGGCTGTCTTACTCCCGCCTTAAATGAGTTAATCATTCTCGAACGCCGCGTTCCTCTTGAAGAGGCGCGTATGGATCGTTTGTGCCAGGCCGTCAGTATGCCGCTCAACTTTAGTGTGGGGCAACTCATTCGCCACGAGAACGGCATTGTTGGTATCGATTTGAGCATGTTTTTTGCGTCGATCGGCGAGAAACAAGAAAAGCAGCTCGACCTGGCGCTGGCCGAATTTTTTGCCAAGGGCATCATTGGCGTGGTGGCCCGGACCAACCGTAAATACCTAGACAATCAAGCGCGCGAGATCGTTTTCATGCGTTTGCTGGGGCATTTGCGCGAGCTCTATATGATGGTGGCCAGAAAGGAACGCTTGACTATCCAGCTCAAACAGCAGCGCGCGGAATTGAATGCCCTGCGCACGCACCTAGAGGAGAGCGTGCCGGTCATGAGTATTGCCGGTGATTGCGACAGCAGTTGCGCGCTCGAGTTCCGTGTGCCTCAGATCGAACAGACAGAGGACGGATCGTTGGAGTGCAGCGACCGGGGGATCGGGCTAACATTGCGTCCGGGACCGGATATCACTTATTGGGAGTTGCAGGTACAGAAGACTCGACGGGACGTGTTGGTCCACCAGCTGCCGCAATCCCGCGGTCTGATCTTGCGCTGTAGCGCTGGAGAAGTTACCTGGTCGCCGATGGACGTGGACGTGGTCCAGGGCTGATTTTACGAGGAATCTGTTTCATCTGCCAATGTGTGTTGGCGGGGTGGTCGGCGGTGGCGGCGGGTGTGTGGGCTTTCAATTTTAAAAAAAGTGGTTGAGTAGTAGGAAGCGCGGAAGGGCAGAGGGTGTATTGCCTATTGGGAATCGTAGACTTCGGGGTTGAAGACGTGGTCGGGTTTGCGGCCTTGGAGGACGGCGAGGATGCCCTGGGCGGCGTGCAGGGACATGCGGATCATGGATTCTTGAGTTATGCCGGCCAGGTGGGGCGTGAGCAGGGTGTTGGGGGTTTGGTAGAGGGGGTGGTCTTGGGGCAGTGGTTCGGCCGAGAACACGTCGAGGGCGGCCCCGGCGAGGCGGCCTTCGTTGAGGGCTTTGGCTAGGGCGATCTCGTCGATGGCGGCGCCGCGGGAGGTATTGATGAGGTGGCAATCGGGTTTGAGCAATTGCAGGGTGTCGGCGTTGATCAGGTGGTGGGTTTCTGGGGTCAGGGGAGCGTGCAGGGTGAGGATGTCTGCTCTGGGGAGCAGGTCTTCGAGGCAGTTTACCAGGATGGCCGGGCCGGCGTATTGGCTTTTGTCCATGAAGGGGTCGTAGCCGTATACGGTCATTTCTAGGCCGAGGGCAGCCATTTGAGCGACGCGGGCGCCGATGCGGCCTAGGCCAACTACGGCTAATGTTTTGCCGGCCAATTCGATGCCTCCCAGGGTGTCGCGCGCCGCGAAGTTGCCCTCTTGCATGGCAACGGCAGCCGGGCCAATGCGGCGGGCCAGGGCCAGCATTAGGGTGAGCGTGTGTTCGGCGACGGCATTGGCGTTGGCGGTAGGGGTGAAGACGACGGGGATGCGGCGGGCATTAGCGGCCTCGAGGTCAATGCTGTCGACACCAACGCCGTGTTTGGCGATGACTTTGAGGCGAGGGGCCTGGTCCATATCCTGGGCCGCAACGGTAAAGAGGCGAACGACGACGGCGTCGGCTTGGTAGAGGCCGGAGCGATCGGCCGGGTCGGACGGAGTCAAGATGTCGCATTCGGTGCGCAGCAGATCGATGCCGGCGTCGGCTATGGGCTCGGGCAAGAAGACGATGGATTTCATTATTTCTTAGGCCGTTTAGGGGGCGTTGCCGCGACGCCTTTGAGGCCGCCGCTGACGGTGAGCACTTCGCCGGTGATCCAGGAGGCGGCCGGGCTGCAGAGGAAGGCGACGCCGCGGGCGATGTCGAAGGGCTCGCCCCAGCGGCCCAGCGGGATGGCGCCGCGGATGCGTTCGATCATTTCGTCTTCACTGATGCCTAAGCTTTGGCAGCGCTGTGCCATATTGCGTTTGTTGAAGTCGGTGTAGACGGGGCCGGGGCACACGGCGTTGACGCGTACACTGTAGGCGGCTAATTCGAGTGCCAGGGTCTGGGTCAGGCTGATGACACCGGCTTTGGCAACATTGTAAGCGGCCACTAGAGCGGCCGGATTTTGGCCGTTGATCGAGGAGATGTTGACGATGGAGCCGGCTTCTTGGTCCTCCATAATGCGGCCGGCGGCGCGGCAGCCGTAGAAGGCGCCGGTGAGGGTAGGGCCCAGGACGCGTGCCCATTCTGCATCGCTGGTTTCGACGATGGGGGCTACGGTCTGGCCGACGCCGGCGTTGTTGACTACGATGTCGAGGCGGCCGTGTTGGTTTGCTATTTTGTCAAAGCAGGCGTCAACCGCGGCGCTATCGGTGACGTCGAGGGCGGCGGCGTCGACTTGTAGGTCATCTTGGCTGAGTTTGTCGGCTTCGGTCTGGGCTTTTTCGAGTTGCAAATCGGCGATGATTACGGTGGCGCCCATACGCGCCAATTGTTCGACGATGCCTAACCCCAGGCCCTGGGCAGCGCCAGTGACGACGGCAATGGAATTATCTAAACGGTGGGGGAAATCGGCGCTTTCGCTCATGTGAAGTCCTCTTGGCAAGATGTATTTATGCAATACAACGGTGCCATAGTATACGCATTGAGGACGGTGAGTTCAATCGGCTGGGTGCTGGTCGATATAAGCGCCGTTCTGGAGTAAGGGAGCAGATTGGCTGACGTCGAATTGGACGGCGATTTCTACGTCGGTTTGAAAACCGCGCTGGATTAGTTCTTTGCCAGAAGCACAGGGAAAGATGGCCTGGGCGAGATTGCTGGAGACGTTGTCGAAGGCCGTTTGGGCGATCTGGGCTTCGGGGGATTTGTCGCCCTGGAGAAAGTTGATGATGGCGCCGGCGCCGATCAAGTCTTCTATGGCTGGCCGCAGGCTGTGGTCTGGCCAGGGTGAGGGTGGCGCCGTTGGGCGAGGACAGGACGAGGCGGGTGTTGGCGGGCAAATTGCGCAGAGAGGCCGGCGATAGGGAGTATTTGATTTGGGGATCGGTGCGGGAGCTGGCCAGTAGGGCTTTTAGGGAGTGGGCGTAGTCGACGGCTGTGTTGTCTTTGAAGCGGTAGGGGTAGACGGTGGTTCCTTTGGATGCGGCAATGTCGACGCAGGTGGTAAAGGAGAGGACGTCGATGATGATGACGACTTCGCTTATGGGGGCTAGGGTTTCGACGCCGCGCAGGCCCCATTCGCAGCGGACGGAATATTCGCCCTGATCGTAATACATTATGATAGAAATGTAACCCATTCGTGGCCGGGGAGGTATTGTTCGATGGATCTCTTGAGCCAGGCGCGGCGTTCGTCGGGGAGTAGGAGGGCGGTGTTTTCGAAGTCGTGTTCGTCTTCGGCTCTGGGGTTTTTGCTTTTGTACAGCAAGACGATCTCGGGGCTGAGGAAGGGGATGCCGGAATTGGTTTTCATGCCAATTTGGCCCAGGGGGCGGGTGATGCTGAGATGGCGGCGGAATTGCCATTTTTGATTTTTGTGTTCATTTAGCAGGATCTCCAGTTTTTCGCCGCTGCTGCTGCGGGCGTGGAGTTCGTGAATGGGGAGTTCGAGGTGTTCGCCCGGGGGCCATGCCAGTTTTTGGCCGGCGGCGATCTTTACCAATTCCCAGTCGGACAAGTAGCGTTGTAGAGCCAATTGGTCCTGGCGATATATGGCGATCTCGATGTCTTTGTGATCACGCGTTTGTTGTCCGATGAAGAGGTCTATGGCCCAGCCGCCGGCGATGTACCAGGGTTTGGCAAAGTTCTTCATTAATTCGAATGTCTTGTAAGGTATCTGAAAGGGAGGCATAAGGGGGTTCCTCCTATTAAATCGATAAAGCTTTACGGATTGCAGCCGTTTTAACTTTGTGAATACCGCGTCCTAATTTTGTTTGATGGATCGGTTTGGGACGAGATCCATCTATGGTGGAAAGTTATTTGTTTTGTCTTTAGGCACGATTTTACCTCCGATCATAATACACGACAAAACTAATCTGTTCGGATTTCATAGGGATGAATCAACAACCCTACACAATCCCAGAAGGCTTCTAAGTGCTCTTGTATGTTGAGCAAGATATACTGTAAATGATC
>Ga0114999_10010184_pt1 | contig 10201 bp, 10 predicted proteins | sample ArcticOcean_MG_C_3_FD_89820 | JGI IMG/M metagenome (GOLD analysis project Ga0114999, IMG submission 89820) | Marine microbial communities from western Arctic Ocean - ArcticOcean_MG_CB8_126 | ecosystem: Environmental > Aquatic > Marine > Oceanic | place: Arctic Ocean: Canada Basin | collected... | reverse complement strand
GAAGCCCCCAGCGGCGGAAAGTTGAGGAATGAATCATGAAAAACAATCGAGGTGGATGGGTCCCGCTGTTCAAATCTATGCCCGATAGCGAAAAGGTTAATGCAGTCAGCGAGTCAGCTGAGGTGCTGTATGTGCGGCTGCTGACAGTTTGTGACGACAATGGCCGATACGTCGCCGATCCCCGCTGGATCGTCGCGAAGGTATTTACAAGTCGCGGAATCGTCGGCCAGGTCAACGCCGAGGACATCGCGTTGCGGATTGATGAGTTGGCGACCGCAGGGTTGATTGTGACCTATGAAAGCGACGGCAAGCCGTACCTGGAAATCATCGAGCACTTCCGCCATTCGCGAAGGGACACGAAACCAGATCTGCGGTTTCCCGCCCCACCGGAGACGCCCGTTACGAACCCGCGACGAATCCGTTACGGATGCGTTACGAACGTGTAGCGAATCCGGGCCGTCAAAAGAACAAGAACACGTACAACAACCAGTAAACGTAGAAGACACTCTGTCGGCTGTCGCCGGGAAGTCGGCGGCAATCAAACCTGACGAGTCGGTCGAGGAAATCTACGCAGCCTACCCCCGCAAGGTGGCCAAGGCGACCGCCCTCAAGGCCATCGATAAGGCGTTGATGAAAGTCCTGCAGGCCGAGCTACTCGCCGCCGTGAAAGAATTCGCGGCATCCCCTGTCGGCCAGAGCGGCGAGTTCTGCCCACACCCCGCCACGTGGTTCAACGGCGAGCGCTGGACCGACGATCCGGCCGAATGGCAGAAAACCAGCCGAAATGGCAGCAGGCCACACGTATGACCCTAACGCACTCGAAAAGGATCCCAACCATGGAACATTCTGAGCAAGAGCGAGGTGGGAACTGGAGACGGCTGGAACGCCTGATCGGTCAGCGGTACGAAGGCTGCCGAGTTGACAGCTTCAAGACGCCACTGGAAGCACAGCGGAAGGTCCGCGATGCGGTCCGAAAGTACGGCAAGGACATCACCGCACGCGTCGCCGCCGGAACGAACATCGTGCTCTACGGCCCGCCAGACACCGGGAAAGATCATTTGCTGGTCGGGTTGCTGTACCAAGCGTGCAAATACAGCCACTCCATCGGGTGGGTCAATGGGATGGACCTGCATGGGGAAATCCGCGATGCGATGGACGGCGAAACGACCGAGAGCTACATCCTGAAGAAATACACCGAGCCGACCGTGCTGGCGATCAGTGACCCGGTTCCGCCGTGGGGCGATCTCTCGAAATTCCAAGCCGTTTTCCTGTTCCGACTCATCGATGCGAGATACCGCGCGATGAAACCCACCTGGGTCACCGTAAACGCGACGAAAGGCGAGGAACTGGAAGGCCGGATCGGCGAGCAAGTTGTTGACCGACTTCGAGACGGAGCGTTGACACTCCACTGTGATTGGCCGAGCTACCGGGCGAGTTCAGTCGGGCCGACGGATTCCTGTTCCGCTGACACGAGCCGAAATCAGCTTAGTACTCAGAGAATTTAACGCTGAAGTTACCCGGGAAGTGGCCTGAAATGTCCGAAACCAGCAGACACACTGGCAAAAGGGACGACTTGCTTGTCGTCGCAGCTGCGCGCGGTCTGGGCATCAAGGAATGTGCGGCCGAGTCCGGATTCTCGGAACGTCACGTTTCGCGAAAACTCAATAACGAAGCCTTCAAATCGAGGGTGACACGCGTCCGCGGAATGATTGTCGGCCGAGCGGCAGGTCAACTTGCGGGAGCGGCCCAAGAGGCGATCAAGGCGTTGCAAGATCTGTTGGAGGCAGAGTCGGAGAGCGTGAGGCACGCGGCCGCAAAAACAATTCTGGAAAGCGTGCTGAAGTATCGAGACGCCGACGAACTGTCCGATCGCGTCGCCACATTGGAGAGCATGTTGGAGGAGCAAAGAAGATGAACTTACGAAGCCGAGTCAGGCAGATGGAGAGCAAAATGCACGTGAAACCCAAAGGGCAGATTCCAGATCCTCCGCGAGTTAGCGGTCGGCCTCGATCGCGAGCGCAGCGTGAGTACATCGAGTACTTACAAATGTTGCTGGAACACCCGGCGGTCAGCGAGAAACGGCGACAGCAAATCCGTGCCTACATTCCGAAAGTGGAATTGGTGATGGCATCCCAACTCAAAGCTGACTTGAGGTCGGGCAGTTACGAAAGACATGCACAGGCTCGCGACGATTATGAAGGTCGCACTCAGTATTGACTCTGTTTGGCATTCGAGACCACACGGGCGGTCTCGACGGCGATTCGACTCGGTCGATCGCTGCAGCAGTTCTTTGACAATCTGAAACGAAACGACCTTGGGCAAAGGTCGTCCCACCCCGACCGGCTGCGAGTGATTGCGACACTCGTGGTTGGTCGCGGGGGCGGGGCCGTAGTCGGTCTGCTTATAGCAGGGTGGAAGCTCAGTCCAGTCGCGGACGCAGTGCCAGTTGACGGCGCTGCGGAAACGTCCGTTGGAATCTCCCTTCGCTATGCCGACCATTCACCGGATCACGATCCGCACATCCGACGCTTGTCCGGTAAACATCCCGTCCGACGGGAATCGCGTGTTTTGATTTCGCTTACGGCAAAAACGGATTCGGTTCCGGCGTCTTACGGTGCGTGCCAAGTCATTCAGCCGCTCTTCGCTAAAACCAACGTCAAAACGGTCGTCACATGCGATCGAAGAACTCTTTCGTTTTCGCGGAACGGCATCCGCTCGGTGATTCACGCCCAGACGAACGTCGGCTTGGCCGATCAACAGCGGGATGTCTGAGTCCGCAAATCGCTTCACTATGTCTCCTGATGCCGTTGCAAAGCGTTCCAATCAAATTCGACACCGTGACCCGATCGGCTCGACGCGATCGCACAGCCGTTAACGATTTTCAGCGGATTTGTCATGAATTCGTTGAGGCCGAATCCGTGGTATTCGAGATAGGACGCATTGGGCACGGCGGCCAGCAAATGCACGTGCAGGTCGTGGACCCCATGCGATGTGACGGGCAACCCGGCTTGTTCCGCCAGCCTCGCGACCCTGAGCCATGCCGTGAATCCGCCGATGTTCGCCACATCGGGCTCGGGAAAGGCAACGTGGCCGGAGGACATCAGCATTTCAAATTCGCGTTCCGTATGCAGGTTTTCGCCCGCCGCAATCGGAATGCCTCCTTCGCGTGCGATTCTCGCATGACCGGGAAAGTCGTCGGGTGCTGTGGGTTCTTCCAGCCAAAGAAGATCGAACTGCTTGAGTTCGCGAGCCGCTCCGATGGCCTGGTCCACGGTCCAGGCCATGTTGGCATCCACCATGAGTGGAAAGTCGGTCCCCAGAAGTTGGCGCATCGCTGCGACCCGGATGAGATCTTCCCGTAATTCGATGTGACCGACTTTCATCTTGATCGCTCGGAAACCTTGTTCCAAGAATGTTTCTGCTTGATGTAACAATTCGTCTTTGCTGAATTCGAGGTCAATGCCGCCAGCGTAAACAGGGACCTGATTTGTCGTTCCCCCCAACATTTTCCATAGCGGCAGGTCTTTCCGACGTGCCTTCAAATCCCACAGGGCAATGTCGATCGCCGAGATGGCGAACGAGGCCAGCCCGCCCCGACCGACGTAATGTAGCCGTCGCCACATGCGAGACCAGAGATCTTCGATGTCGTCTGAATGCGAACCGATCAACAGCGGCCTGAGGTCATCCACGACAAGAGTTCGAATCGCGCCGCCACCATGACCGACGGTGTAGGTGTAACCCAGCCCTTCCGCTCCTTCCTCATCGCGAAGTTGCACGGTCACGAGTTGGAAGTGAGTAATCCTGCCATGCGTGGAATCTGAAAGTGGCTTCGGTAGCGAGATTCGGTAACAGGCTGTGGTGAGGGAAGAAATTTTCAAAGCGGGCGGACTCCCGGTGAGTTGACGTTGATTTCTGTAGATTGTATATTATTAACAATTAACTTTCTGGCTGGCAAGACAACAGGGTCATCAGGCATGTCGCGTATCACTCGCACGATTCGAGAACAAGTGACCGACCAGATTCGCGATGAATTGGTGGCAGGCAATTTCGCAGCCGGTGAGCAACTTCGCGAAGCCGAGCTGGCGGAACGATTTGGTGTCAGCCGGGGTCCGATTCGCGATGCCTTCCTGCAACTCTCCCAAGAGGGAGTGCTGACATACCAGGCGAATCGGGGAGTTACCGTTCGTCAGTCACTCGATCCAGGGAATCGCGATTTCATCATCTCGCTGCGGCAACAGATCGAGTGTTTTGCTATTCGTCGAGGAATCGGCCGACTGAAGCAAGACGGGACAGCGTCCATCAAGGCCGCGCTGGATGAATTGAAAACCGCGTGTGCTGGTGGAGACGTTGCTACCATCGCGCGGTGTGACATGGCCTTTCACGAGGCGGTCTTGCTGGCATGCGGCGGCGAGGATTTTCTCCCCGTCTGGAAATTGCTTTGCTCGCAGATGTTGTTGGCGTATTCTCGCCTGGAGGACTACCAGCAAGTTTACCAGGAGCACGTTGCCATTTTGGCGGCATTGGAAAGTGGCCGAAAGTCGGCATCCGCCGCAACCATCAAAGCCAACATCAGTTGACAATCAGAGAGAATCAAGATGCGAGCATCATTCACATCAGTTTTGGGAGTCACTGCGGTGGCCTTCGCGTTTCTTGCGATGCCCTGCCTTGCTGCTGATCGGCCCAATGTTCTGTTCATCATGTCGGACGATCACACGTCACAGGCCATTGGCAGTTACAAAAGTCGGCTGGCAAAGCTCAACCCGACGCCGACCATTGATCGACTCGCCAGAGAGGGAATGCTGTTCGAGAACGCGTTCTGTACAAACTCAATTTGTACCCCCAGCCGGGCCTGTATTCTGACAGGACAGTACGCCCACGTGAACGGCGTTCATGACCTGGGCGGTCGAATCGAAACGCGGCGACAACATCTCGCGTTGGCGATGGGAAAGGCCGGTTATCAAACGGCCATGATTGGAAAATGGCATCTCAAAGAGGAACCGGGGGCGTTCGATTATTACAGTGTTCTCCCCGGGCAGGGAAAATACTTCGATCCCATTTTTCGCACGCAGGGCGAGAAGAAATGGCCAAATAACACGGTGCAATTCAAGGGAAAGCACTCGTCCGACGCGATTACCGACATCACATTGAAATGGTTTAAGGAACATCGAGACCCGAAGAAACCGTTCTTCGTGATGCACCACTACAAGGCTCCGCACGACTTCTTCCAATACGCTCCACGCTACGCACAATACCTTGAAGACGTTGCCATTCCCGAACCGGCCAATCTTTGGAAGCAACCGAAGTTTGGGTCAATCGCAACTCGCGGTGCCGACGACGAATTGTTGCCGCACATCGGCACGTCGATCGGGCGGCGCAATCCGCGCCGCAATTACGTCAAGCACTACAAGGTCGATCCAAATCTCAGCGACGAAGACGCCAAACGAGCCGCCTATAACATCTACATGAAACACTACCTGCGGTGCGTCAAAGGCGTTGATGACAATCTGGCAAGGTTGTTCGCGTATCTCGACGAGACGAAGTTGATGGACAACACCGTCATCATTTACACCGGCGACCAGGGATTTATGCTGGGCGAACACGACTACATGGATAAGCGCTGGATGTACGACGAATCGATGCGGATGCCGTTCCTTATCCGCTATCTCAAGACGATCCCCGCCGGATCTCGTTCCGATGCCATCGTCGAAAACGTGGACTACGGCCCAACGATGCTGGACTTTGCCGGCATCAAGACTCCTGCCGTCATGCAAGGCAAGAGCTTTCGCTCAATTTGCGAAACGGGCAAAGAGCCAACCGATTGGAAACAGGAAGCGTATTACCGTTACTGGATGCATATGGCACATCACGACAATCCCGGCCACGTCGGCATCCGCACGAAGACTCACAAACTGCTGTTCTACTACGGCTGCAACTACAAGGGTCAGAACCAAACTCCGCCAGGCTGGGAACTCTATGACTTGAAAAACGATCCCACGGAAATCGTGAACGAATACGACAACCCGAAATACGCGGGCATCGTGACTGATCTCAAGCATCGACTCGCCGAACTGCGCCAGCGGGTTCGTGACACAGGTGAGGACTTCCCGGCCGCGGAGGCCGTCATCCAGGAATTCTGGGACTACGACGAACGGGACCGCGCGAAGGCGGTTGAGATTTCGCACCAGTACCTCCGCCTCAAACAGAAACCGGCTTCCGGCCGTCGGGGGAAGAAATGATCGACTACAAAGTACCACCCGCTCGATTAGTGATGTTCGTCGCGACGGGGCTTTTGTGCCTGTCGTCCAGCCAATTGGCGTGGGGGGAGAAACCGCAATCAGAAACTCCTATTCCCAAGGAGCAAGGCGAGCGAATCTTTACGCTGCGCGTTCTTCCGCTCCTGAAAGTGAAGTGCTTTGGTTGTCATGGGAATGACCCGAAGGACGTCCGCGGGGACTTTGACATTCGATCCAAAGCCACCGCCTTCAAAGGAGGCGAATCAGAAGAGCCGTCCATCGTTCCGGGAAAACCACAAGAGAGTCCGCTGTATCAATCGGTGATGTGGGACGGCCTGGAGATGCCCCCCAAGGAAAATGACCGCCTGACAAAGACGGAAACCGAGTATGTCCGGCGGTGGATCGCCGCCGGTGCTCCCTGGCCCGATGCGGCAACTCAACGCGCGATTCAAAAGAAAGAGTGGGCCGTTCGCGAAAACGAAGACGGGATCATTGTCGATACCAGCGGCGGACTGGCCGAAGATTGGACGTACCGTCGCTACCGCCGCGAAGATATTTGGGCGTTTCAACCGGTCAAGAAATTCGAACTCGAAAAGTTGAATGTTGCTAAGCAAAATCCGGTCGACTTCTTCATCGAGCGAAAGATCAAGGAAGCGGGCATCGAAGCCGCGCCGGCCGCCGATTTCCGCACGCTCATTCGGCGAGCCAGCTACGACGTGACCGGCTTGCCCCCCAGTCCGTTTGAGGTGTTTCAATTCAGCAAGGCGTGGGAGAAGGACAAGCAGCAGGCGTGGAACGATCTCGTCGACCGTTTGTTGAAGAGCGAACATTACGGTGAACGCTGGGCGCAGCATTGGCTCGATGTGGTTCGGTACGCCGACACCGCCGGATTCTCCAACGACTACGAACGCTCGAACGCGTGGCGGTATCGCGACTATGTGATTCGCTCGTTCAACCAGGACAAGCCGTTCAAGGAGTTCATCGTCGAGCAGATTGCCGGCGATGAATTGCGACCGGACGACCCCGAGGCGATCATCGCAACCGGCTTCCTGCGGATGGGACCGTGGGGAACCGCGATGATACCTCAGAAGGAAGCGCGGCAACTCTATCTTGATGATCTGGTTCACAATGTCGGGCAGTCCTTTCTGTCATTGCCCATGCGGTGTTGCAAGTGTCACGATCACAAATTCGATCCGCTGCCAACTCGCGATTATTACAGCATGTATGCCGCCTTCGCGACGACGCAACCCGCCGAGATCAAGGCGGCGTTTCTGCCCGAGGAAAACCGCAACGGATTCGAGGCCAAACGCAAGCTCACTCAGGAACTCCAGGAGTTCGCGACGGCTCAATTCAACCGTGTTCACCAAAAACAGGAAGTGGCCGCAAAAGTCTGGTACGCCGAAAACAATCTCCCCTACAAGAACGAACAAGCCCGAAGGAAAGACGCCGAAGACAAGAAACCCCCGCGTCACGTCGGTTTATCTCCGATGGAAAAGGGCATCCTGAAAGTTCGGATGCAGGATGTCTGGATTTGGACTCGCCGTCTGGAACGATATCAGCCGTTGGCACAAGCAGTTTACAGCGGGCAGGACGACTTCAAGAATAGTCGCAAACTGCGTCCGTCCAAAAAGGTCAACCATAAGTGGCGGCCGGAAAGCTTTATTTTCGGTGGGGGCGCAATTGAGGCGCCGGTTCAGCCTGTCAAACCGGGTGTACTCAGTGCAGCCGGATTGGCCGTCAACTCAACGAGTACGAATCCATGGGAAGTGACGAGTGATCTTCAAGGCCGTCGTCTCGAATTAGCGCAATGGATCGCCAACGACAAGAACCCTCTCACGCCGCGCTCAATCGTGAACCGCGTCTGGCAACATCATTTCGGCAACGGGCTGGTGAAGACGGTGAATAACTTCGGAGCCAAAGGCAGCAAGCCGACTCATCCCGATCTGTTGGATTGGTTGACGGTCGACTTCATCGAACATGGTTGGAAGCTGAAGCGTCTGCATCGGCTGATTATGACGTCCAACGCCTACCAGCGATCAGGCCGCGCGCCCAATCCCAAGAAGCAAGCCGTTGTCGATCCCAGCAACGGGCTGCTGGCATCATTTCCCCCGCGTCGTTTGACTGCCGAGGAATTGCGAGACGGTACGTTGCTCGTTACCGGGGAACTCAACCGGGAACTGGGGGGCGTTCCGATTATGCCTGAGATCAACATGGAGGTGGCCCTGCAGCCGCGGATGATTCAGTTTTCGATCGCTCCGGCGCATCAACCGTCGCGAACTCCGGCCGAACGCAATCGCCGCACCGTTTACGCTTACCGTGTCCGGGGGCAAGCCGATCCGTTTCTGGAGATATTGAATCTTCCCAACCCAAATGAGTCGTGTGAAGCAAGGAATGCGGCGGCCGTCACTCCGCAAGCGTTTACGCTTCTCAACAGCGACATGATGACCGACCGGTCGATTGCTTTCGCTCTGCGAGTTCAGAAGGAACGGCTAAACGACGAAGCGGCATGGATTCGTCGAGCGGTCCAACTCGCGTATGGGCGCGTTCCGAATTCCCAGGAACAAGAGAGCCTGTTGGCCTATCTGAAGAAAATGCAGACCTACCATGCCGACCGCAAACCAGAAACGATCGAGTTTCCAACGCAGGTCACGCGGTCGCTGGTGGAAGAACTGACCGGCAAGCCATTCGAGTTCATCGAGAAGCTGAACGTGTTTGAAGACTACGTTCCCGATGCCAAGCCGTGGACGGTCGATGCCGACACGCGCGCACTTGCCGATGTCTGTTTGCTGCTGCTGAATTCCAACGAATTTCTCTACGTCTACTGATCGAGGTTGGATGATGACATCTTCAATCCCCCGCCGTGATTTTCTGTTCGGTCTCGGTTCGTCGCTGGGCGCACTGGCTTTGACCGACCTGAGTGCTGCGGAGAAAGTGGCGGCCGGCCCGTTGACGCCCAAGCGTCCCATGCACTCGGCAAAGGCCAAAGCCGTCATCATGCTGTTCATGGAGGGGGGACCATCGCAGGCCGATACCTTCGATCCCAAGCCGAAGCTCAACAGTCTGCATCTAACGGAATCGACGCGCACCAAGGGCTTGGCGACCGGCAAGCGGTTTTATGTCGGCAGCCCGTTCAAATCGCGCAAAGTTGGCAACTCTGGCATCGAGATGTCCGACCAGTGGAAATTCCTGGCCGATCCGAAGGTCGCCGATGAACTCTGTGTCTACCGTGGTTGCCAGGCCCAGTCGCTCAATCATCCCGAAGCGCTGCTTCACATGAACACCGGCAGTCGGCTCGGTGGCGACCCCGGAGTTGGATCGTGGGTGACATACGGGCTGGGTTCGGAGAATCAGAATCTCCCCGGTTATGTTGTCATGACTGAATTGGCCATCCCGCAAGCTGGCCCCGCGAATTGGACGAACGGCTTCTTGCCCGCGCATTATCAGGGAACGCGTCTGCGATCGACCGGTTCACCCATTCTGGACCTTAATCCTCCCAAGTACAAAACACGCGCCCATCAACGGATGGCGTTGGATCAACTGGCGCTGCTCAATTCCCGCCACGCCGACGCGCATCCGGAACACGCGGAGTTGCAGGCTCGAATGGAAACCTACGAACTCGCTTACCGCATGCAGATGTCGGTTCCGGGTGTCATTGATCTGGACAGCGAGCCGAAGCATCTGCAATCGGCTTACGGATTCGAACGCAAAGAGACGGCAGCATTTGGTCGGCAGTGCATGCTTGCTCGGCGTCTGGTTGAGCAGGGCGTGCGATTCGTGCAGATCTTTGCTGGCGGTTGGGACAGCCACGACTATCTGGAACGCGGGCATTCTTCCCGAATAGCCAGCGTCGATCAACCGATTGCCGCATTGATCAAAGACCTCAAGTCTCGTGGATTACTCGATGAGACTCTCGTCGTCTGGACCGGAGAGTTCGGACGCACGCCCGACAATAACTATCGGGGCGGCGT
>Ga0114999_10010178_pt1 | contig 10202 bp, 9 predicted proteins | sample ArcticOcean_MG_C_3_FD_89820 | JGI IMG/M metagenome (GOLD analysis project Ga0114999, IMG submission 89820) | Marine microbial communities from western Arctic Ocean - ArcticOcean_MG_CB8_126 | ecosystem: Environmental > Aquatic > Marine > Oceanic | place: Arctic Ocean: Canada Basin | collected... | reverse complement strand
TAATTTGAATAGGTCGCAAAGTTGTTGCGTTTCGGGGGAAATGAATAATGTTTCGCTGTCGATAGACAGACCCACATCTGCTGCCTGTGCCATTTCACGCAGAGCCGTTGCCACCCCCCCTTCTGTGGGGTCGTGCATGGCTTTTATGGGTGCTGTTTGACAGGCGATTTGTGCTTCTTTTAAGATGCTGATACCCGGGTTGTGCAGTTAATTCACGGCTTTTTCGATCATGTGTGAGGGTATGCCCGCGGTTTTGAGTGCCTCTTTTTTTTCGTTGGCGATGATGGCCGTGGCTTCTATGCCAAGTCCTTTGGTGAGCAAGATGTAGTCGTTGGGTTTCAGGTTGGCAGATTGGATGAGATTTTCTTTCGCAACTTCTCCGAGCATTTGGCCCACAATAATTGGGCGGTCAAGTCCTACTGTGATTTCGGTGTGCCCCCCACAGATGGCCACACCTATTTCTTGAGCGGCCTTGTGAAGGGACGCGAAGATGGTTTCAATAAGGGCTTCATCGGTGTTGGTTTCGGGTAATAAAAGGGTGGCAAGAAACCAACGGGGCACTGCGCCCATTGTTGCAATGTCGTTGGCATTGACGTGTATGGCATAGTGCCCGATTTCGTTTGTCGCAAAGGTGATGGGGTCTGTTTTGGCAATGAGATATCGGTCGCCAAAATCAATGACGGCAGCGTCTTCACCGACCCGCGCACCAACAACAACACGTGCGTCTTGGTGTGTGGTATGAGACGATAAGAGCCGGTCGAGGATGTCGAGTGGCAGTTTGCCAGGTGGGAAGGGCATTTTTAGGTCGCCAGTCGTAAGTCGCAGGTCACCCAGTCGTGATTCAGATTCTAAAGGTCTGTGAGGGTTTTGCTTTAGACCTGAAACTTGTGACCCGTAGACGTGAGACATATTTGTTATTTTTCAAGAAAGACGGTTTGACGATCTCCGGCAGAAAAGGAGATAATTGCTCTTAAAGGTTCTTTGCCGTGATTGATGGCGTGGTGGATAACACCAGAGGGTACACGAATGAGGTCGCCGGGGTTGAGGTCATAGCTGTCATCTCCATAGGTGTGCTCGCAGGTGCCAGAGAGGACGTAGAGCAATTCTTCACAATTGGGGTGATAGTGTGGTGGGTTCTGCTGGCCCGGTTCGATAACAACAACGCCAAAAGTTTGTTGTGCATCGGCATCTAAGGCTTGGCCCATGAGCCAGTTGAGTGTGCCCCAAGGAAATTCATCGGTTGATGTTTGGTCAAGATGTTGTACGGGTGAGGGCATTGCATGCTCCTTTATCAATGGACGATAATATTTCGAATATGTTACCTGTTAACCGTAGGATATTTGAATCTTTTACGGATGTCAACAACACATTTGACTGCAAAGTATTGAGGCAATTTTCGGCAAACTGTGGACTTTCCGTCGTTGGTGCAAATACGCCACAATAGGTGCAAATGCTCCAATGGCTTTTTGTGTTATTTACGGAAAACAGGATTGAGATCAGTTTGTAATTTTTTAACTAATTATATTACATAGATTTGAGATGTTTTTTTAGATATTTCTATCGATTGGCATAGGCTTTGCAAAAATAAGTGGATACTTATAAAAATTTATTAGGCAACGGCCCCGACCCGTTGCCTTGGTGAGGGGGTTTAGCACCCCGACTGCTGAATCCCCCACCAAATTTCTGAAGCGGTTGGAGGTCCCGGCCGTTATATGTGGTAGCAGCCCCGACCTGCTATCCTCAAAGGAGCTGGCAGCCCCGACCTGCCGGCTCCTTTTCTATGCTTCTGTGTTTTTAATGAATAACATGTGAGGAATACAAAAGGGAAACGTTAGAACGTTTCAACGTTTCGAAGGAAACAAATTAGGGTGTCGTTTTGGTATGCGGTAGGCCAGGGATGGTGCTGCCTTTTTTTTATGCTTGGAACAGATGGCGAATAGAACCGGTAGATTTGCAGTTGGAAAAACGTATTGATAAGGCGGTTTGGATATCGTGTAGGCGCGCGTTGGTGTTTTGCCATGGGGGGTGGGGATCGGTGCTTGCTTGTAGGCATTGCAAGGCCGCGAACAAATAGAAGATGAGGTGATGTCTGTCTAAGGTGGTGAGGATTTGGCCGGCGGAGGCTGGGTGGTGTTTCGATGATTTTTGGGCGTATGTGTGCGCGATTTGAGGGGTGATTAATCCTATCATACGTCCGGTAGGAAGATGGGCACCCAAGCTGGTTGTGTATTGTATGAGCCGGCGTTCTGGCCAATCGTAGCCGATTTTTGCCAATTCGAGGATGTGGGGTTGGTGCGCACTTGAAAGAACTATGTTGCGTGCATTGTAGTCGGTTGGACCAAGGGACATGGGCGCATCATTCATGCCGTGCAGGATGTTTTGCCAATGTGTTTGGAGGGTCGGTGATGTTTGATTTGTAAGTGTGTGTATGAGGTCTGGCAAGATGTCTGTGAGCGCGATTGTCATTTCAGTGAAAGATGTTAGGGTTTCTTGTTCGGTACTGCCAGGGGCGACTCGCGCATAAAGTTGGGGGGCATGTTTTTGAAAGCTGGACTCTAATGTGAGAATGGTCTCGATGACTTTGTTTGCAACAGTGCCATGGGTGTGTTGTTGACAAAGGTCATCTAAAGTATGCTCACCAGACCATTCATATATCGTGAGACCGCGCTCTGGATGGGTGGCGATAATTCGTGGGACAGAAACACCATCTGCTAAAAGGAGGGATGTGACGTGATTGTCTACGTCAATCAAGTCGTAGGGTTTGCCTTGGGTGAGGGGCGCAAAAAGGTGGTGTTTGACGGCGAAGAGCTGCTGGTCTGATGTGTGGACTTTCCAAACCGCATGATAACGTGATTCTGAGATGGGTTGGATGGTGGTTATATTTGGATGGTTGGGGACAAGAGATGACCAAAGGTTTTGAATGTGATTGGTCATGATACCAAATGGCATCGCACAAAGTGACTGGGTTGTACTTCTCGGAGTTCGGGTTCTTCGGTAAAGCAACGCGACTCGGCTAAGGGGCAGCGGCCACAAAACTTGCACCCTTCGGGGGAGTCTGCAGGGTCGGGGACATCGCCCTGCAAAATTTCGCGCTTGGTTTGGATGCGTGGGTTGGGTAGAGGAATGGCTGATAGCAGTGCTTTGGTGTAGGGATGCAGGGGTTCGGCAAAAAGGGCATGGCTGGTGGTGAGTTCCATTATGTGACCGAGGAACATGACAGCAATGCGGTCACATATGCGTTCGAGAATGGCCAAGTCGTGTGCGACAATGATGTAGGTGAGCGCAAATTCTTCTTGTAAGTCCATGAGCAGATTGAGCACTTGGGCACGCACAGAAACATCGAGGGCAGACACGGGTTCATCAAGCATCATGAGTTTGGGACGCAACGCAAGGGCACGTGCAATGCCAATGCGTTGGCGCTGCCCCCCACTGAATGCGTGGGGATATCGATTGAGGTGGGCGGGATTTAAACCCACGCGTTGCATAAGATCGGCAACACGTTCGCTGAGTTCGCGGCCTGTGGCTATGTTGTGGATTTGGAGAGGTTCTGCCACAATATCGCGCACGGTCATGCGAGGGTCGAGTGAGCCGTAGGGGTCTTGGAAGACATATTGCAATTCGGCACGTAGGGGTTTGAGCGCTTCGTTGGAAAGGGCGAATAAGTCAATGTCTTGTCCGCCATTGTTGTAAGTGACTTGCCCATCGGTGGGTTCATGAGCGCGTAAAATGGTCCGAATGGTGGTGGTTTTTCCACACCCGCTTTCACCTGCCAAGCCCAGCGTTTCACCGCGTTCAACATCAAAGTCAACACCATCAACTGATTTCACTTGGCCAACCACGCGACGGAACAACCCTTTTTGAATGGGAAAATATTTTTTGAGATTGCGAACTTGGAGGATGTGGTCTGGATTCATGCGCACCTTTAATCTGGGTTTAGGATGATGGATGATGTTTTTGCATTTGTAGTTCTACTGACCTTAAGATCTTTTTGCACCAATGGTTTCGAGCACGCTTTTGGGCACTTTGCAGACCATGGTATATGCAGGGTCAAACATATTGCCCATATCGTATTCAACGGCTTCGCCTAATAGGACGTGAATGGTACGTTCGTCGAGGCTGTAGTCTGATTTGAGCCAGCGGATCATTTCGGTGGTGGCGTGTTCGATGCATTGATCGAGTGGTCGTGCGTTGCCAACTGTGTAGATATGGGTGTCACTTTCACCTCTTGGCCAACCGATGGTTTTGCCTTTGTGCAAATGAACGGTGAATGTAACATCAAAGGAAATTTCGATGCCGGTGCCCACAATCTCTCCATCGCCTTGAAGGGCGTGGCCATCCCCAATGTGAAAGAGGGCGCCTTCAACAAACACAGGGAAATAGACAATGGTGCCTTGGTTAAAGCGTTTGTAGTCCATGTTGCCACCATGTGTGGATGAGGTGGCTGTGGAGATCGCTTGTCCGCGTGGGGGTGCCACACCAAAACAACCTGGATGTGGATTGAGGGGCAATGTTAGTTTTTTGAGGTATCCTGTGGTGGGTTGTCCATCGCCAAGTGTGGTTTGGTCTGACCCTTCGCATACTTCTACTGGGCTGGCAGTATTGTTTTCAAAGTCAATTCCCCAGATGATGCGGGAGATGTTGTCGTCGAATTTGGGTACATATCCGGGATCGAGTACATTGGCAGCCACGCGAGCAGACGTATGCCCCCAGGCTCGGTTTGGCATGACGTGGTCAAATGTGACAGCGATTGAATCGCCCGGTTCGGCACCGTCAATATAAAAGGGACCTGTTTGCGGATTGCCACCTGGGGTTGCTTGGTTGCCGTCTTTGTCTTTGCCACCGGCATCAACGGTGGTGGTTGAGACCGTATCGCCACTTTGGATGGTGAGTACGGGTTCGTGCGAACCGATGGTGGAATGGTAATGGGTGGGTGTGAAGTTGTGGTGTGCCATAGAGACTCCAGGTAAAAAGTAAAAAAGGAAGATCACAATCATTGCGTGGCAATTTAATAGATCTGATGTTGGGTGTAAACCTTTAAAAATATCCGTCTTTATGCAATTGTTGGTTGACCCTTGGGGCTTTTCCGAGTACAATGGGGCATGTAAATGTCGATTTTGAATTAAAGGAGGAGTGGATGTCGCAAGTTCAAGCTGTTCGTCGTATTCAATTTTGTTCGGGGCATCGGGTTTTGGGGCACGAAGGTAAATGTGCGCATATGCATGGCCACAATTATGTGGTGTTTTTTCATGCACAGGCCGATGATTTGGATCAAATTGGCCGGGTGATCGATTTTTCTGTGTTAAAAGAAAAATTGGGTGGATGGGTAGATGATAATTGGGATCATGGGTTTGTGTTTTTTGAAAAAGATGATGATGTGCGAGAATTGTTTGATGGGAAAATGGCAGGGCACAAACATTTTGCATTGCCATTGAACCCAACAGCTGAGAATATGGGTGATTATTTATTAAATGTGGTGGGTCCAAAGCAATTGCAAGGAACGGGCGTGCAATTGGTGAAGGTGGTGATTTGGGAGACGGAGAATTGTTTTGCTGAGGTGACGCTATAACTTCACAAAACCATTTGGGAACCACAGATAGACACGGATCCATTGGTATGGACGTAGGCAGAAGGTGCTTTTTGAGACCGGGTGTGAGGATGCTTTTGTCAGTGAAGATTTGGATCACAACGCTGAGTTTGGTGATGAACCGCTTGATTATTTGTATGATCGACGTGCAACGAGGAGGAGTACAAAGTGACGCAGTGGTTGCCAACAGATGAACAACAAGAGCAGTGGGAAAACAAGGGTTATTTTGTTTTGAGAGGTGTGGTACCCCAAGACGTTGCTTTTGATATGCGCGGTGTGATTAAAAACGAGTTGCTTAAACCTGAACCAGATGGCAGGCCAGATGTTGATCCGATGGACCCGATGGATCCGATGGGAGATACACCCGAGGCAAAATCTGCGCGGTTTCGCAAGTTGGGCAATTTTTGTGTGCAAGCGCCTTTGATTTGGCATACGTTTCAAGCAGGTGAAAAGATGTTGTCGGTGGCGCGGCATTTTTTGGGTGATGATATTGTTGTGAAGTTTAACAGTGTGTTTGTCAAACCCGCCAAAACGGGCAGTGCCACGCCTTGGCATCAAGACAATGGTTTGTGGCGCGATGGTGAGAAGGAGCCTTTTAATGCATGGATGGCCCTTGACCCGGCAACGCGTGAAAATGGGTGTATGCAGTTTATCCCCGGAAGTCATAAAACAGAGATCGTGCCGCATGTGATGTATGAAGACAGTATTCATGGTGAATTACCACGTGAGCGTGTGAAAGAGATGATCGATCGACACGGTGTGGAGCATCAGGTAGCAGAACCGGGTGATGTGGTGTGTTGGCACAGCAGCTTGTGGCATTATAGCCCGCCAAACCCAAGCCCCAATAGCCGAATTGCAATTGCGGGTGTGTGGACGAACTTGGCAATTAATGGCGGACGGGTGCGCGCCATGCATCGTTGGGCCATGAAAAAGGGTGAGGTTTGTACGACTTTTCCGCCCGAACCTGTGGCTATTGAACATGGGGTTGCACATCAACCTGGATCGTTTGGAAAGGATGTTTCATGAAAGGCATTTGGATTTTTACCACATGTGCTTTTTGGGTTGACTGGAAGAAAATGAAAGGATCAAGAGATGGATGAGAAAAACTGGTTAAAATATGTGGCGACCGAAGAACAACTTCGTCAGTTTAACGACGAAGGTTATTTGATCGTGGAAGATGCGTTGTCGCCCGAACTGTTGGGGCGATTGAATGCGGCTGTGGATCGGGTAGAAAAAATAGAACGTGAGGCCAAGGCGCTTGGGCCTAATGATATGATGGCCAAATTTCGCACGGTGGTTGAAGACGATGCGTTTTTGGATTTGTTGGATAACCCCAAGACCTTTCCACTGCTTTGGGATATTTTGGGCTGGAATATTCAGCTTTATATTTCACATTTGATTATTTATCCGCCCGAGCAAAAAGGGGGCGAGATTCGTACGGGTGGGTGGCATCAAGATGGGGGACGCCCTGTGCCAGAGATGGAGCGCCCGCATCCGCGTTTGTCGCTGAAGATCAGTTATTGGTTGAGCGATGTAAAGACGCCTGAATATGGTGCGATGGAGATCTTGCCAGGCAGCCATAAGTTGGATAGCAAGCCAACGGAAAGCGATACGGGCGAAGGGGTTTTTCCTGTGTGTGTCAAGGCGGGATCGGCTGTTTTGTTTGATCGGCGTATGTGGCATCGGCGGGGGACCAATACATCGGATGTGACCCGCCGGGTTTTGTTTTTTGGGTATAGCTATCGCTGGTTGCGTGGGTTGGATTATAACAATATGCCCGAAGAAGTGCTTTCAAAATGCGATCCGATTCGCCGACAACTGCTGGGCGATGGGGTGGATGTAAAGGGGTGGTGGCAACCGACGGAGGCGGATGTGCCTCTTAAGGGATGGTTGCGGGATCATCGGGGGGAGGATTATGTCAAGGCGATGGGGTAAAAAGCTATCGCGGGTCACTGGTTGGCAGGTCATAAGTTAGAATCAAAAACGTCTGATCAAACTGAAGGACCGAACTTGGTGAATGATGGAGGTGTTTTGTGACGGACGATCTTTTTAAACGGTTTGACACAGATGGTTATGTGCTGGTTGAAAACGTACTCCAGGGCGATCAATTGGCGAAGGTGCAAGCCGCTTTTGACCGGGTTGCTGAAGAAACACGTCCGGCTTGGCTTGAACGGATTGCAAAGGACCAAAGACGGGGGTCTTATGGCATTGGGCCTGATGCACAGGTGGTGGAGCCGGTGATTGATCGGGACGACGTATTTGTTGATGTGTTGGAAAACCCGGTGACCGTTGCGATTGCTGAACGGATGCAAGGGCCTGATATGATGATGATTGACAATGCGCTTCACGTGAAGCCGCCGGGCAAAGTGGCACACACACGATGGCATAAAGATTCGAAGATTTGGGAACACGATGTGGATGAATGGGATACATCAGATCAGACAGCGTGGGAGAAGATGCGGGCGTGTGAAACGCCTTATCACAAGATCAAGATTTTCTATTTTGTGTATGATGTAGATTTTGAAACGGGGCCGTTTTGTGTTGTGCCCGGATCACATAAGTGGGATGAGCAGGATATTCCGCAATATGACGATTTGAATGATATGCCTGATCATGTGCGCATGACAGGATCTGCGGGCAGTGCTCTTTTGTGGAATGGGCGCATTTGGCACACGGCTATGGATAATACGGATGACAAAGCGCGGCGGATGTTGCTTTATAATTACACACATTTTGGCCAAAAACAATATGATGAATGTGTTCCCACTGGTGCGTTTCGAGAACGATTGGTGCGCGAACGGTCACCCTTGTGCAAGCAGTTGTTGGGGATTGAGCGAATGAAGCGATAGGGGGTGCCAGTGATCGTGCTTTTTATAGTTGAACGCCCGGCTTTTAAAAGCTGGGCGTTTTTGTTTTGTGGCTTGACAGGTTGGGTTGGTCGCGCTATATAAGAAGCGATTTTTTTATGGGAGATCGCAATGGCAGAAGTAGGGGCACATAGAGATACAAAAACCACACCCGATGAACGCGCTTTGACGTGGAAATCGGTTGGGTTGGGTGTGTTGTTGGTATTGATTGCGGCAATTGGCGGGTTTTATGCCCGACATGTGTTGCATACCAGTCGGTTGGCGCAAAATCATTTGTCACTGGCAGTGGTATTCCCTTTTGTGATGACGGTGTTGTTTTTAAGGCGCCCGTTGAAATTGAACCGGGGCGAGTTGTTGGTGATTTTTTGTATGGGGTTGATTGCCTCAACCTTGCCGACCTATTTTTTGAGCAAGTTGCTGGCCAATTTGGTGGTGCCGTATTATTTGGCGGATCCCACCAATGGATGGGCAGAATATACACACGGATATTTGCCTTCCTGGGCGGTTATTCAACCGGGGTTGGCATTGACGTGGTTTTTTGAAGGGTTGCCAAGGGGTGCGTCTATTCCTTGGGATGTGTGGTTCGTGCCGTTGTTTTGGTGGCTGAGTTTGATTGGGGCGATGTGTGCGGTCTTGCTGTGTACGGTGGTGATTTTGCGCAAGCCATGGATTGAATATGAGCGCATTGATTATCCGTTGATGGAATTGCCACTGGCGATGGTTAATGAGATAGAAGACGGGCGACGGTTGCCAGAGTTTATGCGCACGCCCGTTTTTTGGTTTGGGTTTTGTGTGTCCATTTTGGGCATTTTGTGGAATATTGCCTCTTATTTTAATCCCAACTTGCCCGTTTATCCGTGGCGTTATGGATCCGTATCTTTGGGGCGCGAGTTTCAGCCGATTCTTTTAAACTTATATTGGCCAGTTATTGGGTTTGCTTATTTTATTAAAATGGATGTGGGGTTTAGCATCTGGTTTTTTTATTTGTTGGGTGTGGTGGAAGAGGGTTTGTTTAATCGTATTGGTTTAGAGGTGAAAGAACCGGACCCTTATGGGACCTCTTTTGCTGCGGTGGGATGGCAAACGTTTGGCGTGTGGCTGGTGTTGGTAGGTTGGGGATTGTGGATTGCCCGCTCTCATTTAAAAGATGTGTGGCGCAAAGCCGTTTATCGTGATCGCGATGTAGATGATTCACGGGAGATGGTTTCTTATCGTATGGCGGTGTTTGGGTTTGTGGGTGGTTTGCTTTACATGGCGGGGTGGTTATATGCTTCGGGCATGGCACTGTGGGTGGTTGTGGTGTTTTTGGTGGTGATGATGGTGACATTTTTGGGCATTACGCGCATTGTGGCAGAAGCGGGTTTGATTACCATTCGCGCACCGGTTGTGGCACAGCATTTTATTGTATTTGGTTTTGGCACTTCAGAGTTGTCGGGGGCAACCATGACGGCCTTAGGTATGAGTTATGGTTGGTATGGCGATATGAAAACGATGCTGATGCCTGCTTTGGGACATACTGTGAAGTTGATGGATACGGTGCAGGGGCACAAACGGTCTTTGGTTTGGGCGGCCATATTGGCCATGGGCATTGGGGTGTTGGCATCGGTTTGGTATATCGTGTATATGGCCTATCACACAGGTGCAGGCAATTATGGTGGGCAGTTGGCGGGTGATTTGGCACGGTTGCCATGGGATATTGCGGTTAAATATTCACGGTCTCCAGTGGCAGTTGATTGGACAAAGCTTGTGTT
>Ga0114999_10010177_pt1 | contig 10203 bp, 9 predicted proteins | sample ArcticOcean_MG_C_3_FD_89820 | JGI IMG/M metagenome (GOLD analysis project Ga0114999, IMG submission 89820) | Marine microbial communities from western Arctic Ocean - ArcticOcean_MG_CB8_126 | ecosystem: Environmental > Aquatic > Marine > Oceanic | place: Arctic Ocean: Canada Basin | collected... | reverse complement strand
TCCATCAAATGGCGCCAGGCATAACCGATAAAGGCGCCGGTGCCGGTGGTGGTTTCGGCCTTCGCCGGCTCCAGGAAATAAATAATGTAGATGCCGATGGGGATGCCGATCAGCGGCAGCGCGAAGGGCCAGAACCAGGCGATGGAGGCCAGCAATCCGCCGAGGATCGGCAATAGCCCGGAGCCCACATTCTGCAAGGCGGCGATATTGCCGGTGGCGCGCACTCGGTCCTGGCCCTGGAACAGATCGCCGGCCAGGGCGAAATTCAACGACACCAGCGACGAGCCGCCGATCCCCTGGACGAAGCGCAAGGCCAAGACCCATTCCAGGTCGGGGGCCAACATGATCGCGCCGCCGGCGGCGGCGAACAGGAACAGGGACGGCACCAGCACAATCTTTTTGCCCAGCCGGTCGGCGAGCAGCCCGGTCAGCGGCACGAACAGGAACGCGGGCAGGGAATAGGCGGTCATCACCAGGCCGATATTTTCGGTGGGAATATCAAGCGCTTCGCGCATGGCCGGCAGCGCCGGCGAGATGATCGGAAAGGCCAGCAGGCCGGCGAGGGTGGTCAGAAAGATGATATTGAGCGGATGATTGCGCGGAAAGCGGGGCATGGCTTTGCTTAAACTGCCCGGCGGCGGGCGGAAAGCGAATTCGCGCCTTGGCGCGCGGCCAATTAATTTATGCCCGCTGCCGCAACGGTCTTTTCTCCGCAAGGCCGGGCGTGTAGGTTAGGCGCGCATTCGAAACCGAGAGCGCCAACGGAGGGAACTATGGCCGAAATGCAGCTCAAAGTCGCCGATATCCAGCAATTGACGGCGGGCATCAAGAAATTCGAATTTGTAGCCGAGGATGGCGGCGATTTGCCCGAATGGCAGGCCGGTGCGCATTTGATCTTTGTGCTCGACACGCATCTGCATAATTCCTATTCCCTGTCCAGCGATCCTACCGACCTCAGCAAATATGTGACCGCCGTACTGCGCGAAGAAAACGGCGCCGGCGGCTCCAAGCATATGCACGATAAGGTTTCGGTCGGCGACATGCTGACCGTCCAGGGTCCCAGCAACAATTTTCCGCTGGCCGATGATGCCGCGTCGCATCTGTTGATCGCCGGCGGCATCGGCATCACGCCAATGCTGGCCATGGGCCGCCACTTGAAGGCCACCGGCGGCAATGTGCATCTGCATTATTGCTCCAAATCGCCGGAAGAGACCGCCTATATGGACGAGGTGAAGGCGGTGTTCGGCGATAACCTGACCTTCCACCACGACGGCGGTGATCCGGCCAACGGCATCAAGCTGAACGAGGTGTTGAAGAGGCCCGGTGATGGCGCCCATCTTTATATCTGCGGGCCTACCGGCTTGCTGAACGCGGCCCGCGGGGCCGCCGGCCATTGGCCCGACGGCAGCGTTCATTTCGAATTGTTCGCCAGCGCCAAGGCCCCGGTTGAGGCTGCCCAGGCCGCCGACGCCGACGGCGACCATGCGTTCGAGATCGAATTAAAAGTCACCGGCAAGACCTTCACCGTGCCCACCGATAAGACCATCATGGAAGTCCTCTGGGACAATGATGTGGAGGTTATGTATGCCTGCGAAGAAGGCTGGTGCGGCAACTGCAAGACCGGATTGCTGGGCGGCGACGTCGATCACCGGGACGAATATCTGGACGATGCGGAGCGCGAAAACCACATCCAGGTCTGCTGCTCCCGCGCCGCGCCCGGCGAGACCAAGCTGATCCTCGATATTTGAGCCTGGGCGGCTATTTGGCCGCGATTTTATTTTTGCCGAATATTCCGGTTTGGCGGTTGTAATTTTCGCCGCCCTCCCAATATGCGAAAGAGAACCAATTTTTTGAAATTGGCGGGAACGTATTGAGGGAAGCAGTTTGTTTTTTAATAGCTGCAACTGGGACGTTATGAAGGAATGGCAACCAGACACTATATTGATGCCGGCGTAAATTGCGTCTTCATTGAACATGTGGGCGAAATTGTGTGCGGCGAAGGGCCGGCGAACCTGGCGGAAATCCTCCGCGATCCGGCGTTCCGGCCGGGCATGAATTTTTTTCCGGGATTCCGCCAGCACATCCTTGCCAACCGAATTCGGCTATGAATATTTCGCCCGCACCAATGAGCAAAGCGTGGGCGTCATCGAAAAACAGATCGGGGCGATAAAAATGGCGTGGCTGGTCGACGGCGCCCACGATTTTACCATCATTCATCAATTGAGCGTCAGCACCCGGCTGACCCCCACCGGCTTGCAGCGGCGCCCGTTCCGGAGCATCGAAAGCGCCTTCGATTGGCTGCAATTGCCGGCGGACTACCAAATCCGCTATCCGGCCAGCGCCGCCGAGCCGCGCCAATTGACGGCGGCCGCGGTCGCAATTTAAACATCGATCCCGGCAATTATTGGCAACAACACCAAGACCGGTTGATACCAAGTTGCATAGATAAACACCCGTTGTGATCTTCTTTCCCGTTTCCTCGGTAGGAGGGGAGGCGCCGGCGATGGCGTCCCATCGTTAAGCCTTCCCGACACCCCGAGGAAGCGGGAAAGGCGACCCGAAGGGCGACTTTGCGCGGCTCCCGGATGTCGTCGCGCACCGCTTGTGATGCAAAGGCATCACGTCGCGGTACGCTCCTAACCGGAAACCGCGCAAAGCCGTCACAATGGGTGTTTATCTATGCAACTTGGTATAAGCTTGAACCTCGGATCATATTTCGGGAGGATCTCAGTATGCGTACTTTTACAGCTTTGGCAGTGGCCGCCATGCTTGTCCTGGCGCCAGCCATGGCCTTCGCCGCCGAAAAGATGGAGAAATCAACCCTGGATGCGGTGACCGAGGGCGCCAAAAAGGCCGCCGACGCTACCGCCCAAGTGGTCCAGGATCATCCCGGCAAATCCACCGGCGTTGTCGCCTGCGGCGTTGTTGTCGCGTTTTTCCCGCCGGCTTTGCTGCTTTGCGGCGGCGCGCTGGTGGCCGGCACCGGCGTCGATGTGGTGGCCGATCAGGGCGATAAATAAACCTGAGCCGGCCAAGCAATTTTGCGCGTGATCGCGGCGCCGAATCCGGGTACATGTTTTTGTCATACAGGCGTGATCCGTGATATCCATTTAGCCAAGCAGGGGGCCCCATGGCAGGCAGCATCAATAAAGTCATCTTGATCGGTAATTTGGGCGCCGATCCGGAAGTAAGAATGTCCCAGGACGGCAAAAAAATTGCCAATATGCGCATGGCCACCACCGAAAGCTGGAAAGACCGCGCAAGCGGCGAGCGCCGCGAGCGTACCGAATGGCACCGGGTGGTGTGTTTCTCCGACGGACTGTCCGGCATTATCGAGCAATATGTGAAGAAGGGCTCCAAAATCTATGTGGAGGGCCAGCTGCGCACGCGCAAATGGCAGGACCAGTCGGGCCAGGACAAATACACCACCGAAATCGTTCTGGACGGCTTCAACGGCGTCATGACCATGCTCGATAGCCGCGGCGGTGGCGGTGGCGGTGGCGGCGATACGCCGTCCTATGGCGGCGACGATGACTACGGCCCGCCGTCCGGCGGCGACGGCGGCGGTGGCGGCGGAGGCGGCGGAGGCGGCGGAGGCGGCAGCCCGGTCGGCGACGACCTGGACGACGAAATCCCATTTTGAGCCGCGCCCAATCGCTGAATTTTGTGGTAGCATGAGGCATGAATATGCCGCGCACCGATATTCTTGATCTGTTGCAGCGCGCCGGAAGGGTAACCGACGCCAGCTTTGATATTGGCGAAACCGGCTTGCTGCTTGCCGCCCTCGATATCCAGGATGCGGATCTCGGCTATTACCGGGATCATTTGAATACGGTGGCCGCCGATCTGCGTCTGGCGGCGCGCGGCGTCAAAAATCTGCGCGACCGGCTGCGCGCGCTCCGCGACGTGCTGTACCGGTTTCACAGCTATTCGGGCGACCGGGAAACCTACGACGATCCCAAAAACGCCAACCTGATGCAGGTGATCGACCGGCGCAAAGGCTTGCCGGTGGCCCTCGGCGCGCTGGTGATCCATTGCGCCCGCTCGCGGGATTGGGCGGTGTCGGGGGTGAATTTTCCCGGTCATTTCCTGCTGCGCTTTACCTTCGAGGGCGAGAGCGTTCTCGTCGATCCGTTCGAAAAGCTGCAACGCTGGGACATGGACGACCTGACCGCGTCGCTGGCGCGCATATCGGGCGGCAAGCCCGAGCCCAAGGCCGAGCATGTTCATTCGGTGCCGGACCGCGAAGTGTTGCTGCGCCTGCAAAACAACATCAAGACCCGCGCGCTCACCGCCCACGACAGCGACCGGGCCATCGATGTTTTGGAAAGCATGCGCCTGATCGCCCCTGGCCAGTTCGAATTGATCGAGGAATTGACTATGTTAGAGCTGGAAGACGACCGGGTATCGGCGGCCACCGGGCGGCTGGAAGCGTATCTGGAAGGCGAATTGACCGACCCGGGGCCAGCCAAGGCGTTGCTCCGCCAAATCCGCAATATGCTCAATTAAGCTTAAGCCGCGCGCATTGCAGCTCAATTTCACCGAATATGGCGATCGCGGCGCACCCCTGTTGATCCTGCACGGCCTGTTCGGCGCGGCGCGCAACTGGGCCGGGGTGGCGCGCGCACTAGCCGCAAACCGCCGGGTTCTGGCCCTCGATCTTCCCAATCACGGCGGCTCGCCCTGGACCGAAGATGGCGGCTATATGGCCATGGCCGACGCGGTTGCCGGGTTTATGGAGGCGCAAGGGATCGGCAATGCCGACATCATGGGCCATTCCATGGGTGGCAAGACGGCCATGAGCTTGGCCTTGATGCGCCCCGAATTGGTGCGCCGTCTGGTCATCGTCGATATCGCGCCGGCCGGCTATGATCATTCCAGCCAGCCCGAGATTGATGCCATGCTGGCCTTGCCGCTGGCCGAGGTTCAGGCGCGCAGTCATGCCGATCAATTGCTGAGCGCGGATATTGCGGATGCGGGATTGCGCGCTTTCCTTTTGACCAATCTCGGGCGCACTTCGGACGGTTTTGAATGGCGCATCAATCTGGCCGGGCTGAAAGCGCTATTGCCGGATCTGCACGGCTTTCCGTTTGATCGCGGCGCGCGCGCCTATGGCGGGCCCACATTGTTTATCGCCGGCGCCGCATCCAACTACATCCGACACGATCATAAGCCTGCCATGGACGGCTTTTTCCCGCAGCAAAGCACATCCGTAATCGATGGCGCCGGCCACTGGGTGCACGCCGATGATCCGGCCGCGCTGTTAGACGCCGTGCAGGGATTTTTAACCTAGTCGAGTTGATCGATGCCGCCCGCCGTTTGCGCTCTGGGCGTTTCTTTGCGCGCCCATGCCAGCCACATGGTGGCGGCCAACAGGGCGACGATCAGCGGCAGCGCCGACAGGCTCACCCAGGTCCAGCCTAAGAAATGGAACAATGCACCCGACGACAGCGACGACAGGGCCATGATCGAAAATACCGTGAAGTCATAGATACCCTGCACCTTGTTGCGCTCCGAGGGGGTGTAAACCTCGGTCAACAGGGTGGTGCCGCCGGTAAAGGTGAAATTCCAGCCCGCCCCCAACAGGAACATGGCGACCCAGAAATGGGTCAGCGTCAGCCCGCCGAGCGCCACCGTCACCGCCAGCAACAGCAGAAATCCGCCGGCAACGATCACCTTGATATGTCCGAACCGCTGGATCAGGTGGCCGGTGAAAAAGCCCGGCGCGAACATGCCGACGATGTGCCATTCGATCACCAGGGCGGTGTCGTTGAAAGTGAAATTGCTGCCAAGGCGCATGGCCAGCGGCGTCGCGGTCATTAAGATATTCATCGCCACATAGCCGATGGCGGCGGCGATGAAGGCGACGATAAATGTGGGCTGGCGTATAATTTCCGTCAATGGGCGGCCCTTGTCGGCATATTCTTCGCGGCTCAATTTGGGAATGTCGATGAAGGTCACGATCAGCCCCGACGCCAGGCAGATACCAATGAGCGCTAACATAGAGCCGGCGAATTCCACATCGACGAACAGATCGCGGGTAACCTTGGCGGTTTCGGGGCCGACCACGGCGCCGACGACGCTGGCGGCGAGGACCAGCGAGATGGCTTTGGCCTTGAAATTTTCGGGCGCCGCGTCGGCGACGGCGAACCGGTATTGCTGGGAGAAGCCGGAATAGATGCCGTAGAAAAACATGCCGGCATTGAACATCAAGAAATTATTGTCGGGTAGCGATATGTAACAGACCCAGCAGCCGCCGGCGCCAATCAGAGAGCCGACCACGAAGCCCACCTTGCGCCCGAATAGGCGCATCAGATGCGCCGCCGGCAGGGTGCCGCTGGCGGTGCCCACAAGCATGATGGTAATCGGCGCCGTCACGAAGGCCAGATCGCCGCCCAGCATATTGGCGCTGACCAGCGTCGCGGCGAGGAACATGAGCCCCCGGCCGGAATTGAACAGCGCCTGACAAATGGAAAGGACAAGAACGTTACGTCTATCGCGGCCAGAGGACATGGTAGTGGTCTATAGCTTCGCCCGGCCCCCGGCAAGCCCCGGCAATCACGCCCATTTGGTGTGCCGCGGGGGCTCCAAATGGGGTCCCGATTCGGGCCGTTTTCACAGAGGCGCCACCTGGCCGGGCAGGGATCATGAATGGCCCGGTAATGCAGAAAAAAAACGAAAAATAACCGTTTAATAGCAATGGGTTATTGGCATGAAATTGCGGCCTCCCGGCGCCCGGTTCTGTTTGCCGTTGGGGCTGAAATTTGCTATAAATCAGGGGCCTTGAACGCGGTGTTTAAACACGCCTCGCCCCGCCCATTAGCTGCTTCCGGATCCGTAATTTGACCGTACCTCCAGACACACCAGACGACCTCCCTCCCGGCGATATCGACACCGGCCCGCCCGGTGATATTCCGCCCGAAGAGCCGCCCGGAAGCGCCGCCCCGCCGCCGCCGCCGGGCCGCGATGTCATACCGGTCAATATCGAAGACGAGATGAAGCGCTCGTATCTCGATTACGCCATGAGCGTGATCGTATCGCGCGCGCTGCCCGATGTGCGCGACGGCTTGAAGCCGGTGCACCGGCGCATCATCTTCGCCATGAAAGAAGGCGGCTACGACTACAACCGGCCGTTCCGCAAATCGGCGCGCATCGTCGGCGACGTCATGGGCAAGTATCACCCGCACGGCGATTCCGCTATTTACGATGCCATGGTGCGCATGGCCCAGGATTTCGCCATGCGCCTGCCGCTCATCCAGGGCCAGGGCAACTTCGGCTCCATGGACGGCGACCGGGCGGCGGCGATGCGCTATACCGAAGCGCGTCTGGCCCGCTCCGCCCATTCCCTGATCGAAGATATCGACAAAGACACCGTCGATTTCACCACCAACTATGATGATTCGTCGCGCGAGCCTTCGGTCCTGCCGGCCCAATATCCCAATCTTCTGGCCAACGGCGCCGGCGGCATTGCGGTCGGCATGGCCACCAATATCCCGCCGCACAATCTGGGCGAGGTGATCGACGCCTGCTTCGCCATTATGGACGATCCCGCGATCAGCATCGATGAGTTGCTCGAGCATCACATCTTCGGCCCCGATTTCCCCACCGGCGGCATCATTCTTGGCCGCCAGGGCCTGCGCGCCGCTTTCCACACCGGGCGCGGCTCGGTGCCCATTCGCGGGCGCACCAATATCGAGATTTTCGGCAAGGACCGCGAAGCGATCATCGTCACCGAAGTGCCCTATCAGGTGAACAAGGCGCGCATGATTGAAATTATCGCCGAGGCGGTGCGCGACAAAAAGATCGAAGGCATATCGGACCTCCGCGACGAAAGCGATCGCGACGGGGTGCGCGTGGTGATCGAAGTGAAGCGCGACACCATGGCCGAAGTGGTGCTCGCCCAGCTCTACAAATTCTCGCCCCTGCAGACCAGTTTTGGCGTCAACATGCTGGCCCTCAATGGCGGCCGCCCGGAACAGATGAACCTCAAAGAAATATTGCAGGCGTTCATAGATTTCCGCGAAGAGGTGATCACCCGGCGGACCGCGTTCGAATTGGGCAAGGCGCGCGAACGAGCGCACACCTTGGCCGGCCTCGCCATCGCGGTGGAAAATCTGGACCCGGTGATCGCCCTGATCCGGGCCGCCACGGATGCCAACGATGCCCGCGAAAAACTGATGGCCAAGCCCTGGCCGGCCGGCAATGTGGAGCCGTTGATCGAGCTGATCGACGATCCCGCCCATCTGGTGATCGATGGCCAATACCAGCTATCGGAAGAGCAGGCGAAGGCCATTTTGGAATTGCGCCTGCAGCGCCTGACCGGGTTGGAGCGTGACAAGATAGCCGACGATTTGCGCGAGATTTGCGGCAAGATCGAGGAATACCTGAAAATCCTCGCCTCCAAGGAATTGTTGTTCGGGATATTGCGCACCGAGTTGCAGGCGATGCGCGATCAGTTCGCCAACGAGCGCCGCACTTCCATCGAAGAGGGCGAGTTCGAGCATGATATCGAAGATTTGATCCAGCGCGAAGACATGGTGGTGACGGTCTCCGACGGCGGCTATATCAAGCGCGTGCCGGCGTCCACCTACCGGGCCCAGCACCGGGGCGGCAAGGGGCGCGCCGGCATGGCCACCAGGGACGAAGATTTCGTCGCCAACGTGTTCATCGCCAACACCCATCAGCCGGTCCTGTTCTTTTCCTCCACCGGCATGGTCTACAAATTAAAAGTCTACCGGCTGCCCCAAGGCACGCCCCAGGCCAGAGGCAAGGCCATGGTCAATCTGTTCCCCTTGGACGAGGGCGAAACCATCACCACGGTGATGCCGCTGCCCGAAGACGAAACCGGCTGGGACGAAATGTTTGCCGTCTTTGCCACCAAATCGGGGGGTGTCCGGCGCAACCGGCTCAGCGATTTCACCAACGTCATGACCAACGGCAAGATCGCCATGAAATTCGAAAACGGCCACGAAGACGACCGCCTGATCCGGGTGCGTATCTTTACCGAAGACGAAGACGTGTTCCTGGCGACTGAGGGCGGCAAATGCGTGCGTTTCCCGGTGACCGATGCGCGCGTCTTCTCGTCCCGCAATTCCACCGGCGTTCGCGGCATCCGCCTGGCCGACGGCGATCAGGTGATCTTCATGGCCGGGCTCACCCATATCGAGACCGAGGTGGAAGCGCGCGACGACTACTTGCGCTCGGTCAACGCCAAGCGGCGCCTGGTTGGCGGCGATTACACGGACCGCAGCGAAGACCTGGCCAACGATACGGCCCATGCCGCGCGCCTGGACGAGCCCCTGTTTCAGGATATGATGGAGAACGAGCAGTTTATCCTGACCGTGACCGAGGATGGTTTCGGCAAACGCTCGTCGGCCTATGATTACCGCATCTCCAAGCGCGGCGGCAAAGGCATCGACAGCATCGATCTGAAGCGCGGCAAGAACGTGCGCACCCAGGTGGTGGCGACGGTGCCGGTGTTTGATACCGACCAGATGGTCATGGTGTCCGACGGCGGCCAGTTGATCCGCATGCCGGTGGACGGCATCTCGTTTACCGGGCGTACGGCGCGCGGCGTCACCCTGTTCCGGGTCAGTGACGAAGAACGGGTTGTCTCCGTCACCCGCCTCCGCGATGTGGAAGGCGACGACGACGGCGACGGCGAAGACGGTGACGACGAAGAAGCGGGCGAGGAGGGCGTGGACGGCGACGTGATCGAAGAAGACGTGACCGAAGGGGCTGGACCGGAAGACACCACGGCGGAAGAGACCGGGCCGGACGAAAATGGTCCGGACGATACTGGGGCGGAGGAATAATATGGCGGGCGTCACCGGCGTATACGCGGGCACGTTTGATCCGGTCACCAACGGCCACATGGATATCATCAGCCGCGCCACCCGCATTGTCGGTAATCTGGTTGTCGGCGTGGCGGTCAATATCGGCAAGGGGCCGTTGTTCACCTTGGAAGAGCGCACCAAGATGGTCGAGGACGAGATCGCGCAGCTGGGCGATACCGGAATCGGCATTCAGGTGTGTGCATTCGAGGGGCTTTTGGTGGATTTCGCCGCTGCCAACGATGCGGTTGTTGTGGTGCGTGGCCTTCGCGCCGTCACCGATTTCGACTATGAATTTCAGATGACCGGCATGAACGCCCGCCTCAACCGTGATGTGGAAACGGTGTTTCTTATGGCGTCCGAATCCAAC
>Ga0114999_10010176_pt1 | contig 10204 bp, 10 predicted proteins | sample ArcticOcean_MG_C_3_FD_89820 | JGI IMG/M metagenome (GOLD analysis project Ga0114999, IMG submission 89820) | Marine microbial communities from western Arctic Ocean - ArcticOcean_MG_CB8_126 | ecosystem: Environmental > Aquatic > Marine > Oceanic | place: Arctic Ocean: Canada Basin | collected... | reverse complement strand
TTATTCCTGAAGTAGAATCTCCATTAGGATCCAGTTTTGCTAAGCGAAACTCTATCTTGCAATCAGCTGCAAAAGGATAAAAAATAGGATTTCCATTTATGGTGTCGGCATTTGTTCTTCTGAGATCTTCATTGATTACTCTCATTCCATCATGTACTTGTAAATCTGATATATCGCCAATCCCATTGGTATGAATAATATGCACCACAGTAGGGATAATCAGCAAAGAATCTTGGCTTTTGTTGTAGCTATTATTTGTAATATTAGTTCTGATTTTTTGCATCAAATTTTGCTCTTTTTCAGTAGCAGGATTTGCAAGCATTTTATCAGCAGTTCCACACCAATTATTTTGAGCCAACAAAATTTGAGGAATCAAGAAAAGGAAAATAAGAATTTTTTTCATATTGCTAATATATAAAAACCTCCACTCAATTGAGTGGAGGTTTCTTTTTGGCGGACCTTACAATCTTAAGTTCGAACTTTTAATATTTATAAATATCTTTATTATATTTCAAATAGTGATTTCTTATTTTTTTTAAATATTTATATCCAACCTGAGGATGTAGGTGATGTTCTATATGGTAACCTATATTTCTTGGTGCTAATAAGAATTTTAAAAAATTATCAGTATTATGATTATTTGTTATGTTGATTAGCGTTATTAATTTTCTATCATAAACTCTCTTATAGTTATGCTCTTTTAATGTTCTGTAATAGGAGATTACGCCAGTAAATAATATTGGAATAATATATAATTGGAAAAATAAATTAAAACCAGCTAATTTTATACACATAAAAAATAGAACAGATAAATAAATAATTTGTTTTATATCTTCTTGACAACATTGTCGTATCTTATTTAAATCTTGTATTCTTATTTCTCCTTTATGCTCTAAGAATTTTTTTGCATATAATATTTGTAGTTTGGGGTGTAATAGACATACTACCCCGAATATACTTCTTAAAATCCAACTTGGTATTAAAATAAAACCAATCATAATATTGAATATTTTTAAGAGAATATTATTCTTATTGTAATTTTTAAAATGATGAAAATAAGGATCTGTTTCCATCCCACTTTCTTTATGATGTCTAAGATGATGATATCTCATCGCATTGATTGATGTGCCAATTGGATAACCAGCAAGTATTTCTAAAATTATAATTTTATAATTTTTCTTCTTAATTGGCATATGTGTCAGATCATGTAGAATTACTCCCAAAGAATGCAGTCTACTTACTATTATCACTAGTAATAATATTTTTATAGCAAAGAAGGAAAATGTATACAATATCATGCTTAAAATGATTATTATATAATCTATTAAAACATCCTTTAATAAAGAATTAATAATTGGTGGTTTTAATAATTCTTTAGGAATATTATTTTTAAAAATTCTTGTTGTTTCTTCAAGTTCATGATATATATTTATTTCTTTTTTCATGATTGAAGAGATAATATTAATGATGCATTTAGATTAAATAAAATTGGAGGTTTTCTATCTCCTTCTTTAATTCTTTGGTTTTTAAAATATCTATCCATTAATTTATTATATTCTGATTTATTAATTAATATACTTTTTAACCTATTTAGTTGTTTCATATTAATTGCTTGTAAATAGTATGCATTCTTATTAAATTCTTTTTCAACAAATTTATTTATTTTTTCAATATTTATTTGTTTTTTATCTGAATGAATCACCAAATTATAATTGTAAATATTATTATTATCAGAAACATAAAAGAAAGCAGCATAATTTCTTAACTGAAATTTTGATTCTAATAATTTTAAAGTATTTATACAGGATATCTCTGAAACTTTTTCTCCTACTATATCTGAGAATTTATTTTTTCTTCCTATAAATTTTATTGTTGGTGTCTTACCAATAAAATTTGTTGCTTCTATAATATCATCTGTCCTATATCTCATTATTCCATTACCAGTGGACATGATCACTTCATATTGCTCATATTGTTTAAGATCATCAGCTAAATAAATTAAACCATCTTTTTGCGACTCAAATTCAAAGAAATGAGATGTAATAGCTAAAACTGGATCATAGTTTTTTTTATAAGGAATGGAAACAATTCCTTCAGTACTAAGTAGGCCTTTTGGTTGAATTTTTATTTCACCTATAAAAGATTCTATCTCATTTTTAAATTGCGCGCTGCTTGAATCTAACCAACAACTGATAACTTTAACATTTTTAAAAATATCTGACCATACTGCATTTTCATTTAACTTTAATGATTCTGGAATTACCTTAGCCCAATTTTTTCTTAATAGATTATTTAATTGAATTAAAAAAGAAGGACTATAAACAGAAATGAAACCCATCTTTTTTTCTTTTAACATTATTTTTAATGTATTTAAATAAAATTGCTCTGAAGACACATTTGAATCAATTATTAAAAGCAGGTAATTGGATAGTATTTTACCAATTCTATTTAAATACCCAGAATCATTATTAAGACCAATTTCCAATCCTGAAATTGTATGTCTTTTCTGTTTCATTGGAGGAGAAATTGACCAGTAACTTTTTCCTTCAAAAATATTTGGATAATCATTAGATAAGCTTGTTATCCAAGGCCCAATAGCTGATAAAAATTCTTGTTTTAAAGTTTTGTTATATGGAATTAATTTTGAAATTTTCTCTAAACCTGTTGTTTCTTCAAAAAATAATGTTTTATCACTACTAATTATTTTCTGTTTTCCATTACAAATATGAGTTATTAAATGCTCAATATCTGAATAATTAATTATTGGAACTAGTTTTTGAAATCTTTCTATTGAATTTATATTGGAAAAATTATATTTTTTTCCATATTGAGTTTTTGAGTTATTTTTAAGATATTTTCTTAATATCTTCCATTGAGATAGTATTGGATCATTTAAGGAAATTTTAAATTCATGATCATATTTCTTAAGACTTTTAATCCATATATAATATGCTAAACTAGTTCTTATCATCATCTAAATATTTTTGTGCTTTTAATGACCTTTCTAAAATTAATTTTGGCAAGCGCATAAGATTATCTAGGCTTATTTCTGTCATACATACTAGTTCATCACCATTACTAAATCCCGGATTTTTTCTTAAAAAGAAATCTACATATTTATTATTTTTATGTAAAGATTTTTTAATATGTTTTTGTTTTAGTTGTCCAACTTTATTTTTGAATTTAACTATACCTTTTTTTGTATCCCAATGATTAGAAAAAAGATATATTGAACACTCATCTATTATTTTTTTTAATGACGCATCATTGTTATTTTCTTCTAGGGCAGGGTAATACTTTTTAAAGAAATAGGGAAGGTATAAATAGGTTCGATGTCCTTTTGACATTAAATACCATAATAATTTCTTTTTAGGATATCTATGCATAAAAAAAGCAACAGTTTTAGCCCATCCTCTTCCTAACTCTTGTGATCCAACAAAGTGTTCAGATATAACTGTATCTCCTGAAAAAAGTATGTTATATTCAGGATGTAAATATTTTTTAGGATTAATTGAGTAAGTTGTAAAACCTTGGATAATATCTTTATTATCGATTAATAACCCAATATAATCTTTATTATAAAGATCAGTATTAAAATTTTTATAATCTATAAAATCATAATTTTCTTCCATTAAAATGAACATTCTTAGAATTTCATTTTCTTTAATTTCATTTACAGGCTTTAATTTATATTTTAGATCTCTTTCCATCTTATAGTCTTGATATTTCTAGATAATTCACTTTTTTACTTTGAATAATTTCTTTTGAATAATTTACTAAATATATTACAGCATTATATGTGAAAGATTTAAATTTTTCCATACTCTTACAGAGAGGATCATTTTGATCAATTCCAATTAAAAAGTAATTATATGATTTGTCTGAATTCTGAATTGAAATTGTATCTATCAAAGAACTAAAAACATTATCATCATTATTTTCAATAGCGATAAAATTTATATATAAAGCATTTATTTTCTCATTAATATTTGAGATGATAGGAGTGTTAATTATATATGTAAGTAAATAGTTGTTTATTAGTCTAAGTGCTTTATATTTTAAAGATAGTCCTTTTACAATTGTTTGTTTAAATTTTGACTGATCCCAAGTTCCAATTACTCCAAGTATCTTGTTGTCTTTATGAGCAAGATAGAAATCTTTTGAATTAAAATCTTTAAGATAATTTTTTTGAAATATTTGTTCTGAACAAACTGGAAAAAAATTTTTCTTTTTACCGTGAGTATTAATAAAATCAACAATCTCATTCATCAAAAAACCATTTATTCCTTTTTGTATCTTTATATTATTATGAGTCTTATATCTTGATTTTTTAATAGGCTTTATAGCAAAAGTTATATTTACCCCTATTGGCATGTAATTAGGTAAGCCAGCTCTTGATTTAGCAATAATTTTTTTAGCATATATATTATCTTCAATAATAGTTGTGAAATTGATTCTTTCTTTTGATTTTTCTAGTAGTTTTTTAAGTTCTTTATTTCCTTGAATTAAGAGTCTTCCACCTCTATATTCTTCTAATAATCTTATAGAACTTAAATATCCAACTTTTTCTATTTCACCATCTATAAAAACATTTTTTGTGGATCTTATTAGAAACCCTATGATTTTATCTTTTTTTACTTCTCGGATAGATAATACTGTTTGTTTTTCTCCTAATATAGCTATTGATTTAAAAAATGAAGGTTCTGTTTCAAATGAAAGAGAAATATTTCCTTTCATTTGGGTTTCTCTTAATACTTCTCTTAAATCAGCATCATCTGATTCTTTAGCAACTTCAATTGAGTATCTTTCCATACTTATCAATTATATTTCCAATAGGCCAATTTTGTCTTTGTTTAATTCCTTTCTGAGATACAAAATTTGCACTTACAAATGCCAATGCTTGAAATGGATCTCTAAATGGATCTTTACAGTTAGCGCTAAACTCTACTCTTTTTAGGATATTTGAAAAATTATAAAACTTCATTCTAGCTTCATAACATTTTTGAGACAGTTCTTGTGGAGTAAAGTTTTTTGGTCTAAAAGATACTTCTCCAAAATTATATCCATCTTTAAGCCACCATTCTTTATCAATAAGTCTTCCTTCTTTTTCAAACCTACTATATAAAGGAGTTCCTGGATAGGGAACTAAATGATTAAAAGCAGCTAAACACATTTTTTGTTCTATTGCAAAATCTAATGTTTTCTCTACATCTTCAGGTTTATCTTCATCATAACCAAAAACAAATGTTCCATATATAGATATTCCATAATCTCTTAAAATTTTAATTGATTCTGTATAGCTTCTTTTAACTACAGCCCAGCTTTTCCCCATGCTTTTCAATGTCTGTTCGTTAAGAGATTCAAATCCAATTAGTAGATTTGAACATCCGCTTTTTTGAAGTTTTTTAAGAAGGTCTCTTTGATTAGCCATATTAATTGTACCATGGCTAAACCATTTTTTATTTAGTGGTGCCATTGCATCACATAGCTCTTTAGTTCTTGAAAATTTTGACACAAAGTTATCATCTGCAAAATAGAGCATTTTTTGAGGGATATTTTCTATATCTTCTATTATTTTATCTACTAATTTGTATCTGTATTTTCCTTTATGTGCAGAAGTAATAGCACAAAATTCACAAGTAAAAGGACATCCTCTTCCACTTTCAACTAATCCTAAAGGAAGATATCCTTTATTAGCATATAGATCTCTACGTGGAGTTACGTGCTCTAGTTCTTTGGTGAAATATGAATTTGAATCATATTTTTTTTGTAGTTTATTATTTTTAAAATCTTCTAATATCTGTGTCCATATCCCTCCTTCAGCTCCACCAACTAGCATACAGTCACAATGTTTAATTACTTCATCTGGCATGAGATTAGTATGGATGCCACCCATAATCACTTTTACTCCTTGATTTCTAATTTTTTTTGCTATAGCATATGCACGCTTTGCTGTATATGTTTCAACAGTAATCCCTACAATATCAGCATCATATATTTCTGGTAGATTATCAATTCTTTCATCAATTAATTCGATTTCGAATTCTTTAGGAGTTAAACCTGCTAATGTTGCTAATGCTAATGGTTCCATAGTCCATGATTTAATATATGGTTTATTAGTAATTTTACCAACGCTTGGTTGTATTAATGTTAGTTTCATATGTTTAAATTAAATTTGTATTCCACTGTTTTTCTAATTCAATAATTGTATCGTTTGGGAAATTTTTTAGTCGGTTGCCATAATACCTATATCCTAAATTAGTAATTAGAGAAAGTGGAATATTAGTTCCTGCTTTTGTTATTCTTTCTGTTATGTTTTTTACATTATATGTTTGTTCCCACGCCCAAACACTTCCTTCAAATAGTTCGTTAGTTGTCATCTGTTTAGGCTGATAAACAACATGTTGAACATCATATAATGACCAGTTTTTAGTTAATATTCTATTTTTATTATCGAGCTTTGTGAAAGCTCCAGTTCCAGGAAAAGGGGTGTAGATAGCATATCTTGGAAGTTCAATAGCATTCTCTTGTACAAAATCAACAGTTTTTTTAAATATATCTTTTTTATGTGAATCCATGCCAAATATAAATGTGCCATTTATTGAAATTCCTCTATCGTGAAGTTTTTTACAAACTTCTTTGTATTTTTCTACATCACTAAAACCCTTATTTACCTCGTTTAACGCTTCTTGATCAATAGTCTCAAATCCAATTAATAATCCTTTACATCCACTCTGAGCAGCTAAATCTAGAAGTTCTTCATCGTCTCCAATTTTTACGGTTGCTAATCCTCCCCACATTTTTTTTAAGGGTATCATTTCTCTCATTAACTGTTTTATATATTTTTTATCTTCCATTGGACTAGGATCAATAAATGTAATAAATCGACTATTCATTTCAGAAAGTTCTTTAATTACATCTTCTATTGGTCTTCTTAGATATTTCTTTTGTGTACTTATTACTGCACAAAAATCACATTTGTATGGACACCCAAAAGTAGCCTGGATACTATTTTTTGAAATATATGATAGTTTTGGTAATAAATCTCTTCTAGGCATTGGAAGGTTAGAATAATTCATGTCTTTATTTTGATCATAATGTTCTTTCATTATTCCCATTGAGAAATCTCTAAGTAATTGTGGCCATGAATCAAATGCCATTCCAGTGATGATGGCATCAGCATGTAATTTTGCTTCTTGTGGGATTAATGATGCGTGAACACCTCCAATTACAACTGTTACTCCCTTTTTTCTATAATAATCAGATATAGCATATGCTCGATTTACAGTTCCAGTTATAGCACTTATAGCAACTATATCAGGTTTGTCATTATAATCAATCTTTTTTGCTATTTCATCATGTAAAGTAATTTTGGCATTAAGTTCTTTAGGTACTAATGCTGCAAGTGTTGATAATGTTAATGGCGCATATCTAAGAAGTCTTGGGAAAATCCCTCCTTCTTTCCTATACATTATACTTCCAGGAGATATTAATTTTATATGCATTTATTATATTGTAATTATTTCCAAATATATATTTCAATAATTAAAATACTATGCTTAGCATATTATATGCTAAGCATAGTAATTTGAAATTTTTTATTTTGTTTTGTTTATCATTGTTTTTTATAGCATGAAAAATAATATAAATAATATAAATAATATTCCATCAATATTTAATTTTAATTCTATCCGAAATATTATTACTGCAAGAATTTCGCAAATTCGTCATTTCCAGAAGTTTATAAGAATATGGAGGCGTTATAAAAAAAATCATGATTTCCCTATTTTTCTTCAATTACAGACTATTAACAGATGTAATGCGAATTGCCCTATGTGTCCATATGCAGCAACAACAGCTGAAGGAGCGCTACAGTTAATGAGTACTGAAATATTTAAGAAAATTATAGATGAGATAAGTACAAGAAAAGAAGTAGAGCTTATTGTCATGAGTTTTCAGAATGAACCACTTGCAGATAAGAATATTATTGATAAGGCTCTTTATATAAAATCTGTAGCACCTCATATAACACTTGAACTAGTTTCTAATGGCTATCTTCTAAACCCTTCTATTGCAAACTCTATATACGATGTTTTTGATGCAGTTGAGTTAAGTATACATGCAGTTAAAGCTGAGACTTATAAAGAAGTTTTAGGAGGTTTGGATCTAGAAAAAACATTAGAGAATATTTTTTATATTGGTAAATCTAAATATATGCGTTCAAAAACTGTTTTACGTTTTGTTAAGCAGAAATCTAATGCTGATGAATACTCTCATTTTAAGAAATTTTGGAGAAGGAATGGATTTGCTGTTTTAGGCTTTGATTTGAACTCAAGACTTCATGCGGTTAAAGATTATGAGAATCTGAAGTATAGAGATAGATGGTTTCAGACACTAGAAGTTAAGATTCTCAAAACAATTAGTCCGCTATTTTTTCCTTTTTGTCCTATACCTAATTCTGCTATGTATATTAGATCTAACGGAGATGTTGTCTTCTGTTTTAATGATTGGACTGAAGATAATATTTTAGGAAATGTCAATAATAATACAATTTATGATGTTTTTCACAATAGAAAGATGACCGATTTACGTCAAAGAATTAATTCAAATAGTGCATTTGAATCTGATATTTGTAAAAAATGTGATCTTTATAATGAAGGTGTCTATTTAACATTTTAAATAATTTCAGTCTTAAACTTCAATACGTAAATTTATGTATCTAAGTAAATATATATTAGATTAGCAAATTAAAAATTAAAAATTAAAAATCAAAAAAATGAAACATCTATTATTATCATTAATAGTTATTTTATCTGCATGTACTCAGACAGATGATTTAGCTTTATACAAAACAAATTTAGAAATTGCTAAAAAAATAGTGTCTTGTTATGAGGCTCCTACAGATTTTGAAACATTTCAATCTTTAATTCATAAAGATATAGAACATCAATCACCTATGTATGGTCAAGGTTTAGTTGGTTATGATGATGTGTTAGGACAAGCTAAGTTCTATATGGAAGGTTTTACTAATGTAAAATTTGAAAACTCTATTTGGTTACCAGGAGTTGATGAGACTACACTTCTTAATAATGGAAGTGTTAGAGTGTATGGTACTTGGACTGGTGAAAGTATTGAGACTGGTAATTCTTTTTCAGTTGATTCATATCACTATTTTGATGTTAAAGATGGTCAAATATCGATGTCAGGAGATTACTTTGATGCAACAGGTATGGTTATGGCTGTTTCTGCGCCTTCTGAAAATGAATAGGAACATTTTTGGAGAACCATTAATTACGTGTAGTACAAAACCTTTAACAGGTTTTTTTAGAAATGGTTGTTGTGATACTGATGATTCTGATACTGGAATGCATACTGTTTGTGTAATCGTTGATAAAAATTTTTTACTGTTTTCAAAAGCTGTAGGAAATGACCTTAGCATTTCGCTCCCTCAATTTGGATTTGATGGTTTACAAGATGGTGATAAATGGTGTTTATGTGCCTTAAGATGGAGAGAAGCTTTAATTAATAATGTAGCACCTAAAGTAATATTAGAAGCTACTAATGAGAAAACACTAGATGTTATTGGTATGGAAGATTTAATTAAACACTCACATAAGAACGTTAAAACAATAGATTAGAAATGAAAAAACTATTACTTATATTACTATGCGTGCCTATGATTGGATTTGGGCAATGGCAATTACCAGCAGAATTTACTGCACAAGCGGATCCTATCAATATAATGCCAATTAGTTTTACAACGGATACAACTGCAGTTATGTCTAATCCATCAGGAGGAGATACACTTATAATTGACAATTGGGAGTGGGATTTTGGTGACGGAACAACTGATACAATACAAAATCCAACACATTCTTATATTACTTATGGAAATTATACTGTGTGTCTAATTGTAGGTGGATATCCCACAAATGGAAATCTAATTCATTATACATTTATTAATTGTGATACTTTTACTTACAGTCCCTCTGGTTGGGCAAAAATTGGACAGATAACATCCATTAAAGAAGACGCTATTAACAAAGAACTTCTTAAAGTAACAGACCTCTTAGGAAGAGAAACAAAAGGTTCTAAGAACGAACCACTCTTTTACATCTATGATGATGGAACAGTAGAGAAAAGAATAGTTATAGAATAAAACAATAGATAAACAAAGAATTAAGATTATGGATATTATGTTAGA
>Ga0114999_10010175_pt1 | contig 10204 bp, 7 predicted proteins | sample ArcticOcean_MG_C_3_FD_89820 | JGI IMG/M metagenome (GOLD analysis project Ga0114999, IMG submission 89820) | Marine microbial communities from western Arctic Ocean - ArcticOcean_MG_CB8_126 | ecosystem: Environmental > Aquatic > Marine > Oceanic | place: Arctic Ocean: Canada Basin | collected... | reverse complement strand
CTCTGAGGAAAAGCGCCGAAACTCAATTGGGTAGCATGCCCAAAAATGAAGTTGAGGTATTTTCAGCGTTGCGCGGCTGGAAAGATCATTTCTAGGATTCTATGAAAATTTTGCTTAGCAGTACTGTAAGTCTCACTGCAACACACATAAAACTAAAGTCTTTTTACATTGCTCCCCTCCTAGCATTACTTATCGGGTGCCAGACAAGCGTCATTGAAATTCCACGAGAAGGCGCAGCAGTCATTCAAAACAGCACCACAGCCCCACCTGCAGAAAATGTCGCCTCTACACCTCGCATCTCCAGTCCGGTTATAAAAACCGTTGACCAAGAGATTGTGCCAGAAGCCTATGAAAACTTATGGGATCGAATTAGAGCCGGTTTTAAATTGCAGGACCTTTATTCAAATGCAGCAATTGATCACGAGCTGCGCCTTTACGCCACCAATCAAAAATATTTTGATCGTGTTGCCGAACAAGCCACTCCCTTCTTATTTTGGATCACAGAGCAACTTGAAAACCGAAATCTGCCACTAGAACTTGCTCTCGTGCCAATCGTAGAAAGCGCCTACAACCCAAATGCTTACTCGAGAGAGCATGCCGTTGGCATGTGGCAGTTTGTCGGCGCAACCGGCCGTAGTTTCGGCTTACAACAAGACTGGTGGTATGACGGCAGACGTGACCCACTTGCATCCACACTTGCTGCACTGGATTATTTAGAACAGTTAAATACCCGGTTTAACAACAACTGGTTGCTGACATTGGCGGCCTATAATGCAGGTGAAGGTAGGGTAGTACGCGCTATCAACAAAAGTAATAGCACAATTAAGAATGTTGACTTCTGGAGCCTGCCCCTGCCACAGGAAACCCTTGCCCATGTGCCAAAAATCCTTGCGTTAGCCAAACTTATAGCCCAGCAGGAGCTCTATGTAGCTGGATTACCTGCTATCGCCAACCAGCCCTATTTCGAACGCGTTTCCATCGACTCACAAATCGATCTGGGACTGGCCGCTAGGTTAGCAAAAATTGATGATAAATTGCTTAGAAACTTAAACCCAGGATATTTGCAATGGGCGACCCATCCGGATGGCCCGCAATCTATTTTACTGCCGCTTTCAAGTGTTTCCACCTTCAATAGCGGGCTGGTATTGCTCCCACAGGGTAACCGCGTAACCTGGGATCGTTATGAAATTCGCCCTGGTGACACCTTAAGCACCATTGCTAGGAAGCTTGGCACCAGGGCCGATATTTTACAGCGGGTAAATACTCTTCCAAGCAGTAGGATTATAGCGGGAAGGTCACTACTTATTCCGCGCACAGACGACCCATTGTTACTGGCTTCCGCACCACAGTTTAATCAATCGAATACACTACCCGCAGCCGTGCCCGATAATTATCGAGTAACACGTGGCGACAATCTCTGGAGCATTGCACGCCGATTTGATTTGAAGTCCAAGGATATAGCTGCATGGAATAAAATTGGTATGCAAGCGCTACTGCACCCAGGGCAATTGTTGAAATTTAACGCTACGCCCCAGGCGAAAATACTGAGTTTGCCTAGCCCTCAGGAGGATAGTGAATATGAGGTTGTCAAGGGCGATTCTCTGGCGAAAATCGCAGGTAAATTTAATGTCGAGCTCGACCATTTACTCACATGGAATAATCTAAACATCGCAACTCTTATCCACCCGGGGCAGTTAATAAAAATTAATCCCTCCCAGCCAACTATCAACTGAACGTGGCTACCAGCGCGGTCAGTGCAAATCAGCCTGAAACCTTCCTGGGACACCCTAAAGGGCTGGTCATCTGTTTCCTAACCGAGATGTGGGAGCGATTCAGTTACTACGGAATGCGCGCTCTACTGATTTTCTATCTGACCCAGCACTTCCTATTCTCAGATGAGGTTGCTGCTGGCATCTTTGGCGCCTATATTTCACTGGTTTATATTACCCCGGTAATTGGAGGCATTGTTGCTGACCGCTATCTCGGTCCGGCCAAAGCAGTAATTCTCGGTGCGATTTTCCTGGTTGCAGGGCATTTTGGGATGACCTTCGAGGGTAGCCAGGCAATTGAAATAAATATCGGTGGCGAAATACAGGTCCAGCGTAGTGCTTTCTTTCTTCAGACGTTTTATTTTTCATTAGCGCTGATCATCATGGGCGTGGGCTTTCTCAAAGCTAATATCTCCACACTGGTTGGCTCTATGTACGAACGTAGGGACCCGCGCCGGGACGGTGGCTTCACCCTATTCTATATGGGAATAAACCTGGGCGCCTTTCTCGGTGCCATCATCTGCGGCTTCCTGATGGAGTATAAGGGGTTTGCCTGGGGCTTCGGGGCAGCTGGCATCGGCATGCTATTCGGTTTGCTTATTTTTATTCGCGGGCAGCACTTATTTAGTGAGCGCGCCGGACCTTCAGATCCGCTCTGGTTAAAACAAAAACTGCTTTTAGGGATTAATCGGGAAATTTCTATCTATTTATTGTCAATACTCGGCGTGATTGTATGTTGGCAACTAATGCAATATCGATCCGCAGTTGGCGGAATACTTGGCTTATCCCTAGTGCTGATGACACTGGTGGTTGTGGTCTATGCCTTCAGTAAATGCGAGCCAATGGATAGAAACCGAATGTTGGTTTGCCTATTTCTAATGAGCTATCAAATCATCTTCTGGTCTTTGTTCGAACAGACTGGCAGTTCACTTAATCTTATGACCGACAGAAACATCGACCGTCTGGTATTTGGGTTTGAAATCCCTGCCGCTGTGTTTCAATCAGTCAACGCCTTTTTCATAATTACCCTGGCACCCCTGTTCAATGGCCTCTGGATTTATCTTGCGCGCAAAGGATGGGAGCCCTCTACACCCATGAAATTTGCACTCTCCCTGATTCAACTGGGGCTTGGTTTCTTATTCTTGGTCTATGGTGCCTCTTTGGCTGGAGATCCCACTCAGGTGGCCCTGGTTTGGCTGCTAATGCTGTACTTGCTCCACACGACCGGTGAGTTGTGTATTTCCCCGGTAGGCCTTTCTATGACGACGAAACTGTCTATGCCAAAAGTGGTTGGTATGATGATGGGTTGCTGGTTTCTTGCTTCCGCTGCTGGTAACTACGTATCGGGGATAATCGCCGCGATGACCGGATCAGAAACCGTTGGCGGTGAGGTCGCTGATGCCGGTTTAGCGCTGATGAGCTATGTTGGGGTATACAACACCGCAGGATGGTACAGCATCGCCGCTGGTGTTTTTGCTATTTGCCTTGCCCCGCTGCTCAAACGCTTTATGCATGGCATCAGATAAAGCGAAATGCGAAGAAATTCCAGTACCTTCTGCCTTATCGTTATGCATCACTAACGTGGGGCCTTTTCAGTACACGGCCTAACGCTAAATCAAGAAAAAACTGCCAATTTGAAGTAAAATACTCAACTGAACAGGCTCCACTAACCAGCTGGGCGATAGAAACAATCACAGGAAAGAACTATGGGTTATCTGGCAGGCAAACGCATTCTCATACTTGGTGTCGCAAGCAAACTTTCAATTGCATCGGGTATTGCCGAGGCAATGCACAGGGAAGGCGCTGAGCTGGCGCTTACCTATCAAAACGAAAGGCTAAGAAGCCGTGTAGAAGGCTTTGCCGAAAAATGGGACTCTCGGCTGATTTTTCCCTGTGATGTAACCAATGATCAGGAAATTGGCGATCTGTTTGCCGACCTCGGCGAACATTGGGACAGCCTGGACGGCATCGTGCACTGCCTTGCGTTCGCGCCCGGGGATCAACTCGATGGCAACTATGTCGATGTTACAACCCGACAAGGCTTCTTACTGGCCCATGAGATCAGCTCCTACAGCTTCGTTGCCCTTGCCAAGGCAGGCAAACCCCTCATGCGAGGAAGAAATGGCTCCCTGCTTACTCTGAGCTATTTGGGTGCGGTCCGCAGCCTGCCAAACTACAACGTCATGGGCCTGGCAAAAGCCAGTCTGGAAGCGAATGTACGCTATATGGCATCAAGCCTCGGACCAGAAGGAACACGTGTCAACGCCATATCCGCCGGTCCTATCAGAACCCTCGCTGCATCCGGGATCAAGAGTTTTAGGAAAATGTTGGAGCACAATGCCCAGCAAACGCCTCTACGCAGAAATGTGACTATTGACGAAGTAGGGAATGCCGCCAGTTTTCTCTGCTCAGACTTAGCATCTGGGATCAGCGGAGAAATTCTGTATGTCGACGGTGGGTTTAATACCACCGCGATGGGATCCCTAGGAAATGTTTCTGAGTAACTGGGCGTAGCTCAGGCATGTTAGCTACAGCGCTTTATAAAACGGTTTCTGCGCCACACTGTGGTCGTACTTAAAAATCGGTGAATATTTCCGCTTGTTTAATATCTGAATTCTCTCTTAAATTGAGAATATATGCCTGAAGGTCATTGCTTCCCTTTTCACTCAACAGGCTAGTACTCATGTTTTCCCGCTCAGCATCTTCCAGCGAGTTTATTTCCCCAGAGTTCACCTGCTCCAATTCAACTACCACAAAAGTTCCGTTAGACAGGTTTATTGAACCGTGCTCAACTGAACCGGCATCCGGCTTACCCATGGAAAATACTTGATTCACAATTTCAGAATTGATGCTTGGCGCATTTCGAACCACACCCATTGCCTCTAGCCATTCCAGCCCATTCGTTTGCAAAATCTCATCTAGATTGGTGCCGCTTTCCACTGCCGCCAGAATTTCGTCACCCAAGGATCGCACGGCGTTACTCTCCATTTCGGTCCGGATTAGAACCGCTATTTCCGGTTCCACGCCATCCAATGGTCGAATGCTTGCCTCGTTGAATTCCTCGACTCTGAGTACAACTGCCTGCGAGGGATTTAACTCAACGACTTCACTGTTGTTGTTCTCCAATAGCACTTCTTCGGAAAACGCCGCCGCCGCAAGGGCAGGATTTGAAAAAATCCCTGAGCCGCCAGCCCGGCTGAAAGGATTACTGCTTAATATCTCCAGATTCAGCTCATCCGCGATAGATTGCAGATTGTCCGTTTCAAACGCTAAATTTGATAAGTCTTCCAGACGCTCAGAATAGATCAATTCTATCTCACCACTCTTCAATTCACTCTCTAGGCGCGCTGAAACTTCTTCAAAAGATTGAAATACATTCTCGGCATCTTCCGTCAATTTCACCAGGTGTACACCAAATTCAGACACCACTGGACCAGAAGTTTCATTCAATCCAAGAGTAGTCAGTGCCTCTTCCAGCTCTAGAGGAAATGCTGTTCCGTCTGAATAACCAATATCACCTCCATCTTGTGCTGAGATCGTGTCACTGGATAATTCCAATGCTAATACGTCAAAACCTTCTCCATTATCCAGTCGCTGCTTGGCCGCAGTTGCCAATTCCATGGCATCGCCTTCGGATACAGCACCAATAATTTCGAAAAGGATGTGGGAAGCACGTTTCTCTGCTGCCCCTTCAAATGAGTTGCGCTCTTCTTCATACTGCGCTCGTAATTGCGCTTCATCAATCTCGATTTCCTCAGCTATCCTGTTCTTGTCGAGAATAACATACTGGCTGGTTACTGTTTCATCGATCTGAAACTCTGCTTGATTGGCATCATAGTAGGTCTGAATTTCCGCATCGGAAATTGGCGTAGCGAGGGTGCGGGTCCCCATCGTTATGGAAATATAACGAAAATCTCGGGTTTGGGCAGATAATTCAACGGCTTTCTGCAACTCAGTTTCTGTAATGAAATTAGAACTATTGTAGGCGCGGGCAACCTGAGAAAGAAGTATTCGCTGTTGCACGAAGTCTCGATAAAGTCCCGCACTGTAACCCTGGCTCGCCATAGTGCGAACAGCGAGATCACCATCGAAAACACCATTGAGCTGAAACTCCGGGGAATCCAGAATAACTTGATCAATTCGATCACTGGAAATCAACATGGACGCGTTTTCTGCCGACTGACGCAGAACAATCTCTTCGATCAATTGGTTCAAGGCAACTTGCTGCACCAAACCTTGATCCAGCAAATCCTGCCCGCCTCCAATGGAGGCTAATAAAGATTGAGTGCTGGCATCCAATTGCTGCTCGCTTATTTCTTCGCCATTAATTTCGGCCACAGGCGGCAGCGTAATAAAGCCACCGATAATTGACTCAACACCGAACAAGGCGAACACGGCAACAATTAAGCCGATGATAATCTTGGCAATAACCCCTTGTGAGTTATCTCTAATATCTTGCAGCATAGTAATACCTAATTATTGAATTTTCCCCTAGCTAGGTTAGGTTTCAATTTTAATTTGCTTGAGCCACCTAAAATAAAAAGGCGCATCCCCAAGATGCGCCCTAATATTCTTAACCGTCGGTTAGACTATCAAGTGCTGACTAAAGCCCAAAAAATCATCACGTTGCTACAAATAGCTTTTTAATGACTGGCCCTATCCGAACACAAACAAGCCGGACAGTTTATGTATTTACTGCATCCTTGAGTGCCTTACCAGCTTTAAAGCTAGGCACCTTGGCAGCTTTAATTTGTATTGGCTCACCTGTTTGGGGATTACGCCCTGTGCGTGCAGCTCTATGCTTTGTGGCAAACGTACCAAACCCAACAAGCACTACTGGATCTTCTTTCTTCAGTGAGTCTGTAATCGCTTCAATCGTTGCATCTATAGCACGACCAGCAGCAGCTTTTGGAAGGTCTGCGTTCGCAGCAACGGCATCTATTAATTCTGATTTATTCACGTAATCCCCTTATCAAATTCGAATTTATTTTTATCAATGAAAACCAATTATTACTCTCTAGGGCATCGGCCAGAATATTAAAAAATTAAAGACCCCTGAGTAGTAATAACTAGCTATTAAGCTTCTTCTTAAAATTTCCAGAAGTCGGCTCATACATGCTGTATTACGGGCTCTTTATACCAATTGGGAGAAAGCTATGTCAACAACAAACACACGGTTCAGTGGGTATTTACATGGTTTTCATCTGCCGTGTTATCAATATCATCTTTTGTACTCTCTTTTTCCTTAGTTTCCTTTTCCTCATCTTCTTCCTCCAATCGAGTCGGCATATATTGCAAAGCATGCTCCAAAACCTGATCAACCCAGCGTACCGGAACTATCTCTAAATCACTCTTGATATTGTCTGGAATTTCCGCCAGATCACGCTCGTTTTCTTCCGGAATTATTATCGTTTTAATATTTCCACGATGTGCTGCCAGCAATTTTTCTTTCAAACCCCCAATCCTTAATACCTGCCCACGTAGAGTAATCTCACCAGTCATCGCAACGTCTGCTCTGACAGGAATCTGCGTCAACACAGAAACCAGTGCCACACACATTCCAACTCCCGCACTGGGCCCATCCTTTGGTGTCGCTCCCTCAGGCACATGAATGTGCAAGTCGACTTTTTCATGGAAGTTCGCTTCCAGACCGAGGCTGGCAGCGCGACTTCTCACTACCGTGAAAGCCGCCTGAATAGATTCCTTCATCACATCACCGAGGGAGCCTGTATTAATTATTTTGCCTTTACCTGCTACAGCTATCGCCTCAATGGTTAGCAATTCACCACCAACCTGGGTCCAGGCCAATCCATTCACTTGACCGACTTTATTTTCTTCCTCTGCTTTACCGTAATCGAACTTACGCACACCGGAATATTTATCTAGGGTATCGCCATCAAGAACGACCTTCTTTTGGGTTTTAGTAAGTGAGTTTTCCTTCACCACTTTACGGCAAATTTTTGCGATTTCCCTCTCTAACCCTCGCACGCCGGCTTCTCGGGTATAGTAGTGAATGAGCGCTTGAATAGACAACTCCCTAATTTCAAGCTCATCATCAGCAACACCATTTGCTTTTCTCTGCTTAGGAACTAAATAACGTTCTGCTATGTTGACCTTTTCATCTTCTGTATACCCCGGAATACGAATCACTTCCATGCGATCGAGCAGCGGGTCGGGGATGTTCATTGTATTGGAGGTACACACAAACATGACCTCAGATAGATCGTAGTCGACTTCAAGATAGTGGTCGTTGAAACTACTATTTTGTTCAGGATCTAAAACCTCTAGCAAGGCTGAAGCGGGATCACCTCGATTATCCATTCCCATTTTGTCGATTTCAACTAGAAGGAACAACGGATTCTTAAACCCGGCCTTCGAAAGTTTCTGTAAGATCTTACCTGGTAACGAACCAATATAGGTACGGCGGTGGCCTCTGATTTCGGCCTCATCCCGAACCCCACCTAAAGCCATACGTACATATTTCCGGTTGGTAGCGCGTGCGATGGACTCCCCCAATGAGGTTTTGCCAACTCCAGGCGGCCCAACCAGACATAAAATGGGTCCTTTTAATTTCTTAACACGTTTTTGCACAGCCAAATATTCTAGGATTCTTTCCTTTACATCTTTTAAGCCGTAATGATCGTTTTCGAGGATTTCCTCTGCTTTGCTCAGACCTACCCGTACCTTACTGCGTTTCTTCCAAGGTATATTTACCATCCAATCGAGGTAAGTGCGAACCACAGAAGCTTCTGAAGACATTGGCGACATCAATTTGAGTTTGTTCAATTCAGATAACGCTTTGTCTTTAGCTTCTACAGGCATACCTGCGTCAGTAATTTTTTGCCCGAGTTCTTCCACTTCGTTCGGCACATCATCCAGCTCGCCCATTTCTTTCTGAATCGCCTTCATTTGTTCGTTCAAATAGTATTCCCGTTGACTCTTCTCCATTTGCTTTTTGACCCGTCCACGAATACGCTTTTCCACTTGGAACAAATCAATTTCAGCTTCGATCAAAGACATCAGGTGTTCTATTCGAGGTTGCAAGCTCGATAGTTCGAGAAGATTTTGCTTTTCTTGCAGCTGCAAGGTCATATGGGAGGCGATCGTATCGATCAGTCTGCCTGGCTCATCAATGCTGGAGATTGATGTGACTACTTCTGGAGGGATTTTCTTACTCAGCTGAATATACTGGTCGAATTGGGATAGCAGAGACCGTACCAGCAACGAGGATTCTTTCTCGTCCAATTCTTCCGAGTTGAGCGAGGTGGTACCCGCCTTAAAATACTCATTCCCAAATTCAATACCTTTAATTCTAGCGCGATCAATCCCCTCAACAAGAACCTTAACGGTGCCATCGGGTAACCTGATTAATTGAAGAATCGAGGCAATGGTCCCAACCTGAAATAAGTCTTCTGCTGTAGGTTCATCTTCAGATGCATTCTTCTGCGCAACTAGCAGCACTTGTTTATCACTGGCCATCGCCACTTCCAATGCCGTTATGGACTTGGGACGACCGACGAACAGGGGTTGAACTATTTGGGGATACACCACCACATCTCTTAGTGGGAGTAGAGGGATTTTATCGCTATTACTTATGTCAGCGCTTAGACTCATAAACAACTCTTGATATCGCTAGAAGGGTTTCCTGCGGTGTCAATAGAAGTGGTGCCGATTACTCAGAAATCAAGGGGAAATCTCCCTTTTCATTCATCAACTGCCGATCTCGATGGCTGATCCAGATTCTCATACATGAGCAATGGCTCAGATTCCCCGTCGATAACTGCTGCATCGATTATTACCTTGCTCACCTTATCTAGGGAAGGAATTTTATACATAGTATCTAGCAGCACAGTTTCCATGATAGAACGCAAACCACGGGCACCGGTTTTTCTTTCCTGCGCTTTCTTAGCAATAGCACACAGCGCCTCTTCTCGAAATTGGATTTCCACGTCTTCCATATCGAATAATTTGGTATATTGCTTGGTCAAGGAGTTTTTGGGCTCTTGAAGTATGCGAACCAGGGCATCCAAATCCAACTCGTCAAGTGTCGCTATCATTGGCAAGCGGCCAACGAACTCGGGGATTAAGCCATACTTAATCAGATCCTCCGGTTCAACATCACGTAGGGTTTCGCCTACATTCAACTCTAAATCAGGGCTTCTAAGCTCAGCCGCGAAACCGATACCACTCTTTTCCGACCGATCTCTGATAATTTTGTCCAGCCCAGAAAATGCACCGCCACAGACAAACAGGATGTTACTTGTATCCACCTGCAAAAATTCCTGTTGAGGGTGCTTCCTGCCTCCCTGTGGTGGCACCGAGGCTATGGTTCCCTCGATAAGCTTTAATAAAGCTTGCTGCACACCTTCACCCGACACGTCCCGGGTTATGGATGGGTTATCAGATTTGCGTGAAATTTTATCGATCTCATCGAT
>Ga0114999_10010174_pt1 | contig 10205 bp, 9 predicted proteins | sample ArcticOcean_MG_C_3_FD_89820 | JGI IMG/M metagenome (GOLD analysis project Ga0114999, IMG submission 89820) | Marine microbial communities from western Arctic Ocean - ArcticOcean_MG_CB8_126 | ecosystem: Environmental > Aquatic > Marine > Oceanic | place: Arctic Ocean: Canada Basin | collected... | reverse complement strand
CTTCGGTGCCGCCCGCACCGTAGCAGGCGGGGCCCGGTTGCGCGCCCGCGCTTTGGGGGCCGACATGAAGCAGGCCGCCGGGATCAACCCAGGCGATGCTGCCGCCGCCCGCGCCGACCGGGCGGACGTCGACCTTGGGCAGGCCGAGCAGGTCGTAGCGGGTCAGCATGGCCTCGGGCGAAACCACGATTTCGCGGTCACGGATGGCGGAGACGTCGAGCGTGGTGCCGCCCATGTCGATAACGATGACGTCGGGCTCGTCGGTCAGGTGGCGAGCCGCGACGGGCGCCAGGGTGGGGCCGGACATGACGCTGTAGATCGGTCGTTCGACGATCTCGGCGGCCTGCATCATGCCGCCGACGCAATTCGCGATGAGCAGGTCGTTGCGGTAGCCCGCCTCGCGCAGGCTGTCCTCGATGGACGAAACGTAGCGGCTGATGACTGGCGCGAGCGATGCGTTGATGGACGCAGAAATGGCGCGGCGGTATTCCCGGGAGACCGGATTGAGCTCGTAGCTGAGCGTGACCGGCAGGTCGGGCAGCTCGTCGCGCAAGATTTCCGCCACCCGACGCTCGTGGGCGCCGTCGATGATCGACCAGAGCAGGCAGACGGCGATGGCTTCGGTTTCCATCCGACGAAAATGATCGGCGGCCGCACGCACGTCGGCCTCGTTGAGCGGCTCGAGCTCGCGGCCGCTGGAATCGAACCGTCCGCCGACCTCGACGGTGAGGTTGCGCGCAACGAAGGGCTCCGGGTAATCGAGATGCCAGTCGAAACTGCGTTTTTCTGGGGCGTCCCGAAGCGTGAGGATGTCGGGGTGACCGGCGTTGACGATCAGGCCCACCCGGGCGGTCTTGCCCTCGATCAGCGCGTTGGTCGACGCGGTGGTGCCGTGGATGATGACGTCGACCTCGGCCAGAAAGCGGTCGAGACCGAGTCCGGCATCTTCGGCCGCGAGCGCGAGTGCGTTCATGAACCCGCGATCGAAATCGGGCGGTGTCGAGGCGGTCTCGAAAATCCGCAAATTGTCGCCGGTGGCGACGACGCAGTCCGTAAAGGTGCCGCCCGTATCGATGCAGACGGCGTAGGTCATACGGGCTGGCCGCGCAACTCTGCCGTCGCGGCCTCGTCGACCTCGAAATCGACGCCGTTGGCGGCCCGGACGAGCGCCACGGCGTAGACGGTTTGCGCCTGTTCGTGCGAAAGCCAGCCGCGGTTGACCGTGGCCGCGACCCGCGCGGGATTACGTGCGCGGGGGTCGCCGTAACCGCCGCCCGCGTTGGAGCGATAACAGATCGCCTCGTCGGGACCGCATATTTCTTCGTGAAACGAGGGCAGGGTGTGCACCGTGCCGTCGGAGTGGCGTTTGGCGTTGATCGCAGGCGCGCCATCGCTTCCGCCCAGCGCACCCTTCGAGGCAAACATGTCGCCGTCGCTCGCATAGTTGACGGTGACGTCGTGATCCAGCGGACGGTAGCTGCCTTGCGTGGCGGGCGCGCCATCCCACTCGCCGCAGCCCAGCGTATCAGAGCTCAGCCGACGTTCCTCGATGAGTACGGGATACATGCTTTCGACTGTCTCGATGGGATCGATCCGTAGCATGCCGCCGTCGCACGGCGCGCCGTGGGTAACCCAGCCGTCGTGGCCGTCGACCCCGGCGCCGCCGCTTAAACCCAGCATGAACTGGTTGATGTAGGGCTCTGGCCGGTCGCTGCGCGGGTCGAGCCCCGAGATTACGGCGAGCCCGCTGGTCTGGGAATAGCCGGCCTCGGCACGGCCATGGGGCCGGCCCATCTGGGTAAAGCAACCCGATACGGCGGTCGAGAGGCGATCGTTGACGTTGGTGGTCGCCACCGAGGTGCCGACGGGGTAGGTCGGACGGCCGACGACGCAGCCGTCGCGCAGCAATATTTCGACCCGGCTGGCGCTGCCTTCGTTGTGCGGGATGGTCGGGTCGAGGTTGTTGTAGACGCCGATCAGGCAGCCCGCGGTGGCGCAGGTCTCGGATTGGTTGATGCCGCCCGGCACGCAGTCCATGTTGTCGCGCACGTCGACGGTGATCATGGCGGTCGCGGGATCGACGGTGAGCGTCGCGCGCACGGGCACGCCCTCGTCGGCCACGGTGGGCACCGGGTCATGGCGGGTTTCGTAACTCCAGGTTCCGGCGGGCAGGGCGCGGATAGCGGCGATCATGCGCCGCTCGCCATAGGCGATCCAGGCCTCGATGAACGCCTTGACAGTCGCAAGGCCGTATTTCGTGACCAGCTCCTTGAGGCGGCGCTCGGCGGTGCGACACGCGCCGACCTGGGCGCGGTAGTCGCCATACCAGACATCGGCGACCCGGATCTGCATGCGGCACATGCGGATGAGGTCGGGTTTGTCTTCGTAATGCTCCTGGAAGCGGACGCAGGGAAAATGCAGCCCCTCTTCGTAGATGGTCCGCGCGTAGGGCAGGTAGGTGGTGGGCTCGGGCGCGCCGATATCGGCATGGTGCGCGCGCACCACGGTCCAGAACAGGGGTTCGCCCTCGCAGAAGACGGGCACGCAAAGCGCGATGTCGGCGTGATGGGTACCGCCCGTGTAGGAGCAGTTGTTCACATAGGCATCGCCCTCCTTAACGTCGTCGAAGAATTTGCTGATCGGGCGGGTGGTCAGCGACAGCGCTGCGAGATGGACCGGCAGGCCGCTCTCGCAGGAAATCTGGCGATGGTCGTAGGTGACGATGCCGCAGGAGAAGTCGCGCGAGGTCTTGATCACCGACGAGCGGCTGGTGCGTACCACGGTGTTGGTCATCTCGCGCAGGATCGCGGACATGCGGCTCGAGAGGACCGCCAGCAGGGTCGGATCGAACCCCTCGGCGTCGGCCGCGGGTTCAGTCATCGAGCCATTCGGGCACGGGCAGGCCTTTTTCGCGCAAGAACTCGGGATTGAACATCTTGCTCTGGTAGCGCGCGCCGCTGTCGCACAGCATGGTGACGATGGTGTGTCCCGGGCCCATCTCGCGAGCGAGGCGGATCGCGCCGGCGACGTTGATGCCGCTGGAGCCGCCGACCAGTAACCCTTCCTTGCGGACCAGGTCGAAGACGATGCGCAGAGCTTCGTCGTCGGGGATCTGGAAGGCTATATCCACGGGCGTGCCCTCGACGTTCGCCGTGATCCGGCCCTGGCCGATGCCTTCGGTGATCGAGGTGCCGCCGCTCTTGAGCTCACCCGAGGTAAACCAGGAATACATCGCCGCGCCCATGGGGTCTGCGAGGGCAATGGTGACGTCGGGGTTCTGCTCCTTGAGATAGAGTCCGACGCCCGAGAGCGTGCCTCCGGTGCCGATGGCGTTGACGAAGCCGTCGATTTTGCCATCGGTCTGGCGCCAGATCTCGGGCCCCGTGGTCTCAATATGGGCGCGCCGGTTCGCGAGGTTGTCGAACTGGTCGGCCCAGATCGCCCCGTTCGGATCCGAGGCCTCGAGTTCCTCGGAACGGCGCTTGGCGACATGGTTGAAATTGCCGGGATCTTTGTACGGCTTCTGGGGCACGAGTTCGACCTCGGCGCCGAGCAGGCGAAGCGCGTCGACTTTCTCGTGCGAGAGATTGTCGTTCATGACGATGAGCGAACGAAAGCCCAGCGCGTTGCCGACCACGGCGAGACCGATGCCTGTGTTGCCCGCGCTGCCTTCGACGATAATCCCGCCCGGCTGGATTACGCCACGGTCGAGGGCATCCTTAATGATGAAGAGGCCGGCGCGATCCTTAACCGAGCCGCCCGGGTTCATGAATTCGCACTTGGCGAGAATTTCGCATCCCGTCGCCTCAGAGGCGCCCGTCAGGCGGATCAGGGGCGTGTTGCCGATGAGGTCGAGCAAGGTGGTTCGGATGTCCATGGCGGCGCCTTCGGGGTGATTTGTCGTTGGCGGATCGTCGGGTGGCTCCCGCAGGTTCAAGGTAGCCAGTGGGTGGGCCGCAATCAAGCGCGCTGGCGCCGGATTTTGCCCCTATACTGACGCCACTATGTTGCGCCTGACCCAGATCATCGGCCACGCCAGCGACCCCGAACTGGTCGAGCAGTTGCACGCGCTCTCGCACAAGGGGCGGGTCGAATATCTGGAGCTTTCCCGGGATGACACCCACCGGCACCGTCTGCGCAAGGAGACCGACAAGGGCACGGACTGCGCGGTGGCGCTAGATCGCGCCGCCAAGCTCGGCGACGGCGCGATCCTGCTGCTCGACGATCTGCGCGCGGTCGTCGTGCGTATGGAGGAAAGCCGCTGGCTGCGGCTACATCCGAAAGACACGGCCACCGCCGTCGAACTCGGCTTCCTGTGCGGCAATTTGCATTGGCGGGTGCGCTTCGACGGTCCGGTCATGGCGGTGGCGCTTGACGGACCGGAAGAGGATTATCTGGCCCGCCTCTCGCCGTTCCTCGAGGGCGGCCGCACAGAGCGGCTGGCGGACGATGTCTGAAAACGATCGCCTGTTTGCTCTGCTCCAGCACGCCGACAATTTCTTTCCCGGTGGCCAGGTATCGTTCTCCTGGGGCCTCGAAGAGCTCGCCGGATCGGGCCGCATCGCGGGAGCCGACCAGTTGTTCGCCTTCATCGACGGCCAGTTGCGCCAGCGCTGGGCGAGCGCGGATCGCGCGGTGCTCGCGGCAGCGTTTGACGCCAGCGGCAATCTCGATGTGGTGGCCGAGGCCGACCAAATTCAGGACGCCATGAGCCTGTCGGCGGGCCTGCGCGACGGCTCGGCTCGGATGGGCCGGGCGCTGCTTTCGGTCCATGAGGGGCTGGGAACGCCGGGCGCGGCGGACTACCGCGCGCTGGCCCAGGCGGGTGAGGCGCCGGGCCATCTGGCGGCGATGCAGGGGCTGCTTTGGCAGGGGACGGGGCTCGGACGGGGCGAGGCGGAGGCGGCGAGCGCCCACGGGCTATGCGTCGGCCTGCTGGGAGCGGCGTTGCGGCTCAGCCTGATCGGCCATCTCGACGGCCAGAGAACCCTCGCAAAATTGCGCCCCAGCCTGGCAACGCTGCTTGCCCAACCGGCGCCTTTACTAGCTGGGGCCAGCGCCTATGCACCGGCGGTGGAGATCGCTATCATGACCCACGAGACCAAGACGAGCCGCCTGTTTTCGACCTGAAGCGGCCCACCACGAGGGAGACTGCAGCCATGCTTCTCACCCCCCATGAAATGGAGCGGCTGGTGATCTACACCGCCGCGGAATTGGCCCGAAAACGCCGCGCGCGGGGGCTTGAACTCAACCATCCCGAGGCGATCGCGCTGATCAGCGATGAAATTCTTGAAGCCGCGCGCGACGGGCGGTCCGTTGCCGAACTGATCAGCTTCGGCGCGACGATCTTAAACGCCGACGATGTGTTGCCCGGCGTTGCGGCGATGATGCCGATGATCCAGGTCGAGGCCAATTTTCCCGACGGCACCAAGCTGGTGACGGTCCACGATCCGATTCGCCCGGGCAAGAAGAAGATTGCCAAGAAGGACGCGGTGATCCCCGGCGAAATCCTCACTGCCAAGGGCAACATCGAAATCAACGCGGGACGCAAGACGCTCAAGCTCAAGGTCAAGAATACCGGTGACCGGCCGGTCCAGGTCGGCAGTCATTATCATTTCTTCGAGACCAACCGTTGCCTCGATTTCAACCGCGAGAAGGCCTACGGCCTGCGCCTTGATATTCCCGCGGGCACGGCGGTGCGCTTCGAGCCCGGTGATTCCCGAGAGGTGACGCTGACCGAGTTCGGCGGCACGGGAGAACTGATCGGGCTCAACAGTCTGACCGAGGGTTCGGCGCACTCGGAGGAGAACAAGACGCAGGCGTTGGCGCGGGCCAAGGCCCGCGGATTCAAGGGGGCCTGATCATGGCGACGATGACGCGAAAGCATTATGCCGAGATGTATGGGCCCACGACCGGCGACGCGGTGCGCCTCGCCGACAGCTCGCTGCTGGCTGAGATCGAGCAAGATTACGGTGTGCCGGGCGAGGAATGTTTGCACGGGGGCGGTAAGACCCTGCGCGACGGGCTGGGCCTGGCGGCGGGCTACGACAGCGCCATGGGCAGCCTCGACATGCTGATCTGTAACGTCGTCGTGATCGATCCGGTGCTGGGTGTCGTGAAGGGCGACGTCGGGATCAAGGACGGGCGCATCGTGCGCGTCGGTAAGGCCGGCAATCCCGCGATCATGGATGGGGTCGATCGCGACATGGTGTGCGGCGCGGCGACGACGGTGCGCGACGGCGAGGGCTTGATCGCGACCCCCGGCGGGCTCGACTGCCACGTTCATTTCGACAGCCCCGGGCTGGTCGATCACGCGCTCTCGACCGGGATCACCACCATGATCGGCGGTTCGCTTGGGCCGATCACCGTGGGCATCGATTGCGGCGGCGCCTGGAACGTCGCCCGGATGCACCAGGCGGCCGAGCAATGGCCGGTCAATTTCGGCTTCCTCGGGCGGGGCAATTCGTCGCGGCCGAACTCGCTCGTCGACCAAATCGAAGGCGGCTGCTTCGGCCTCAAGATCCATGAGGACTGGGGCGCCATGCCCGCGGCCATCGACTGCTGCCTCTCGGTAGCCGACGAGATGGACTTCCAAGTCCAGCTCCATACCGACACGTTGAACGAAAGCGGCTTCGTCGAGGACACGCTCGAAGCGATCAACGGGCGGACGATCCACATGTATCACGCGGAGGGCGCAGGCGGTGGCCACGCGCCGGATATCATCCGCATCACGGGCGAGCCCAATTGCCTGCCGTCCTCGACCAATCCGACCAACCCGTTCACGCGCAACACCTTCGACGAGCATCTCGACATGATCATGGTGTGCCACCATCTCAACCCGGCGGTGCCCGAGGATGTGGCCTTCGCCGAGAGCCGGGTGCGCGCCGAGACGATCGCGGCCGAGGACGTGCTCCACGATATCGGGGCGATCTCGATGTTGGGTTCGGACAGCCAGGGCATGGGGCGGATCAACGAGGTGATTTCCCGGACCTGGCAGCTCGCCTCCAAGATGAAGGACCAGCGCGGACGATTGCCCGAGGAGACGGTGGCCGTGGGCGATAATGCGCGGATCAAGCGCTTCGTTGCGAAATACACCATCAACCCGGCGCGTGCCTTCGGCGTCGACCACGAGGTCGGCTCGCTCGAATCCGGCAAGCTGGCGGACATCGTGCTCTGGCGTCCCGCCTTCTTCGGGGTCAAGCCCGAGATCGTGGTTAAGGGCGGCTTCATCGTGCATGGCGCGATGGGTGATTCGGCGGCCTCGCTGATGAGCTGTGAGCCGATTGCCCTTCGCCCGCAATGGGGCGCCTATGGCACCGCCAAGCAGGCGCTGAGCGTCGCCTTCATGTGCCAGGCGGGGGTCGATGCGGGCACGCCCGAGCGGCTGGAGTTACGCAAGCGGGTTGTCGTGGTGCGCGGCACCCGGAAACTCACCAAGGGCCACATGCTGCACAACGACGCCTGCCCCAAGGTGACCGTGAACCCAGAGACCTTCGAGGTCTTCGTCGACGGCGAGCTTGCGACCTGTGCACCCGCCGATAGTGTACCGCTGAACCGGCGCTACATGCTGCGTTAGGAGAGTACTGCAATGACCGTGGCGGCACTGCTTCTGGTCGATATCCAGAACGATCATTTCCCCGACGGGGCGATGGAACTGGTCGGCATGATAGAGGCCACGGAAAAGGCGAGTGGGTTGCTCGAGGCGTTTCTAAAGACCGGGCAGCCGGTGGCCCGCGTTCGCCACCTCTCGATCGAGGATGACGCAACGTTCTTTCTACCCGGGACTGAGGGCTGCGAGCCCCACCCGTCGGTCGCGCCGGAGCCGGGCGAGCCGGTGATCGAGAAGAATTATCCCAACGGCTTTCGCGATACCCATCTCGAATTCGAGAACCTCGCCGTGCCTGCGGTCAGTGCCAACGCGGCGTTTATGGTGGGGCTGGCGGACGGCTGTGCAAGCGTGATCGCGGGCCGACGAGGTCGAAGCAACTCTCGCTGCGCTGGGTGCTAAATGAGTGATCGAATGGCGACGCCACAACAGGATTCTGTTGCGACGGTACCGGCGCCGGGACCGGCGCGGGTCGGCATCGGCGGGCCGGTCGGGTCGGGCAAGACCGCGCTGATCGAGGCGCTGTTGCCGAGGCTTGCGGAGCGCGGCACCGAGGTCGCGGTGGTGACTAACGATTTGGTGACAGCGGAGGATGCGGAACGCGTCAAGGCGGGCGGGTTGATCGATCCCGAGCGGGTGATCGGCGTGGAGACCGGTGCCTGCCCCCATACGGCGATCCGCGAAGATCCGACCATGAACATCGAGGCGGCGGACCGGCTGGAACGGACGTTTCCCGGCCTCGACCTGATTTTGATTGAGAGCGGCGGCGATAATCTCGCCTCGACTTTCTCGCTAGATCTGGTCGATTACTGACTGTTCGTAATCGACGTGTCCGACGGCGACGACATTCCGCGCAAGCGGGGGCCTGGTCTCGTGCAATCGGACCTCCTGATCGTCAACAAGATAGACTTGGCACCCTACGTCGGCAGCAACCTCGATCTGATGGCGCGGGAATCTGCGGAAGCACGGGGCAGTAAGCCGGTGATCTTCACAAACTGCCGGATCGGCGAGGGGCTCGACGAGGTCATCGCCCGCCTCGCGCACGACGTATTGCTCGAACCGTGAGCGCCAAGGCGCAGGCCGAGGCGGCTCCACCGGGGACCGGACGAGAGGCGCGCCATGGCCGGGCCCGCTTTCGCATCGAGGCAGACGGCGCGGGCGTGAGCTATGCCGCCGACCAATTCGCCCAATATCCGTTTCACGTCACTCGCGTCTTTCACATGGACGAGGCTTGGCCGGAACTTGCCAGCCTCTACCTTCAATCGGTCTCGGGCGGGTTGTTCGCGGACGACCGGCTGGAGCTCGACGTTGCGGTCGTAGAGGGTGCTGCGCTGCACCTGACCAGCCAGTCGGCGACCAAGGTGCATTCGATGACCGGAGGCGAGGCGCAGCAGAACGCGACTTTAATAGTTGAGGCGGGCGGCTATCTCGAATATCTCACCGACCCCGTCATCCTGTTTCCCAATGCGCGGCTGGAAAGCCGGATCGACGTCTCTTGCGCGCCAGGCGGCACGGCGATCCTCGCGGATTCCTTCCTCAGCCACGACCCGGCGGGCGGCACCGAGCCCGCCTTCGGGCTGTTCGCGACCGAAGTGGTGGTGCGCCGGCCCGAGGGTGCGCCGCTGGTGATCGACCGCTTCCGGGTCGAGCCCGCCGAGACGGGGTTCGGTAATCCGGGCCTCGATGGCGGGTGCCAGGTTCAGGGCACGCTTTACGTCATCGACGACCGCCACCCCGGAGCCGATTTGGCGGGGGCCTTACGCGAGGCCATGGCGGGGCGCGAGGGGATCCGGGCCGGTGCCTCGGCACTGCCCGCCGACGCGGGCGCCTGGCTCCGGGTGCTCGCCACGGAGGGCGAAGACCTGCGCAGTGCGCTCCACGCGGCGGCCGTGGCGGCGCGGGCGCTGTGCGCGGGCAAGCCCATGGGGCGCGCCCGAAAGTAGGGAAAAACCCTGTAATTGCTGTGACTTATGCCGCGTTGACGGGTTTTGGCCCATCCGCCATACTTCGTCTCTTCGCACTTGCGAAATGACGGGACGGGCTGAGAATGGCGAAGATGGGCAAGAAGACCGTGGCCGACTGGCACGATCTGGCGAGCAAGGAGCTCAAGGGCCGCGACCCCGACGAGCTGACCTGGCAGACGCCGGAAGGCATCGCGGTCAAGCCGCTCTATACGGCCGCAGACCTCGAAGGCCTGGAGGGTGTCGACAGTCTGCCCGGATTTGCGCCCTATTCGCGTGGCGTGCACGCCACCATGTACGCCAACCGGCCCTGGACGGTGCGCCAGTATGCCGGGTTCTCCACTGCCGAAGAGAGCAACGCCTTTTACCGCAAGAACCTGGCCAGCGGTCAGAAGGGGCTCTCGGTCGCGTTCGACCTCGCGACGCATCGCGGTTACGACAGCGACCATCCACGCGTGGTGGGCGACGTCGGCAAGGCGGGCGTCGCGATCGATTCCGTCGAGGATATGAAAATCTTGTTCGACAGCATTCCGCTCGACAAGATGAGCGTGTCGATGACCATGAACGGCGCGGTACTGCCCAACATGGCAGCGTTTATTGTTGCCGCTGAGGAGCAGGGGGTTTCGCCGGAGAAGCTT
>Ga0114999_10010171_pt1 | contig 10208 bp, 10 predicted proteins | sample ArcticOcean_MG_C_3_FD_89820 | JGI IMG/M metagenome (GOLD analysis project Ga0114999, IMG submission 89820) | Marine microbial communities from western Arctic Ocean - ArcticOcean_MG_CB8_126 | ecosystem: Environmental > Aquatic > Marine > Oceanic | place: Arctic Ocean: Canada Basin | collected... | reverse complement strand
TCTCGAGTATGCTGTTTCATTAGAAAAAGAGTCATTAAAACTGCAAATGCAGAATACAATAAAATATAACCTCAATCCCCTCTTTCGCATTTTTGATATTGTTTTAACCGATGCTCTTCCGAGAACAGCTTCTAATAAAATCATGCGACGCGAACTACGAACCGATTATAAAGTGCAAATGGAAAAGCGTTAATCTCAAGAAACCTTTTGACCTTTTGACTTTTTGACATTTTGACTAGTAACCATGATCGCTCATAACGAGGCTCAAGAAAAACGAAACCAACTTACTGAAGAGGGCTACTGCCTCATCGACGGCATCCTTGATGAGCCTATACTCTCTGATTTAAAATTAGCGGCAGCACGCATCATCAAGGAAGAAGATGAATATACTAAATCGAATAAAAACTTTGGCGGACTGATCATTGACTGTCCCTTTCGCGATCCCGCCTTCGCTCGTTTACTTGCCTGGCAACCGACTTTAGATCTCTTATCGGTGATGGGATTCGACGATGTGCGTTGGATGGGAAACTTATTTCTTATCAATAAACCTCCCTTCAGTCCCCGTTTATATTGGCACCAGGACTGGCTATGGTGGGACGAGCCAATCAGCAGTGAACCTCGACCCATGCAGGTGTTTCTTTCCTACTACATTGAAGAAACCACGATCGAAAATGGCTGCTTCCGCGTCATCCCTGGGAGTCATTTAAGGCGAAATCCACTTCATGATAAAATACCCATCGCGCATGATTCAAAAACGGAAGAACTTCCATCTGAACACCCGGTATTTGAAGATGTTCCCGATGCCGTAAATGTACCGACCAAAAAAGGATCGATTGTAATGGGAGATGCACGGCTTCTCCACTCAGCTAATGCTAATGATACACCTCAACATCGCCCTCTACTCCTGGGATGGTTTCTTTTCAATTATGATTTATTTCCACCCTCTATTAAAGAAGCCTATGCCAAAACCTACCAGTCGAAAATATCTAACTGGTGGGAGGGGAATATCGGAGACCCACTGATAACCTTAGCTGTCGATGATCCAACTGGATGTCCCGCTACAGAAATAAACCGCACGCCCGGTATATATTTGAAAAAGCGATAATGCGTGAACGCATATAAGTGGAGCCTCCACCACTTATCACTGAAATCTACCCTCCCCTTTTTTGACCTTTCTTGGCGGCCATAGCCTTGGCGACGGCTGGTGACTTTTGGACCTACTCTATCTCCTCTAAGGGATATAACGGTTTGCGACGGTGATGATATTCGAAATTCCTGATGTCCGCGGTGGTTGCACCCGGGGTATTGACACGAATCATACTTTTACACACCGGTGCATAGGCGGGCACCGGTGAGTGCACGCCCTTGGCAATAATAATGTGAAAAGCGGCGGGATCCAAATCGCAACTCGTCATCAATCCCAGGCTTACCGGTATAATTCTACGTGTCGTCAGGCTGACTGTGAGTCCTGAATCAGTCTCAACAATCGCCGTTGGCCCCATATCAAATTCCGTATGTCCACCATGACGAACTTCCGTTTCCTGAAACTTTCCGTCGTGCAGGCTGCGCACCGTGACTTCCGCTTCTATCGGAGAACCATGCAAATTATCCACTTTACCACCCATGCCTAATTTAATTCTCTTGCCCACACCCACATCAGAGGCAGCACTCACTGATTCCGAATCATAGAGGCAGAGAAAGGCTTTCACTTCACCTCGACGAAGTATTTCATGGGCAATCACCGTTCCATCTCCCGCCGAACCGCCACCAGCATTGTCACCCATGTCGAGAAGACACACCGGACCTTCTATCGACAACGCCTGGTCGACAGCATCTTCGATACTGATAAATTGACCTGCAAATTCTTTGCGATGAGTGACCAGGTAATCAGCCAATTGATCTGACAGTTTTTGTGCTAATTCCGGTTTATTATCCGTGACGCTAATAAAAGCCACTCCCATTTCCTCGACATCGGCGTAGGGAAATCCCTGGACAATACTGTTCGATAGAACACCAGGTTGTGAAAGCAACTGATCAGCCAATTCATACATCGGCAGGCAGGGTGCTTCGCGGGTATACATAGATTCAATATTCATCGCAAGGGGCACGAATGACGCCGCTTGTGTCGGTTTGATTTCACCGCGAAGCATCCTAACCAAAAGCTCCGCGGCTTCGATTCCACGTTCCTTTTGATCGAGGTGTGGAGTGCTTCGATAGGCAATTGTTGCATTGCAAGCTGCAACCATCCTCGGCGATAGATTGGCATGCGGATCAATGGTACAAATTATAGGAAATTCTGCCCCTACTGTCTCGCGCAGGCGGGAGAGCCAGTGGCCGTCGAGATCGCGATAATCGTCTCCCTCACCCGCGTTGGCACCATGGGGCGCAACGAGCATGCCATCAAGTCCACCGGCATCTTCAATAGCGTTGAATATTAATTTCATAAGCTCATCGCAGGTCTCTCGTGTGATTGTTCCTGTCGGTGGAGTTGAAGCATAGAAAATAGGGACCGCTTCAATATTATTTTCTTCGAGTCCCTGGAGAAAACCGCTGATCTCGTGATGTCCACCGGCAAAAGCCTTATAAACCTCCTCTCCGAATAATAGAAAACTGGATTTGAACATATCCAAATCAGTCTTAAGACTGATGAATGTATTGGATTCGTGGATGAGAGAGACTATACCTACGCGCATATTTGAATCTATTTATGTTACCGATATCATCATCAGAACTAAAGGGCATAGATGCATGCTGTGATGTGGAGTCAAGCTGAATCCATACGGGGATTATATTAACCTTCTATTCCTCTCTCTAACCCATAATTCAGATTGCTACAACTCATGAAATTGCCTTATTATTTTTCAGTTAACGGTCTCTACTATTAGCATTATATTACTAATTCTTAAGAGAAATCCAGATCATGATTGCAGCGAAAATATTAAGTGAAGAGCAGGTCAATCGATTTGATAGGGATGGAGCTGTCACGGTCGACGGTCCTTTTACCGCGGAGGAGATAAAAGCCGCCGCAAAAGTAATGGATGAAATGTTACCCTATGAGGAGAGCAAAAAAGATGACTATGATGCCACTAGAGTCACGCGAGACAACATTTCAAAAGGGGGAAAATTATTTGAATACTATAATCCCGCGCTTATGAACATTTACCAGCATCCTTTTTTTGAAGGAGCCGCTCAACAATTATTATACACTGATGAAATAACATTTAACGGTTTCGCGATGAGCAAGACCTATCCTCTACGCATTTCTAAAAAAGTTTCTGCCGAACATGTTGATGGCAAATATCGCTATTCTGAAATTATTGCCCGACCGCGACGCATCGGGATAAGTTCGATGATCTATTTAACTGATGTCCCCCCAGACCGGGCACCGTTAAAATTCTGGCCTGGAAGCCACATACCTATTGGCAAGTATTACGATGAACACCCGGAATTGATTGACGCCGATGGATCGCGGAGAACTGATCTGCCTGATTTCCCTTATGGCGACCCATCTATAGTTTTAGCCAAAGCCGGAGAGGTGACTATTTTTATCAACTCTCTTTTACATGGTGCTTCTGAAAACACAGATAGCGAAGCACGCAAGGTCATGTACCTCGGATTAAAGCCCAAAGCGCTCAAATATCAGATCCAAAAACGGGCCAAAGAAAAGACCGTTATAGTCAATTTCTTTAAGGAAATGTCCCTCCGGTTACCAGCGGATCAGCGTCATATGATTCCCGAAATTAGCTGATATTCGTCGAACCTCAGTTCAGTAGTCCTGAATATCGCGATTACGGATTTAAAGCGACCCGCTTTTATCGCATTTATTATCAGCACATTTCTTTTAAAAGTAATGCCACCCTGCCGATAAGATCAGGGACAATTACTGTTCACATGACAAACATTACTGCACTTTAGGTGTGGGTTCTTCTGCGAACTCCCTATGCAAAACGAAAACCCAAATAGTATTCTCATTATTGAAGACGATGATACTTTCAGGGCCGTCCTGAATCATGTTCTCGTTGAGGAAGGCTATAAAGTAATCACCGCTTCGAATGGGTTGAAGGCAATAAATATACTGAAAAAAGAAACACCCGATTTAATTATTACTGATATTATTATGGAACTATCGGATGGGATAGAGATTATCATGCATGTTAAAAAAAACTACCCGACATGTAAAATTATTGCCGTCAGCGGTGGCGGGCGTGGCAATGCAGACGAATACCTTGATGCCGCTTACAGTTTAGGTGCAGACCATATTCTTACCAAGCCATTTTTACTACCCGATTTAGTAATCACCGTGAATAAGTTGCTACAGGTAAACGATCAATTAGTTGGTTAAACTCAATATTTTAGCTTGTCAAATATTCAATAACGCGGTCTCTCCCGCGTTATTGAATATTCACAAGAACGTGAATAACGTGCAGGTAAACAGCTTTCATTGGCTTGCAAAACCCATAGCTTCCCTTTACTTATACAAAGGTAAGTAATGCATACATTTAATGTTGATCCCCTTCCGGGAAGTTTTGGTGTCGAGGTCACGGATCTTGACGTGGCCTCAGATGATTTCAGCGACGAGGAATTTAAAAAACTCTTATCCGTTTTATACGAAAACCGTTTAGTCGTCATACGTGATCAAAACCTCACGAAGGCGGAATATTTAGCTTTCGGCCAACGATGCGGCAGCCCGATACGCCATGTTATCAATCAGGTGCGAATGTCAGATTTTCCAGATATTTTAACGATCACTAATACGGGTGCCGAAGACAATAAACCTCGCAATGGCGCTGCCCAGTGGCATACCGACCAATCCTATGATGCCGCACCGGCTACATCGACCATGCTCTATTCCATTGAGGCTCCGGAAACAGGTGGTGAAACGCTTTTTTGCGATTTAATGGGTGCATACAATGCCCTGCCTGAGGAGACACAAAAAGAGATTGATTGTCTGGAGGTAGAACATCTTTGGGGTAGAGGTATCGCCGCACGTCCGGGTGATATAAGTCCACCGACCCTAAGTGAGGAGCAATTAAACAACGTGCCTCAAATTGTACACCCTCTCGTTAAAAAACACCCGGTGACGAAAAAAAAACACTATACTCTATTGCCGGAACCAGCCGTGGGATCCTTGGTATGCCTAGCGATGAAGCCAGAAAATTACTCCTCGGTCTCGGGGATCATGCCTTTCAAGATCGTTTTGTGACCGAGCATAAGTATCGTAAAAATGATATCGCGTTATGGGATACAACATCAACGATGCACACCGCAAAGCCATTGAAGGAACTTCCTCGACCAGAAAATGTGCGTGTGCTTCACCGTATCAGCGTCCGTGGAATTCCATCCGTATTTCAGAATTAATTACCACCTTTGTTAAGAATAGAGTCTGCTGCTGAAGCCTTAGATTTTCCCCTTTATAGGCGTTATCGTCACAGTCGGTCCTCCTTTTTGGGTCGTGCCTTTAATATTCAGGACCACAACCGCACCCGAATATTCCGCTTTGATACTTTTGGCTGGCGACCCATTAAGAGGATAGACGTGTCCAATAATCTGTCCCTTCTTCACAGTGTCCCTGACTTTAACCGTCAATCTCAACAGACCGGACGCGGGAGCCCGGTGGGTGGTTTGGAGAAACGCTTCATTAGCTAGCTTACTTATTCTTGTTGGCTGGCGGCGTAATTTCCTCTTCTTACCTTTGATAAAGTTAAACCTTTTTAAAAATTCGAAGAACCCATCTCTGAGCATTTCCAAGTCCTTGCTCAAAATACCTCCCGCGCCTCGACTTTCAGTGTAATTAAACGGGATATCTAACTCGTGAGCGGCACTCGCGGTTCGACCCGGAAGATAAGGGGACGCCCAACACCAATAGCGATCAAAACAGGCCGCCATCTGTTCCTGAGCTTTATTCACTTTGAGGTTGGGATGCGTGTAGAAACCGACGAACTGCGCAATTTCGTTATAAGTTCCGGCACTATGAAAATCGAACCAGTAATTGCTGTGCCTGACTAATTCATTAAGGCATAAATTCGCCAGTCGCTCCGTCGAACTGCCATTCGATTTTCCAGGGAAGACACGTGATAAATCTTTACCATCATCTGGACGAAATCTCGTCCCCTCCTTAAATGCTCCTTCATTTAACGTCGGAATGGCGACAACCGTTCCGCGTAGATTTCGCGGCCTCCAGGTATTGACTAATGACATCAAAAAAGTCGGGCCCTCATATTCATCCCCATGTGTGGATCCGTTAACCAACACCACTTCACCAGGTTCACCTTTCCAGACGAAGCATTCAATTCCGATTTTCTTTGTTCCAATGCGGCGGTGATGAAACCCCTCAGGTAAATTTTCCCAAAATGCTTTTTTAGCTTTCGATTGCTTCATAATAAGTGAATTAAATCTGAATAAAATTAATCTTAGAAGCCTGTATTGTAAATGATAACAGACACAATTACTTTATAACCATCGACCTATTCATAAATTGCCATTGAGTGCAATTATCAACCCCCAGCTAAAATGTCGCTCTATGAATACAGTTTTCCGGTATCCATCCTACTGTAAATTTGACGATATATGAATTTACACTAGTTTCTTATATGCAGTCGACCCTTTATCACGCGTATGTCTAAAAGAATATATATAATTGAAGACGAAGAAGTAGTACGTTTATCGATGATTGAAATTATCGATAAGTTACAAGACGACTTCGAAGTAATTGGTTATAGCGGGAACGGTAAGGAAGGTTTAAAAGAATGTTTGGAGTTAAAACCTGACCTGGCGATTGTGGATATAATGCTACCCGACATCAATGGCTTGGAAGTGCTGTCCATTATTAAAAAGAAAAGCCCTGAGATCAAAGTGATCATCCACTCAGGATATTTAATCCTGAATATAGCGAAACTATCCTATGACGAAAAAGCTGATGGAATAATTGAAAAACCAGCTTTAGTAAATGAGATCAAGACTGCTCTCAATGCCGTGTTATCCGGGGATGTCTATTATAGTAAAAATATAATGGATAAATTAAATTCCTGCTAACACAGCCAAGGGAATTGTCGATTTCGGATCTCGGATTGGGGATTAGGGGAATTTTCGATTTCGGATTGCGGATTGGGGATTGGATGGAATGGCCACCAGTCGTCGCCAAGGCCGTGCACGGCGGGCAAAAGGACAAGAGATATTCGTTTAGAGATGCTGTTTGGTAACCGCAAGGCACAATCCCCAATCCGAAATCGACAATTGAAATGGCGGAGAGGGAGGGATTGACTCACTGCGCTCGGGGCTACGCCCTCAACCTTCGGTTGACCCTTCTACGCTCGCTAATGCTCGCTTCGTCAAACCCCCTCCGGGGTATCTCATCCCTCCCATTAAATCTGCATAGCAGATTTAATGGCGGAGAGGGAGGGATTCGAACCCCCGGGCGGGTTGCCCCGCCACCTGATTTCGAGTCAGGCACATTCGGCCACTCTGCCACCTCTCCTTTGACACAACGATTTGTGAGCACGGGCAAAATGTAAAGTTGATTTTACTTCCTAGTGCCTGAATCTACCAGGCACATGGGGTCTCAGGTTGCAACCTTCGTAGTCGGCCACTCTGCCACCTCTCCTTTGACTTAACGATTTGTGAGCACGGGCCAAAATGTAAAGTTGATTTTACTTCCTAGTGCCTGAATCTACCAGGCACATGGGGTCTCAGGTTTACAATCTTCGTAGTCGGCCACTCTGCCACCTCTCCTTTGACTCAACGATTTGTGAGCAGGGATATTATTGGTGCCTGTATTATCGGGCTAATGCACGCTTCGGTGTAATCTTTACTCTATTCCCCGTTTTTCGATTCTGGATTTAAGTTTTAGCATTAAATCGTCAAAGGATGATTTCCGGATTATATCATCAAATTGGACGCGATAGTTTTTAACCATTCCGACCCCCTCGATGTTAATATCAATCACTTCCCATTCGTCACTGTCTGATTTATTTATCAAGCGATAACCGAGGGGATAGACTACATTTTCTTTATCGATTATATCGATGCTAACAAATGCGAAACGCTCATCAACTCTTTCCTTAATGTATTTAATTTCTTTGAGATTCGTAAAGTTATCGATAATGAGGTTTGCATAATTATATTCCAGGAATTCTGAAAGAAGATTGATAAACGCTTTCTTTTCTTCCTTCGTTCTTTTTGTCCAATGCCTTCCCAGGCAACTTCGGCAGAGAGTGTACCAGTCGAATCGCTCATCAGCAACCTCAATGATCCGCTCTCTTCTCTCATCACTCCTGGATTCTTCTTTGAAATAGGGGTCTTCGAATACAGCGAGCAGTTTGTTCGTTGACTCCCTTATCTGCTCAGTTGGAATTCCGGCCTGAACGGATAATAATAAAACGAAACAGTGCGTAACGAATAGTGAAATAAATAAACGCAAATATTGATCAAATCTTGCCATGGATGAATTTGGAGATAAGACCTTCGAAATCCACAGCTGGTTCCGTATTTCGTATCTTCCCATTTTCTTCGATTATTTCCTCGTCGCCACCTGGTACAATTTCGACAAATTTTTCGCCAAAAATCCCTTTTGATTTGATCGATGCAATAACATCCATTTGTAACTGGATCTCCTCTTGAATTATAATTTGAACGTGAGCGTCATAATCGTCCAAGGTGATTTTTTTTACACGCCCTACCTCTACTCCTGCAATCTCGACGGGTGCCCCGGGGCTAAGTCCGCTGATGTTGGAAAAAAATGCGTGGACGGTATAATTTCCAGTATCAAAAATCTCCTTTTTCGCGAGCTGTATACTGAGGTAACCCAGGCATAATACACCGATGATTATAAATACTCCAACTGTAAATTCCAGGGGGACGGATTTTGTTTTCATGTTAATTAATTATTTTTAACCACGTTAGTTTAAAAAAACAATAAAAAGATAAAATTCATTTATACTGCACGGGACCATCCACCCGTCCCTCAACGAACTGTTGAATAATGGGATTATCCGTTTTAATTTCCCCATTTTTGATTTCTGCCGTGATCATTTTACCCTCATGAAGCATACCTACTTTTTGCACAATTTGAAAAATGTCCGGCACCTGGTGCGACACGATGATGCCCGTCAGGTTTAACTGTTCATGACAGGTATTAAATAATTCGAGTATCGTACTGGCAATGATGGGATCCAGCCCTGTTGTCGGTTCATCGAAAAAAATGATCTCCGGTTCCATGACCAAAGCCCTGGCGAGGGCCGTCCTTTTTGTCATGCCGCCACTCAGTTGTGACGGATATAATGATTCTATCTCCTTAAGTCCTACCTGCTCCAATCCTTGGGCTATCTTTTCCTTAATAGTTTCTTCATTTAATCGTGTCTTTTCTCTAAGCGGAAAGGCGAGGTTATCGTAAACAGTCATGGAATCAAATAGAGCTCCATTTTGAAAAACGAAACCATAACGACTGCGGATGCGCTCAAGGTCTCTCCCGCGAGCGGTTGAGATATCTTCTCCATCAATTAGAATGCGTCCGTGATCAGGTTGCATTAATCCTGCGATGTGTTTCAGGAGCACACTTTTCCCACATCCACTTTGTCCGATAAGCGCAATAAATTCACCTTTCTCAACACGGAGTGAAACACCGCGCAGAACATCTTTTCCCGCCAGTTGTTTGTGTAGATTATCAATTTCTATCATCGTCTTAAAATACAAGAGAAGTGACGAAGTAGTCCCATATGAGAATGAGGACCGATGAGGTGACGACCGCCTGAGTGGTAGCCTTGCTCGCACCTTCCGCCCCTAAACCGGTATTAAATCCTTTATAACAACACACCCAGGCGATAAGCAGTCCGAAACTGAGCGATTTATATACACCTCCGATGATATCATCCATTTCCAGGTATCTGCTGATCTCACCAAAGTAAGTGCCGGAAGGCAATCCAAGCATTTTCACCCCCACAAGGTAGCCGCCAAGAATCCCCACCAGATCGAAAATCCATGTGAGGATAGTCAAGGAGACGACACTACCGACTATAGTGGGAACGACCAGATAGCGCAGCGGATTCAGTCCCATCAGTTCAATCGCGTCTATTTGCTCATTGTTTCGCATGATGGCTAACTCCGCGGTGATCGCGGATCCAGCTCGACCGGTCATTAGCAGCGCAGCAAGGACTGGTCCTAACTCTCGTATCAAAGAAAGCGCAACCAGCGGACCCAGCAATGTCTCTGAACCG
>Ga0114999_10010168_pt1 | contig 10209 bp, 11 predicted proteins | sample ArcticOcean_MG_C_3_FD_89820 | JGI IMG/M metagenome (GOLD analysis project Ga0114999, IMG submission 89820) | Marine microbial communities from western Arctic Ocean - ArcticOcean_MG_CB8_126 | ecosystem: Environmental > Aquatic > Marine > Oceanic | place: Arctic Ocean: Canada Basin | collected... | reverse complement strand
GATGGAGCTCCATGTTGTTACGTTGATGGACCTTCAAAAGATTCAGAATATGAATTATTTCAAGAAGATTTAGATAGACTTGCTCCACATATAGAAGGTGCAATTCATCGTGTCCCAGCATTTGGAGAGGTTGGAGTTAAAAAAGTTTACAATGGTGCTATTTGTTATACGCCAGATGGCAACCCAATCGTCGGTCCTGCGTGGGGTTTAAAAAATTTTTGGATTAACGAAGGGCATAGTTTTGGTATTACAGCAGCAGGAGGAGCTGGCTGGCAACTTGCTGAATGGATAGTAGACGGTGAACCGACAGTAGATATGCTTGGTGTTGAACCAAGAAGATATGGTGATTATGCAACCAAATCTTATCTTAAAGAAAAAAACGAAGAAGCATACAACCATGTATTTAAAGTTCATTATCCAGATGAAGAAAGAGGTGCTGCTAGAAAATTAAGAACATCACCTTGTTACGACAGAATGAAAAGTCTGGGTGCGGTTTTTGGTCAAAAATTTGGCTGGGAAAGACCAAACTTTTTTGCAGCGGATGGGATGGAACAAAAAGATGATTGGTCTTTTAGAAGATCTAAATGGTTTAAAGCGATAGAAAAAGAATGCAAAAATGTTAGAGAAAATGTTGGCTTGTTAGATATGACCGCATTTGCAAAATGTAGAATAAAGGGACCAGGAGCTGAAAAATTTCTTGATTATTTAGTAGCTAATAAACTTCCTAAAAAAATAGGAAGAATAGGTTTGTGTCATGCTTTAAATACAAAAGGAGGAGTTCACTCTGAATTTACAATAATGAGAGAAACAGAAGACAGCTTTTATTTAGTTTCTGCTGGAGCTTTTCAAAGACTAGATCATGATTGGATAAATAAATGGATGCCAAAAGATGGAAGTGTACAATTTGAAAATTTAACAAATAATGTAGGAGTTTTGGTAGTATCAGGACCAAAAGCTAGAGATTTAATGAAAAAAGTTTCTAAAGATGATTTTTCAAATGAAAATTTTAAATGGTTGAGTGCAAAAAATATAGATATTGGGAATGCACCAGTTAACGCAATGAGAGTAAACTTCGTGGGAGAACTCGGTTGGGAATTACATCATCCAATTGAATATCAAAATCATATTTTTGATAAATTAATGGAAGAAGGAAAAGAACTAGGACTTAAACCTTACGGAATCAGAGCTATGAATAGTTTAAGAGTTGAAAAATCTTATAAGTTAGTTGGAACCGAACTATCAATTGAATACTCTCCTTATGAATCTGGATTGGATAGATTTATTCATCCAAACAAAGGAAACTTTATAGGCTTGGAAGCTCTAAACAAATGGAGAGAAAAAGGCTTTAATAATAAATTAGTAACTTTAGAGATTCATAATATCGAAGATGCGGATGTTTTAGGAAACAATCCTATCTATGACAATGGTGAAGTTGTAGGTAGAGCAACAGGAGGTGATTTTGGTTTTAGATTGAGCAAATCGTTAGCTCTAGGAATGGTTAAGCCAGAGATTGCGACAACAGGTCAAAAATTGAAAATTGATATTCTCGGAAAAATGTATGATGCTACTATTTTAGAAGAGAGTCCTTATGATTCAGAAAATAAATTATTAAGAGCATAATGAAAATATTAGTAGCAGTTAAAAGAGTCATTGATTACAACGTGCAAATCAGGGTTAAAGAAGATGGTAGTGGCGTTAACACAGACAATGTTAAAATGTCAACAAATCCACCAGATGATAACGCTATTGAAGAAGCAGTAAAATTAAAAGAATCTGGTAAAGCAAAAGAAATTGTTGTTGTTACAGTTGGAGAAGAAAAAGCGCAAGAAACTGTTCGAAAAGCCTTAGCTGTTGGAGCTGATAGAGGCATACATGTTAAATCTGATAGTTATATAGAGCCATTAGGCGTAGCAAAAATTTTAAAAAAAATTGTAGAAAAAGAGAAGCCTGATTTAGTTTTTTTAGGAAAACAAGCCATTGATGATGATTGTAATCAAACAGGGCAAATGTTAGCTGCTTTGTTAAGTTGGCCACAAGGAACTTTTGCCTCTAAGATTGAACATAAAAATAAAGTTATTGAGGTAACAAGAGAGGTTGATGAAGGCTTGGAGACTATAGAAATTAATTTACCCGCAATAATAACATGTGATTTAAGACTTAATGAGCCACGTTTTGCTTCATTACCAAATATTATGAAAGCAAAGAAAAAACCAATTGAACAGTTAAATGCAAAAGATCTTGGTGTTGATATTTTAAATAGAATCCAACAGTTAAAAGTAGAAGAGCCGCCAAAAAGAAAAGGTGGAATAAAAGTAGCTAGTGTTGCTGAATTAGTTAGTAAACTAAAAAATGAGGCCAAAGTAATATAATGTCCATTTTATTAATTGCTGAACATGATAATTCAAATTTAAAAGTTTTTACTTTAAATGCAATTACTGCTGCATCAAAAATTGATAACGAAGTTCATGTTTTGGTTGCTGGAAGTAAATGTGAGAATGTAGCAAAAGAAGTAGCTGCAATTTCACTAGTAAAGAAAGTTTTATACAGCGATTCAGAAAGTTATGAAAATTTTTTAGCAGAAAATTTAACACCTTTAATAGTTAAATTATCAGAATCACATTCACATATTATTGCTTCGGCTAATACTTTTGGAAAAAATTTTATGCCTAGAGTAGCCGCCTTATTAGATGTTAGTCAAATAAGCGATGTAATTAAAATTAATGGTTCTGACGAATTTTTAAGACCAATTTATGCTGGTAATGCCTTTGTAAATGTTAAAAGTAATGATAAAAAAAAATGTATTACTATTAGACCCACTTCATTTGATCCGGCTCCTGCTTCAGGTGGTTCAGCACAAATAAAAAAAGTTGAAGCAGTTGAAGCGCCAACTATTTCAAAATTTATAAAAAGAGAAGAAACAAAATCAGAAAGACCAGAGTTAGGCACAGCAAGAATAGTAATATCAGGCGGAAGAGGCATGCAAAGTGGAGATAATTTTAAGCTGATCAATTCCATTGCGGATAAATTAAATGCTGCAGTTGGGGCATCTAGAGCTGCTGTCGATGCAGGATATATAGGAAACGATCATCAAGTTGGACAAACTGGTAAAGTAGTCGTTCCAGATTTATATATCGCAGTAGGAATATCTGGCGCGATACAACATTTGGCTGGTATGAAAGAAAGTAAAGTTATAGTTGCTATTAATAAAGATGGTGAAGCACCAATTTTCAGTATAGCTGATTATGGTCTCGAAGCAGATTTATTTGAAGCTTTACCGCAATTTTTAGATGAGTTAAATAAACTCAATACTATCCAAAAATAAAAATTTTGATATAGTTGTTCGTATGTCTAGAGAAGTAATGGAATATGATGTTGTTATTGTTGGCGCTGGACCTTCAGGATTGTCAACAGCAATAAAACTAAAGCAGTTGGACTCAAATTTGAATATTTGTATCTTAGAAAAAGGAGCAGAAGTTGGTTCCCATATTTTAAGCGGAAATGTTTTTGAAACTAAAGCGCTCGATGAACTGTTACCTAATTGGAATGAAGATGGAGCTCCTGTCAAAGTAAAAGTTAATAAAGAAAAATTCTTATTTTTAGGAAAAAATAAATCATTAAGTTGGCCAACATGGCTTTTACCATCTGTACAAAAAAATCATAAAAATTATATTATTAGTTTAGCTAATCTATGTCGTTGGTTAGCTGAAAAAGCTGAAAAGCTCGGTGTTGAAATTTTTCCTGGCTTTCCAGCAAGTGAAATTATTTATGCAGATGATGGATCTGTTAAAGGTGTGGCTACTTTAGATATGGGGTTAGATAAAGAAGGTAATAAAAAAGAAAGCTATGAACAAGGAATGGAATTACATGCTAAAGTAACTGTTTTTGCAGAAGGTTGCAGAGGTCACTTAGGAAAAGAACTTATTAAAAAATATAATCTTGATAAAGAAAAAGATCCACAGCAATACGGCATAGGTTTTAAAGAAATATGGGAAGTAAATAGCAATCAACATGAAGAAGGATTAGTTATGCATACTGTTGGTTGGCCTCTTGATAATTCAACATACGGCGGGAGCTTTATTTATCATGCTGAAAATAAACAAATTTACATCGGTTATGTCGTTGGCCTAGATTATAAAAATCCATATCTTTCACCTTTTGATGAGTTTCAAAGATTTAAAACACATAAAGAAATAAAAAAAATTCTAGAAGGTGGCAAAAGAGTTGCGTATGGAGCTAGAGCTTTAATTGAGGGTGGTTTCCAAAGTTTACCTAAAATGTACATGCCAGGAGCTCTTCTAGTAGGTTGTGATGCTGGAACTTTAAATATGCCTAAAATCAAAGGTTCACATACAGCTATGAAAAGTGGAATTATCGCAGCAGAAACAATTTTTGAAAATATTAAAAATAAAACTGATTTATCTATATACGATGTAAAATTTAAGAATAGTTGGGTATATAAAGAACTATATGCAGCAAGAAATGTTAAGCCAAGTTTTAGTTGGGGTAAAATCTTAGGAATTTTATTTACCGGATTAGATCAAATAATATTTAGGGGAAAGCTTCCATTTACATTAAAACATAAACATGCTGACCATGAAACGCTAAAATCTTTAGATCAAACTAAAAAGATAGAATATCCAAAACCTGATGGAAAGATTAGTTTTGATAAAACAAGTTCAGTATATTTAACGGGCACTAATCATAGAGAAAATCAACCAGTGCATCTACAATTAAAAGATTCCAAACTACCAATAAGCTATACTTTAGAAAAATATGATGAACCTGCTCAAAGATATTGTCCAGTTGGTGTCTACGAAATACAAAAAGATAAAGATAATCTAAACCCAAAATTTGTTATTAACTCACAAAATTGCATACATTGCAAAACTTGTGACATAAAAGAACCATCCCAAAATATAAATTGGGTAACCCCAGAAGGTGGTGGAGGACCAAAATATGGAAATATGTGATTTAAATGAAAAAAATAATTTTAATAATAATATTAATATTTTTTAACAACATATGTATAGCAGAAAATACATTTGAAAATTTAACAAAAAAACAAAAAACTTCATATTTAGATTTTGTTCTTTTAAAAATTGAAAGTAGATTAATTCAAAGACATACTCTTCTTGGCCCTCAAATGGTGCCTTTAAGAGTCCAGTTTCAAAAAATAGGATCTCAAGTTGATTTTATCAAAGAAGAATCTAAAATTTTAATTAGTATAATTGGTGTGATGGATAAGAAAAGATATACTGAAAAAAAGTATAAACCTAATATTATTGACTGTAATGTATTAAGAAATGTTTTTTTATATGGCAAGCAGGGGTACAATATTTTTTTTAAAAAACGTAATAAATTTCTAACAAACCTAGATATGGAAGAAATTTTTATTTCAAGATATTTAAATAATTTATCAATAACAGATAAAGAAAAAATATATATAATGGAGCACACATATATGAAGGTTCAAATATTAGATCCTGTTAGAGATAATAATATTTCTTGTGAAGGATATGTTACGGAAGATCTTAATTAGGAAAGGTCAATCGCATATTTTTTTAATTGATCCAAGGGAATAACTTCAAGTGTTTTGTAATTAGTTTTTTTAAGATATATTTTGCATGCTGTTCCAGCATTTATTGATTGGGCATACGTTCCGGCACATATGCACCACGAGTCACCTTCTTTTAATCCTGGAAAATTAAATTCAGGATGTGGTGTAATCAAATCATTACCAAATTTTTTTGACCACTCTAAAAAACTTGTCGTTACTTTAGCGCAGATAGTATGTAATCCATGATCATCTTTGTTCGTATTACAACACCCATCTCTAAACCAACCAGTTACCGGATCAGTGGAGCAAGGTTCTAATTTTTCTCCTAATACATTTTTATGATATTCTTCTTTATCCATTATAATTTTGTAGGATTAGACTCATCTTTGTAAACTTTCTTAGGATCGAAAACCTTTTTATTTTCTTTAAATTCCATTTCTAAATCATGAACATCCTTGTTTTCTTCTAAAGGTATAGATCTATAAAAACAAGATCTATAACCAACATGGCAACTTCCTCCGTTTCCTATATCAACTGATATCCAAACTGAGTCTTGGTCGTCATCAATTCTTATTTCCTTTATTTTTTGAACAAAACCACTTACTTCTCCTTTGCGCCATAGTTTTTTTCTTGATCTACTCCAATAATGAGCTTCTTTTGTTTTTATTGTTTTTTTTAGGGCTTCATCGTTCATATATCCGTGCATCAAGATGTCGCCATTTTTAAAATCAGTAGTTATTACTGGAATTAGGCCTTTTTCATCAAATTTGGGTTGTAAATACTTGCCTTCTTCAACTTCTTTTATATTATTTCTTTTTTTAAACATTATTTATATTATATAGATATTTAAAATAATAATTAAGTAAATAAATGAAATTAGTCAAAGACGAAGAACAGTCATCAAAAAAAAAAGAACAAATCTCTGATGAGAAAGCTGAACAAGCGATAAGAACCATCATTCAATGGATAGGTGAAGATCCTGAAAGAGAAGGTTTGCTATTAACTCCTAGAAGAGTAACCAAAGCTTTTAAAGAATATTTTGCTGGATATAAAATGGACCCAAACAAGCATTTGTCTAAAACTTTTACAGAAGTGGAAGGTTACGATGATATGGTCATTGAAAAAAATATAAGTATTCAAAGTCATTGCGAGCATCATATGGCGCCAATCATTGGAGTGGCTCATGTAGCATACATACCTTCTAGTAAAGTTGTGGGTTTAAGCAAACTTGCGAGAGTCGTAGAAGTTTTTTCAAAAAGATTACAAACACAAGAACGTTTAACAACTCAAATCGCAAAAACAATAATGACTGTATTACAACCAAGAGGTGTAGCAGTAACTATAGATGCTGCACACCAATGTATGACTCACAGAGGTGTCAAAAAAGAAAATACAACTACAGTAACTAATTATTTCCTTGGCGCATTTAAGGATGATTTGAGTTTTCAAAATCGATACTTAAGATATATTAATAAAGATTAATATTTAAAAGTTATCAATCCTATTTCAAAAATGAACGATAAGTTTAAAGCAATAGTACTTAACCATTCGAGTGATCAATTTTCCAGAAAAGTAGAAACTTTAGAAAAAAGTTTTTTGAAAAAAAATGATGTTTTAGTAAAAATTGATTTTTCAGATTTAAATTATAAAGATGCTATGATTTTAAAAAATGGTGGCAAGCTAATAAAAGAGTATCCAAGAATTCCAGGCATAGATTTTTCAGGAACAGTCGAACAAAGCAATGAAGACGAATTTAAAAAGGGAGATCAAGTTATATTGACGGGATCAAGAGTAGGAGAATTATATCATGGTGGATATTCACAGTATGCTTGGGTAAAAAAAGATTTCATAATAAAAAAACCTGATGGAGTTAGTACAAAGCAAGCCATGATGTTGGGTACCGCTGGATTTACAGCTTTACTTTGTGCGTTTGCAGTTAAAGCAAGGGAAGAATTGTTATTAGGTGAAAAAGTTCAGGAAGTATTGGTAACTGGGTCTACAGGAGGAGTCGGAAGTATTGCTGTTATGGTCCTTTCTAAAATGGGCTGTAATGTAACTGCTGTTACAGGTAAAGTGAATCAAAGCAGTTACTTAAAAGAACTTGGAGCAAAAGATATAATTGATCGTAAAGAATTAGAAGAAGAACCTAAATTAATAGGTAAAGGAACATGGGATGGGGTTATTGATACAGTAGGAGGAAATATTTTGTCTAATGCTATCTCTCAAACAAAACACTCAGGAATAGTTGCTGCTTGCGGTAATGCCAGTGGAAACAAGTTAAATACCTCAGTAATTCCTTTTATTTTAAGAGGTGTAAAATTATGGGGCGTAGATTCGATTTCTGTTAGCAAAAAAAGAAAAGAATTCGTATGGGGAGAAGTTCCTAAACTCATTAATTTTAAAATATTAGAAAAATCAATTAAAATAGTTGGTTTAAATGAATTGTTAAATCTTTTTCCAACCATGCTCGATGGAAAGCTCACTAATAAAATTTTGGTAGATGTGAATAAATAATGGATTGGGATAAACTTAAAATTTTTCATGCGGTCGCAGAAGCTGGAAACTTTACTAAAGCTACATACTCGCTTAATTTAAGCCAATCTGCAATCAGTAGACAAATCCAATCATTAGAGTTTGAGTTGAAAACACAATTATTTGAAAGACATGCTAGAGGTTTGTCATTAACTGAAAATGGGGAGTATTTATTTAAGACTGCTCACGAAGTTATTTCTAAATTAAAAGATGTTGAATCTACTTTAATTGATAAAAAAAATAAACCCAGTGGTAAAATTACTGTTACAACAGTAGTAAGTTTTGGTACTACATGGTTAACTCCAAGAATTCAAGAGTTTATGAAACTTAACCCTGAGATTGAAGTAGAGTTAATATTTGATGACAAAGAGTTAGATCTAAGTATGCGTCAGGCTGACATTGGTATATGGATGAGACGGCCCAAGCAACTCAATTATATACAGAAAAAATTAATCGATATTAATTATCATATTTATGGATCAAGACAATATCTAGAACAGTACGGTCACCCTAAAAATTTATTAGAATTAAATAAACATAAATTTATTTCTTACGGTAGAGGAACCCCATCTCCTGTTTTTAACCCTGATTGGGCTTTAAAACTAGGAGTTAAGGACAATAAAAAAAGAAAGCCAATTATGAAAGTAAATAGTGTTTATGGATTATTGCTTGCTGTTCAAAGTGGCGTTGGGTTAGCTTCTCTTCCCGATTATATAACCGCACAAGTTCCAAATATTATTAGAGTTTTACCACAAGTTGAAGGACCAAAAACTGAGGCACACTTTGTTTACCCTCAATCTTTAAAAAATGTCGCTAGAGTAGTAGCTTTTAGAAATTTTTTGTATAGTAAAATTAATAAATGGGAATTTTAAATATTAATTATTTGTTTCTGCTTTAATTTTAAGGGTCGCCCCTTCTTCTATAGAAATAGTTTTTTGGTTTAAAACTCCATCAACGTCAGCAGTGCTCTTAATTTCTGTTTTGTTTGAATTTACATTTCCTTGAAGTTTTCCACCCAAATCTAAATTTTTTGATTTTATATTACCTTTAATAAAAGAATTTGGATGAGTTTCTATATCTTCAGCCTTTATATCTCCATTAACCTTTGCATCTATAATAATTCTATCTTTTTCAATCAGATCTCCTTCTATAGAGACGTCTGATAATAATATTGATATTTTGTCTTCAGCCATATAACCCTTATACAACCAATCATACACATTGATCTAGTATTCTAACACACACTTTTTGGTTGAATAAAGTGCGACATTCTGATACTGATAATCATTATCATTGACAATGTTTATTAGAATTAATATAACATTTTAAATTATGGAAAGTTCTTTAACACCTTTTTTAAGTTCATTCTTCATCCTTTTAAGAGAAGGTTTTGAAGCAATGCTTATAGCTGTTCTTGTCTTTATCTACTTGGATAAAGTAAAAGCTAATAACAAACGCCCTGCAGTATTTTGGGGAATTGCCGCAGGTGTTATTGCTTCAATGTTTGTAGCATTAGGTTTCAAAAAAATAGCTGGAATCACTCATGTGCACGAAGAGCTGTTTGAGGGCGGAGTGATGTTAGTAGCCGCAGGAATGCTTACCTATGTTGCTTTCTTTTGTCACCACGCTAAGCAACATATTGAAGGCAAAGTTGATAAAGCAGTTTCAACAGGAAATTCTTTTATATTATCGTTTACTGTTTTCTTAGCAATCTTAAGAGAAGGTTTTGAAATAGTATTATTTTATGCAGCATTAATAGGTTCTGGTATGTATAACACAGGACCAGTTTTTGTCGGAGCTTTATTAGGATTGATAGTTCTTATTGGGGTTTACTTTGGACTAAATAAAATTACAAAAATTATTCCAATAGGAATGTTTTTTAGAACATCAAGCATTTTACTTTTTGCATTAGCTATTTATTTTGCTTATGAGGGTATACATGAGCTTACAGAAGGCTTTGAAGAATTAGCTTTAATCACACCAAATATATTGTTATCATAATTTCATCTTAAGGGGTGTCTTAACAGACTGAGATTATACCCTAACAACCTGTCCGGTAATTCAGAAAGGGAGAATAATGGATAAAATAACTAAAGTTTGTCTTTCAAAAGATAATGTTG
>Ga0114999_10010167_pt1 | contig 10209 bp, 7 predicted proteins | sample ArcticOcean_MG_C_3_FD_89820 | JGI IMG/M metagenome (GOLD analysis project Ga0114999, IMG submission 89820) | Marine microbial communities from western Arctic Ocean - ArcticOcean_MG_CB8_126 | ecosystem: Environmental > Aquatic > Marine > Oceanic | place: Arctic Ocean: Canada Basin | collected... | reverse complement strand
TTCGTCAAGTTTGAGGTGAGCCTTGACACTGTCCGGGGTTCGGTTTATTGAAGCTGGCCGAATGGCTTCGTGGGCTTCCTGGGCCACCTTGGATTGGGCACTGTATTTTTGGGAGGTTTTGGGAAGATATTCTTGACCGAACGCCTCACCGACATACTCGCGAATCTCCGCAATCGCCTCCGGTGCGATCTGAGGCGAATCGGTTCTCATGTAGGTGATTAAGCCGATGCGTCCTTCTCCTCCGAGATTGACTCCCTCAAATAGAGACTGAGCTACGGTCATTGTCCTCGACGTCTGGAAGTTCAGCTTCCTGGATGCGTCTTGTTGAAGCGTACTGGTGATGAACGGTGCCCGGGGCTTGAGTTTGCTCTCTTTGGTGGTAACGCTTGTGATTTGAAACCCGGATTCTTTTAGATCATTTGAAACTTCGTCTGCTGATCGTTTGTCGGGGAGGCTGATCTCTCCCTTTGCGCCCGAGCGGTTGTGCAATTTGACCCGGATGGGGGGGGCGTCCCCTGATTCGAGTTCTACGTATAGTGTCCAAAACTCTACAGGGACGAAGGCTTCAATCTCCTCATCGCGGTCCGCTATGAGCCGTAGCGCGGCGGATTGGACGCGACCAGCTGACAGCCCACGCTTTCCCAAGGAATTGGACACATCTTTGCTCAGCGGGAATCCAACGACACGGTCAAGTACGCGCCTAGCCTGTTGGGCATTGACTAGGTCAAGATTCAGGTCATGTGGCAGGGCAAATGCTTCCTTGACGGCGTCGGCAGTGATCGCATGGAATACCACTCGTTGTGTGTCTTTGATTTCCCAGCCGGCCGCCTGGACGACATGCCAGGCAATCGCTTCGCCCTCGCGGTCAGGGTCGGTTGCCAAGTAGATCTCGCCAGCTGTTTTGCCCAAGCTTTTGAGTGATTTGACGATAGCTTGGCTATCCTTCTGTACCTGATAGGTGGGGGTCATAGTCTGGATGTCGACCCCGAGGTAAAAGTTTGGAAGGTCACGTATGTGACCTTTTGTTGCCCGTACCACGTAGTCGTCTCCCAGGAGCTGTTGGATCGTGTGCTCTTTAGTGGGAGACTCGACGATTACGAGTTTCTTGTTTGAAGGGGAATCACCCGACTTCTTTGCCGTAGGCTTGGTTCGGGGGGGGTTATTATCTTTAGTTGGGGTAGTCATCATTTCTAAGATACCAAGTGTATCCCGTGGTTTGTCAACCCGATTCGGTAATCAAACATGTTCGGCACTTGTTGGGTCACCCTGGTCGAATGGATAGAATCTCGGGGTAACGCTAGAGATAACCGCACTCGACTCGCAACTACCTTCGCCAACCTCTGTAATCAGCGTACCGGCGTACACTTCGCTGAGCAGCCGGTTATGCCTTGGTAAATGACAGGTACCCGTCAGCCCACGATGGTGCCGCACGGATGATAATCAAGGGATGTTTGATATATGGAGATAGGTGGAAGATCATTGATTACCGCTAGATCCTAGGTGCGGTGCTCAAGAGCTTTCGAGGTCGGCGCAGCCACTTGACCCCCATGCCATCGATTGCCAGTATCCGGGTAGCCATCGACCGGCCACCCGTGCCGTAATGGCGGAAGTCGCTCAGCTCACGTACGGTCATTGCGCCAGGCAGCCCACCGGCTAGCGCGACCTCTGCACCGGCCGCTAGCGAACCTTCCTGCAGCACGCGTAGGTAGAAACCGACGCGGCCGGTTCGCTGGAAGCGTGCGGCGAAGCGCGGGATGCCTATTTTGTGATCGAGTTTGAAACAGGGAGAGCGGGGCTCTGTGACCTGAAGCCGGACGGTCCCGATTTCCCAGATGTCACCCACGCGGACATCATCTGACATTGCGTTCTCTACGGTGAGGTTCTCTCCGAACCACCCGAACTCAGGGATAGAGAGGCCCTCTTGTTGACGCCAGTAGTCATAGTCGTTCGCGGCATAGGCGTAGACCGCTTTCGTCGGGCCACCGTGATTCAGTAAGTCGCCTTGGCCGTCGCCTGCGAGGTTGGTGGCGAGGACCTCCACGGGCCCACTGACGGAACGCTTGTAAATCCCAGAGGCAACCGTGCCGCGTGCCGTACCAGACACGGGGCGGGGCATACAGACGTTAACGGAGACGATTCGCATCGCAACACCAAATGATTCGAATAGGGAGCATAGTGCAGTCTGCGTTCGGAAGAACGCAAGAGGGGAACGCCGGATGGCGGAGAGAGCGGGATTCGAACCCGCGAGACATTGCTGCCTACACGATTTCCAGTCGTGCCCGTTCGGCCACTCCGGCACCTCTCCTGGTCGGCCATCTGATGCGTGGAACTTGGCGACGACTCGGCCAAGAGCCACCGCGCTGAGCGTATCACACAGCTACTTGTGGACTGGCGGGGAGAAAGGGGTTCGAACCCTTGGTAGAGGAAAGCCCTACAACGGTTTTCGAGTCCGTCACCACCTGCCCGTCCTCGTCCATCGCCGTGCCCCATCATCCGCACATATTCTCTGTCCGCCTGGTAATCAAGTCCTGATTTGAGGTACCAAGAAAAATTTGCCTGGCGAGTTTCGTGCGATGTTCCCAGTCTAAAGGGATTGAAGATGACTTTTCCCTCAAGACTGCTCTGATATATCCTCGAAGACCCGAAGAATCAATGGAGGTTCGAATATGGCAATCGAAAAATTGGGATTAGTTTAAGGCAGTTACTACGACCAAAACGGTGTCGGCAACTGGACCACTCCCGAGATTTGAAGTGAATGCACTGAGTGGGAGCGGGACTCTCGCGGGGGCTGATATCGTCCAAATGATGGCTACCTACTCAGCTGAAATGAGAGCAGATGGGACACTTTACGGAGAGTGCGCGAATGCTGGGCTCGTTATAGCTGCATATGGAATCGCAACCTTCACAGCTACGGGTATTGGACCCTTTACAGAAGATGGGGGCGCTACTTTCAAAGGGATAGCTTATTTTCAAGCCTCAGCTCCTTCCCTTGCGAGCTTGAACGGGGCTGCTGTTGTTTACAATGGGGATGTGGATGCCGCAGGTAACGCAGCCTGGGAGCTTTGGGAGTGGAAATAGTCGACTGCTGAATAATTACTGCATGCAGCGAAATCATTGGTGTTAGCAATGATTTCGCTTGTGGAGCCCTAAGCTCTAGTGGCAAAGCATTGATTCCACACTTAGCGTGAAATCGGCGCTTTGCCGCTGTGGGCTGACATTGATACGGCCCGGCTCTACCGTCCAGCGGCCCAGGCCTCAACGTGCGCAGATGCCCTTGGTGGCAAGCAAAGCACTGGATGAGCCTATCTTAGGTCGTGCCCACGCTATAAGTTGCGGCTACGTGACATCCAACCGTTACCGCAGAGTATCTGTGGTCTATTCCCGTCGACAATCTTTTAGCGAGGCCCCATGCGCTCTATCATCCCCGATCCCCTCAACATTGTCCTAGTCCGCAAGCAAGAGCCAGATAATACGGTTGAGCGTATCGAGGCCATTGCCCCCGGTCGGATTCAGGTCTCGCGGATCACCGAACAGGACGAGTACACATCACAGGAACAGATCATTCTCCGCGGAGGCCACGTCGCTTTCGTAGGGGCAGGCTGTCCGGTAAACCTTCATACCCTCATGCCATCGCTCATATGGGTGCACGCAAACTTCGCGGGTATCACCGACCTCAACGACCGTGATTTCTGGGGCACCGGCATCGTTATGACGAGTGCGCGCGGGCACACTGACCTTGATGCGCTTGCCGAGATGACGCTTGTCGGAGGACTTGCCGTTGCCAAAGACTTGCACACTGCTGCCAGAGCAAACTTTGACCGCAACGCTGGGAGGAAAAACATACGACCACTGCTTGCCAGGGGCAAGACGTTGGGTATCGTCGGCCTTGGTGGCATAGGCACGACACTCGCCGGCCTCGCCAAGGGAATGGGGATGCGTGTCCTTGGTACCAAGCGCTCGGCGGTCATCCGCCAGATTGATGTCGACGGCGTCGATATCCTCTACCCAGCCAGGGAACTGCATCTTTTGGCGGCGGAGTGCGACTTCCTTGCGATTTGTGTTCCAGCCACGGCTGAGACGTACCACATCATCGACGCCCCGATCTTCGAGGCCCTTCACGATGGCGCAGTCCTCATGAACATCGCCCGGGGCGAAATCGTGGACGAAGACGCGATGATTAACGCTCTGGACTCGGGAAAGCTGCGTGGTGTGTACACCGACGTCTACGAAGGTGAGCAAACCCAGCCACCGAGTAAACGACTCGCGAACCACCCACACATCCTTCGCACACCACACGTGGGCTCATCGTCCGACAGACGCTCAGTCAACCGGCTCGAGGTCTTTTTAGGCAACTTGCGCCACCTGTTAGCGAATGAACCGTTGGACAACATTGTCGATTGGGCGCGCGGCTACTAGCCTGTACTCGCAGAGGTCGTGTAGGTGGCCGTCATCCGGGGGAGCAACCATGGGAAGACGGAAAGGAATCTTATGTGAGTACTCTCCCTGCGTCGTTCCGGCCCGACGGCGCGGGACCAAATGCGCACATCGTAATAACAATGGGCGACGCGACTTCAACTGTTGAGGTGACTGAGGTACCCTCCGGCTTGCACCATAGGAGCAGGGGAACTAATGCCTCAATGAGATCGAGAACGTCCCGTTTCACACCCATTTGACACCCAACTGCCTACCACCTTGACCGTAGAGGACCAGTTATGACTGACGGGCTTCTCGCAGGCAAAGTCGCGCTTGTCACAGGCGCAGGAAGTAACCCTGGCATGGGCCGAATCATGGCCTTGGCGATGATCCGAGCCGGAGCAAAGGTCGCGATGACCGATGTCAATAAGGAAGCTCTCGAACGCAGCGTCAATGACGCTCGCGAGATTGGTGGAGACGACGCCGCGATTGCGATCGTGGCAGACGTTAGCAAGCCGGGAGACGCTGAAAATTCAGTCAAGGAAGCGGTCGACAGACTGGGTGGATTGCATGTTCTTGTAAACAACGCAGGCATTAGCCTGAACTGGTTGGACCCGCGGGCGAACCGCAAGCCTAATTTCTGGGATCTGTCGCCTGAGGTCTGGACACGAATGATCTCGATCAACCTGACCGGTGCATTTCTGATGTCTCGTGCCGCAGTACCGCATCTGCTTGAGCAGGGCTGGGGCCGCATGATTAGTGTCACAACCAGCCTGGATACCATGATCCGCAGCCATGGAGCGCCCTACGGGCCGTCGAAGGCGGGGCACGAAGCACTCGCAGCGACGATGGCGCAGGAATTGGATGGCACTGGAGTGACCGTGAATGTGCTGGTTCCTGGTGGTACGACGGACACGAATATTATTCCGTTTCTGCCAGAGACAGATCGAACCGATTTCATCGACCCTCAGGTCATGGCCGCGCCATCAGTATGGCTGGCGTCCGAGGCTTCCAACGCCATCAACGGCATGCGGTTCAGGGCGATCGATTGGGACGAGAACTTGCCGATTGAAGAACGCCTTGCAAAGGCGACTGGGCCGACGGCATGGCCACAGTTAGGGCGACCCAAGGGGCAGGGATCACGCCCTGCTTAGGTTTACGTCACACTTTGGATCCTTTCACTGTATGGCTGAATACAATGCTTCATGGGCCTTTGAGCCAATCACGACGTTCTTCCCCTCTCTGCATGTTCGAAGTAGCGCCCACGTAAATTTTCAGGTTACGGAGTAGTCGTCTGCGTCCTCGGGATTGGCTTCGGGAGGGCAATGTTGTATAGCTTCGCGACGTTCAGTCGAACAAGCTTTGCGCGGGCTTCCGCTGCCATAGTCCCCATGTCCAAACCCACGACCTCCCGGGAGTTAGGCCACGTGGAGTTGCCGTGAGGGTAGTCGTTAGACCACATGCAGTTGTCCTGCCCCCACCAATCAAGTAGGTGTGCTCCGACTGCGTCGTTGAAGAACGTCGGGTAGACCTGGCGGTTGAAGTACGCGCTAGGAGTGAGCGGTAGCATCGACTCCGGCCGGCTGGCGCCATGCCGCGAATGGTAGTAGTCCCATTGCTCTAGGACGAAGGGGAGCCAACCCACCTCGCTTTCCGCCAGCACTATCTTCAAGCGTGGGTAGCGATCAAGCACTCCGGCGAAGATGAAGTCGTAAAGGACGTCCATCACCTGGACAATCTTATGATTGACGCTGTTACGGTGCTGGTCCAAACCCTGAGGGAGACCCGGGCCACGTGCGGCACTGTAGCCAAACCCGCTCAGGATGTGGAGATTTATGGGAATGTCGAGATCCTGAGCCGCTGCCCATAGCCGGTCGTAGTGAGGGGAACTGAAGGGCAGATCCGGATGTGGAACCTGCCAGATGGTTACACCACGTAGGCCTACCCCATGGCACCGCTCCATCTCCGCGATGGCACGATCAATATTGTAGACAGAGAGCATGGCCAATCCGAGCAAACGGCTCGGATCAACCTGGCAGTAGTCAATCATCCAGTCGTTGTAAACGCGGACGCAAGCCTCCTCTAACTCCGGGTCTTCAAGACTGAGGAGGCGCAGTCCGTGGGTAGGAAAGAGCACCTCCCCGCTGACGCCGTCCGCAGCCATCTCTTGTAGACGTTCGGTTTTCTCCATGGCGCCAGGATGATCACCACTACGGCGTCCACCGAATTCTGGGGCACGCCCCCTGAGTGACAGGGGCAACTCGCGCTTCCACAGGCCCTCGGGTTCGATGACGTGGGAGTCAGCCGAAAACAGAAGTTCGTCGACTGGCGTTGCCGTTGGCCGCCGATATGTGCGTTCGAGGATAGTCATCGTCATTCACCTCAACTGACCGTGGGAGTGGTTGACGCCACCGTAACGATACGGGGCAGGGATCGGAATCCCATTTACAGGCTGTTACTTAGTAAAGTGGCGGAGAGAAAGGGACTCGAACCCTTGGTAGAGGAGACCCCTACAACGGTTTTCGAGTCCGTGGCCACCTGTTCACGGGCATATTATGCCATCCGCCACCGTCCCAGGTAATCGCCTCTGATAAGACGTCAGCAAACCCCGGCAGTGCGTCAGTGGATGTCGGCGAACGTCGCTCCAAACTGCGGTGCAGCGAGGTCATCTGGTGGTCTGATCCCTGCCGGTGGTCGGGCGCGATGCCTTGAAATCGGTGACCTTGTTCAATAGCTTGCCATCACCGTCCCTGCGGCATCACCCGTAACCCATGTCTTCCATCCATGGGTGTTTTGGAGGAACCAGTCTGCGACCTCTGGGTAATCTGCGCCGGAATCTGCCATGTAGCCCTCAGCGGCGACCTGATGACGCTCGTTGAAGTCCCAGTTGCTCAAGAACTCGGCGATGTAAGGAGCTGCCTCGACTAGCTCGGTCCTCATGACAATGAGAACCTTAGCCTGCGGATATGCGCACCCCCAGCCCGCCGCTTCGCACTCCTTGGAGTGCGAAGGCTCTTCAAGAATGAAGTAGCCGCCTAATTCAGTCGTGAGTTTATGGGCCAGGGCAGTTGGCCCCCAGTAGTAGAAAAGGATGGGCTCCTTCTTGGTGAACGCATCAATGATCTCAGCATCGAGAGCCGCGAGGGAACCGGGGTTCACAAGTTTGTAGGTGTCGTCAAGTCCGTACGCAACGAGCTTCTTCTTGTTCACGACCTCACATTCCCAACCTGGGACGCAGCCGATGTTGCGCCCCTTGTCGCCAGTGGCAGTCGTCTTGAACAAATCTACGTAATCGGGCAAGTCCGTAACTTTCCTGAGGCCAGGGTTGGCGTCAGCCGTGTACTGCGGAATCACGTAAGAACTCTGCCAGTTGTCTTCAAGGCTGTTGCCAACGATCGTCAGATCGCCGGCCTCGTAGGCTTCGTCCCATCCTTCTTGCTGGTTGGGGAGCCAGAGTGCCATATTGATGTTGATAACCCCATCAGTGAGCGCCTGCATCAATGGAATCGTCCCGCCGGGCACTGCATCTGTCTCGTAGCCATAGCCGCGCTCTGCGATGGTCCGAGCGATCCAGCTTTGGATCTGTGAGGTGCTCCCGTTCAAGTCGCCGAAGATTAACATTGGCCTCTCGGTGGGCACAGATGTTGGCGTAGGTTCTGCCGTACAAGCGGCGAGCAGGGCCACGAATGCAAATAACGCGAGACTCTTCCTCATCCGGCGAGCATACGCCCGCAGACCGATAATGTCACAGCGATGGGAAATCGTGAGTGCGGTCTACTCATAAATAGTAGGGGCGACATCACTCGGGGGGGCAGGTTTACTCCAAGACGTCCACTACTCGCCACGTAGTGGACCCCTGAATCGAGGCCAAAGTTGGAGCAACTGGGGTCAGAACTGGGGTTAGTTCCAGGATGCTTGACACGGCCGTAACGATACGGGACAGGGGAGTTAAGCCCGTTTACCAGGCCGTGGCCCAATAAAGTGGCGGACAGAAAGGAATTCGAACCCTTGGTAGAGAAAACCCCTACAACGGTTTTCGAGTCCGTTGCCTCTTATCTCTCGCTGTCCATCGAGGTCCATCAGCGTTCACCACCGCCCAGGAGCATAAGCCTAGACGTATTCCGGTACCGTCAATTGCTAAGCAAGTGATGTTTCTACTCAGTCAACAAGAACGGTGGGAAGGCTCAGCTAGAGGGAATTGTGCCTTTGCTGGACGTTAGCCCGGCGACGGCGACTGGGGCATCGATGCTGCTCACCAATGCGATCGACTACACCGAGCACACTGGCCAAATCGCATATCTTCAGGGGTTGATGACAGGAAGGAAGTAAAATCCTTTTGAACTCTGGATTACATCGAAAGATACGTTCGGGCGGAAACAGAACTAGCGGCGGTAATTAAGGCAAGCCCGATTGGCGCCAGAAGAGAAATTATGAAATTGCCTGTGAAGATATTGCTCCTGGGTTCTGGTGAATTAGGCAAGGAATTTGTCATTAGTGCTCAGCGGCTAGGGTGCTATGTCATCGCCTGCGATAGCTACGATGGCGCTCCCGCTCAGCAGGTTGCAGATGAGCGCGAGATCCTAGACATGCTGGATGCAGAGGCTCTCAAGCGTTTAATTGGGCAGCACGCGCCCGACATCATTGTCCCGGAAATAGAGGCCATTCGGACTGAAATACTTATTGAATTCGAAGAACAAGGCATCCAAGTAAGTCCTTCTGCACGAGCGGTGAACTACACAATGAATCGTGACAAGATTCGCGACTTAGTGGCTGATGAGTTAAATATCCGTACCGCTCGCTTTGGGTATGCCGAGTCCGAGGCAGAATGCCGTGAGGTAGGCCTTCAAATTGGGTATCCATTGGTAATGAAACCCGTCATGAGTAGTTCGGGTAAGGGGCAAAGTACCGTTCCTAGCGCCTCCGAACTGCCTGAAGCGTGGGCTCACGCGTGCTCAGGGATGCGAGGCGACCGCCAAAGAGTCATCATCGAAGAATATATTGCATTCGAATACGAAATCACGTTGATGACAATTCGGCAAAAGAACGGAGAAACAGTTTTCTGCGCCCCCATCGCGCATCGTCAAGAACGCGGTGATTACCAGGAGTCGTGGCAACCAGTTGCGATGCCAGAAACAATGCTGTTAGAAGCCCAAACCATTGCTCGTACCGTAACCCACAATCTTGGAGGATCTGGAATATTCGGAGTTGAGTTATTCGTGACGAAGGACGAAGTGATCTTCTCCGAACTCTCACCTCGCCCCCATGACACAGGAATGGTGACGCTTATCTCACAGGATCTTAGTGAGTTTGACCTCCATTTGCGGGCAATCTTAGGCCTCCCTATCCCTCTAATAGAAATCTATGGCCCTTCAGCCAGCTATGTCATCTTGGCAGATAGGTATGCCGAACACGTTGTTTACGAAGGCGTCGACAGAGCGTTGTCTCTTCCTGGGGTGGATGTGCGTTTGTTCGGCAAGCCTGTTGCAAGGCCTTATCGTCGTATGGGTGTGTGCTTGGCCAGAAGCGATTCGATAGAAGGTGCGAGGGCAAAAGCGCTGCAGGCCAGTCAGAGGGTCCAACTTATATACCTAGATTGAGTTAAATTGAGAGTCCACTCTAGCAATATTTTACCGGAGGGGTAGGCTCAGACCAGGGCTTGGCTTAGATAGGGTCGCCTCGAAACAGTGGGCGCCTATGGGTATCGGTACCAATGGCTCGACGAATAATCGCGGACTTTACGTTTGATGGGGGGGGGGGGGGGGGGCGGGGGGGGGTTCTTCCGCCCGGTCGGCTGGG
>Ga0114999_10010165_pt1 | contig 10210 bp, 7 predicted proteins | sample ArcticOcean_MG_C_3_FD_89820 | JGI IMG/M metagenome (GOLD analysis project Ga0114999, IMG submission 89820) | Marine microbial communities from western Arctic Ocean - ArcticOcean_MG_CB8_126 | ecosystem: Environmental > Aquatic > Marine > Oceanic | place: Arctic Ocean: Canada Basin | collected... | reverse complement strand
ACATGAAAACACGAACAAGTGATATTCCAAATATTATTTGGTAAGATTATCATTTGTATTTTCTTTGTCTTATATAAATGTGGCGTATAAAACGAAGAAGAACAAAACCAAAAGAAAATAAAGCAAAAACAGGCGTCATCTATCCAAAATTTAATGCAACAGCTAAACCAAATCGATATGTAAATCGAAATACTTATTTAGATGTTAAATGTAACAAGGACAAAGGTGCTGGATGTACTATTGTAGGATGCCAGTGTTCACCACGTATTAATTTGGATTATTTAATATCTATAGACATATTCAATGAGATAGGTTATTGCGAACCTACAACACAACTCAGATTGTATGGAATAATTGATGCTCCTTGTCCACCAGGTACTATTTCACCAGTAAATTTTTTAAATTTACAAATAGAACAAGTTAGTATAGGCTGGTATTGGGATCTGATACCACCAGATATTGAATTTGATTTTCAGTTAAGTAACACCATTGAAAATTTAAATAATTATAATAAAATTATTACAAATAGCTTAATGTTGGTATTTGAAAAAAATAATATTCAGGTAAAAATTCCATTTAATTTATATAGTACTTTTAGTCTGATTTCTGGATATAAATTTTTTTTTAATGAGGGTACACCTATATATAATCAGTTGGTCTCTCTATTAAATAGCCTTAGTAAGACCCAACCCGATAATTTTAAATTCTCCATTCAGTATTTGGCAGAAAAACGATGTTGCAAAACAGCCCCATATCGCAATCCAATTTTAGGATATAGGAAGCATTTATTAGATTGCTCAGGTAACACAGATCTTTCTGGTTGCGGTCTTTCTGGTTGCGGATATACTAATGATGCATCGGGAAATGTTTACAAAGATAACTATGCCAAATCTTGTGCGTTGGACCCATCGTCTTGCTATAATCCCGTAATTAAACGAACACAAAATCGAAATGGTTGCGTCAATGAATCCTATAATTATAGTACAAATCAATACTTAACTCGTCGGTGTCTTACTTTTTCACAACAAGAATTCAATTTTCAATCTCAAATACCGGTTGATGCTAGCGGATGTTGTACAAAATTTAGATCTTGTGCCAATTGTCAATATGACTTATCGGGTGCCTGTGATTGTTCATCAAATGGCTTTTGTACAGGAATCAATAAATTACCTTGCGAAGTTAAAAATACCAAATGTTTTGCTATTTATAAAAGAAGTAATCCAAAATTCAATAGACAAGGTGCAGTATCAGGTGGTTCTCGCATTAATAGATTAAAATATCAAACCAGGATAGTAGCACAAGGTAGAAAAGTGAATGGTAGAAATAATGTAATTAATCGTAGAGGTCCTGCTGCCAATTATATGACGAGTAGACCATTAACTCTTAGAGATACCACGTGTGTTAATCCTCCGCCAGGACCTGTTAATTTGTCTGGTGTAGATCTTTCACCATTAACACTTACTATTAATTGGAGTATTGCCAATATTACTGAATTATGTCGGATTGCCCCAACAACTGGATTTACACTTCAAAGAACTGGTTCACCATTTGGTCATACAATTACGCTTGGTTCAGGATCTAGAACTTATACTTATACTGGAATAGTGACAGGAACATATAATGTAAGAATTAAATCTAATAGTTATTATGGTAGTAGTGATTGGACTTATTTAAATAATATAATAGTTAACGACCCACCAGCTAAAATTACCGATTTAACTGGATCTACTGGGTGGGAACAAGTTAAACTTTCATGGACTGCGCCAGATCCCGGTGATTCAGCAATTACAGATTATGAGTATAAAAAAGATAGTGATGCGTGGATGTCATTTGAAAGTACAGATACATCAGGCGTTGTTACAGATTTAACAAATGACACTCCTTATGCTTTTATGGTCCGCGCTATTAATGCAACAACAGCTGGACCGGATAGTAATGAAAAAATTTTAACTCCATTATTTTATCCTTCTGTTAACACTGTCGGGGGCGAATTTATATTTTCTCAAGGTGGTGGCTGGGGTACAAATGGAATGCAAGTTAGAGTTAACCAAGATCCTTATTTATTAAAGAATGTTGATCCAAATGGTGGTGATCCAAAATATGTAGGATTTTCTCAATCATCTGTTGGTGATCCATATATTTTATATTGTGCCCCTGAAGGTCCCCCGACTTATATTCCTAATCAAAGCGGAGGACTTCGATTACCAGTTGCAAGCAATCTCCACGGAGCCTTATATCCTATGAAATTTCGAGTTGAAATTGATCTTCCTATTGCTGGATGGACTGATATGGGTGATTGTGATATATATATGTCATCATCCTTTAATGCTGGTCTCCCAGTTCCACGTTGTACTTTACTAGTCCGATACCAGGACCTAGATAATCTGGGGACTGGTGAATTGAATGCTACGGATTTAAATAATTGGACTATAGCATTGGGTGGCTCAGGAGCCTATATTGGACAGACCATTCGCATAACATATGTAAGCGGAGGAACTTAAATTAAAATAAAAAAATTGAATTTATTTAATAACCTTTTATAAAAGTTATTAAACTACTAATAACTCTCAATATGCATAAACAACTAGAACATTATTTGCATCACGGGAAAAAAAGCACCATAGACAAGTCTCTCAAACGTTTGACTAGCGCTGGTACTAATTCGCTTTCCCACAATTCATATGCACACAAGGCAGCCGTTCTTATTCAGCAAAACGATTTTACTAAAAAAATGAGAGATGATGTGTCTTTGTTATACTTCTCCGCAGATTTGGAGGATTTCATGCATTGTGTGGAGAGAAGGGAAGGGTTAAATGATTATTTTGCAGACCTCACAACTAGCCGTTATACTTATGAAAACAAATTCGAATTTCACGAAGAAATGATGATAGAAAATATACTTTATTTAATGGATAACCAAAAAATCATATTCTTTCAAATGGGCGTTCCAGATTATTTGACCACGGAAACACCCACAAAACGTGTTTACGACGCGCATGCACTTTGTATCATCATGATACCAAGTAAAAGTGGATACGACTGCTTTTATATCAACTCACACGGACACACAATCGATACGCAGGATTATTATGAATTTATTTTGTCAAGAAAAAGATCGAGAAAAATAAAACTTTCAGAGCCGACAGATGTTGTATTTATGAAAGCTTTAGTAGCACATATCAATACAAAAGGCGATATTAAAGTCAATTACGATGGTACATCCAAATACACATATAGAGGCGCAAATCTCCAAGCAGGAGATGCGCATGGCGTTTGTTTTATTTATCCTTTAATTATTTGGTATAATTTTGGAAAGTTCTATACAAAAAGTCAGGTACTAGAAACAGAGTTTGGAAAGATTGAAGTTCCAACAGGAAAAAGCCTTATGAAATTAGGTAAACTCAATCATTTTATCGAGTCGATGTTTTGGCAATTTTGTCCCAAACATTTTGAAATTCTGCATCATCAATATAATTTAAATGCTTCACAGCAAAAGTTCTCCGAGTTTATGGAGAGAAGTATTGAACAAGATACATATCGTTTTATTAAAATGTTAATTGGTCCATACATATCATATATTCAACAATCTGGATTTAAACAGAAAATTAAGTATTAGTATAAGTATTTATGTCTACTGATTTGCAATTATTGCGAGAATCGATTAAAACGAATATCAGTGCTATAACAAATATATATGATATTACCGGGCAGTGGTTGCCACCAGGAAATTATTATTTTTTAATTAATTATACTGGTACAGGGTGTGTAAAGGGAGAATTAAATTGCAGAGGATTTAAAGCGGAATACACTTTTGCATCAAAAGATATTATTAAAATGATGGCTTGTGCACAAGCTAGACTCGCCAGACGAGCAAATATCAGAGATGATGACATGCCTGCTTATAATTCACCTATAACATCACCTACAGCTAATTATCCACCGAATCTAGTTAGTCATCGGTTCGGCAATGTTCAACCCCCACATACATCACCAACAATGAGGACACATCGCCGTCGTTTACCAAATATTAACACACGTCCTACTTGCACGATTTGTTTGGATGTTTTAGATGATAATCCTAAAATTCTGAATTGTCAGCATAAATTTCATTTAGCTTGTATAACCAGATGGTATGCTACCAGACAAAATTGTCCTATTTGTAGACGGCGAATTTCGATAGGATTTGGGGCAAATAGACGACCTTCGAGATATGCAGTTATTAATAGACAAGTACCAAGACAAACTATAGAAAGAAATGACAATAGACGATCAAGACTACACGGAATGCCGCGGCGTAGATATAGAAATCAACAGTCTTTACCAAGTTTAATTTCTTAAATTTTTATCATTGATTACAATAAATGACCAATAATAAAAAACGTAAAAGAAAGAAAGTCCAAAAGGAAATTGTTTACAGAACCAAAGAAGAGAGACAGAAAGAAGTTAAAACTATCCTTGAACAATTGAGCGAATTCGATTTAGATAGCAAATACGAACCTATCAAAAAATTATATGGTTTATTTAAAACCTATATAGCTGAAGGAAATAGAATAATTGTCAATATTCCATTTCCAGAGATAAAAAGAAGAATAAAAGGTCTTCTAGCCGTATCTATCAATGAAAAAGTGTGGTTAAAGTTAGAAAAAGAATAATCATTTTTTATAAAACCTTTTAACAGTAGAAGTTCCTAAAAATATATTGCCCGAATTAGATGTCTTATGATGAGGGATTTTGTTTTTTGTGCACCAAGTTATGCATTTTTGGATATTTTTTGTAGTTAATTGATTTAATCTCTCCCCTTTTCTTTCTTTATTCTCAATAAATCTCAATGTTGTAAGAATATTTTCCATCTGTTGCTGACCTAATATGGCATTTATATCTGCCAAATTGGAAATAAATCGTTGATTTATAGGTATGTCTAAAATAGTAGATATGGACACATTTTTAAGATTCATATTATTTAATACGCTGATAATACTATGTAATTTTTGTGCTATAGTGGATGTGTTATGGTATTTGAAACCCATACAAACAATGTATTTCTCAGAATTAGCATATCTACTTGTTTGAGGTTTTATAATGTGAACATTTTTATAAAATGCAGCCAAAACATATAAGATATCAATGGACGGTTTCATAAATGTATCAAAAACTTTTAATATAAATGTTCCACCATATCTTTGTAATCCAATGGCATAAGCTACTTGTGATAGTATTAGACGAAATGCTAACTCTTCTTGTTTATTAAAATCAATCGAAAAGTCAAATCCACCATCACCTGTTACTATATCCATAGAATTACCGTAATTCTTAACACAATAATTAAAATTTTCTGGATTATATAAATTACCTGTGCCATCTTCACCAGACTCAATAATAACATTTGGATGTTTATCCAAGAAGTTTTCACTTTTCTTCCACCCTGGCACATTTGTATTTGTTCTGTCGATTAATGTCATTCCATAATATGTATCATCATTGTTTAATCGCATCAATTGTATCGCTTCGATGAAACCACCCGGGCCTTCTGCCAAATGAAAAGATCGAATGGTCCTGTTATACTGTGCAAATATATCAAAAATATTGGCCATTTCGATAAATTTGAAAAATGCACGTGATAATGGTTTCAATTTACTAATAGGATATTTACTATTAGGATAGCAGGTATGTATATATTCATATGGATTCGTATATTTCTTGATGTTATCCCAGTCTTCGCTATGTTTATTAATTTGTCCTTTTATTTGATTTAGATATTTCGCAAGTGTTTTATTTATCCACTCTATATTAGTATTATTGAATTTTAATTTAAAATTTGATGAGTTTATGATACCTGTTACCAAGGGCAATGTGTAATATGGCATGTTATTACTTGATATAAATCAAAATATATTTATATCAATTTCCTGTTAAGACATATTTATTTATCTTGTTTACTAGGTGTTTTAATCTTGATTCTAGGACGCTTGATTTTAGGTTTACTTGTGCCAACTGTTGCTTTTTTTAATTTTATTTTTCCCAATTTCTTAACACGAGGCTTATCTCCATCTACCTTTTTAACAACTTCATCTAATTCTTTATTTGTTTCGCCAACTTCCTTTTGTTGGTCTTCATTTAAATTTAATTGGATTTTTTCAACTGCTTCAGCATCTACATCGCGTATTTTCTTAAATATAAAGAATTTATTTAGAAATGATACTTTCTTTTCATCAGAGGTCATGTTTAGTGCTGTCCCAATATCAGCTTTGCGCAATTGTCTACTTTTAATTCGATGTTGCATCTCTTTAAATAGTATATTAAAGTTACCTATAGATGTTGGCATACCCAACTCTTGGCACTCTGGTACGGTTAGTAATGCAAATCCATATTGTTCGAGAATGCGAATCAGATAGTCATAATTTACTAAATATTCCGGAAATATTTTATTAATAGATTCTTGATACACATCTACTTGATAACCTAAACATGATTCATTATTATCAAAAGTATCACTATCATATTGTTTTGTAATCTCCCACATTTTTCTCTCTCCTACCATAATTTTAATACTTTCACCCGGTTCTTTATCTTCCAATGCACGGAATACTTTGGTTCCATCATAACTTGTTCCTATAAAATAACCACCTACTTTACAACATTCACTCACATTTCGCAAGAACCCATTTAAAACAGTTTTGTTCTGAAAGAAGTAATGAACAGAGAATTGATTTGATACAATGTGAAATCCATCTTTTCCTTTGCCATATTGTCTATATACACCACTTCCTAATAATGCTTCGTCTTTTGGACCTTCCCCAAATATGGCTTTCGTGATTTGTTTACCTTTATCTGTAAAACAAGCAGGACAATCACCATCTTCATTTCTACCTCGAATATTTAAACCACTATTCGCGGAAACAAACAATGCCAATGGCATACTTTTCCATTTTTTCCTGTAATTTAAGAATCTAGCACAAGCACCATTTATTCTATTTTGAATATTATCCTTTGAAATATCTAAACCAAAGACGAATGATAATTTTGCAGCAATCCATTTTGGAAAATCGCCTCCTTTTCCAACAGTCATATCAATTAGAGTATCACCTCTATTAGCAACACTTAATATTAATATTCGTTTTACAAATAAGTTATGAAAATCTCTCATTGCTCGAGTAATAGTACTATCACTTTTTCTATTATAATATACATCATCTTCTGCCAATTGTGAGGGTATATTAATACCAGATCTAATCATCGCTTCTGTAACTGGATTATGAATAGAACGCCATACACTATTTGCAACATGATAAGCATTACCAAAATTATTTTTACCAGCTCTATATTCCGCTGTTTTCTTTTTTCTTACCCGAATAGGAATCCATTGATAACCTTTTTCTTTATTTTTGTTATATTTAAATTCCACAATAGTACCATCCTCAAAGGATTCCGTTTTCTCTTCAATTAACATATAATTAACCCCATTTGTTTCTTCTAAGATAATATTACATAAATATCCTGGATAATTTGGCGTCGGATCAGTAGGATAAAATGGAACTGGTTTATATCTATCTCTATCATCACGCGCATATTTAGTAGGTAAATGCCCTTGAATTATATCTTCGCACGGATTTAGATATCCATGTGTGCGTTCACTAAAACCAACGCGCAATATCAAAGTTTTATACTGTGTTAATTGTACGTTATCAAACATATTTGTACCATCTTCAAATATATTACCGATAAAATCTTCCCCTGACTCGGTTTTTTTTGTGGTAACAAGGAAATCTATTGTATTGAACTCCGGTGGTTTCCATTTAAACGATTTGGTCCAAGTCATTTTTGTAGGAGGTAAGTTTTCACCAATTTTGTCGCTTCCAACACCAGTATTAGCGGGTGTAAATATTAAACCATCCGTTTCATATTCAAATAAACCATCGCCTTCATTACTAAGAATTATATTGCAATTTTTAAATATGTTATCAGAATGAGATATATAAAATGTTTTTTCTTTAATAGTTAAAGGTAATTTTTTTCCTAGCAACGGTTGAAAGTTTGCTTTCGTGACTATATCGTGCAAGTCAACAATGCGGGTTTTTTTGAATATTTCCTCTGACCCACCATTGGCCAATGGCTGGTTTCTTATATCACCACGTCCCAAATAATATGCATCAAACGCTAAATAATAATTGATAAAAGCACCATATTTGTCGTGCAGAACATGTTCACCATCAATTAAACTTTCGTGATAATCTTGGTTACCTGCAATTACACCTGTAAATTGCACATTCATATTGACATCTATAAAATATACTTTTCCATCTTTATTAATATACAGTAATTTTCTAATACCATCGGCTTTTTCTGTGACCGTGTAAGGATTTCTTATATTAGCTACATCTGATTCATCATTTATAGGTGTAATATTAGGTATTTCTAATGAAATAGACGAAAATCCCACAAAATCTCTACTATTTAATCGTCGATCAGGGGGTTTACCTTGGTATAGCATTACCATATAATTATGTAATACTGATTGTTCTTCCTTGGTAGAAATAGGAAAATTTGAATTTTGCAAACCCGATAATATAGCTTTAATAGTTCTCTTAAATAATTTCAATACATGGGTTGGGTTGTGAAATTCAGGGTCTGTACGACTGGTGCCAAATGAAATTGGAAAATTGGATTTCATTAGCTCTATCTCTATTTCATATGATTCAGGGTTATTAAATACATTAGAAGTCTCAATACGGTATTCAGGGATCATTCGGCGTCTAGTTTGCTTTGAAGATCGAACAATACTACAATCTATTTTTAAAGGATAATCTTCTTGTGTAAATGTGAAGCGTTTAATTAATCGAAATATTTTTTTAGACTCATTCCATTCATTAATCATTTTTTCAATAACCTTTGATTGTTTATTTCGTTTACTTTCTGTTTTATAATTAATGCGAAACCCAAAATCTTCGAAATCAATTGCTTGTAGAGCAGTATCATCCATCATTTTCCTATTTTTTTGAACAAATACAACATCCCGAACCATTCGACTAGTTGTATCTAAATCAATAGTATTTTTTTTACAATATTCTTGAATATTGGACAAACCACTAATTTCAGTACGTATGTTAGAAATCTTAGTATATCCTGAATTTGGGTCCTCATATTCAGATTGAATTGTTAATCGATATGTACCTGTCATATTTTCCAATGTGAAACCCAATGATTTTAATTTTGCTATAACAGAATCAAATTGGATTTGCGTTATTGGTTTTCTTGTCCCAAATCTAGCCTCCAATTCATCGATTGTATTTCCACGAGATATACTTGGTTGAAGATATACACCTAGGTATTTTATTAATTTTTCGTTTGGAGTTTCCTCATTGGCAGACATTAATATATATTAAACAACAGATAATTTTATATGTTTTTTCAATTTTATAATTGTTCTTTAATCATTTGATATAACAAACTCTTTTTTTGGGGCATTTTTTTATCATTATTTATATCTATATGTAATTTATGACAAATTTCCTGTAAATCCTTAGCTTTATAGCTGGAAATTCCACGAAGCGGTTTTGTTAAATTATCTATTTGCCATAATTGTTCTCTGCTTTGTATATATTTCTGATATGTTTCAATATTATTGCCTATAAAAATACTATATCCATTTGCAGTCTTTTCTATTATATTCAGATTAGTAGTAATATCTTCATCATTTAATAAAGTATACATTTTTTTACCATCTATATAAACTACATTAAAATTACTTATTGCACAAATGCACATAAAAGCTGATACAGATATGGTTTTATGATTCACTAGCTCATCTTCTATTGCATTTCGTTTCCACTTATTTTTTTTAAGTAGTTCTTTATTTTCTCTTACAGAATATACCAATTGGATTTTCATTTCTAATGAATCTTTAAATCCATCACCGTGTACTATTTCATAAGCGCTAATTCCATTACAAATAATATAATAACACCAAAATAGAGTATCGATGAACTTAGGCAATAAAAAATGGGTATTCTTAGTAATTGCTTTTTTAATTTCTTTCTTAGATTTACTGGATACCTGCTCATTACTTTCTATTATATGTTGTAATATTTTTTCAATATTTCGTTCATTTAAAAATAATTCTTGTATAATTGATATTTTTATTTTTTTTTTTATAGTGTGTCGTTTCATATAATTTATCTAAATGTATTCTGTTTATTTTCTTTATTAAATTATT
>Ga0114999_10010163_pt1 | contig 10211 bp, 12 predicted proteins | sample ArcticOcean_MG_C_3_FD_89820 | JGI IMG/M metagenome (GOLD analysis project Ga0114999, IMG submission 89820) | Marine microbial communities from western Arctic Ocean - ArcticOcean_MG_CB8_126 | ecosystem: Environmental > Aquatic > Marine > Oceanic | place: Arctic Ocean: Canada Basin | collected... | reverse complement strand
GGCAACCCCGCTCGCGGCGTAGCTGGCATTCAAATCGCCTCTGTGAACGCGGCCTCATTTAAGAAAATTCCTGAAATTAAATCCGAAAAGCCACTTTCAGCAGTGCCGGACCCAGCTTTGGTCGAACAAGCTTCTCAAGGCCAAATTCCTAAAATTGGGAAAGACGGACGGTTGCCATTAAAGGTCTATGCCCGTCCCTTTAGTTCAAGTGACTCCCGGCCCCGCATTGCGTTGATCGTTACTGGCCTTGGCCTCAGTCGTTCAGCGACCGGAGCAGCGGTTCGGCGCTTGCCTGGGGCAGTTACGCTCGCGTTTGATTCATATGGCTCAAATTTAGCTGATTGGGCGGCGGCGGCGCGGGACGCAGGTCATGAAACGCTGATACTCCTGCCCATGGAAACAGCAGCCTTTCCAGTACGCGATCCAGGGCCCAACGCCATCGTTTCAACCTTGGAAGAAAAAGAAAATTTACGGCGTCTTGAAACTGTTATGAGCAGAATGCCCGGCTATCTAGGGATTATGAATTCCATGGGGTCACAATTCATTCAAGATGCCATCCGTCTCAAACCAATTTTGGAAGCTATCAAGGCCCGTGGGCTTATGTTCATTGACAGTGGCCAAGTCCGAAAATCTGCGGCCCCAAAAGTGGCGACGGAAATTGGTTTACCACGCGCGATTTCTAACGTTATTATCGACCGCAAGCCGTCTCGGGCCTATATCAACCGGCAACTGACCCGGCTCGAAAACATTGCCCGCGAACAATCTGTATCGATTGGCATTTTCCATCCCTATCCAGTTTCTTTGCAGCAAATTAGCGCATGGATTAAAACGCTCGATCAAAAAAAATTAGCGCTCGGCCCCATTTCATCCATGGCCGATGTGCAATTTGTAAAATGAGTCACGAAAATATTTACCGATTGGGCGTCGGCGCCTTGCTCTTGAACCATCAGAACCAAGTCTTCGTGGCCCAGCGGATCGACACGCCTGGCGCATGGCAAATGCCACAAGGCGGCATTGACGAAGGCGAAGACCCCCGCAAAACGGTGATGCGCGAACTGGTTGAAGAAATTGGTACCGATAATGCTGAAATTATTGATGAGACCACAGACTGGCTGACCTATGACCTTCCCGACGCACTAAGGAACACAGCTTGGGGTGGTAAATACCGAGGTCAAAAACAAAAGTGGTTTGCCCTTCGGTTCACCGGCAGCGATTCCGATATTGATCTTGATGCCGATGATCACCCTGAATTTGACACCTGGAAGTGGGTTGCGATGGATCAACTGACGGATTTGATCGTTCCGTTCAAGCGATCTCTTTATGAAAACATCGTTCGTGAATTTAGCCATTTAGCCGAAAAAATGCCGTAAGGGTGGCTATACATACAAATCCTTATGTGTTCATATATGGTCAATAAATAAATAGATAAAGCACGGTAAGCTCCCACCTATGGATCCTTTCTTTAACTCCCAGGAACTCATCTCATTTTTTCAGATTATCGCCATTGATCTGGTGATGTCTGGCGACAATGCCATCATCATTGGCATGGCCGCCGCCAGTTTACCGTCCGACCTGCGGCGCAAAGCGATTGTTTATGGGATCATGGGCGCCGCTGTCCTGCGGATAATTTTCGCGGCGCTGACCGTACATTTGCTTGCTGTTATTGGCTTAACCCTGGCAGGCGGATTGCTGTTGGCCTGGGTGTGCTGGCGGATGTGGCAGGAATTAAGAAGCGGTGGGTTTGAGGCCAATCTAGATATTGATGGCGATGATACGAAGTCCTGTAGTCAGGTCACCCCAAACCTGCGCCGTGCGTGCATGAACATCATCATCGCCGACCTTTCCATGTCCCTGGATAATGTACTGGCGGTGGCGGGGGCTGCGCGGGACCACTTGGGCATTCTCATTTTTGGGCTGGTCCTATCGATTGCACTCATGGCATTTGCATCGACACTTATCGCTAAGGTTTTGGAAAAACACCATTGGATTTCGTACCTGGGCTTGGTGATTATTGTTTACGTCGCTGGCGATATGATTTGGCGTGGCGGTTTTGAAGTTCGCACCCATTTCCTCTCTCAACTCACGCCATAGGCACGGCACCTCTGACTGCCGCAAACAGAACATTCGTACATGATTTATATTCAAACGGTTCTGGGCCTGATTATTCTTCTTTGTGGTGCCGAAGTATTGGTTCGGGGGGCGGTCTATATCGCCCGCAGTTTTGGAGTCTCCCATCTCATCATTGGCATGACCATTGTTGCGTTTGGCACCTCTGCGCCTGAATTAGTCGTCGTCCTGGACGCTGTTGCACTTGAGTCTGAGGGATTAGCTCTTGGCAGTCTCATTGGCAGTAATATCGCAAATATCCTCCTGGTTCTTGGGACCTCCACCCTGGTCATCCGACAGGAGCCTAAGATCGAGATTGATCGAATTGATATTTGTTTTTTGGTAGGCGGCACCGCGGTTTTCACTCTATTGGGTCTTCAGAGCACCTTAGGCCAGGGTGCTGGAGCTATATTACTGGGCGTATTTATTGCTTTTATAATTCGGTCATTTCGAAAGCATTTATCGTCACGATCCACCTTCTCCAATGACGAGAACACATTCCGCTCAACACTTTTCAGAAAAATCGTCGCGGGATTATCTGTGCTTGTTGGAATTGGCGGTGTTCTCTGGGGTGCCAATCAGATGGTTCAAGGCTGCGTTGAAATTGCCCGGTCGCTTCATATCAGCGAAGAAGTCATTGGCCTGACCATGGTAGCCCTCGGAACGTCCCTACCTGAATTAGCGACATCCGCCGTCGCTGCTGCCCGAGGCAATTTGGAAATGGCCATCGGAAATATCCTCGGCAGCAATCTTTTTAATATACTCGGAATTGGCGGCCTCGCGGCCTTGGTGTCCCCCCTCCCCGTTCCGCCACAGCTTCTACAGTTCGATATTTGGGTTATGCTGGGAGCGACAATATTGTTAGTGCCGTTTCTTATGGGGCGCTGGCACTTGAGGCCGCGAATAGGCGCTGTCTTCTTCGCCGGATACCTTGCATACATCGGTTTGCAGGCCGTCGGCGTTGGCGGAATGCTAGAGTAACTTGAAAAGAGCTCTGGTTTGCCCCATTCTCTGGCACCATGAGTATTAAAAACGTCCTTATCACAGGTGCCGCGCAACGAATTGGTCGGGCGATTGCCATTGATTTGGCCGACGCCGGATGGGGTGTTGCCGTGCATTACAACAGCTCAGCAGAGGCTGCCAAAAATGTTGTGCAAGAAATCGCCCATAAAGGGGGCAAGGCGGTTGCGTTCTCAGCCGATCTTTCTCAAGAGGAAGAAACATCGTCGCTTATCAGCCGCGCAGCGGATGCAATCGGTCCGCTAAGTTGTCTCGTAAACAATGCTTCTGTGTTTGAGCATGATGCCCCTGCAACTGTGACCCGGGGTTCTTGGGACAAGCATATGCAAATCAATTTGCGGGCACCGTTTGTCTTATCGCAAGCCTTCGCAGCCCAAATCCCCAATACGGCACGCGCCTCCATTATCAACATCATTGATCAGCGCGTTTGGAACCTGACGCCTGACTTTACGTCTTATACGCTCAGCAAGGCGGGGCTGTGGACGCTGACACAAACCCTTGCCATGGCGTTGGCACCTGACGTTCGCGTCAACGCAATTGGCCCTGGACCGACATTGCAAAGTAAATCCCAATCACCCGATGAATTTGGCCGAGAATGCTCTGATACCCTTTTAAAGCAGCAAGTGACGACGGAAGAAATTGGGCGCACAGTGCGTTTCATTCTTGACGCACCGTCGTTAACCGGGCAGATGATCGCCGTAGACGGTGGCCAACATTTAGGCCCCGTCAAGAATACTTAGATTCAAGGAAATATAATGACTGCCCACAGCGCTAAAATTGTTCACCCCTTAAAAATTGCGGATGCCCGTAATTCATTACGGCATGTATTTATCCGAGATTTGCTTTTGCCGTGTTCCATCGGCGTACATCAGCATGAAAGAATCAAACCGCAACAAATTCGTATTAATCTGGATTTAGCTGTAAAAGAAGGCACGGATGCCCTCAATGATAAAATTGAAAATGTCGTAAATTACGAAGAAATCGTCATCGGTGTCCGTGCCCGGATCGCACGTGGGCATGTTAATCTCGTCGAGACCCTGGCAGACGATATAGCAACTATGTGCCTGGAAGATCTTCGGGTCCGTTCCGTCCGCGTTCAGATCGAAAAATTGGACGTCTTCGAAGACGCAACAAGTGTCGGCGTAGAAATAGAACGGTTCTCAACTGCGCTTCAGTAACTTAGCTACACATTGCTCCAATCCCTTGGAATTAAGCCTTTGTTCCGAAGTCACCGCGTGAGTTGTGCACAGCCCTTTTAAATTTTTCATTTCAATATCAATATGTTTTGAATGCGGGATTTAAGATTTTGATAGCGATTAAATTCTTTTTTATTGCTTAATATCAATGAGTTGTAAAATTTCTTAAAAAATAATCGGTGAGTGGGAATGCCCAGACACCCTAGAGTCCCTGCTGGAAAGCCATTGTTTTCAACAAAGTTATCCACCACTGTCGTGGACAGTCGGCAATTAATCGGATAAGCCGGTGCAACAGGTGAAATCAACAGGCAAAATTAACTCTGGGCACAAGCGTGTGGTGGATCGTAAAACAATCAAAGAAACCGGGGCGGTCCCCGCAGAACCGTCCGCACAAGCAACGCTGGACGGTCCACTAGATAAACCGCTGGGCGCTGAAGTTATTCAGACTTATCTAAAGACCCTGCCGTCTAAGCCTGGTGTCTACCGGATGATCAATGCAGACGGCGATATTCTTTATGTCGGCAAGGCTAAGAACCTCCGCAAACGTGTCGCTAATTATACCAGCCCTGCCCGCCTGAGCGTCCGCATTCGCCGTATGGTAGCGGTGACCGCATCAATGGAGTTCGTCACCACCCATACTGAAGCTGAGGCGCTGTTGCTGGAAGCGAACCTGATCAAGCGACTTGGGCCCAGGTACAATATCCTGCTGCGGGACGATAAATCATATCCGGCGATTTTAATCACTGGTGACCACGACTTCCCACAAGTCCTCAAGCACCGCGGTGCGCGCAAACGGAAGGGTGAATATTTCGGACCCTTTGCATCTGCCGGTGCGGTCAACCAGACCCTAACCGTCCTGCAGCGCGCCTTCCTATTACGCACCTGCACTAACGCTGTCTTTTCGAGTCGAACCCGGCCTTGCCTGCTGTACCAGATCAAACGCTGCGCCGGTCCCTGTGTCGATAAGATCAGCCAGGCCAACTATGCAACTTTGGTCGAGGAATCCCGGAAATTCCTGCAAGGTGAAAGCCAGGATTTCCAACGTCGCCTATCAGCACGCATGCAGGAAGCCAGCGACGCGTTGGATTTCGAAAAAGCCGCAGATTACAGAGACCGCATCCAGGCCCTAACCCGCATTCAAGCACACCAGGATATCAACGTCAGCGGCATAACTGATGCGGATATTATTGCCGCCCACCAAGAGGCCGGGCAGACCTGCATCCAAGTTTTCTTCTTCCGCACGGGACGCAACTTCGGCAACAGAGCCTATTTCCCCAATCACGCCCGCGATATTGATGTGGCTCAAGTGCTGGAAGCCTTCCTCGGCCAGTTTTATGCGGATAAACAACTACCGAAGTTGGTGTTGGTCAGCCATAAGCTCGAAGATCAGGATCTTATTCAAGAAGCGCTTAGCACCCATGCCGACAAAAAAGTTGTGCTAAGCAGACCTGTCCGTGGCGAAAAACGAAAGCTAATCAAACACGCCGCCCTTAACGCCCAGGACGCGCTTCGTCGGCGCATGGCCGAAAGTGCCTCCCAACGCCAACTGTTGGAAGGCTTAGCCCGGGCCTTGGACTTGGACACGCCCCCCGAACGCATCGAAGTCTACGACAACAGCCATATTTCCGGCGAAAAAGCGGTTGGCGGCATGATCGTTGCGGGACCGGAAGGAATGATTAAAAATGCCTATCGGAAGTTTAATATCCGCGTGGCGGTCAATCGGAAAGGTGAAGATGGGCCACAAGCCAAAGGAACTATGGCCGGCGATGATTACGCGATGATGCGGGAAGTTCTGTCTCGGCGTTTCAGCCGCGCTCTCAAAGAAGACCCTGACCGGACGGGCGGTCAGTGGCCGGACTTGGTTCTCATTGATGGCGGTGCGGGCCAGCTTTCCGTCGTCCGCGAAGTCTTCGCTGAGCTGGGCGTTGAGGACGTTGCCTTGGCCTCAATTGCTAAGGGACCGGACCGCAATGCTGGGCGAGAACGATTTTTCCTACCAGACCGCAAGCCCTTTTCGTTGGACGCGCGCGATCCTGTCCTTTATTTCTTACAGCGCCTGCGGGACGAAGCGCACCGGTTTGCAATTGGCGCGCATCGGGGGCGGCGGCAGAAAGATTTGGTGCAATCAATTTTGGATGAAATTCCGGGAATTGGTGCCAAACGCAAGAAGGCCCTACTGCATCATTTCGGTTCCGCACGGGAAGTTGCGCAAGCGGGCGCAACGGACCTACAGGCGGCGGATGGCATTAGCGAAGGCTATGCCAAAAAGATTTATGACTGGTTTCATTCGGACAACTAATTTATCGCAATAAATTATGATTCTTAACATTCCCAACATCCTGACATTCTCCCGCATTCTTGCCATCCCCGTGGTGGTTGGTTTGGTCTTTATTGAGCCGCCCTTGGGTAATTGGTTGGCCTTTACGGTTTATGCGTCGGCTTGTGTTACGGATTTTTTTGACGGCTACCTTGCGCGGGCCTGGCATCAACAGTCTAAGCTCGGACGCTTCCTTGATCCCATCGCTGATAAACTTTTGGTCGCGTCCGTGCTACTGATGCTGGTAGGAATTGATCGGGTCTCAGGACTGACGATCATTCCGGTTGCGATCATTCTGGGCCGGGAAATTTTGGTTTCCGGCCTTCGTGAATTTTTGGCCGGTGTGCAAGTCAGCTTGCCGGTAAGTAAATTGGCCAAGTGGAAGACAACTGTTCAGTTGCTAGCACTTGGATTTTTACTCGTCGGTAGTGTCGGTCCTGATTTTGGTCCCTTGACCACCCTTGAGGTCGGCACGTACGGACTTTGGATCGCCGCTGGGTTTACGTTGATCACCGGCTTTGACTATTTGGTTTCCGGTCTTCAACATATTGCTGAGTCTGATCGGCTCGAGGCCGAACAGACGCAACAAAAGCCTGATCAAGCCGAATAGTTAAATAAATCGGGATTAAATCATGAAGGTGTTTGGGCTGATTGGGTGGCAGGACAGCGGTAAAACCACGTTGATGGTTAAGCTGATTCCCGAAATTATTAATCGGGGATATACGGTTTCCAGTATGAAACACACCCACCACAGCTTCGATATTGATAAGCCGGGCAAAGATTCGTTCGAACATCGGAAAGCCGGGGCGGCTGAAGTTTTAGTCGCTTCAGGAAAACGTTGGGCGCTGATGCACGAGTTGGATAATCAAGATGAGCCTACCATGGACGAATTGGTGGGACTGATGGCACCGGTAGATCTTTTGTTGGTTGAAGGGTTCAAACGCGACCAACATACGAAAATCGAGGTTCATCGGAGTGCCGCTGGCAAGCCGCTGCTCTGTGAAAATGACCCGACCGTGGTCGCTGTGGCTAGCGATAAGGCATTGCCGCACCTAAATATACCTGTGTTTGATATCAACGACGTGACCGCAATTGCTGATTTTGTTCTAGGTCATTGCGAGTTGGGGGCATAGAGCAGGCATGGCAGAACTCCGGGACGATTGCTTCGAACTGGAAGGTGATGACCTAACACCCTTGGGCGATGCCTTGGCATTGTTGGCCGAACGCGTCTCATCGGTCGTTGGAACAGAAATCGTTCCCCTGAACAAAGCCCTTAACCGTGCCTTGGCGGAGAATGTCACGGCCCCCCGCAACGTGCCGCCCCACAATAACGCCGCCGTTGATGGCTATGCGGTCTATTTTGATGATCTAAATTCAGCAGAAGAAACCCGGGTCATGGTCACCGGCCGTATCGCTGCCGGCCATCCGCTTGGACGCCCTGCACAACCAGGGGAAGCCCTTCGAATTTTTACCGGCGCACCGGTGCCGGAAGGCCCAGACACCATTTTCATGCAGGAAGACTGTGCGCTTGAAGGCGATGTCGTGCTGCTAAAGCCTGGCATAAAAAAGGGCGCTAATTATCGCTTCGCCGGGGAAGATGTAAAACAGGGCTCGGTCATCCTGTCCCAAGGAACACGGCTTCGCCCCCAGGAAATAGGTCTCGCCGCATCAGTTGGTCGGTCAGAACTTGAAGTTTTCAAGTCCCTGCGTGTTGCCGTCTTTTCCACTGGTGACGAAGTCCGCGATCCTTCCGGTACGGCACCAGACGGCTGCATTTTCGATGCCAACCGGTACACAGTGATGGGCCTACTAAATGACATGGGGGCTGTCGTTACCGATCTTGGGATTCTTCCTGATCAGTTAAATGATATCCAAGGTGCGCTTGAGAAAGCAGCGACCACCCACGATTTCCTAATCACCTCCGGTGGCGTCAGCTTGGGTGAGGAAGACCACGTAAAGGATGCTGTGCAGGCATCGGGTGAAATACAATTCTGGCGGCTTGCGATCAAACCTGGGCGACCCATCGCCATGGGAAAAGTCGACACGACCGCCTTTATCGGCCTGCCGGGAAATCCGGTTGCATCAATGGTGACGTTCATGCGCATCGCGCGGCCTATTGTTTTGTTGCTAAGTGGCTTTAAAAATATTGCGCCCTCCTTGTTTCAGGTTCGTGCCGGATTTGATTTCAATAAAAAACAAGGCCGCCGGGAATGGGTTCGGGCGCGGCTGGAACGCCGACAAGACGGAACTCTTTTCGCCATCAAGCACCCCCAGGGGGGTGCCGGAGTCTTGACCTCCATGGTCGAGTCCGATGGATTGATTGAGTTAGCCGAGGATCAAGGCCCCTTCGAAGAAGGATTCATGGTAGACTTTCTGCCGTTTAGTGAGGTGACACGATGAAGATTTTCTATTTCGCTTATTTGCGCGAAAAGGCGGGCGTGGGCGAGGAAGAAGTGTCCCCCCCCGAGAACGTAACCGACGTCCGCAGCCTTATGGAATGGGTTAAAGGACGCGGCGGCGGATTTGCGGAGGCGATGGCAGATACCTCTATCGTGCGCGTTGCCGTCAATCAGGAGTATGTCCAATTGGATGCGCCGGTAAAAACAGGCGACGAAATTGCCTTTTTCCCACCGGTTACCGGCGGTTAAGGGGTACAAATGATCCGTATCCAAGCCGAACCGTTTGATATGGGCGAAGAACTTTCTTCGTTTGGGGAGGGCAACCACGGCATCGGCGGTGTGTGCGCATTCATGGGCCAAGTAAGAGACATGGCAGGAGATGCCGCCGTCAGCGCCATGACCCTGGAACATTACCCCGGCATGACGGAGAAGGCGCTGGAGAAGATTGAGGCCGAAGCCTACGACCGCTGGCCGTTGGAAAAAACCCTGATCATTCACCGTTATGGAAGATTAGAAGCTGGTGATCCTATTGTCCTTGTCGTCGCTGCCTCGGCCCACAGAGCCGCCGCCTTTGATGCCTGCCACTTCCTTATTGATTGGCTGAAAACCCAGGCCCCCTTTTGGAAGCAGGAAGAAACCAATGACGGTCCGCAATGGGTCGAAGCGCGCGCGTCCGATGACGACGCCGCTGCCCGCTGGAGCGATGGCTCAAAAGGTTCTTGAACATGCCTGATAACGAATCCGAAGCTCCCCTCAAAGCCTTTAAAAATTAAGATTTCATGGATGACCGGGTCGCCCGACCACTCAGAATTCTAGCTGAATATTTGGAGCCCGAGGCCCGCTTCGACCGTCTTGGCATCATCGATACAGTTGTATTCTTTGGATCGGTCCGCATCCATTCCCGTGAAGAGGCTGAAAAAGACTTAAAAGACGCCGAAACTGCCGAAGACGCCGACGGCGACGTGGCTATGGCCGAAAAGGCCCTGAATACGTCGCGGTATTACGAAGACGCTCAGGAATTGACACGTCAAATGACGGAGTGGTAGAAACACTTGGAAGGCACCAGCCGTCGTTTTGTTGTCTGCACAGGGGGGTGGGCCCGGCATTATGGAAGCCGCCAATCGGGGCGCGTCAGAAGCCAAAGGGCTAAACATCGGGCTCAACATCAACCTT
>Ga0114999_10010160_pt1 | contig 10213 bp, 5 predicted proteins | sample ArcticOcean_MG_C_3_FD_89820 | JGI IMG/M metagenome (GOLD analysis project Ga0114999, IMG submission 89820) | Marine microbial communities from western Arctic Ocean - ArcticOcean_MG_CB8_126 | ecosystem: Environmental > Aquatic > Marine > Oceanic | place: Arctic Ocean: Canada Basin | collected... | reverse complement strand
AGGTTCATATTTTTTTTATCCCATACCGTTGTATTCCAATCACTTATTAGACCAAGGTCTCTTCCATTAGCCTCATTGGGATAGTCACTTGGCAGTGTCCAAGTATGAGTCCATTCAATTGCTTGAGTGTTACTCAAGGTTATTGCTTTTCCTAAACCTGGTCCAGTATCACCCATAAATCCTAAAAATACTTGCTCATGCTCAGTTTCTCCATTAGCACCAACGTAATGGACAGAGTCCATTGTTGCCATAACAAATAGGTAAAGAGGTTCTGCTGAAAGGTCAGTTTCACTGGTTATGGTCACCTTTGCATTAACCGTTAAATCATTAAAAGTGCTTCCCTCTAATGAAATTTTAACAGGCGTGGTTTCAGCCTGTGTTGTTTTTACATCACCTAGATAATTATTTGTTTTTGTACCATCTATGAAAACCGAGGGAACTCCTGAAATTTGATACCATTCTTTACTTACCTCTCCATTAATTCTAACACATGTGAAATCAGCTTCACAAGAGGCGCCTCCAATTGTCGCATACATTGGGTCACCGTAACCTGGATTGTAGGTATGGTAGCGAACAACGACCATTTTATCAACTATATCTTTACCAAAATAGTCAGGATGCGAAGGGTCTAGATATCGATCGAGTAAAACAGTTACTTGCGGGCAGTACGGACACTGAGTGGAACCCGCATACTCTACTAAAGCTTTTTTCTTTTCTTCAGCGCTTAACAATGTGAAGGTTATTAGAAAAAGTAAGAAAAAACGATTAGCAAATTTTATCATATAAATACCTTTCAAACGATTTAATAACGACTTTAACCAAATGTAAATCTAATTACAATAATCTAAATAAATGCTTAATTCTTAATTCTTTTAATTTAAAAAGTATAGACTAAAGTTACTTTTTGTCCATCTTCAAAAGGTTGCTTATAACGACATACACCATTACTACAAACTAAACCGCCTTTTAAAGAACCATTAAAATAAGTTAGTAAAATATTTTGCTTAACTCTATATAAGATTTCCCAAGACACCCACTGATCTGCTTTTAAAGATAATTCATCAATGGACGTATTATCTTGAAGATAAGTTATAGACCATTTAGGGGAACTCGCCAAGCCTAAACTAATTACGTTATTGTAACGCAAAGGTTTACCAACAACGGACATAAAAGAGCTCTCATTATTCATTTCACGTATAGAACCTTGCTTTAATTCTTGATATTCATACTTAACCTCAAAACTATATTTATCGTTCATTGCATAGGTTAAGCTTAAAGGTATTGATTGAGAGTTCAATAATTCATGTAATCGAAATGGTGCATTATTTAGATTTCGATTTGCAAATAAATATTCCACATCTTTTATAGAGCTCCAACCAATTTCATAAAATAATTTGTGATTAAAAAAATTGCCATCAAAATTTATAAATATCTCATTGTATGGAATTGCAAATGCCTTAGAACTAGGCATCCCATCAATTGCTTTATCAGTCTCCCATTCATAATTATCATTTTGTATCCAAGATTGATGTTGACTCGCTTTTGCTATATTAATTGAAGCTGTATGATTAATGCCAATTGGACCAGATAGTTTTACCTGATATCCGATCTCGTCATTAATATTAGCTTGTCTTGCAATACGACCATTAAGAATAGTTGTGTGCTCATAATATCCTGGAGGTGGATTAATAAAGTCTGCGTGATAACCAAATTGGTTAATAAAATTATCTTTATCTAGAGGTGATAGTTTTATAAAATTATAATTTTTATACTCTACTAATAGTGACCAATCACCAATTGGTAACATAAGATTAGAATACAGCCCAGTACCCTCATTATCATAATTAGTTGTGGGCTCTTGACTTGTTTTTTTCAGTACCTCTAAAAATAAAGATGAATTGCCAATATAAAATGAAGCATAAGCGCCAAACATAGTGTGCTTTATTTTCTTTTCGCTTATAGCACCAAAACGATCAAATGAGTCATGTTGCTCATTGGTTTGCATTAAATTAACACCAACCATTCCATTCTCATAATTATACTCGATATTTGCACCTAACATATCATGGTTGGTATCAAAGTTTGGAACTCTCTCATCGTAGCCATCAATCAAATTTGTAATTTTTGATGTATGCGTTTTTCCTTTTAATATTGTCCACTTAAAAAAATCATTTTCATAACTAAATAATAATCCTCTTAAGCCAGTATCCAGGTCAATAGCTTGATCATCAACTTGATTAAGTGCCATACCCATGCCCCAAAACTCGTAGATATCTCCAATTTTTAATGTCATATTACCTGTTAAATATTCTAAACGTAATTTCCGCAATTCTTGATTAGGACGTCCTAATTCAGGCGGATCACTAAATTCAAATTGTGTCCACCCTTGGAATGATCGATCAGAATCATTAAAATCAAAATTCAGATCAAATAAATGTTCATTAAAGCCAAGGTTGTTTTCACTATCAGCGTAACGACTATTTAATGAACCAGAATAAGAGAATTGAGCAGTCACAAAACTTGGCAAAAGAAAAAATAAAAATATGATTATTAAATCTTTCACTGTAACTGATGCCCTGTTTTTTATCATATTGAACAATCTATTTTATTTATAATGTCCAACCAACGGACATTCCAGCCCAAGGTGAGCTAAATCTTCCAATAGTCAGGTAATATGCTTTTAGATTGAATAAAAATCCACCGGTTTTCATTTGATAACGATACCCACCGCCAAAATATATTGAATTAGATTCTATATATTCACCATCCATTTCAAGGGTTCCCTGAAGCATAGTCATACCACCGCCGAGTTCAAACTTATGATCTCCTGAACCCATAAGATATGCCGCACCTAATGGCATGAAACTGACTTTAGAATTTTTAGAAGTGGCATCTTCAGTTTTTCCTTTACCAGAGCCATAACCCATTCGAACAAGAATATTATCATTTAACATGCGTTCATAGTTTAAGGTCATACTATATCCAGCACCACCAAGTTCAGCATATACATTATTTTTTTGACCATAGCCAATAACTGTAAGGTTTATTGCAGAAATTGCAATTAAGGATAGTTTTTTTAACATTATCATACTTTTAGCTATTTAAGATAAATCAATTTACTCTGTTTCCTTCTCTATCAAGAATAATTGGTTTCCCGTAGCCCAATTTTTCAATCCGATTAAGCTGAGTTTTTGCATCTCCCGCAATAACAAAATACATCTTATTTGCGTTGAAGTTTAATCTTGCAATAGAACGAGCTTCGTCAAGGCCTATTGAAGTTAAAACCTCTTGCTCATTTTGAATGTATGTATTCGAATAGTCATACTTACTCATCGTATCTAGCATATTAATTAAACTAGCCAATCTCTCAAAGCGTAATGCGTTACCTTTTATTAGCTTGTTTTTTGTTGTTTCTAAATCTTCATTATTATAGGATTTAGCATAGCCATTAATAATATCTCTAAATATTTCAAGAGACTCTAAGGTTACATTACTTCTAACTTGAGAGTATGCATAAAATGGAGTTTGAAAGGTATTTTCCCGTAGAAAGGATCCTGCTCCATAGGTATAACCTTTTTCAAGGCGAAGAGTTCGCATTAACCTAGCTTCCATACCTCCTCCGAGCCTGTTATTGACGACGCTTAATTTAAAAAGCTCAGGACTTCCCCCTGGAACTGTAAGCGTACCTACGCTGATTGCAGATTGTTTTGAATCAGGTATATCAATAAAAAACACTTTCGACTTTGATGGTATTTTAGCAATTGTAATTTTTGGAATTTTAACTTTATTACCATTCCATTTATTGGCTAGTATTTTCAATGATCTCTCAGCATTATCCTGTGTTATATTTCCTGCAATATGCAGATGGGAAACTATTGGAGAAATATTTTGTTTGAAGTAACCTTTTATATCATCCATCGTGATAGATTGAACAGAACTCTCTGTTCCTCCAATAGGAATTGAGGCAGGGTGATTATTACCATATAGTTGTTTTGCTAAGGCATCAAAAGCCACTGATTGCGCATTAGTTTTCCTTTGCTTAATCTGAGTAAGTCTTCGATTTTTTACAAGACCAAACGCTTGTTCATCCCATCGTGGTTCAGTTAGCATTTCAGTGAGAAGCGCAATTGTTTTATCAAAGTTTTTTGCCAAAGTGTTTCCTGATACATAAAGACCTTCCAAATCAGTTGAAACGGATATGCTTGACCCCAATAGATCTATAGCTTCCTCAAACTCAGCAGGCGTTTTACTTTTTGTACCCTCTTTCAGCATTGCCCCAAGCATTAAGCTTGTACCCGCTTTATTATCAGCATCGAGCGATTGACCACCATCAATTCTCATTGAAAACTGAACCAATGGAAGTTCATTATTTTCTATTCCATAAAGCTTAATACCATTTGATAATTTTCCTCTCCAAACTTCAGGAACTTGTATAAGCGGTAATTCGCCCAAAGGAGGTTCCGAACGATCATATATAGTAGGAGTTTTTTCAAAATCTGTACTTGATTTACCATACTTCGTTTTAAACTGTTTTTCAGCGCCCTGAACAATTTTTTCTTCTTTAATATATGCTTCTTCTGACTCTGAAAGTACTAAACCTGGTTGCGATTGCGGTACGACGCTCAGATAAATAGCATTTTTATTTTTAATATATTTATTGTACACCCGCTGTACATCTTTTTTTGAAACACCTAGAATATTTTCAATATCCTGTCCAATGTAACCTGGGTCACCTGCATATTCATTATATAATCCAAGTTGAAGTGCTTTATTAAGATTAGTTGAAATTCCATTATAAAAAGCTGTTTCTTGTCCAGCTTTTATCCGAAGTAAATCTTTATCTTCAATACCATCGTTTTCAAAATTTTCCAAAGCCGTTTTGATAGATCTGTAAACATCATCAAGGCTAACATTTGGATTAGATCGCACTCTAATAGAAAATTGACCAGCTATTTCTGATGAATAATTAGAGGCAGAAGCCGATGGTGCGAGCTTCTTTTTTTCAACAATTTCCTTGTAGAATGGTGAATTTTTTCCATCAGAAAGCAAATCCCCCAATGTATTAAGGGCGTAGGAATCAGGATGATAATTTTCAATAGTAGGAAAAACTATTCTTAATTCGGGTAGTTTGGCAAATTTGTCTAGGTAATATAATTTTTTTGATTTTTTTAAAGATGTTGGTTGAGGCTTTGGGTCTTCATTGATGCTTGATGATGGTTTAATTTCTCCAAACCATTTTTCCACCATTTCTTTAGTCTGATCTATATCAATATTGCCCGCAATAACTACTGTAGTATTACTAGGACCATAGAATTCATTATAAAATTCTTTCACGTCACTTATTGTAGCTGCTTGTAAATCTTCTAAGTCACCAATTACAGACCAGCTATAAGGATGTCCTTTGGGATAAAGTGCTTTTTGGATAATACCATAACTATGACCGTAAGGTTGATTGTCAACTCGTTGTCGCTTTTCATTTTTAACTACTTGTATTTCACCCTCCAATGTTTCTTCGTCAACGGTATTAATAACGAAGCCTAGTATATCAGAAGCAACCCAAGCTAGTTTTTCCATCGCATCTTTCGGAACTACTCCATAATAGATAGTATAATCAAAACTAGTACCACCATTACGTTGTCCGCCCCATGTAGGAATTAATAAGCGATGGGCACCTGGTGGTGTATTTTCGGATGCGGTAAAAGACATATGTTCAAAAAAATGTGCAAAACCCGTTCTGCCAGGTTTCTCTCTATTTGATCCAACATGAACTACTGTAGCCATAGCTACCAGCGGATCAGAATCATCTTGATGCAAGATTACCGATAGACCGTTATCTAGTTGGAATTTTTCGTAATCAATTTTAAATGTTTTACTGGTATCTGTTGAGCAGCTGATTAAAAAACTTATAAGGAATGTAGAAATAATTTTTTTCATTATGTTTACCTAGCTTTGTTCTTGAATTTTATAAAAAAAATATGTGAAAGAAAATAATTATAAATCACAAATAATTTATGGAATTTTCCTTTATTTGCTTGAATAAAAAAAACCCAGAGGCGTTTCATTTAATATGTTTCTGTGGCTACGTATTTTATTCATAATTATCCATTTAAATTAAGATTAATACGTTTAATAACTAAATTTTCTGTCAAGAAAGTAAATAATTCCAATTATCAATATCGTCGCGATTATTGACCCTTCAAATCCAAACTCGCCTCCCGTAATGATATCATGGCCTGATAAATTCTGATTGAATATACCAATAGTATTCAAACCACTAACTTCAAATCCAAAAACGGGCCCTTGAAAATAGTTCCATGTTAAATGCATTCCAATTGGTAACCATAAATTAGGTTTGTGGATATAATAGATACCCAAGGCAATACCAGCTAAAAATAAATTTATAACAGATAGAACAGAAATATTAGAGTTTAGTAAATGTAAAGACATAAAAAACAAAGAAGTAATACTTAGTGCAGCATATTTATTCATAGAAGCCATGAGATTATTTAATAAATAACCCCTGACAAAAATTTCTTCATGAAAAGCGACCACGGCAAACAATAAAAAGTATAATATTAGATCTAACAAAGGAAATGATAAGTGTGAAACTGTTAGATGGCCAAGAATAGAAAGAATAATAAATCCAGTTGCAATTAAACCAACACCAATCGCTAAACCTAATTTAAAGTCTTTCTTATAACCTTTAAAGGTTAAGCCTAAAGATTTAATTGGTTTCCTATTTATAAAACGCATAAAAAGCCATAATGGAAGCATCAACCCTAAAAGTTCAAATAATTTTAAAGGCAGGATAAGACCAATTTTATTTAACTCTGTCGTTAAAAGCTCTTGATTAGTCATAATACTTATATCATAGCCAGCAGATAACATAATAGCTACCAAGCCAATGCCAGCAAATAAATTAGAAGTTATAATAGCAGTTATTAAAAAAAAGAGTGCTCTTAGCCAACCTCTCTTTATTTTAGGTGAAATATTTTCCATTAGACCTTCTTTCATAATAATAGGTAACAGCTAAATATAAATATTTAGTTATATATAAAAAAAGCCCCACGCTTAGGTGAGGCTCTTTTTAAGTAATAGTTAGAAAAGAGACTACTTAAGTAATACCATCTTCCTTGTCTTCACAAAGTCTTTGCTCTGTAATTGATATAAGTAAACTCCAGCACCGACAGGGTCCCCATAGTCATTGGTCGCATTCCACTTTAATGCATGATAACCAGCAGGCGTACTTTGCATGTTGAAGGTCTTAACCTTCTGACCTAACATATTATATATAGTCAGTATAACATTGCTCACTTCTGGCAAATCAAAGCGTAGGGTTGTAGATGGATTAAAAGGGTTCGGGTAGTTTTCATGTAGGGCGAACTCAGTTGGTATTTTTTCACTTTCAGTTGAAAGGTAATTATCGTAACGGTTTACATATATAAGTCTATTATCTCCTGATATATCCACCGTATCAATGCCATCTGAGGCTTTTACATTGAATCTTACTGTTGCTGCGTTAACTGGACTATCTTCAAAAACACCATCTAATATTTCTTGATATGTGATAGAAACTGAAGTGCTCGTTGTATCATATATTTCTTCTGCTGGATAAGCACCTATTTTTGCATATAAAAGATAATTGATTGAGTCTCCATCAATAGGATCTGTACTGGGTTCCCATTCAAGAATATAATTTTCATTAAGATTTGATTGGCTAATATAAATGGTATCTAAAGTACTACTAACCCATTCAAATGCAATTGGTGGATCATTTACAGAGGTAACAGTAACATTAAATAATGTTGAGTCTCTAGAATAACCATCGTAGGCTATTACTGTTATTGATGCGTCACCATACCAGTTAGATTTTGGAGTGATAGTAAGTGTATCAGATGAAATTGAAGCAGTTAGGTTTGAATCTGGAACTGCTGAAAATGTGATGGCATCACCTTCTTCATCTGTAGCACTTAAAGTAACCTTGATGCTTTCATCTTCTTTCGTTGTTGTATCAGATAAAGCTGTCATAACAGGACTTTGATTAACAACTTCGAATATCGCAGAAATTTCTTTATCAGTATCGATTGAAATAGTTACGGTGGGGCTGGTTCCACTTGCATCACCAGTCCACTTTACAAAACCATATCCATCATCGGCAGAAGCTGTAACGGTCACTGTAGTGTCCTTGGAAAGAATATAGGAGCCTAAATGACTTATCTTTCCACCTTTGTTATAAGGAGCCATCGTTCCGTTTTCATTGATTGTTGTCGTTAAATGCCTTTTATTCGGATTAATCCATCGGTACCACTTTTGGATAACTTGTTCAGCAAGTTTTCCTCGAGTAGAAAGCTCTTTATCATGTCTGTCTGAAAGCGCATAGTTAAAAGAGCTAACACCCGCTATCCAATCGTAATCATGAGCGGCAATCATCATGGCTTCATATACATTCGCTTGTACTTGTTGATCCATCGGAATGGTTGGGTCATATCCATAAAAAGTAGTTATACCAGGACAGTCATCCCAACAGGCACCATTCAACCCTGGTGCACCTTCAAAGCTAGCAGCTATTAAATTCTCAAGGATTATGGGCTTCCCATATTTTTGGTAGACAGGAAGCACCTCTTTCCTATTCTTTTCACGAACTCCAACTAAAATATTTTCAACAGTAGGGCCATCAGAATCTATATATCCATAACTTCTTAAATCATTTGCCTGAATTGTCATTCTAAACATATCAGCATGTTCATATATCTTTAACTCTGGAGTTCCATCTTGATCCCTCCAATCCATAATAATTTTACCTTTATAAATCGCTTTCACTTCATTGTATACAACTAAAGATATTGAATCAACAAATGTTTTATATTGATCCATAATTCTAGGAACATGCCATAAATTGAATTTTAGCATTTCAACCTCATGCTCTTGGGCGACAGTCGCCTGATGTAACATGAGCTTTCGCCGTTCAGCAAGAAATTTTGCATACCATTCCCTATTAATTACACTCTCATCCCAACTAGCTTCCTCCTCACCTCCACCACCTGAAACATCTACATTATTCAGATAAACTTTTAACCCTCTTTTATGTGCTTCTTTCATCATCTTCACCATGTTTGTGTCTGGTAATGCATTAGAAAACTTATTATCAAGATCAAAAAGGGGTGGGTTATGCTGTTTATAGTGAGTTATGGGAATAATCATAATCCATGTTGAATTTGTCCTAACAGCATTATCCATCCAATTCTCAAGAATTGATGACCAATAGTAACGGTGCCAATCATAGAAACCGACACCAGTAATGAAATCGGAAGATCGTATATTTGATGGTGCAGTTAATAAATGTCCAGTGGTATTTAGAGTTTGCTGTGTTTCAGGATTGATTGTTGGAAATTCAAAATTCTTTAGTGTGTCAATCTGAATAACTGAGGTTTTTCCCACATGCCAGTTAAAGCCCCATCTAGGTATATCAGCATAATCGCAGCATTTCCATTGTGAACTATCAGATGGAAGTCTCCACTCTTCACCACTATTAAAGGGCCCTGGTGTTTGATTTCTTCGGTCTTTGAACTCTTCTTCATTTTCATGATTAAGTAAATAATCATACATAAACATGCTAGAGCCCCATCCATTCTCATAAGCTGCAGTATCAAGCTCAACAGTTACCTCCCACTCTTTCGGAGATATCTTTTCCATAGGCACATGAAATGTTCGATTACCAGGATGTTGATAGTGTATTGAGTTACCACCTTCCTCAGCAGCACCATTTTTCTTAATATCAATGATCATAATCTCATCAGGTGGCAAATAAGGTTCAACCCTAACTCTAAAAGTGACAGGGATAGTCCCTTTACTATTCCAGTTTTGGCCAAAAACAAAACTAATAGATATTAAAATAAAAATTAATGACCGTTGAAGAGAACTAGCGACGTTATTCATTTAATTAAACCTTAAATTTAAAATATGAATCCTAACTTACATATAATACTAATAACTTATCTACTTAAGCTTTATATATAAATGGAATACGGGGGCTTGTGTCCTACAAATCTGTGTCCTATTTAAGTATATGTTAGGTATATATCTGAATACGTCTGATTAAACACAATAAAAAACCCCCAGTCGTGAAACCGAGGGTTTTAGAAGGGCGAGAGACGAGGTTCGAACTCGCGACATCCACCTTGGCAAGGTGGTGCTCTACCAGCTGAGCTACTCT
>Ga0114999_10010159_pt1 | contig 10213 bp, 22 predicted proteins | sample ArcticOcean_MG_C_3_FD_89820 | JGI IMG/M metagenome (GOLD analysis project Ga0114999, IMG submission 89820) | Marine microbial communities from western Arctic Ocean - ArcticOcean_MG_CB8_126 | ecosystem: Environmental > Aquatic > Marine > Oceanic | place: Arctic Ocean: Canada Basin | collected... | reverse complement strand
TCCCTACCGTTACGATCCGAGGCATGGAAATGACATCTGCTGATCCTTTTGCCCAACTTTTCACCGTCAAGCAGGTCGCCTCCCTGCTGAGAGACCCACCGTACACCACGGGATGGATCAGGCGACTGTGCATCAATAACGACGTTGGTCGCGTCGTTGGTCGAGACCGGCTACTGGCCGAGGACGACCTGCGACGACTGCGGACTCTCACCAACCCGCCAGAAAATCTGGACTAGTCGGTTGACGTGTAGTGGTGATGTGCGTACTCTCTCCCGCAAGAGGTAACGCAAGGGATACATCATGGAGCAACAAGTATGCTAGTCCTGTCAAGGAAGTTGGGCGAGAGGGTGTGCTTGTTCCTGCCCAGCGGGGAGACCATCTGGATCTCTGTGGAAACCAAGGGCAGACACAACGTGAAGCTGGGCATCGACGCACCGGAAAACGTCGAGGTGCTTCGGGAAGAACTAGTGGAGGAGAAGTATGGCACAACTGTACGAAATCGTCGGTGAATTCCTGTCAATCTACAACGGGATGATGGATGGAGACGAGGAGCCGAACGAGGAAGTCATGAAGCGGCTGGACGAGAACACCACCAAGTTTGCGAACAAGGTGGAGAGTTGCGTCAGGATGGTCAAGAACCTGCAAGCCGACCAGATGGGAATTGAGGAGGAGAGGAAGCGACTTCAGGCACGCGAGCGAGCTATCAAAAACAATGTTGAGTGCCTGAAGAAGTACGTCATGGACTCCATGACCGACATGGGGACGCTGAAGTTGGACACGGGCGTCTTCCGGGTGGCCGTGCAGAAGAACCCGAAGTCGGTCAGCGTGCTGGACATCGAAAAGATTCCGTCGATGTACGACGTGGCTCAGGAGCGGAAGGTTAGCCTGACGCAAATCAAGGACGACCTGTTGAGCGGCACGGATGTGCCGGGGACCGAGTTGAAACAAACCGTATCATTGAGGATCAGGTAATGGACGCTGAAGTTGAATACCACGAGGACACGCGGATCGACAAAATGGAGGCGGAGTTTGACCGCAGGCTGGTTGACCCCCACAAGATCCGTCTTGGTGGGACCACGATGAGTGGTCAGGTGGACAAGCTGTTCGCTGCGATGGCGAAGGCTCAGGGCGAGATGGGTAACGCTGCCAAGACTGAGGAGAATTCGTTCTACGGCTCCAAGTACGCCGACCTCTCTGCCTGCTTCGAGGCGGTTCGCCAGCCTCTGTTCATGAATGGACTGTGCGTCATCCAGTCGCCATCGTCTGAACTTGGTTACGAAGACCACGACGAGAAGTATCCTTCCCACGTGACCCTGAACACTCTGATTGGTCACACGTCCGGGCAGTGGGTCGTGAGTACGCTGTCGATGCCGTTGTCTCGTGAAGACGCCCACGGCGTTGGCAGTGCGGTCACCTACGCTCGCCGGTACGCACTGGCCGCGATGCTAGGTCTGGCTCAGGCGGACGACGACGGAAACGCCGCCACTATCCCAGAGGAAGCCCCAGCCAAGAAGAAGCCCGCGAAGAAGAAGGCTGCCAAGAAGAGTGAGTCAGTCCCCAAGCCAATCGAGCGTACCGACACATATTGGCGAGGCATTCTGAACGGACAACTGGTAGCAGCAGGCTGTACCAACACTGCGCAAGCGGACAGTGTGTGTGCGTGGCTGTTTACATCGCCCGGCGTTGGAGTGGAGGACTGTCGCGGTGACGAGGCATCTGCCGAGGCTTTCAGCATTAAGTACAACGAGGCCGTCGATTCAGGGGTTCCGAGTGACGAATTCCTGACACGAGCGGCAGTCTGGCGAGACGGTACGCAAGAGGAGATGGTGAAATGAGTGGTTGGACGCAAGAGCAACGAGACGCACAGTCTGCTGCGTTGAAGAAGGCGTGGCGGCGTCGCAAGAAGGCGGCACGCCTTGGACGGGACGCGAAGAATGGCAATGGCATGCCGCGACCTGCGACAGTTCCAGAGCAGGCGGCCCTCATGCACGCCAGAGAACTTCTGTCGAGTGTGAATGGTGACGCGGCAGCGGCCAAGGCTGCGATTGACCAGATGCTGGAACCGGGATGGAAGGTAGTGGCGTGGGAGACGATTTCCTGATGGAGATTCAGGTCGGACCCTACGTTCTGAGAGGGCATCAGACTCGCATCATTGGTGGTTGCAGGGAAGCAGCCGTCGATGGTGTGCGGAAGATGGTCATCCAAGCCCCCTGCGGCTTTGGCAAGACTATCGTGGCTCTGGGCATCATCAGCCGCATCCTCTCGAAGGAGGGCAGCGTACTGGTGCTGGCCGACACGAGACAACTGGTCTATCAGCTACGCAACAAGCTGAGCGAGTGCGGGATACCTCATGCCGTCCTGATGGCGGGGGAAGAGTACCGCCATTCCAACGTCACCATCGCCTCCAAACAGACCATGTGGTCGAGGTGCTACACGAAGCAGTCTACGCCCAAGCCTGCCGCTGATGTGGTGATCGTTGACGAGGCCCACAAGTCCCTCTCGAAGGACTGGCAGTCAATACTGGCCGACTACCCTGCGGCGTTCGTGATTGGGCTGTCGGCCACGCCGGAGGGGGTGGGCGGTTACTACGAGAAGATACTGGTCGGTGGGACTTACGAAGAACTGACGCCAGAGTTCCTTACCCCATGCCGAGTGTTCGCACCGTACACCGTGGACATGAAAGGCGTACCTATCCGCAAGGGCGAGTACGTCTCGAAGCACGCCCAGAAACAATTCAACACTGATCCGTTGGTCGGTGACATCTTTGAAAACTGGAAGAAGATTGCACCGGACAGGCCCACGGTGATTTTTGCGAGTGGGGTGGATCACAGCATCCACCTCTGCGAGGTGTTCAACGCGAGGGGTATCCCTGCCGCCCACGTTGACGCTTCGACGCCACAGAGATCGACGCCCAGCAAAGTCGGACGCGAAGACATCTTTGACGATCTGCGGCATGGACGTATCCAAGTCGTATGCAACGTGAGGGTGTGCGACGTGGGCTGGGATGAACCGTCTGTCTCTTGTGGCGTCCTCGCTTTCTCCACGCTGTCACTGGTCCGCTACATGCAAACCTGCGGTCGCCTGTTCAGGACATTCAAGGGCAAGGAGGACGCCGTGTTGATCGACCACGGCGGCAACGTGGCTAGGCACGGCTGGCCCACCAGTGACATCGAGTATGAACTGAACCCACAACGCAAATTGGAGGAGCGGCTTGCCGAGGAGCGGGAGAGCGGTCCCGTCATGGAGTTGCACTGTCCTTCCTGCGGCTACGTCTGGCCCAAGGGGAAATCGGCTACCGTCTGCCCCTGCTGCGGTGCGGAGAAGGTTCGTCGTGGATTCCCCAAGAAGGTGCTAGACGGGGATCTCAAGGAGGTCATCAGAGTTCAGGCTCCACCCAAAACACGAGAGCAGAAACAGTGGGACCGTTGTGTCGGAGTGTCTGCCAATCTCAAGGGCGGCAGCGCACGTCAGGCGAGGCTGTTCTTCTTCCGAGAAACAGGGAAGTGGCCGAACCGAAACCTCCGCAACTGGCTCGGTCATGACGCCAGCCACTCCGACACCTCGACAGTCTTTGACAAATACCGAAGGGGCCGGTGATGGCAGACCGAAAGACTTGTGAATCGTGCCGGACATTCTTGAAGGTGATACTGAATATGGGAGAGGGCAGTCTGAATAAGGACAAGCGGATAGATCAGTTACTGGGCGAGGAGCAGCGTTTACAGGCGGAGTTTTCCGCGCGTGTGGACGAGCTATTGGAACTGAAGGCAGACATGTGCGACGAGATCGAGAAGATCAAAAAGGAGCGTGACGAGTTACTAAGGCAGGAGCCGGAGCCTGCGTGTAGCTGGGCTGGCTGTTTTGGTAAACGGCATGGTGGCTGGCGGTTTTGTGAGCATCATCTGACGAGGGCTAGGAAAGACCTAACGGAAGCTGGGTATCTACAGTCGGTTCCGTGGCGAGGCGGGGGAGTGCGGACCCCGTCGATGATGGAAAATACCCGCGAGACCAAGAACGGCAGGGATTGAAAATGGCCGCTAGACAGTGGTACGAAACAAACGACGACCTGATGCGTGAGAAGCAGGCTGCCCTCCGTCTGGAGACGGCTTGGCACTGCGACATCGTGAAGCTCTCCGTCAAGTACGGAGCCGACTGGATGGCTTGGCGGGACGGTGAGGTGGTCGGAGTCATCGAGTACAAGAACCGTCCGCACGAATGGAACACCTACTCGACCTACATGATCAGCCTGCACAAGTGGATCGCGCTGCGAGTGGCGGCGGAGTATTCCGTGACGCAAAAGCACAGAGTGACGCCGATCATCGTCGTCGAGTTCAAGGACGGGATGTACTGGCTGGAAGTCAAACCGGAGTTAGCGACATTGGAGATGGGCGGCAGGATCGACAGAGATGATCCAGAGGACATGGAGCCGTGCATGTTCATCCCGATGCACCACTGGAAGAAGATCAAGGAACATAATTGATAATGGCGTTCACGAGACGGCAACAGAAAATTCGAGGCTGTAAAACTAAACCGGCGCGGGTCAGCTTCATCGCGTCTTTGTCTGTTGCACCGACCGACGTATGTCGGGTGGAGTACCCAGCGGCCTCGCCAGCCGACACCGCGCACTTGGCCGAAATGGTCAATGGGGCATAGTGACAGCGGTGGACCTTTGTGGGTCTCGTGGACATGTATGGGCTTGCCCCAGAAGAATGGCGTTACGCGCCGAGAAAGGTTTTGAGATGTCTGAACTGAATAAGTTTGAGGTTGTGGGGACCATTGTGGATGTGGTCCGCAAGTCGGTTGGTCAGCGAAATACGCTACTGGTCGAGGTGACTATCGAGCAGCAGTGGCAAGACTGGCAGGGTGCAGAGTCGGTCAATCCACTGGTCGCGAAGGTTCTGGGGAAGCGTGCGGACAGCATGTTCAACCCCGGACCCGACATTGGTGATCATGTATCAATCGCGGGCTTCATCGAGGGGCGAAGCTGGAAAGACCGTCTGTACCTCGACCTCCAGATTGATACAATCACGGTCTTGGCACAGGCAATCGCGGAGGGCGTGGCTCAGGAGGTCGCTGACGACTCCGTGGACGATGACGAGGTTCCATTCTGAGGGAGCGGGCCGTACATGACTGACAAGGACAAGGCAATCAAGATTCGGCTCCCCTTGCCCCCCCGTGATCTGTCGCCCAACGCGAGGGTTCACTGGGGGCGGCGTCACCGCCACTCGAAGGCGTACCGTGCCATCGCTCGTCTGGCAGCGATGGAGGGGACGATGGACACCGCCTTGGGTCTGGACTGGTCCCGGTCGGAGGTAACAACAATCTTCTATCACCGGGACAAACGGAAGCGTGATCAGGACAACTTGATTGCGATGATGAAGTCAGCCTACGACGGGATCGCGGATTTCCTTGGCGTGGATGACGTGGGGTGGATGCACGTTCGGATCGAGCGACGACTCGACCCCAAAGATCCGCGTGTGGAAGTCGTCTTGACCAAGGTTCCAGAAGACGGAAGATAGGCGGGCAGACCTCCTGTCTGCCCTCGACAGTATTCACGTCCCTGCTGGCTGTCGTGGCGTGATTATAACAACTGCGGAGCCAAGACAATGAACATAAATGGCAAGCACCCCTTCTGGGGTATACTGAGAATGGCGGTTTTTTTCACTGGCCTGACAGTGTTCCTGTGGCTGAATTCAACGACCTTCGACAAGGGCGAGGTCACGACGATTCTTGAGCTACTGCTACTTGCAGGCGGGTTCGAGGCGGTTCGCCACAAGATGGCCGGTTCCAAAAAAAGTGACCCAGTGGACTAGACGCCGCGACAACGGCAGCGTTACCATCACGTAAATGCGTCATGGTCTCCAAAGCGCGGCTGTCTTGTGTCTCCTCGCGGTCGCCCCGCACGCCGTCGATCCGACCCTTGCCCCATCGGTCAGGGTCGGCGGTTGTGGTGGGACCATCGTCCGCCAGACTGACGGCCACCTCTGGGGTATCTCTGCCGGTCACTGTGCCACGGTGGGTGTCCCCGTGACGGTGACGTTCTCCGATGGCAGCACCGCTACCGGAAAATGGCTCCACATTGACCGTGAGAGCGATTTGGCCGCATTCGCCGTGGCGTTTAGCACGTCCAAGCGTGTCAACGTGGCTCAGATCGCCGCTCAGGGCGTCACAGGGGCACATACGGCGAACGGGTCTCGTGGACCGATCAAACTGCTTAGGCACGGTCATAGGGAAATGAAAAGCACCGCCGGGGGGACGTATGACCGGACGCTTTACGCCGTCAAGTCGGGCAAGTTCCGCGACGGAGACAGCGGCGTTGGCGTGTGGGCAGGCGGCAAATTGGTTGGTGTCGCCAGCCACGGTGAAGACGACGAGGAGTTGTACGCCTGTCGGGTGGGGCAGCTACGGGAGTTCGCCGCCAAGCTGCACGATGCGGCAGACCTGCCCGACTGGGGAGACAAGGACCGCACGAGGGAGATCCTCGCCCTCAAGAAGCGGCTGGACGGACTCACTGCGTCGTCTCCGGGCAAGGCTGGCCCTGCTGGCTCCCCCGGCAAGGATGGCAAGGATGGCTTGCCAGCGGACCTTGGCCCGTTGATAATCAGGATCGAGTCACTTGAGAAGTGGCGCGGAAACTTCCGTGCCGTCATTCATGTACGGGTAGTACCCAAGGAGCAGAACGATGCCAATCAACCTTGACGACAAATTGGACACGGCAGCAGGCGAACGGATCGGTCGCCAGAGCGACTCATCCGTCAACTTCATGGCACTCCTCGACCGAGTGTTCCTGAAATTGTCCGCCGAGACTGACCCTGTTCAGGCTGCCGCCATCTCCCAGATCATCGCACGCGCGCCTGCTGGCAAGCAGCCGGGTGAGGCGGGTGGCTGATGGGTCTGACTGATGAGGAGCATCGGGAGGAGGCCCGTCGTCTGGTGGGTCTGTCTACCGACGAGTCCGACGTAGAGGACGTGGCTCTCGCTCTGCGCATAGCGGACGATCAGGAGCAGGCGTCGTCTGATCTGGCAGAACTGGACCGACGTACTCTCGTGGAGATTGTGGAGGTGTTGGATGCACGACGAACTGGAGGAGGTCGCAGAAACGAATCGGCAGCGGTTCAGCCTGCTGAGTAATATCTGGCATCACGACCTGACCAACAGGCTGAAGATGCGGCGAGTGAGTGACGCGAAAACCATGGGTCTAGGTGACGATTATCCTGTTGGCACATATCCGTCTCATCCGGCTACGATTGTGAACCAACACAAGGCAGGACCGCTGGTCCCAATCCTGCTGTCCACCCTGCTTGGCGGCGGCGGTGTTATGAGCGGGATGGCGTTGTCCTCCTCCATGGGGACACCGCCTATCCCTCCTGCCGTGACCGCTCCGTCTCCTCCACAGACGCTGTCACCCATCGAATTCAGCATCGAGATCCGTGGTACGGACGACGGGATAGAAGCTAATGTCATACCCCCTCAAGACTAGATATGTGTATCAGGGCGTCGTCGAGTCTGTCTACGACGCTGACTCGTGGACGATCTCTCTGGATCTCGGCTGCCACGTCACCCTGAGCGGTGAGAAGGTCCGCCTCTACGGCCTCGACGCTGCGGAGTTGCGTGGCCCTGAGCGTGAGCAGGGGAAGCAGGCCAAGGCTCACGTCGAGGGGTTGCTGGATCGCTACTCCCTCTCGGACAACGAGCGTCGATTCTGCTTCCGCACCCATCCGGGCAAGGGCAGGGAAAAGGGGAAGTACGGGAGGCTCCTCATCGTCTGCTATGGCCGAGACCCTGACACTGGCGTCCCGGTGAACCTCAACCGTCGCTTCACCCTTCACCCGTACATCCTCGAAGCGGACTACGGCTAGGCGCACGAAAAAACCGGGACACCCTCTCGGATGTCCCGGTTGTCGCCTCAGTCATCACTCGTATCGACAATCTTGATCATCTGCCCCACGTCGTACAACGCCTGCTCGGTTGCCTCGATGTCGAGCCTCAGTTCGTCGGGACAGGCCATCTTCGCCACTACCAGCGTATCCTCCAGTACGGTGTAAATGCGTCCCAGCTTCTGCTGTTCGGCTAGCTCCTTCCCGTTCGCGATATCGGTGACCACGTTCTGGAACGCCTCCAGTTCCTTGTCACTCACCTCCTTGAAACGCGACTGGTCGTGTTGGTAATCCTCGTCCATGATTCCGGCATCACTGGGTGATCCGTAATTGTCGCTGCTCGGTCGTGGTACGGGCATCACTTGTTTCCTCTGTCGTCGCGGTTGTTGAAATAGGTTAGAACGGCAGTCCTCGCCTGCCCGACGAGCAGTCGGTCCAACTGCTCGTCACTGATGTCGATCTCCTCACCCTCGTCGTCGCATCCGCCAAAAAAGACAGCGTTGCCGACGACGCCATGCCCTAGCAGTTCACTAGCCGTGGCGTTGAAAGGCAACTCCATCATCAATCCGTTCTCGTTGACGTAGGCGTCCCATCCGTTGCCCGCCGTCATCTCAATCATGCCATCGACAGACGCCTGCATCGCCGTCAGTCCTTTGACTGTCATGATGTGAATACTGCCGTCTGGTCTGATCTGTGCTACGTGCATTACTCGGTCTCCTTGAAAGAAGGGGCGAGGGGGGTGGCACATTGGTTTGCGCCAATTCCCCCCTGCCCCGCAGTATGGCTGTGGCTAGAACCACAGTATCAGTCATGGCATGGAGCGAAAAGCACCTTGCTGACAGCCTTGTCGAGGAAGTGCAAGAACTGCTCAAGCTCCTCGCCACCGGAGTGGCCACCGATGTGCCAATTGGCCCTCTCGCCCTTAGCCGCGCCGGTCCCTTCCCGCCACTCCTCGACGGATGGGAAGCCCTTGCCACCGTAGAGGTCGGTTGCCTTCCAATCGTAGAGGGTGAAGACGGTTGCCACGATTTCGTCGTCCACCTTCCATATGCCGGAGTAGTCTCCCTTCCCGAACACAAACTCCGTAGACACCTTCGACTCGCAATTGTCGAGATCGTTCAAGGCATCGTAGGTGGGTTGGCCAAACGCCTTCACCAGATCGGCGTAGGACACTTGAACCTCCCCGACAAGATACGAGCCTGCCCGCAGCTTACCGCCCAGTCGCTCGTCCGTCATCTTCACGAAATCAGTATCAGTCATTGGTCTCGTCCTCCTCTTTAGTGTCACTGTCGTCCACAAACGTCCATCGCCCCACCGTGTTGCCGTGATGGTCAAAGATTGGCCACGAGGCATTACGGATGATCGGCTGGGTGAGGGTTCCGTGCTGCTCGATGATTTCAGCAGCGGCCCGAACGGTTACTGCCACCTCGTCGCAGAGCAGAGCATCGGTGTCGTCGCGGTACGCTGCATTGTCCACGTCGAACTGTAGGTGTAATCGCATTAGTCGGTCTCCTTGTGTTACCCGTGTCGGATTCCATCGGCGTCGTACCATTCTCCCAGCAATGGCATATTGTCTGTCACGTGCCATAGGTGTTCCGCTTGAGACCAGAGTGCGTAGTGTCGTTCTCCGCTACCTCGCTCCCTCACCTTGGCGAGATGAACTGCATCTTCTTTCGTGTTCACTCGTGTATTGTCTGGCATCTTGTGTGTGTCCTTTCAGTGTGCAGGCTCGGCGGGGGGAGAGAACGAATCAGAGTAATCCCCCCCCGCCTTACCCACCACAAGGAGAAGTCAGTCAGCGGGTGGAGGGTGTGGTGAGTCGCTCTTGCGTTACTTCATTCTGACGGTTGGACCGCTGCCCTACAAGCCTCGGCCAGTAGTTCGTCGGCCTTGGTGTTGAGATCGGTCAAACCTAACTCGGACAGTGTGGCCAGCAGTTCGTTGTAAAGGTCTTCAGGGTCGTGCGTTTCCTCGGGTTCCATCTGACTCTCCTTCCACGTGTTGCCGTTGGCGATACTCGGTCGTCCTGCTCCGCCGGTCAGAGCGTAGACCTTGCCCTCTTCGGGTCGTCCTTTGTCACTCATACTGTCTCACTCCTTGGTTGGTCCGCGAGCCAGCGTGTCGCTCGACGGTTGCGTAATAGTCATCGGCCCCTGCCACCTCGGGCAAGTAATCAGCGTCTAACCCTCTCTCGTCCAGCCACTCGCAATCCTTCAAGCACTGGTCGCCGTGCTTCCTCTCAGCATCCTTCGACAGTCCCTTGGCAACGTCCTCGACAACTCGTAATGCCCGTTCGGCCAGTTGCCTTGTCGGATACCACTGGGTTGCCTCAAGGAACG
>Ga0114999_10010158_pt1 | contig 10214 bp, 16 predicted proteins | sample ArcticOcean_MG_C_3_FD_89820 | JGI IMG/M metagenome (GOLD analysis project Ga0114999, IMG submission 89820) | Marine microbial communities from western Arctic Ocean - ArcticOcean_MG_CB8_126 | ecosystem: Environmental > Aquatic > Marine > Oceanic | place: Arctic Ocean: Canada Basin | collected... | reverse complement strand
GTAGTGATCCTGCTCTTTCTATTGGTGGTATTACCCCTATTAACCCTGGAGGAATCGATCTAGGACTCGAGTTGGCTCTTGGAGTTAACGGAGATGATGTTCTTACAGATTTGAACGTCACCTACAATCTCACTGAGTTTGGACCTGCCACTGTTTTTGCAACTGGTGGTCTTGGACTTAATTGGATTGATACTGATTCTATTGGGCTAGATGCTCGAGCTGGAGTTGGAGTATCTTATGCACTTGAAGAGACTAAAGCTCTCTTTGCTACTTATACTTTCGGGTATGATTTTGATGCATCAGATAATGACACTCAATTCCGTGCCGGGATTTCATTTAAGTTTTAATAAGCTTACAAATTAAAAACACAAACGCCCTTGGAGACAAGGGCGTTTTTTTATGGATTTTATAACAGAACCAGATGACAAAGGGCATGTGTGGTGTATACAAAAAGGTGATGATAAAAATGTACGCATGGTGCTGCAGAAGTCCGGAGATCATACATGGATAGAAATAGACGCACTAACCAACTATCCTTGGTATCCTTCTTTAATAGAGTGGTTATCAGGCTAAGACGTACCTCTACCCATCATCCCCAATAGCTTCTACTGGGCATCCATCCATAGCTTCTTCACATAAAGCTAGTTCTTCTTCATTTGCTGGCTGCTTATAGACGTAGGAATATCCTTCATCTTCTTGTCGAGTAAAGTTATCCGGAGCTACCTCTCTACATAAGTCACAGTCTATGCATTGTGTATCAACATAAAACTTACCTTCAACGTTGTCTTTATATTTTTCTTCTATATCTGCCATTAGGTTCAACTTTATTTAATCGATTTACTTGTGTATGGTTAGTGAGAAAACTACATGTTCCTTAGGGAGATCCAAAGCAGACGCTATTGTAACGAAAATCTAAGTAAAGTCCTGTATAGCTATTATCATTTTCTTAACATGGGTAGCTTTTGCTCGTTGTTTTAGTATCTTTAAACTCCGGTCGAAGCTTCCCATTCTAACTATTTCAATATTTATTCTTCTGGTTCCCCATGCTTTCATTGCTGTATAGGATGGGCAGTATATGTCGATGGTCTTGGTGCCTACCAAAGCTGCTCCATAATCATCAACAATATAATGGGTATGATACCCCTTTATTTTAAAAATTGTTCCGACTGGAAAGATTGACCAATCAGCTGCAGCTGATGTAACCGCGTCTGTGCCTTGTTTAAATTTAAGGCTAGTTCCTACCGCATTTTTTTTACCATATATTATATGATCTGACTCTGTATGAGTATAAGCAGTAGCTCTTATATCGCTATATTCTAGCGGTTTAGTTTTAAAGGAATTAACAAACAATAATGAAAACAAAATAATTGTTTTCATTGTTTTTTTCTTCGCTTAGGTCGACCTCCTTGACCTCTATATTTTTTATGACCTTTAGAATTGACGCTAACGCCTTGTCTAGTTTTTTTGCCGGTTTTATGTTCGTACAATTTACTCATATGTTTCGTTTATTATACTATCTTCTGATATGATTACAACGTTGTTCTTTTCGTTCCAGTAGGCATTTGCTGGAATTCCGGTAGCAGCTAGAGCTTTAATTCTATCTTGGGCTTTTAAGAACTTCCGCTTAGCAGACTTAGCCCACATTTTAAGATCTTGTGGAAATATAAGTTCTAGTTCACTCACAACACTCATCGTTGCCGCAAGGGCATGTTTCCAATTCCTCTTCTTCCGGATCGTTTTTTCCGAATATATGTTCCCAACGCTTACTATATTCGTCGTAAGGTATAGATAATGGTCTAGGTTTATCCTCCTTGCTCATTATTTTCCAGAAGCCGGTTTAAAGTATAACTGACGTTCTAGCTTTCTAAACCGAGTATCTGAATGCCATACTTCATCCGTTTGTGGTGTGTATACACCACTCTTACTCTGGATCGGTGTCCCCGCCGCAAGATTTAAGGTAGAAGGTTGATATATGTTCAAGGTGCCGCTTTTCGTCGAGGAGCTCGTCTCGCAAGAGGTCAGCCCTATCGTTAGAATCGACATCACCAGCAGTGCGTAATGTTTCAATTTCATTTATTAATTTTTTTTGTTTATCGCGTGATTCTGAGACGACACGATGGTAGTGTGTTTTATTCCTTAACTCCAAATAAGCAGTTAAAGCTCTTAAAACACCCTTAATAATACCGCCTCCCATTTTATAATATTAGTTACTTTGTTGTAGCTTTCTTTACAGCGTTAGTTACAGCGTCAGTTACAGCTTCCTTAGCTGCTGCTTTAGCCTTAGCTTTTCCAATATTTAGAGCGAGTAATTCTACTACCCCGTATATTTTAGAAGGCCAAGAGCCTTTTTTAGGTGTAGGTGTTGCAGCACAAAAAGCTGCAGCTGCAGCAATAATAGCTGCGATTAAGCCAAACCACGGTTTGTCGCTAATGAAGTTAAGTATCATATCCATAAAATTATTTATTATTATTGTCTTATTTTACTACTTTAATTAAATATTTTTATGTCACTACAAGATCAAACTAAAAAAATCCAAGAAGCCATTGGAGCAACAGCAGATGGTATATATGGAAAAAACACAGCATTAAGGATTATTGGTAAATTAGGGTTTACTAAAGAAGATTTAACTAAAATTATTCAGAAAAAGACTGATTCTCTGCCAGACGGTGCTTATGGGCCTAACACAGCAGAAACAATTTCAGAGGCCTTAGGCTTAAGTGATACCCCTGCAGCTGCTGAGATCACATCAAGCGCCGTTGATGGCACGTATCCAGAAGTAAACAAACCATCGCCAAATATTTCTTCTTCTAGAATTAAACCTGAAGGTGTAGTTTTACATCATTCATCAGGCTCTTATGGAGGTTCTGTGAGTTGGATATGTCAATCTAAATCACAAGTATCATATCACTGTATTATTGATACTAATGGTGAGAGAACTTCATTCGCTGAAGATGATCGTAGATGTTGGCATGCTGGTAAATCTAGCTTTAATGGAAGAACTAATTGTAATGGGTTTTTGTTAGGCTTATCATTTAGTGGTAACACACATACAAGAGAATTAACTGATGATGAGGTTGCGTCAGCAGTAGAGTGGTTAGTACCTAGATTTGAAAAGTGGGGATGGCCAAAAGATTTATCAACAGTAACTACACATAGAGCGGTATCTCCCGGGAGAAAAGATGATCCGGATTCTCGTGCAGAAGAAAAAATAAGAAGTGCATTAAAAGCTGCGCTTAATAAATAATTATATGATTAAAAAGCTAACAGAAAATAGTGTAAAGGTCTGCTGTGGTCGTCATGGTTGCCCTGTTATCGAAAAAATCGACGAAGATCATTATAAAGTTACTGACGATGAAGGTAATACTATTATTGTTAAAAAAGAAGAGCTTAAGTTAATGGGCGACGCTGCTAATGCGATAGACGGCGATCAAGAGCTGCTTTGTGGCTGATTTAATATTTTATACCTTAGCTTCATATGGCCTTTGTTATATATTAATGGAGGCCAAAGTACTAAACTTTGTAAGAGATAAAGTTACTAAAATTAAATTCTTTAAAGAGCTATTAGCATGTTCGCTATGCACGGGGTTTTGGACGGGCTTGTTAATAGGTATATATACACCCTACAACAATATAATATTCGCTTTGTATAGCGCCGGTGTTTGCTACCTTCTTTATCTAGTAAACTATATACTATTATATAAGGTGTATCCTAAAGATTAAGTTTTAATTTACCTAATGCGTGCAGCACGCTTTGATCAAGGATGTTCTCGGGATCTAGTTCTTTTATAATAACGTCAATTTTATCAATAACCTCTAAATTAGTCATTTGTTTTTCTGCTGGGCGCTCTTCATCTACCGGAATGGCTAAACCTTGCGAGTAACCTTCACCGCTAGCAGGTAGAGGTGCACCATCTCCTTCCCCACCTGGTTGCATGAAATGAGCCGGGTAAGTTGGACTCCCTGTCTTTGGCCTATATTTTAGAGGGTATTCATTGCTGGGAGCTCTCCCTTTTCGGGAGGCGACCGGTACGCTCTCTTCATACAACCGTTGCATTTCTTCAAAATCATTCACATATATATTTATTATAATAATTGAAAAATAACATAATATAGATATAATTAATTATATGGATAAGCAGCCAGTGTCATATTATCAAGCAGACTTTTTATCAAAATCTATAGCTCGAGCTGTTAAAAAGGATAAGGTTACACATGTATTAGGGCTAGCTAGAGGAGGGTTGGTCCCAGCGACAATTATAAGCTATAAATTAAAAGTACCTTTATTAAGTTATGCAGTAAGCACATATGAAGATACTACAAAAACTAATGAGTTAAAAGTAGCACAAGATGTTGATTTCTCGAGCTTAGCTAAAGGTAGTAAGCTATTAGTTGTAGATGACATATGCGATTCCGGTGATACTATTAAATTTATAAAGAAGCAACTTAAAAAGGTAGATGGAATAACCGCAATCTATAGCACACTCTTTACTAAGAAAAAAACCAAGAGGTTGTTAGATCATTATGGAGTGGTGGTTTCAAGTGATACGTGGATTGATTTTCCCTGGGAATAGATTAATATATTAGTATGTCGAGTAGAAGGATATGTTGTTTGGTTACCGGTAAGACTTATACCTATGGTAAGGACTATTACGATAAAAAGGTTAAGGATTATATAGATGAAAGTAATCTAAAAAAATATTTTATTACTAGGAAAGCTAAAAATTATTTAAACAAAGGCTACTCAATCCAAGAGATAAGAAACATATTAAATGTCACCGATGAAGAGTTACCGGAACCGGATTCACAAGTGATCGCGGAACTCATTGAGTTTCATAAGATTCAAGCTTCTCAAACTGCAAAGAAAATTTCAAATACTTTAAACTTTGCTACACATAAATCCGATTCAGAGGTGACCCATTTTATAAATAATATAAGAGATTATGAACAACAATAAACAATTTATCGCACAGCAGGGCTCGAATACTACAGTAAAAATATACGAGGCGGGAACGGGTCAATTATATCGGGTTATTACTGTAGGTGGAAATATTGTTTCATCGCCATATGTATCGGGTAATGTTATGACTGTTACAGTTGAAGCGTCCGGTAGAAAGCAGATTAAGACGTTTACATTACCAAGTGGAGGCTTAAAAACAACAATACCAGCATAACCGTTTATACTTAAATGGAAAAATCTACCATATTTACGGAACAGCTATCTAGAAAACCCAACAAGTATCCATGGACTGATCAGTTTATTGAAGCTATGCATAATGGGTTTTGGACTGATAAAGAATTTTCTTTTAAGTCTGACGTGCAGCAATTTAAAGTTGATCTAACAGACCAGGAAAGAGAAATTATAGTCCGGACACTTTCAGCTATTGGTCAAATTGAAGTAGCTGTTAAAACGTTTTGGGCAAAGTTAGGAGAAAATTTACCACATCCATCGCTATGCGACCTAGGATATGTAATGGCAAACGTAGAGGTTATTCATAACAATGCTTATGAAAGACTGTTACAAATATTAGGCCTTGAGGATATATTTGAAGAGAATTTAAAGCTACAATGGATACAAGGCAGGGTAAAATACTTACGTAAATATACTCATAAGTTTTATAAAGATAGTAAGAAGCAATACTTATATGCTTTAATATTGTTTACTCTCTTCGTTGAAAATGTATCGTTATTTTCTCAGTTTTATATTATTAACTGGTTCGCGAGAAATAAAAACGTTCTAAAGGATACAGATCAGCAAGTAAAATATACTAGAAATGAAGAGAATATTCATGCTCTGGTAGGTATAAAGATTATAAACACTATTAGAGAGGAATGTCCTGAATTATTTGATGAAGAGTTAGAAGAAAGAATAATGCACGAAGCTGGAGAGGCTCTAATAGCTGAGAGTAACATTGTTGACTGGATGGTTAATGGTTATGAAGATGCAGGATTAAATGCTAAATTACTAAAGGGATTTATTAAAAATAGAATTATAAGTTCTTTAGATCAAATAGGCTTTAAGTCGCCGTTTGAAGTTGATAATGATGCGCTTGAAGCTACAATGTGGTTTGAAGAAGAACTTATGGGTAATAATATGGCAGACTTCTTCCATACTAGACCTACAGAATACTCCAAGAAGAACCAATCATTTGATGAAGACGATTTATTTTAAATATGAAGACCTATAGCTGGTTAAATGCAGATTCTAGAAAGTTTCTAAAGAGAGGTTATCTAGTGGGTGATGAAACCCCAGAAGAGAGAATAGAAACTATTGCAAAGACAGCTGAGAGTTATTTAAAGATTAAAGGATTCGCAGATAAGTTTATTGATTATATGTCGAGAGGTTTTTATTCCCTCTCTTCTCCTATCTGGTCTAATTTTGGTAAAGATCGAGGGTTGCCAATTTCTTGTTTTGGTAGTTTTATTCCGGATGATATGGAAAAAATTCTTACTAAAGTATCTGAAGTTGGCACGATGTCAAAAGTAGGTGGAGGTACATCAGGTTACTTCGGTGCTGTAAGGCCTAGAGGATCTTCTATATCATCAGGAGGATGTGCTACCGGTGTTCATCATCAGTTAACAGTGTTTGATTCACTTATAAATTACGTATCGCAGAGTAATGTACGTAGGGGGTCTTTTGCAGCATATTTACCAGTTGAGCATTTAGATATAGATGAATTTTTAAGGATCAGATCTGAAGGAGACTCCATACAAGATTTATCTTTTGGCGTATGTATAACAGATGAGTGGATGCAAGCTGTAGTAGATGGTGATAAGGAAAAAAGAAAACTATGGGCTAAGATAATTAAAAAGAGATATGAAACTGGCTACCCGTATATAGTATGGACTGATACTGCTAATAATAATGCACCGCAGGTTTATAAGGATAAAGATAAAACAATTTACGCAAGTAACCTTTGTACAGAAATATTCCTTTCAACAGATGAGGATGAATCATTTGTTTGTGATTTATCTTCTCTTAACTTAGCTGTATGGGATGAAATTAAAGAAACCGACGCTATTGAAACATTAGTATATTTTCTTGACGCTGTAATGTCAGATTTTATTAAGAAGACAGAGGGTGTAAAGTATATGGAAGCTCCTCATAACTTTGCTGTAAGGCAAAGAGCATTAGGAGTAGGTGTACTTGGATGGCATACATATCTACAGTCTAAGATGATTGCATTTGAGTCATTAATGGCAAAGGGTATAAACCAAGAAGTATTTGTCTTACTAAAAGAAAGATGTGATAAAGCTACAAAAGAGCTGGCAGAGCTCTTTGGAGAGCCTGAGTTATGTAAAGGGTATGGTATACGAAATTCAACCACGATGGCTATTGCACCAACCACAAGCAGCTCCTTTATTTTGGGTCAAGTTTCACCTTCTATTGAACCTCTTAATTCTAACTATTTTACAAAAGACTTAGCTAAGGGTAAATTTACATATCGTAATCCACACCTAGTAAATCTTTTAAAAGATAAGGATAAAAATGATGCACCCACATGGAAAAGTATTTTAGGTCACGGTGGTAGTGTTCAGCATTTAAAGTTTTTATCTAATGATGAAAAAGATGTTTTTAAAACCTTTGGAGAGATATCTCAAAAAGAAATAATTATACAGGCTGCTATGCGGCAAAAATATATTGACCAAGGTCAATCTCTAAATTTAATGATACCACCGGAAACAAAGCCGAGAGAAGTTAATGAGTTATTAATCTATGCCTGGCAAACCGGAATTAAGTCATTATACTATCAAAGAAGTGCTAACCCCGCGCAAGAGCTTGCTAGAAATATATTAAATTGTGCTTCTTGTCAAAGCTAAAAAATTATGAAGTGGAAGTATGTTAATCAAAATGATAAAGAAAAGGAAGAGGAAGAACCAGGTACACAATATATTGTTACCTCTACGCAAGGCTCTGCCGGAAGTGTCACAAAGGTGGTGGAAAATAATCTCTACTTTTATGGCGACATCACAGAAGCCAATGCATTAGAGTTAAATGCTGCTTTATATGAATTAGATAAAAAACTATCTGTTACAAATGTTTTTCTTGATATTAAACCTGTTATTAATCTCCGTATTAATTCTTTTGGGGGTTCTCTTTTTGCTGGCCTTGCTACAGTAGATGTAATTAGAAATCTTAATAGCGCTGTCCATTCTTTTATTGAGGGAGCTGCAGCATCAGCAGCAACAATAATAACAGTAGCATGTGATGAGCGATATATTGGAAAGTATTCTAAAATGCTTATTCATCAATTAAGCTCAGGTGTGTATGGTAAGTATAACGAGCTAGAAGATGATATGGAGAATAATAAGCATTTAATGCAAACTATTAAAGATATCTATAAAGAGTATACTAGAATTCCTATGAAGAAATTAGATGAGATTTTATCTCATGATCTATGGTTTGATAGTAAAACATGCTTAAGATATGGTCTAGTAGACAATATTAATTAAAGCAATCGTTATTCTGTGTCCTTTTTTTGCTTTTCTTCGAAGGTATCTAACCACTCTTTTTCCCATGGGAAGTTTATCGCCTTGTTATAAAAAGTTTCCACTCCCCCGAGGGTGCCCTGGCCAAAGCCTGTAAAAGAGTCTGGGTTAGAATCGAACCGGCCTCCTTTTGCCGACTTAGCCACGGTACCCGATGCATTGTGAGTACCTCCTTTAGTAATATTAGAGCCTTTAAAAACTCGATTAAATTCTGTATTATATTTCTTCGGATCAATTGGTTCTTTAAAACTTTCCTTTAGTAGCGAAGGATAGTATACACGGTTTGATATTATTACATCGATGGATTTTCCTTCTGCAGCTGCTCTATTAACAACAGTTTCCATAAAAGCTTGTTGTGCTCTGGGGCCTTGGACTCCAACTTCTTCTTTAGTAAGTTTGTATAATTTTTCTTTTGTTTGTGGACTCATATTATCTAATAGGCGTTGTCTTTTAGTTATACCGTCTTTTGTAATGGGTAGCGATGGCGGTGGTTCTTTACTTTTGGCAAAAAACTTACCCGCGCCCCTACCGGCGGAGAATGGTATACCCTGGAACCCACGTGGGCCGGCCGCTTCTGTAACTGGTGGTGGTTTCTGAATAAATTGCCCAGCACTATTAATAACATCATCCTTATCAACTCCTATCTGTGGGGTTTCCGGAAGAATAACACCAGGTTCTACCTTCGAAGGTTGCGTCCCTGTAACATCTTCCGCTTTAGTTATACCTCCCCTTTTGTGAGATTGTGTGTGCGCAGACGTCGAATAACCAGGTACATTTATACCTTCTTTTTGTGCAATCTCTCTCATATCAGCATTTGACTGAGTTAATCTTAGAGGTACATTTTTAAAATTATGAGCATGGTCATAATTTTTTATCAAATTATCTGCCGGCAACGCGTAGACTGTGCGCCACGACCCAGCGACACTTACTTCACCTATTGCTAAGGAATGATGCTTCTTTGTATTAAATTTACCATATAATTCAACATCTTCTGTTCGTTGTATCTCAACAGGAGCTGTAATATGATTTACAAATACTTCGCCTTCAGTATATGAACCACCACCTACTACTATATTATTTGATACACCTAAACCAGGTTCTATAAATATTTGTTTATTAGATCTAAGAGAAATATTCTTCGGTGATAGTAATTCTATAATTTCATCACTTGCAATATTAACACCAGCTTTTGATTGAACGTTTATTTTATGACCAGATATCTTTACAGTTGTACCGCTTATATCTACAGCTCCACCTGTCTTGATTTGAACACCACCTGACCCTACGGTAACATTAAATTTATTACCGGCCTGTATAGTGTAGGTACCAACTGGGAATACTGAGTCGTTAGCTACTTCTTCTACATGTGGTACTGACCCTACAGTAGTGAAGGTTGTTTGTCTACCCACCGCAACTTCAACTGGCTGTGCTCTACCTTTCCAATCAATACGCACAGAAGGGTAATCATTAAAAGCAGCTCCAACTACCTCTTGTTTATCTCTAAAGATAGTAGTGCTGACTTTACCACCGGTGCCCAGTTGTTGTTCTATTTTAGTACGTTGATCTTGTGTGTTCTTAATATCTTCTTCTAGATTTAAATATCCTATAGTTGGTGGGTACATAATACCCTCGGTCGCAGCAGAGTAAAAACCGTTTAGGTTGTCACCAGGTTGAGTATTTGTACCGGATGTACCAGCACCTGTTACTATATCTATAGTAGGTATCG
>Ga0114999_10010155_pt1 | contig 10217 bp, 9 predicted proteins | sample ArcticOcean_MG_C_3_FD_89820 | JGI IMG/M metagenome (GOLD analysis project Ga0114999, IMG submission 89820) | Marine microbial communities from western Arctic Ocean - ArcticOcean_MG_CB8_126 | ecosystem: Environmental > Aquatic > Marine > Oceanic | place: Arctic Ocean: Canada Basin | collected... | reverse complement strand
TGTCAGCCAGCCAGCGAATGTCCATTAACGAAATCCAAGGGCGCGTGTCGAGCGCGGTAGTGGTTCATAATCGGGTATTGAAGAGTCTTTCTCGACCCAGAAATACGGGTCTAAAAGACCACCTTCCACTTTACGCGCTCCCCAACGGGCGGTCAACGTAACTCAATCGTGTTGACACCCCTTTTAGGCCGTGCTAGGTTCGCTTCAATCTTACGGACCGTGGCGCGGTCGCAATCGTCGTGCGGACTACCTCTCTCAGGAGAGCGATGATGACCACATTAAGCCCACGCCGGGGCAGCATACTCAAACTGATCGTTGACGGCTATATAGCGACGGGAGAACCTGTCGCGTCATCTGCAGTGGCTGCGGACATGAATGTACGCGTCAGTCCGGCCACGGTTCGTAACGAGATGGTGAGCCTTGAGGACGATGGTTACATCATCAGGCCGCACACCTCTGCGGGCGGAATCCCGGCTGATAAGGGCTATCGATTTATCGTCGAGGACCTGAGCACTGAATATAAAGCGCCTGATGCCCAGGATTTCACGGCCATCCAGGCGGCGTTAGAGAAGCGACGTCGTGATATGGAAGAGTGGGCCGACGCAGCAGCGTCGATCGTGGCCGGTCTACTCAAGACACTGGCATTTGCGTCCGCTCCGCGTGCCGATGCGTCCCGGATCAAACAGCTGGAGCTTCTCCAGATGCAGGATCTGACGGCGATGCTGGTTTTAATCTTGCATGAGACGACCGTGGTGAAGCAGCTTATCCCGCTGAAATCGCCGACGACTCAGGATGAGTTGTTTGAGGTTCGGAATCGCGTCCACGAAGCAGTTGCCGGTCGTACTGTCGATGAAATTGCACGACAGATCGGAACAGGAAACTCTGTGCCGGGGCTTGAGTCTGTCGTTCTCGATTCGACTGTGAGCGCTCTCAGGGAGCGTGACCAGTCACGCGTCTCTGAATACAACATAGAGGGACTGGGCAGGCTTCTGGGGAGTCCAGAGCTGTCTCAGGACAACTATGGCGCCGAGTTGACCGAGGTGCTTGATAGTGAAGACGCGCTGTATGAGCTGAGCGAGGGTGCACCAAGCGATGGCCGCGCCGTTGTCTACATCGGTGAAGAGATGCCCCGTGTGGAGTTCAATCGTTGCAGCGTAATCATCGCCAGATACGGTGTGCCATCGGAGGCATCAGGGGTGGTCGGCTTGATTGGTCCAACGAGACTTTCTTACAAGCGGGCCGTTCCGGTTGTAGAGGCGGCGGCTACTCTGCTGGGCGATCTCGTGACCGAGTCGTACTACGGATACCCTTCGTAAGACGGATGAACGACGGCGGACACTTAGCCGAATCCGCATAAACGACCTCGGCGATTTCACTTTCACGTTCGTATAATGATTCCCATATCTACGCGTCTAATGCCATTCGACGAGTTCTTTTACAACGTAAATGACCACAAAGACTGATTTCTACGAAACCCTTGGTATTGCGCGCAACGCAACGCCCGAGGACATCAAAAAGGCGTACCGCAAGCTCGCGTTCCAGTTCCACCCGGACCGGAACAAGGACGCTGATGCTACGGATCGCTTCAAAGAGATTAGCGAGGCGTATCAGGTCTTAAGTGACCCTGATCGTCGCGCTTCTTATGATCAATTCGGCCATGCCGGCGCTAACGGCGCAGGTGGGCGCGGCTTTGAAGGCTTTGAGGGTTTCGGCGGCCTTGGCGACATTTTTGAGTCGTTCTTTGGTGGCGGACAGCAAGCCCAGGGACCGTCACGGGGCCGAGACCTGGAGTACCGAACCTCGATCGACTTCATGGAGGCCGTTTTTGGGGCCGAGAAGGAGTTCGACATTAACCGTGTCGAACCGTGCGAACGATGTTCAGGCAGCCGGGCCGAGCCGGGAACGACGGCATCGAAATGCGGGACCTGCAAAGGGGCCGGACAGGTTCGTCGTGTTCAGCGCAGCATTTTCGGGCAGTTCGCCCAGATGTCGACATGCTCCACATGCCAGGGCGAAGGCTCGGCCGTCTCTTCGCCATGCACTCAGTGCAAGGGCGCAGGCCGTGAACGGAAGAACCGCAAGATCTCAGTGAACATTCCGGCTGGCGTCGATTCCGGAAGTCGGATTCGGCTTCGCGCCGAGGGCGAACCGGGTGACACTGGTGCACCGGCGGGCGATATGTACATACACGTCGCTGTCGAGCCACACGAGATATTTGAACGTGATGACGACGATATTCTTATGCGTCTGGACGTCAACGTGGCGAGAGCTGCGCTTGGTGCGACGACCAAAGTGCCGACGGTGGATGGTTTGCAGGAGCTCAGTATTCCGGCAGGAACCCAGTCAGGCCAGGCGTTCCGAATGCGTGATCTAGGCGTGCCGCATCTAGGCGGGTCAGGGCGTCGTGGAGACCAGATCGTCGTCGTGAACGTGGCGATCCCGAAGAAGCTGAACGATCGCCAACGAGAGTTGTTGGAAGAACTGGCGGCGACTATGGGCGACGATGTCGTACCCACCGAGGACGAAGACGGATGGCTCGGCAAGGTGAAAGATTTTATTAGCGGCGAAGGTAATTGAAGCCGGTGCTGGAACGTACTGGGACCTGGAAAGCACGGTTAAGCCGATATGCCCTCTGAGTGGATTGAGTTAAGCACCGAGGCTCCGGGGGAGTACGCCGAACCACTGACGCACCTGTTCGCGCGCTACGGCGAAGGCGGGGTGGTTGTCGAAGAGGCGGGTGGATATAACCCGGACGAGGGCGAGACGGCCCCTCTTAACGCTCCCGTTATCGTGAGAGCGTATTTACCTATTGACGCCACGACGGACGACCGACGCGCCCGCATCGAGATGGGTTTACGACTGATCTCCTACCTTCATCCGATCCCGCCGCTGAAAGAGCGCGTGCTCAAGGACCGGGAGTGGGAGTTACAGGAGTTTGAGCCGGTTCGGGTGGGTGAGCGTATGGTGATCGCTCCTCAGGGTTCGAAATGGGACCGAAGGCCCGACGACATCATCATTAAGCTTGATCCAGGCCTGGCGTTTGGAACGGGACATCACCCCACTACGCGCATGTGCATGGTTTATCTCGAGAAGCTGGTCACTGAGGGCTCCAATGTGCTGGATCTGGGCTGTGGCTCGGGGATTTTGACGCTTGCGGCGTACAAGCTGGGTGCGGGTTCGGTGACCGGGCTGGATATCGAATCAGATGCGATAAAGTCCAGTTACGAAAATCTGGGCAAGAATGATCTGACCGATAAGGCGAACTTCCATGAGGGAAGCCTGCCGACTCCGGCTGCGCCGGAAGGGTCGTTCGATATAACGGTGGCCAACATCTCAGCGAATATCCTGATTGCACTTGCGCCAACCATCATGGCATCGCTGGTCCCCGGAGGCGTGTTCATCGGCTCGGGTACGCTTGTTGAGCGTAAGGACGATGTTGAGGCGGCGTTCATTGAGGCGGGGGGCGAGTTTACGGATCTAACGATCTCTGGCGATTGGGCGGCTTTCTCCGCCGCGATGCGCTCCTGAAGACCCGCCTGAAGTCCCGCCAGAAGACCCGAGAGAAAACGCAGGAGTAAGTCCATGCACCGGTTTTACCTGCCGGACGGGATACCGGCTGACGGTCCGGTCCAGTTTCCTCGCGACATTGCCCGACAGATGTCTCGCGTCCTCCGGATGCGGGAGGGTGAGAAGGTCGGTGTCTTCGACGGTAGTGGCAACGAGTGGACTATCGAGCTAGATAACGTTGCCTCTCGCACGGCAGCGGGGCATATCGTCGATGTGACCAGGCCGTCCACCGAACCAGCCGTCGATATCACCCTGTATCAGTCACTCATCGACGCGGCGCAGTTTGAACTTGTCCTTCAGAAGGGTGTCGAGCTGGGCGTGAAGCGCTTCGTTCCGTTGCTAACGGAGCGCGTATCAGGATCAGGATCCACCGGGGCATCTGAAAAACGCCAGGCGCGCTGGGCGAGGATTACTCAGGAAGCGGCGGAGCAGTCTGGTCGGGTATTCGTCCCCGGAGTTACGGCTCCCGTTGAGCTGGGCGCCGCGTTTGGTGTGCCACCTGAAGGCCGGTTTATCGTGCCGTGGGAGGGTGAGTCCGGGTTGAGCCTACGTGATGCGCTCAAGGAGCCTGTCACGGACTCGGATGATATCGTCAGCATCGTGATAGGCCCAAAGGGCGGACTTACCGAAGTGGAGATAGAGTTCTTGAGGGAGAAGGGCGCGCTACCGGTGACGCTTGGAAGCCGCATCCTTCGAGCGGAGACGGCGGCTATTGCGACCGTTAGCGCAGTTCTGTACGAGTCCGGAGACTGGGCGTTTCCGCCTGATCCAGCCGCTCCGGGTAACTAGTGGGGCGTCCCCGTCTCGGACACGGGCGTTCGTGTCATCAAGCCTTCGATGGCTGATTTTGGATCAAGATCTCCCGCCAGTACCGCACGTGTCACGGAGGCGATCGGCATATCAACCCCCAGTGATTCGGCCACAGTAAGCGCGGCCTGAGTCGTCGTGACACCCTCAGCGACCTGATCCATGCCGCCCACGATCTCGGCCGCCGACCGGCCTTTTGCCAGCTCCTGCCCGACGTACCTGTTGCGTGACAGTCCGCTGTAGCAGGTCGCGACCAGGTCACCCATGCCGGATAGCCCGGAAAACGTTTCCGCCCTGGCTCCCATCGCCACACCGAGGCGTGTGATCTCAGCCAGACCTCGAGTCACGAAAGCCGCCTTGCTGTTGTTGCCAAGCCCGTTGCCATCGATGAAGCCTGCACCGATAGCGATGATGTTTTTGAGCGCACCGCCCAGCTCGACTCCCACCAGATCTGAGCTTGTATAAACCCGGAAAACACGGGAGTTCAGGATGGCCTGCGCAGTTTCTGCGACCGATGCATCGATGTGTGCCAGGGTGGATGTGGCCGGGTTGCCCTCGACGATTTCCAGCGCAAGGTTGGGGCCTGATAGTGCGCCGACATCGCGTCGGCCAAGGGCGTCTCCTGCCAGTTGAGACATCCGTTTACCGGTACGTGTGTCGATGCCTTTAGCAGCGCTTATGACGATTGCATTCGCCGGAACTGATGCGGCAATCGCCGTGGCGTTTTGCGTGACCGACGATGACGGTACGGCCAGTAAAACCAGTTCGGCACTACCGAACGCTTCGTCCGTGTTCGCCGTTACGATCAGGCCGTCTGGGAAGTCGACGCCGGGTAGAAAACGATCGTTCCGGCGTGCGGTATGAAGCAGTTCGGCGTCGTCGCTGGTTCGTGCCCACATCGTGACGTCGTGTCCGAAGCGAGTCAGCAAAATGGCGAGGGTGGTGCCCCAGCTGGTGGTTCCTACGATGCCCACATTCGCCATTTGAAGGCCCCTAGCTCTGTCGGGTTCGGGCACGGGTGGGTCGGCCCGATTCCTTGACCGGTTTCTCTTTACCCGACATAAGGCGGGAGATGTTTTCGTAGTGCCGGATGAAGATCACGACCGCCGCTAACAGGGAGAAGACGATGTACTCGGTGGGCGCATGTCCGGTGAGGGCAAGTACGACAATCGTTGTACAGCCGAGCGTGGTGCCGAACAGCGAGCCGATGGAGACGTACCGGGTTACGGTGACGATGATCCATCCAAGAGCCGTGATGCCGGCTGCGATCGGCGAGAGGGCGATCATCGCACCCCAGCCGGTCATGACACCCTTGCCGCCCCTGAATCCGGAAAAGACGGGCCAACTGTGACCTATGACCACGGATACGCCGGCGATGGCGTGCGCATATTCGTTGCCGTCGGTGGCGATCCACGCTATGCCGACGGCCAGTGCGCCTTTGACGATGTCCAGTGCGACGACGGACCCGGCGGGGATGCGCCCCAGCGTCCTGTAGACGTTGGTGGAGCCTGTACTGCCGCTGCCGTATTTACGTATGTCCACGCCGCGCACCACCTTACCGACCGCGAGACCGGTCGGAAGTGCGCCCAGAAGATAGGCGACTAACAGGGATCCCGCGAACAGCACTGGTTCCATCAAGCTCCCCCTACGAACCTCAACCGGAGCGGACTGCCATCGAATCCGAAGGCGTCCCGTAAACGGTTGTCGAGATAACGACGATACGAGAAGTGTATTAAGTCCGGGTTCGCCATGTGGAATGTGAACGTAGGAGGGCCTGTTCGGGTCTGGGCAACTTTGCGCAGCCGTACCCGTCGATATCCCCCTCGCGGCGGCGCGTGTGTGGCGAGAGCGTCGATAACGACGCGGGTCAGCTCGCCGGGCGCTACCTTTTTTGTCCACTCTGCATGGGTTGCGACCGTGGCTTTCAACAGCCTGTCCAACCCACGTCCGGTCAGGGCAGATGTGAACACTATTTTCGAGTTGGGGAGAAACTTGAAGCGATCTCTGATCTGCTCCGCGGCTTCTTCCTGATTGAGTGAGAGACCTCGTGCAAGGTCCCATTTGTTGACGACAACGACCAGCCCGCGCGATGCCTCGGACGCGAAACCGCCCACGTGCAGGTCCTGTGCGGTCACGAACTCGTTGGCGTCCAGGACGATGAGTGAGATGTGAGATCGTTCGATCGCCTGGATGGACCGAAGTGAGCTGTATTTCTCGATGCCCACGTCGATCGAGCCTCGTCGCCTCAGGCCTGCGGTGTCGATAAACACCAGCTCAGATTCGTCCCCGGTATCTTTATCGACGTAGTGATATCGGCTGTCGACAGAGTCTCGCGTCGTGCCCGGAATATCGCTCACAAGTGCGCGCTCTTCACCGGTAATTGCGTTCAGAAGCGCTGATTTGCCCACGTTCGGTCGGCCCACGATGGAGATGCGGACGTCGCGTTCCCGTTCCTCTTCTTGATGCGTGACCACCGTGTCCATCACGGCACTCATGAGATCGCCTATGCCGATGTTGTGATAGGCGCTAATAGGTATCGGATCGCCAAGATCCAGTTCGTAAGCCTCAACCGCGTCCTGCTCTCGCGCCATGTTGTCCGCTTTGTTGGCGGCGAGGGTTACGGGCTTGTGATAGCGACGTATCAGGTTTGCGGCGTCCCGGTCTGCGGGCGTCAGGCCCTGGTGCGTGTCGGTGACAAAGATCAGGGCGTCGGCGTCGTCGAGCGCTTTGAGGACCTGGGATTGCATGTCCGGCCAGAAGATGTCTTCGCTGTTGCCTTCAATGCCCGCCGTGTCCACAAGGATGTAGCGCTCATCGAGCCATTCCGCGTCTACCGAAACGCGGTCGCGGGTTGTTCCTGCGATGTCGCTCACGACCGCGATTCGTTCTCCGGCGAGCCGGTTAAACAGGGTCGATTTGCCGACGTTTGGTCGGCCGACTATGGCGATTACTGGAAGGGCCACAGGTATCAGGCTCCTGCGAACAAGTAATGCAGCAGGCCGGCCTGCGCGTGAAGTCGATTTTCGGCCTGGTCGAATGCGATAGACCGTGGGTCTGTGAGCAGGCCGTCCGATATCTCTTCGCCCGGGTGGGCGGGTAGGTCGTGCATGAAGCAGACCCCTGCCGGAGCCTTATCCAGGAGCTCTGGATTTACCTGATAGCCCTTGAAGGCCTCAAGTCTTATCCGGGTCTCCTCTTCCTGCCCCATGCTGGTCCACACGTCCGTGTACACGATGTCGGCGTCGGCAACAGCTTCCGCAGGGTCTGTCACCAGCTTCAGGCTGCCGCCGCTCGCTGCGTTCAGAGGAATCACATTGCTCGCTGTTTGTTCCGGCAGTACGTAGCCGTCGGGGGAAGCGATGGTCAGGTGGCCGCCGGTCGACGCCATGCCAAGGGCCAGGCTTATGGCGACGTTGTTGCCGTCACCTATGTAGGCAACTCTGACGCCCTCAAGCGATCCCTTGGCTTCCTCGATGGTCTGAAGATCCGCCAGCGTCTGGCAAGGGTGCTCTCCGTCGGTCAGGGCGTTTATGACCGGAATCGTAGCCGCCTCCGAGAACTCTTCGAGGATTCCGTGATCGAAGGTCCGGATGATTGCTGCGTCCGCCATGCGCGACATGACACGGGCGACGTCCTGTACAGGCTCGCGCTTGCCAAGGCCAACTTCTTCGGGCGAGAAGTAGATGGGGTGGCCGCCGAGTCGGTGTATTCCGACCTCGAAGCTGAGTTTGGTACGAAGTGACGGCTTTTCGAACAGGATCGCAATGGATTTACCGGCAAGAGCCTGAGAAGGCTCTCCTGCCTTCAACGCTCGACCTCGCGCGATCACCTCTCGTACCTCTGAAGGCGCGAGATCGGTGAGCGAGAGAAAGTGACGAACGTTATCCATTTCGTTGTCCTGTGAGCCTGCCTGACGTTCAGTCCTGAGGTACTCGTGTAGCCGGACTGGCGAACGCAAAGAGTAATTGTATTCTTCTGAGGGGACCGGTCACGTTCAAGCTTTCATCGTTTTTTACGAGACGCGAAAAGGGGCGGACATGTTAGCCCGCCCCTTTTCTTGAGTTCTCGTGAGAGCTCTAGTCACTCTACTGGCTCTAGTCCCGGGCCAGGATCACAGTTCCGGTTGAGGACAGCGTCCCGCCGATGCCGTGTGCCATGGCGAGTTTTGGGTTATCGAGCTGTCGTTTACCGGTCTCGCCCCTGAGCTGTCGTACAGCTTCAACTACCGTGAAGATGCCGTACATTCCCGGGTGCGTGTAGGACAGACCGCCGCCGTTGGTGTTCAGCGGGAAGTCGCCGCCCGGTGCGGTGCGCTGGTCTGCTACGAAGTCCGGACCTTCGCCCGGTCCGCAGAACCCGAGGCTCTCCAGTGTCGCGATCACCGTGTAGGTGAACGAGTCGTAGATCATCGCGAGGTCCAACTCGTCGTGCGTGACGCCGGCCATCTCTAGCGCCTGCGGTCCGGTGTTCCGGCCCCATGTTCGGGTCAGGTCTGGCATCTGGTGCAGTACCGAGTGGTCGTGGCCTTCTGCCGCGCCCAGGATTTTGACTCCGCCCTTTTTCGTGGACTTCGCTCGTTCAGCGGATGTGACCACGATGGCCGCGCCTGCGTCGGTTACGAGACAGCAGTCAGGGAGGTGGAACGGCCACGAGACCCAGCGGGAGTCGTGGTATTCGTCAAAGGTCATCGGCGTGTCGTAGAAGTAGGCCTTCTCGTTCATGTTGGCCCACTTGCGTGTCGAGACAGCAATGTTTGCCATCGCCTCACGCGTCCGGTCTTCCCCGTACTGGTGCATGTAGCGGTTTGCGGCCAACGAGTAGCCGATTGGCGCGCCCATGATGCCGTAGGGGGCTTCGTACTGCGCTCCGGCCAGTCCGGGGTTGCCCGCCGGGCGTGCCCGGTTTGAGCGGCCGGATTCGCCGTGTGTGATCAGTGCGACCTCACAGTAACCGGCCTCGATGGCGGCCATTGCGTGGGCGAGGTGGATCACGAAAGAAGAGCCACCGACCGACGTGGAGTCGGTGAAGTGTGGCGTGATGCCCATGTATTCGGCGATGTCGTAGGTGGAGTATCCGGCGGTGAAAATGCCGTCTACTTCGCTCTTGTCGATACCCGCGTCTGTCAGGGCGTTGCGCCCCGCTTCTGCGTGCAGCTCCATCGGACCCTTATCAGGCACACGCCCGATGGCGTCCGATTCTGCGACGCCGACGATTGCGGCCGAGCCGGAAATCGCCTTCAGCTTGTCCATTACTGGCATTTAGCTCGTCCTCTTTACTACTGGCCTGGATGTGATCTCGATCAGGCCTGGAGCGTCTTTTGACGCATAAACGGATTTGTGAAGTTGTGCGAGTTGGGACGGGCCAAAAGGCCCGCCCCAAAACTCGCACATGCATCGCGTGTCTGTTTACGCCGGCTCGAACTTCGGCAGGGAGATCTCGTCAGTGATCGACTCGAAAACTACCTTGACCTCCATGTCGATGGAGATCTTGCTGGGGTCAGCCTCTACGTTGACAATCTGTGTCGCCATCCGGGGGCCTTCCTCAAGCTCCACGATTGCCGGTACGTACGGAATGTCGTCCATGAAACCGGGGTGCGGGGGCCTGTGGACGATTGCGAAGGTATGAATCTTCGCTTTGCCGCTGGCCGTGATCCATGAGGTGTTGTTGTTGCCGCAGTCCGGGCAGATGTTCCTCGGGTAGAAGTACGCCTGGTTGCAGTCATCACAGTGGCGAAGTCGCAGCTCTCCGGCTTTTGCGCCTTCCCAGTAGTTGTCTGATTCCGGCTGCGGAATCGGGATTGGCTTGTTGTATCCGTCTGCCATATGTCTGTTAGTCCCTTCCCA
>Ga0114999_10010149_pt1 | contig 10219 bp, 7 predicted proteins | sample ArcticOcean_MG_C_3_FD_89820 | JGI IMG/M metagenome (GOLD analysis project Ga0114999, IMG submission 89820) | Marine microbial communities from western Arctic Ocean - ArcticOcean_MG_CB8_126 | ecosystem: Environmental > Aquatic > Marine > Oceanic | place: Arctic Ocean: Canada Basin | collected... | reverse complement strand
TACGCCAAAGGAATTTTTCGAAAATCCCAAGTCCGACCGCACCAAGCTGTTCCTAAGCCAAATCCTGTAGGCGACCGGAATGCTGTCGTTTGGGCCTTGAGCGCAGTGACTTCAGTGTCACCCCGATATTTAGCGCTCCAAATCTTCGCGCAAGGCCTCTAATTCCAGCCACTGATCTTCGGCTTGGGATAAATTCGACAGGGCGGATTCTAATTCCGATGCCTTGGCCTCAAATCCAGCCGGGTCTCGCCTAAATAAATCCGGGTCGGCCAAATCGGCGCGCAGGGCAGCGATCAATTGTTCCATCCAGGCAATTTGGTTGGGCAGGGAGTTCAAGGCATTCCTTTCCTTGAACCCCAGTCGGCGTTTGGATTGGGTGCGCGACGTGGCTTTTGAATTTCCCGTCCGCTTGGGCTTAGCTGCAGCGGGCTTGGTCAGATAGGGGTCCGTGGTGGTCCCCCGCTGGGCGATCATGTCGGAATAACCCCCGGCGTATTCGGTCCACTTGCCATTACCTTCGGCAGCGAAGACTGATGTGGCGACCTGGTCAATAAAGTCCCGATCGTGGCTGACCAACAGAACTGTGCCCACATAGGTGGCCAACAATTCTTGCAACAAATCCAGGGTTTCCAGATCTAGGTCGTTTGTCGGCTCGTCCAGCACCAGTAGATTCGACGATGTGGCCAACGCCCGGGCAAGCATTAGCCGCCCGCGCTCGCCCCCCGACAACATGCCGACCGGGGTCTGGGCCTGTTCCGGTGAAAACAAGAAGTCCTTCATGTAGCCCATGACATGCCGGGATTTGCCGCTAACCATCACCTGGTCGCTGTTGCCTCCGGTCAGAGCATGGGCCAGTGATTGCTTTGGATCCAGTTTTTCCCGGCGCTGATCCAGGGTTACTATTTGCAGGTTCGACCCGCGAATAGCCACCCCCGAATCGGGCTTCATGGTGCCGATGAACAGCTTCAGCAATGTGGTCTTACCTGACCCATTGGGGCCGACAATCGCCAGGCGATCCCCACGCAGCATCCGTATCCAGCCATCGCGAATGACTGGCCGGTCACCAAAACTTTTGGACATGGCCTCGGCATCCAAAACCAGCTTGCCGGACAGATCGGCCTCGCTGTGGGTCATTTTTACGTTTTCAATCGGGCCGATATGGTCCCGTCGATCCTTGCGCAAAGCGTGCAAGGCTCGCAGCCGGTTTTGATTGCGCTTGCGCCGGGCGGTGACCCCATACCGCACCCAATGCTCTTCGGCGACAATTTTACGGTTCAGTTTGTGGCGATCGCGTTCTTCCTGCTCCAAGAAATTGTCACGCCAGCCTTCGAATTCGGCAAAACCCCGGTTCAGGCGGCGCACTTCCCCCCGATCCAACCACAAAGTCTTTTTACCAAGGCGTTGTAAGAACCGCCGGTCATGGCTGATCAGCACCAAGGCTGACCGCAGTCGATCCAGCTCGTCTTCCAGCCACTCAATGGTCGGTAAATCCAAATGATTGGTGGGCTCGTCCAGCAACAAGACATCGGGTTCTGGGGCCAGAACCTTGGCCAGCGCACAACGCCGCAGCTCGCCCCCCGACAAAATGGCTGGGTCCTCGCTGCCATCAAGCCCCAGCTGCGCCAAAAGGCCCAGGGCGCGGCTGGTGGGCCGTTGGTCGTCCAAGCCCGCTGCCACGTAATCCAACGTGGTGGCAAATCCGTCCAAATCCGGTTCTTGGGGCAAATAAGTGATCGAGGCGCGCTGGCGCACCGTGCGATCCCCTTGGTCAGGCTCGATCATCCCTGCGACTATTTTCAGAAGCGTGGATTTCCCCGATCCGTTCCGGCCCACCAAACACAGGCGATCGCGTGTTGATATAGAGAGGTCCGCCCCCTCCAACAAAGGTGTTCCGCCAAAGGTCAGGTGGATGTCTTGTAAAATGACAAGAGGGGCGGCCATCAGATGTTTAAAGTGGACCCGTGCTCGCGCAGCCAATCCCGATGTTCGCGGAAATCCGCATCCAGATCTTCGACGCAGTCCCAAAACCGTCTGGAATGATTGTGATGTTCCAAATGGGAGACTTCATGGGCTACCAGATATTCTGCGATCTGGCGTCCCGCGAAAATGATCCGCCGGTTCAGGCGAATGTGGCCGCTGATGCTGCAACTGCCCCATTGGCTGCTGTAGTGCCGCACGGTGACGGCACTGGGGACGACGCCCAGCTGATCGGCGTATCGATCGGTGGCTTCGGTCAGAATGTCTTCCGCCTGAGCCTGGTACCACTCCATCAATTGATCGCGCACTTCGTCGGCGCGCCCGGCCAAAAACTCTACGCCAGAGAACGGCAATGTGCCGCTTTCTGGCGCCAACGCCACGACAATCTGGTCGCCATGCAAGGTCACAGACGGAGTGCTGGACACAGCCACCCTTAGGGCATATTGCCGACCCAAAAATGGCAGGTGCTCGCCATCCACAAACAACCGCGGCGGGACCGTGGGCAGGGCCGCTTGCAGTTGGACTTGCTGATCGATCCACGGTGCGCGCTTTTGGATAATTTCCTGGATTTCCCGCAACGGTACCCATTTTGGTGCGTAGATTTTGACCCGCCGGTCCTCGACGGCAATGCCCACCGTGCGCTTGCGCCGGGTGCGTTTTACATCCACGGGCATGCCGCTGGGGCCGCGCAAAATTCGTCTCATCGGATCAGCCAAATGTATGTGGGCGGCGGTGTTATAGTGGTTGGAATCTTATTCATTTCTGCCCCCAGGCATAGGCCCTCAGATGGCCAAGCAAAAGGTCTGGCTGGGACCAGAATTTGCCGCCATTGTCCCACCACATTTTTGGAAGTAAACCTTTTGCGATTTGTAAGTTTTAAAATGGACGAGCGGGATAGTTTCGGCGTGGTCAAAGACGACGGCGGGATCATCGATTTGGCGCCGCGCCTGGCGGATCGCGGCATTCATTCATTGTGCCACGCCTTAGCGGCAGGTGGCCTTGGCGATGCCGCCGCCGCAGCACTTGGCGACCCCGCGGACTTCGCCGAAGCTGACATCGAATTTCTACCAGTGATCCCGGGGCCGTCAAAGATCATTTGCGTCGGCTTGAACTTCGAATCCCACCGTTTAGAGACCGGGAAGCCAAAGGCAGAATATCCCACATTGTTTGTACGGTATGCCAACACCCAGGTGGGGCACCGCCAAGCCGTCGTCAAACCGGTGGAGTCCGACAAATTTGATTATGAAGGCGAACTGGCAGTTGTGATTGGCCGGGAAGGGCGCCGCATCCCACAGGCAAGCGCTCTGGAATTCGTCGCGGGGTATTCTTGCTACCAAGACGCCAGCGTCCGTGATTGGCAGCGACACTCACCCCAATTCACACCGGGCAAGAATTTTCCTGATACTGGCGGCTTTGGCCCGTGGTTGGTCACCTCGGACGAAGTCCCGCCCTGGGATCAGATGACTTTGGAAACCCGGGTCAACGGCACGGCGTTGCAGAAGGGGCGCTTGGACGATCTCACATACGGCGTGGCTGATCTCATCGCCTACATTTCCAAATTCACCGTCCTAATCCCTGGCGATGTCATTATTACCGGCACCCCATCTGGGGTCGGTTTTGCCCGCAAGCCGCCCATCTACCTGAGGAACGGAGACATCGTGGAGGTGGAAATCAAGGGTGTCGGCACCCTGGTCAATCCGGTGGTGGCAGAGACCCTAGACGGCTAGGTCGCGGGCTGAAGCGTGCCGATGATGGGGCAGTCCGGCACCGTGCCGCCGCTGTGGTGGACGCCGGGCCACTCGAGGATGGGATAGCAGCCTATCAAGCTCGGAAATTCTGGGTCGCTGTTGAATTTTGACGCCCCATAGCGGACGCGGGGTATTCTGTCTCCCAATACGATTGGGGTTTCGTCTAAGGCGAAGGTCAAGGCGTTAAGCAAGACGCCGCCAACGCCGATGCCACCACCAGGCTGCAGAGACCTCCGAGGATTAACCCGGTTTGTCTATTTACAAGAATTTTGAAACCATAGCCATTGGCCCCAGTGCGCGTCAAAACTCCATCCAAACTTCCGATAAGGCCCGGTATGGGGTATGAGTTCTGAGCCCTTAGGGTTGGCGGCATTCAAGCTCAATCGAACATCGCTACAACGCCCGCGCGATTACCCAGTCCGGCAAACCGACCGGGAGCGCCTTTCCGCCGTGAATATCATTTTCGCCAGGATTTTCAGGATGCCCGATACCAAACAGCCCAACGAAACGCCAGAAGTTGCGGCAAATCATATTCGCGATATTATCGCTGACGATGTTGCCTCTGGGCGCACCAAGACCGTGGTTACCCGCTTCCCGCCCGAACCGAACGGCTATCTTCATATCGGCCACGCCAAATCCATCTGCCTGAATTTCGGCATGGCTAAGGAATTCGGCGGCCGCTGCCACCTGCGGTTTGACGACACAAATCCAACCAAAGAGAAGCAGGAATTCAGTGATGCCATTGAAGCCGACGTTCGCTGGCTGGGTTTCAACTGGGGCAGCCATCTTTATTACGCCTCGGACAATTTCGAACAGCTGTACGACTGGGCGGTCCACCTCATGGGCGCGGGCAAAGCCTATGTCGACGACCTGACGGCAGATGAAATCCGCGATTACCGCGGCACTCTGACCGAGCCAGGGCGCGACAGTCCTCACCGGGATCGTCCGATCGAGGAGAATCTTGATCTGTTCGCGCGCATGCGGGCCGGCGAATTCGCCGACGGGGCGCGTGTGGTGCGGGCAAAAATCGACATGGCGTCTGGCAACATTAATCTTCGCGATCCGGTGATGTACCGTATTCTCCGCGCGAAACATCCCCGCACGGCGGATGCATGGTGCATTTATCCCACTTATGATTTTGCTCACGGCCAATCAGATGCAATCGAAGGCGTGACCCACTCCATTTGCACGCTGGAATTCGAAGATCACCGGCCGCTTTATGACTGGTACATTGACAATCTTCCAGTGCCGAGCCAGCCTCGGCAGTACGAATTCGCCCGGCTCAATCTAAGTTACACAGTCCTGTCCAAGCGTCACCTCACTCGATTGGTCGAAGATGGCTACGTGGATGGCTGGGACGACCCGCGCATGCCAACGCTCAGCGGGCTTCGCCGCCGGGGCTATCCGCCCGAAGTCATTCGCGATTTCGCCAACCGAATCGGGGTAGCCCGGCGCGATGCCCTCATCGAAATTGAACACCTCGAGGCCTGCGCTCGGGAGTACTTGAACCGTGTGGCGCCGCGATACATGGCCGTGTTGCGGCCGCTGAAGGTGGTAATCAAGAATTATCCAAAGGATCAGACGGAAGAACTCGACGCTGTCATCAACCCCGAAGATCCGTCAGCAGGGAAACGCAAGGTACCGTTTGCCCGCGAACTGTACATAGAACGTGACGATTTCATGCAGGATCCGCCGAAGAAGTTCTTTCGCCTGGCGCCCGGCCGCGAGGTACGCCTTCGGTATGCCTATTTCATTACCTGCACCGATGTGATCAAAGACGAAAGCGGCGAGGTCGTTGAATTGCGCTGTACATATGATCCAGAAACCAAGGGCGGCAACGCCTCCGATGGACGCAAGGTGAAAGCCACGCTCCACTGGGTTTCGGCTTCCCATGCGAAGGCGGCCGAGGTACGTCTGTTTGATCGGCTTTTCTTAAGTCCGCGGCCCGGCCAGAACGGTGACTTTGTTGACGATCTGAACGCCGCATCGGTCGAAACTCTGACTGACTGCATGTTGGAACCGGCGCTGCCTGCCCTCAACCAGGGAACGACCGTGCAGTTTGAACGCCTCGGCTATTTCTGTATCGATCGAGAAATTTCGGCCGAGAGGGCGTCGTTCAACCGCACGACGACCCTGCGAGACACCTGGGCGAAAATACAAGCTCAAAAAGGTAAGTAGAGCCCGCTCAGTTGCTCGCAGGCAGCGCTTGGAGCCCACAGGAAACTATAAGATCGGAGGACGCTTCACGTGTAATGTGGCGTCATGAAATCTTCCAGAATCGCCGATATCCTTGGGCTAAAGATTGAGATAGGCAGCCACGCAGTTGTCGAAGGATGGGTAAGGACCCGGCGCGACTCAAAAGCTGGGCTCTGCTTTGTCCAGGTATCCGATGGCTCATGCTTCGACCCCATCCAGGTTGTCGCCGAGAAAACCCTTTCCAATTATGAGGAAACTGTTCTGAAAACGACCACGGGCTGCTCCGTCCGCATCGCCGGTACGGTGGTGGAGTCCGAGGGAAAGGGACAATCCATTGAGCTGAGGGCCGAAACATTTGAGGTCGTCGGCTGGGTCGACGACCCCGAGACCTACCCCATGCAGCCCAAGCGGCACAGCCCCGAATTTCTCCGCGAAGTGGCGCACCTTCGGCCCAGAACAAATCTCATCGGCGCTGTGGCAAGGGTACGCCATACTCTCGCCCAGGCGGTGCATCGATTTTTCGATGAACACGGCTTTTACTGGGTCCACACTCCGATCATCACGCCTTTAGACACTGAGGGCGCTGGCGAGATGTTTCGCGTGTCCACCCTCGACATGGCCAATCCGCCCCTGACGGCGGCAGGCGAGATCGACTGGTCGAAGGATTTTTTCGGGCGCGAGACTTGGCTCACGGTGTCGGGCCAGCTCAATGTCGAGCCTTACTGTCTCTCGCTTACTCGCGTCTATACGTTTGGCCCCACCTTCCGCGCCGAGAACTCAAACACGAGGCGCCATCTTTCCGAGTTCTTGATGATCGAGCCGGAGATCGCTTTCGCCGATCTTGCAGACAACGTGGCGCTGGCTGAGGCGTTTCTCAAGTTCATTTTTCAGGCGTTGCTCAATGAACGCCTTGACGACATGGAATTTTTTGACCGGTGGGTGGATAAGGGCTGTATCGCCCGGCTGGAAAACATGATCGAAGCGGATTTCGAGCGCATGGAGTATAGCGAGGCGATCGCAGCGCTTGAGAAATCGAGCCAGAATTTCGAATTCGAACCGCACTGGGGCGCGGACCTGCAATCCGAACACGAGCGCTACCTTACCGAGGAGGTTGTCGGCCGTCCGATCGCGGTCATCAACTATCCCACGGACATCAAGGCTTTTTACATGCGACTCAACGATGATGGGCGGACCGTCGCGGCGATGGACGTCCTCGCCCCCGGCATCGGCGAGATAATCGGCGGTAGCCAGCGAGAGGAACGGCTTGATGTTCTCGACGCCCGGATCGATGCAATGGGGCTCAACAAAGAGGACTACTGGTGGTACCGGGAACTTCGCCGATACGGCACCGTTCCCCATGCTGGGTTCGGGCTGGGTTTCGAGCGCGCCGTCCAATATGCGACAGGCGTTGACAATATTAGGGACGTCATGCCGTTCCCCCGTGCGCCGCGTCAAGCCAGTTTCTGATCAACAAAGACACCAGTATCGGGAGTGCCGTTATAGAATGGCTGATCCTGCCTGTTGACGACAATGACCTCCAGATCAATCTGTCGTTGTCATGTTCAAGGGTCGCCATTACCTTTCCCCGCGCGCTCATCGGTGATGTCCAACTGTTCGGAGGTTCTCGATAGAGATGTTTGCAACAATACCGAACCGCACCGAATCATGCCCCTACTCAACCTGGACCCAGACCATGCGCCGCGTTTTCCTAATCATCACCGCAATCACGCTTGCGTCACCTGCGAGCCACGGTGCGGCAGAACGGGGGCCGATCTAAAGTAACCACTCAATCCGATACTCCAGGGGTGGGGTGCCGGTCCTTACCGCGATTCGCCTAGGCCTCTCGGCCGTGTCTTAGAGGTTTAAAAAAAGACGAAAAGAAACAGAACGGGCCGCGCTAAATACCGATGAACGGCTGCACCAATCGTGCTAGTGGCGAACGGAACCGGAGCTGCGCATCAGTTACGGCCAAGCAGACACAGTCCTCGCCAGCCTCGGCGATAGGTTGGTGGACAAGTTCAGGGTCGGCAGTCTCGAGATCGCCGCGTCCGAAACGCGAGATTTTGTCGGTAAAACTGCCGCTCAGAACCAGGGTTAGCTCTATGCCGTTATGCCCATGCTCGGGCACCGACTGGCCGGCGGGTATCTTCAGTAATCGCGCAACTTCGCCACTTTGGCTTTTGATCAGAATAATATTAAAGGGACCCATGCCCAACCTGCGCCACCGCAATGCGTCGACGTCACCACCGGCATAGTCGCGAAGCGGCTGCGGTAGAATAGGTCGCGCACCGTCCACCCTAGAGCGCTTTGATACTGCAGCAGGATTTGCCTCTACCGTCGCAGCGTAGGCAAGGGTTTTCAATAGCGCATCGCTGGCTAGCCGTTCTGGCACAATTTCATCGATCAGCGCTCCACCGATCGCTTCGGCGTCACGAACGACGCGGCGGCAGTCTGGGCACAACGCCATATGGGTCGCAATCGCCAGCGACCATGCCTCGCCAATATCACCAGCCGCATAGGCGAGTAACAAATCATGGAATGGGTGGTGGTTAATGGTCATAAACCTTCTCCAATAGAACTTCTTATGCGTGAGAATGCCAGCCGTATGCGCGACTTTACTGTACCAAGCGGCAGGTCGAGTTGAGTGGCAATTTCTGTGTGGGTGTACTCCTCATAAAACGATAAATGGACGACACGCCGCTGCTCCTCGGGCAAATCGCGCAGCGCTGTCTGCACCCGCGCTGCGCGCTGGCCGGAAAACAGCATTTCATCCGCCGGTATTTCTGGATCGGGCACAAGCGCGGGGTCGTAAGGATCGAACTCCGGCCTGTTTATCTTACGAAAGGCATCGATGCGCAGGTTACGTGCGATCGTAAATATCCACGTCGACGCCCCTGCCTTCGCCGGGTCATATTTTTCGGCTTTGCGCCACACAGATGCCAATGCTTCCTGAGCCAACTCCTCGGCGCTGGCGCCATCGCTTCCGAGCCGCATCATGTAGGCCTTGATCCGAGGCGCAAAATGCTCGAACAAACGCTCAAATGCTTGGCGGTCTCCAGAGTCTGCGATCTGACGAAGCGCTTCTGCCCAGGCAACCGCTGCGGGCACCCAGTCTTTTTTTCTGGAAGTGTCCAAAAAAAACTGTCCACTGTTGATATCGGCAATCTGCCTAATTGAGAAAAAACAATAGGGTTTAGATTGATTTGATCAATGGCTAATTTAATCAAGCTCATGGGTGTCACCTTGAGACTACTTACGCAAGGACCTGTCGAGAGGATCAGAGCAAATCAGAGATATTTATAAAAAATCAGAACGGTCGGTGATCTTATCGCGGCCCATCGTCGTAATCAGTTATCAATAGTACCCGTAAGACCAACCCGATTTGAGAGCATGCCACAAAAATCCCGTAACATTGCCGTAATCGGTGCCGGTATCGCTGGTCTTTCGGCTGCTTGGCTGCTTCAGAAGGAGCACAGAGTCACGTTGTTCGAACGAGAGTCTCGTACCGGCGGACATGCGAACACTGTTTTCGTCCTGATGGATGGGGCACATTATCCGGTCGATACCGGTTTCATTGTCTATAACGAGGTGAACTACCCTAATCTGGTGGCGCTGTTCGATCATTTGGAAGTGCCAACGCACACTAGCGATATGTCTTTCGCCGTATCAGCGCGAGGCGGCCAGTTGGAGTATTCAAGCGACGCGTTGAGTGGACTGTTTGGCCAGCGCAGAAATATAGTGCGCTCCGCCTTTTGGCGTATGCTCGCCGATGTGCGGCGCTTTTACCGGGCCGCGCCTGCCGATTTACAGGCCGGACGATTGGTGGGATTGACGCTCGGTGAATATCTGGTGGCTGGCGGATACACGTCTTGCTTTATCAACGACCATTTACTGCCCATGGGGGCGGCGATTTGGTCGGCGTGTGCTGATGAGATGGTGCGCTATCCAGCGGAATCCTTCGTCCGCTTTTTCGAAAGTCACGGACTTCTAAAGCTCGCGGGTCGACAACCCTGGCGCACGGTGACTGGCGGCAGTCGCGTTTACATTGAGCGGCTGACGCGTCCGTTTGCAAGTAGCATTCGCGCTAACGCCGATATACGCCAAATCATCCGCCATCGCGGTGGCGTCGACGTCGTTGACGCCACGGGACAACGTCAAACCTTCGATGATGTAGTGTTGGGCGTGCACGCCGACCAAGCGCTGAAATTGCTTTCCGACCCCAGCGACCACGAGCGTGAAGCGCTCGGGGCGATCCGCTATGCGACCAACGCGGCTTACCTGCATACGGATACGAACTT
>Ga0114999_10010146_pt1 | contig 10220 bp, 9 predicted proteins | sample ArcticOcean_MG_C_3_FD_89820 | JGI IMG/M metagenome (GOLD analysis project Ga0114999, IMG submission 89820) | Marine microbial communities from western Arctic Ocean - ArcticOcean_MG_CB8_126 | ecosystem: Environmental > Aquatic > Marine > Oceanic | place: Arctic Ocean: Canada Basin | collected... | reverse complement strand
TGGAAATTGGTGAAAAAATAATTTTTTTGAAAAAAGGAAATAAAAAATGGGAAGGAAGTAAACATACTATTTTCAAAACTGACAATGAATCAGTAACTAACTTTGTGTATTCTTCAAATTTATATAAAAAAGTAAGGGAAATGTATATAAAAAATAATTAGACTATTTTATTTCTTTTAGACCCGTTAAAGATGAAGAACTCCTAATTTTATCTCCTAAACCATCAACCATTTTAATATTATATTTTCTACATATTGCTGATTCTGGGACTTCTGAAGTAGCTCTATCTCCACCATTAGCAAATACATCAGGTTTTATTTCTTCTAAAGATTTACAAACTGATTTATCAGTGTCAATTGAAAGAAATACATCATCAACCATTTCAAGAGATTTAACAATTCTAACCCTATCTAATTCATCCATAAATGGTTTGCCTTTTTTCAAAGTACACTGATGGTTATTGTTAACTATAACAATTAATTTATTGCCAAGTTTTTTTGCAAACTCTAAATACTCAAGATGTCCAACATGAATAGGGTCAAAATAACCACTTACCGCTACACTAATTATTTTTTTACTCATATTACACTAATTCAATTTCTGCATTTGGATTAAATAGATATGTCCTTCCTGATGCTATTTCCTTGCATTTATATCTTTTTCTTAATTTTTCCTCAAGAATAAACGCTCTTCCATTGTATATCTTAAACCTACTTCCGTTATTTATTTCAAAAATATACTTTTTTTCTTTATTCAAATCATAAGATCTTAAAACTGAAGATAAGTTAAAATCTGTATCAGTAGAAGCTTTAGGATTTTTAATGTAGTTAGAAATGTATGAAAGCAAATCGCTTGGGAAAATTTTAGGATTCAATAATGGGAGCATCATATATTTAAATATTTGCTTCCATTCTTGACCATGAGGTTTAATTTTTTTATCATAAATTTTATAAACCTTATAATGAGCAATTTCGTGAATTAATGTAATTAAAAATCTATATGAATTTAAATTAGAATTAATTGTAATTTGACATTCTCCATTTTTTAGCACCCTAAAATCTCCATGTTTTGTTCTTCTTTCTTTCTTAATAAGCATGCTAATTTTATTTTCACTTAAAATATCATTAAGATAGTCTCTAGAGTTTTCAGGAATATATTTTAGAATAGAGCTATTCATCTTTTAGGAGTTATATCTGAGACTAAAACAACACCCCCATTAGAAAGACTATTGGTTTTAAGAGAAAAATCATATATATATTCAGCCATTTCACCAGCACTACAGGGAGCTTTATATCCAGGAAATGCTTTTTCTAACATTTTTGTTTGAACTGCTCCCAGTGCAAGCACATTAAAAATTATTCCTGAATTTTTATATTCTTCTGCAAGTAGTTCTGTTAAAGTTATCAATGCTCCCTTACTAGAACTATAAGCTGAAAGACCAGAAAATTTAATACTTCCCTGCACTCCACCAACTGAACTAATATTTACTACATGACTGCCTTTTTTTGTAAATGGAAGTATATTATTAATAATTGCTGCTACACCAAAAACATTAGTAGAATACACTTTGTTAAAATCTTCAGTTGTTGTCATAGAAAAAGGTTTATTAATTAAAACCCCCGCATTATTAATTAAAATATCTACGTGTTCCCAATTATTCGATATATATTTTATAAGCACTTTGTGATCTAAATTATTATTAATATCAAAATTAATCGAGTATACATTTGACAATTTTAAATCATTAATAGGTAAAATATTTCTGGAAAGAGCAATTACATTATGTCCTTTAGTGGCAAAAATTTTAACCAACTCATAACCTATCCCGCTACTGGTTCCAGTAATAATTACGTTCTTAGCCATAAAATTTATTTAAATAGAAAAGGATAAATTAAATTAACATTGTTATGGGATTTTCAATATACTGTCTCAATGTTTGTAAGAATTTTGCTCCAGTTAGCCCATCAACTACTCTATGATCACATGCTAATGTAACTTTCATTGTATTTCCAACTTGAATATTTCCATTCTTAACAATTGGCTTTTGAACAATTGAACCAACTGAAAGTATAACTGAATTAGGTGAATTAATAATTGATGTAAAGCTTTCTATATCAAACATTCCTAAGTTAGATATTGTAAATGTACTTCCTTGCATTTCTTCTGGAGTTAATTTTTTATTTCTTGCTCTACCTGCAAGATCCTTGACTTTTGAATTAATATCTACAATACTCATCTGATCAACAAACTTTAAAACAGGCACAATCAATCCTTCATCTACTCCTACCGCAACACCAATATGAATATGATTATTGTATCTAATCTTATCATCAAACCATTGTGAGTTCAATTTAGGATTACTGACCAATGCCAATGAACATGCTTTAATTATAATATCATTATATGAAATTTTAGTATCAGGAATTGAATTATATTGTTCTCTTATAACGATTGCATTTGACATATCATATTCAACCGTTAGGTAGTAATGAGGAGCATTAAATTTAGATTCTGACAGTCTTTTAGCAATAGTTTTTCTCATCTGAGAATGAGGTGTTTCTTGAAAATCCTCAACACCAATAAATGTTTTAGATTTGGTGTCTTTTGATGATGAAGTGTGGTTCTCTACATCAGATTTTACAATTCTTCCATTCTCTCCTGTACCTTTTATTTCATTAATATTAATTCCACATTCCTTAGCTAATTTTTTAGCTAATGGTGAAATAAATATTCTGTTTGTAGATGATACGGTTTTACTAATTAGCTCGGGAGTATCTTCAAGTTCTGTTTTAATAATTTCATTCTCTTCTATTATTTCAGCCTTTTTCTCAATTTCAGGTTCTTCTTTTATTTCAGTCTTTTCCTTAATGACTTCATCAGACTTTTTAGCATCATCTAAAAGGGATTTATAATCTTCATTAGCCTCACCAATTATTGCTAAAGGCTCATCAACCTTAGTCGCCTCCCCTTCTTTAACTCCAATATATAATAGTGTTCCATCATAAAAGGACTCAAACTCCATTGTAGCTTTATCAGTTTCTATCTCAGCTAAAATATCACCTTCACTTATCTTGTCTCCTACTTTTTTAAACCAAGTAGCTACTGTACCCTCTTCCATGGTATCACTTAATCTCGGCATTTTAATTAATTCGGCCATAGGTTAGAGTTTGTGTTTTAAAAATGGATAATCTTTTTGTTCATACACTACATCATAAAGGAGATTTTTTTCTGGGTATGATGACTCTTCAGCAAACTTTTCACACTCCTTAATTTTCTCTTTTACCCTGCTGTCAATCTTTTCAATTTCATCTTTAGAAGCATACTTTTTATCTAATAATATTTTTTTAACCTGTGAAATAGGATCAATCTTTTTATATTCTTCAACTTCATCTTTAGTTCTATAATGTTGTGCATCACTCATTGAATGACCTCTATATCTATATGTTTTCATTTCTAAGAAAGTTGGACCATCTCCCTTTCTGGCGCGTGCTATTGCTTGACTAACTGCTCTAGCAACTTTAGCTGGATCCATACCCTCAACAGGTTCTGCTGGCATTTCATAGCCTAGACCTAACTTCCATATATCTGGATTATTAGAAGTTCTTTCTACAGAAGTCCCCATAGCATAACCATTATTTTCACATATAAATACCACTGGCAATTTCCATAGCATTGATAAATTAAAAGTTTCATGCAAAGAACCTTGTCTTGCAGCTCCATCTCCAAAATAGCATAATGTAACCGCATCACTCCCATGATATTTATCTCCAAAAGCTATACCTGCTCCCAATGGAATTTGACCTCCTACAATTCCGTGTCCACCATAAAAACGATTTTCTTTTGAAAAAATATGCATTGATCCTCCTAATCCCATAGAAGTTCCTGTTTTCTTTCCATATAATTCAGCCATTACCCTTTTTGGATCAGCTCCCATGCCTATGGGTTGAACATGATTCCTATAAGCAGTTATCATTTTGTCTTTAGTAAGATCCATTGCATGCAAGGATCCTGCTAATACAGCTTCCTGGCCATTATATAGATGTAAAAAACCTCTAACCTTTTGCTGAATATATACAGCTGCAAGCTTATCCTCAAATTTTCTCCAGAAGAACATGTCTTCATACCAAGATAAATATGTTTCCTTTGTTATTTTCTTCATTTAATTAATAAAAATGATTCATAAAAATAAGACAATGATTTCTATTGTAAAAAGTTAATTTTATAATTTTTATAAAAAAGACTTGTCAAATTTAAATGGAAGAAGATTATTTATGGAATCTGTGTATATTATTTTACCTTTTTCACCCATAAAATACAATCCAATATCAGAGTTTTGCTTAGTTTGAAATTCAGAAATTACTTGTCGACACGAACCGCATGGGGCAACTGGATTGTCATTAATTTTATTAATTGATCCAGCTATAACAGCTATTTCTTTGATTTTAATCTTTGGATATTTAGAATTTGCATAGAATAAGGCTGTTCTTTCAGCACACAATCCAGATGGATAAGATGCGTTTTCTTGATTAGAGCCACATAAAATTTCTCCATTCTCTAATAAAACTGCAGCACCCACACTAAATTTTGAATATTCAGAGTATGCAGATTCTCTTATTAATTTAGCCTTATTAAATAAAACTTTAATTTGATCAGGAAGTTCATCAATTGAATCGAAAACTTTAAAATTAGAATAAATCTTAACTTCTTTCATAATTAATTTTAATACTCCGAGTATTGATTACCTCCAAAATTAAATGTTAATGAAAATCTTAAAGTATTCTCTAGTGGACTAGGTACTTTTGATGCTGAGAAAAGATAAGAAATATCTATTTTTGTTTCTGAAAATTTAAAACCTGCCCCTAAGGCAAGAAATTTTCGTGCACCTTTTTCATCACTTTCATTAAAAAATCCTGCTCTTAATGCAAAAGAGTCTTCATATAAGTATTCTGCTCCTAGAGCCCAAGTGAATTCTTTCAATTCTTCACTAAATCCTCCTGGTGCATCAGAAAATGACTGAAAAACTCCTGAAAGAAAATCTACATTTGGATCTTGACCATCAATTATGTCAACATAAGATTCACCAACTTCCTCATCACCCTCATCAAAAATCCCATTATCATTATTATCATTGAACTCAGTATAAGTTCCTAAGAGTGGCGGTGTTGGAACAAGTAATTTGGTTATCTCAGCAGTAACTGAAACTTTATTGTATTGATCTAAAATAAAATCAAATCCCCCTCCTAACTTAAAGTTTGTAGGAAGGAAGGTCTCTCTTCCTGACTCATCATATTTAATTTTTGGACCCAGATTTTGAAGTATAAAACCTCCTCTGAATCTACCATCAATACCAGCATAGGATTGCTCCTCACCTTGATAGTAACCGGAAATATCTACAGCATATGAGCTTGCTGCTTCTGCTGTTTCATCAACTGCTTGAATTTTTAAATCAGATCTTAGATATCTTAAAGATACACCCATAGAAAATTGATCAGCTAGCCTTAATGAATAGGAAACATCCATTGTCATCTCCATTGGTTTCTCAATTAATGCTTCTGAAAATTCATCTTGGATAATTTCTATTTCTCCAAGTGAAAAATATTTAAAACTAACTGCAAAAGCACTTCTTTCATTCAATCTATTGTAGTAGGTTATGCTACCAAGTGAAATATCATTAACCAGTTTACTCAAATAAGGAGTATAGCTTAAACCAAAACCAGATTTACTTTCAGAAAAAACATATTTTGATGGATTCCAGTGTTGAGAATATACATCTACAGATGTTGCAACACCCATATCACCCATACTTGCTGCTCTAGCATCTGAGGCAATTAAAAGGAATGGAACACCAGTTGTGATGACTCTGCTATCATTTGGATTAGGAGTTACTTCGGTAAGAGTTTGAGCGTTTAAATTTAATGTGATTAATGATAATAAAACAGAATAAATGATGTTTCTCATAGTTTTTTACTTTTCAGCCAACAAATATAATTTAATATTACAGTATTACAAGTTTTTCAATTTTTGAAACCTGTTTGCCAATTTGGTCAGATCTAACAGTCAATCTATATATATAAACGCCTTTTGCAACTTTATCACCAAAATCATCTCTTGCATCCCAGGATAAATCTCTAGATAAAGAAGAACTGTTTGAGATATTTATATATCCATTAATTGTTTTTACAAGTTTTCCTGAAATTGTTAATATCTGTATACTAACGCTTAAATCACTAGAACTATTGTGATTAAACCAAAATTCAGTATAATTAATAAAGGGGTTAGGATAATTCAAAACATTAGAAATAACTAATTCCTGATCTTGATCATGAACTACAAATTGTATTTCAGAAGTTGATGAATTATTATATACATCCCAAGCCTTTAAACTTAAGGTATGCAACCCTGGAGAAATATCTCTTAGTGGATAATTGATTGTTCCGTTTTGATAATCATCTACATTCGCCTCATAATAATCATTAAGTCTAAAAGAATTTGCAACATCATCATCTAAAACTGCTGCAATATCATGCCCTATTCCACTAGAAGTATTAATGCCGTTTTCATCAAATAATTTAACTAGTAAGTGAGGGTCTTCGTTAGTTATTCCTCCACTAATAAAAGCTTCATCATTCATAAACAATTCAATCTCAGGCCCTATATTATCTTCAGCTGCATTTTCATTAATTCCTCCTATTAAAATATCCAAATTAGATCCATTTTGGTCCATTAAATCTGTATTACTTTTTGAATAAAAACTCATTTTTCCGTTACCAACTTCCATCACAACATCTCTAGGAATTATGAAATTCACATTAAAATCTCCATTTTCAATGGAAGACCTTCCTCTAAATAGCACTTCACCTAATGTTGTAAAATCCAATATTATTGGAGAATCATTCTGAGATGTACCATCATTTCCTAGAGTTGATCGATCAATATTTTTATCAAATACAGTTGTAACTAATCCCCATGATAATCTTCTATTTTATTGCCAAATTCATCATCAACTTGCCCTTCAATTTTTACTGAGCTCAATCCTTGTAATGGTTCTGCAAATTCATTAATTAGGATATCATTAATTTTAGTTATTCTAATATTGGGCTTAGGGATTGCTAATTTCATCGCAGGATCACCTATAAAAAATACCAATCTTCTTTGATCAGTACCAGAAATTGATGGATCATTTTTTGTTAATCTTAATGCTTCAGCCATAGTATAATAGTTGTCAGAATTCAATGAAAATAAGTAATTTTCTAGGGTTAAATTAAAACTAACTCCAACACTAACAAATATTTGTCTGGTAGTTGTTATAAGAGCTATTGCTCCTCCATTTTTATTCCAATATAGAAACTCCCCTGCAGTATTTCTTCCAGGGTTGTCAAATTTTGTAAACTCACAGGTTACAGAGACAAAACAATTTAATTTATTTTCATTCGACAATTCTGTTGCATCTATTTTATCAAATATTCTCTCTCTTGCAATTCCATCTTCACCTCCATGTCCAAAATAATTAACCACTAATGCTCCTAATTCTATACCATCTATAATTGCATTGTTTACTTCTGGATATCTCTCTCCTCCAGAGCTGGATTCTTGTACATATGCATCAGATAATATTTTTTTTGCATTAAAAAAAGGTTTATTATCAGTAATTAAATCTGCTAAACTATTTGAAGTACCTTGAATTATACTCTCCCAAGGTTCATCTACATCATCAGAAATTACAATTAATTTGTTTCTCCAATCTCCATATGAGTCTGCATTATAATAAGAACTGATTTTATCAACTAAGTCAGTAGCTCTTTGCGGAGAATCTGCTAATATTCTACCTACTGCTATATCCAGCTTGTCTGAATTTTGCATCATTCCTTCACTATTATCCATCATGCCAAAAAAATCATCTGAAACATATGCACTTGCTAAGCTATAGCTGTTTAGTGAATGCCATGAAGGAACTATATTAGTATTTTGAGGAATCCTGTCTTTATAATCAAAGGAGGCATCGCCAAAAAGACACAAATACTTGATTCGCCTACTTTCATCACTTGCATTAAAATAAATATATTTTACAAAATTTCTGATGGCTGCAATATCTTGGTTCCCAGAACTAAATTCATTATAAATTTTTTCTAGTGTTACTACCTTTACATTTAGATTATTCAAATTCCTGTTTATCTGTGCAAGACGTTGAGCTTCGTACAACATATCTGATCTACATATTATTAAATAGTCTAAATCCTGAAATTGATTTTGATCATCTAAAAAAACATCAGATTTTAAATCCTGATTTTCAATATTTGTTTCTCCTTCTATTATGGGTTCATAAAATGATTCTTGATTAAAAGCAATATATCTTTTTTCTTCACCCAAGAATGCTTTAAAACTCATATTACTTTCACTACCATCAGTTAATATTTCAGATATGTTGTTTAAATCTGTGATTTCCCAAATATTAGAAATAGAATTTGCATTTGTAATATTGTATTCTGCAATGCCTAAAAGGTCAACTAAATTTTTGTTGTAAAAAATAAATTGATCTCCATTATAACTAAGATCACAAGTACCTTCTAAGGATATATAGTCTAAATATGCAACAGAGCTTGGGTTTCCATTATTATTATAGTTTAAGTCGACAGATATATTAGAATTTGAAACCATTATCTCTCCCGTATAATAATCGCCAGAAACAAGAATAGGATCATTAATTGATGTATAATTTAAATTGGAAACTTCTTGATTATTTACCTCAATTGACATAGAAGTAGAAATTTCAGAAACTGCAGCAGTATATACTCTAAGATTTATTGGCTCAGATGTTCTTAGATTTGGAAAGGTAAATTCAAATGTTTGATTTGAATCAAAATCAAATCTATCTCCAAACCACCTTCTTCCAATTTTTGCAATACTATATTCATCTAATTCATGATATTTATATGCAGTATATGTGTCTACTATAATATCTGCAGGATTTTCTGGTTGAACATTTTCAATAATTCTCTTTCCAGGGGACGAAGAAATATTTATAAAATATGCTGTTTTATCTGAGTACACATTCAAATTTGTATTACTATCAGAATTGTATGCATTAGGTCCTTGAGCATAAAATAAAATATAATCACTATTATTAAAAACACCATCATCTTCACCATATACCTTTATTGCATTTTCAATTGGATCCACTGGATATTCCACTGAATTGCTCAATGGCAACATATTACCACCATTTCCATATATTTTAATGTTTCGGGGATCTATATTATTTGTATTTAATCCTAATTGGTTTAGAAAACTTCTATTCAATCTAAAGATTCCTGACTTATCAACATAGAATTTAAACCATTCACCATTATTTAGAACAGAATTTTGAATTCTTTGTCTTTTTGACTTCTTACTTGTACCCTTTTTATAAGAGAATCTAAAAGAATTTACTTTTTTAAAATTTCCATTTTGATTAATTATTGGGAATAACTCTAGAAAAAGATACATTTTTCCTCTTGATATTGAAGTCATAATATCATAAGTCAACTCCTTAGGAATTATATTTTTATCTAACTGTTTTAAGTCTTCTAAGGAGATGTCAGATAAAATAACATTCTCTATGATAATTGAATTCTGATCAATTTCAATATTTTCACTCCACTGAGCAGTTAATGAGACGCCCTTACTAGGAGTAAAATTAAAATTATAATTGTCAAAATATGGTATTTCAAATTTAGCAGAAGATGTTGAAAAAACTCTGTAACCCTCCCAATTTATATTTATCTCCTTAGATTGTGAAAAACTAATAGAAGAAATTATAATAAATAGAAAAAGTAAAAAATATCTCATATTTGAGAAACGTCTAATGATCAACATTATTATTTGAAAATTGTAACTTGATAATAAAAAAGCAAATTTATCGTTTTTATATAGTCAAATGCAATTTGCTCAAGATAATTGATATCTGATTATAAAATTAGTATATTGCGAGGCTTTTCGTTCCTGAAAAACGTATATTTAAAAATTATTTGATATGAAAAGTAATTATATGAAAAGTAATTATAAAAAAATACTAAACATATTGCTAACACTAGCCTTATGTATTTGTTTTACTAGCTGTAATAAGTCTACTACATCTAAAAATAAAAATACATCATCTGCTACAGGTTGGGCAATAAACTCTAAGAAGGGCGGATTTAAATACAATACTAATTACAAAGGCCAAGAGACTCCTCCAAATATGG
>Ga0114999_10010144_pt1 | contig 10220 bp, 7 predicted proteins | sample ArcticOcean_MG_C_3_FD_89820 | JGI IMG/M metagenome (GOLD analysis project Ga0114999, IMG submission 89820) | Marine microbial communities from western Arctic Ocean - ArcticOcean_MG_CB8_126 | ecosystem: Environmental > Aquatic > Marine > Oceanic | place: Arctic Ocean: Canada Basin | collected... | reverse complement strand
GTGTCGGCGTCGCCCAAGGCCTCGATCGCCGGTTCGGGGAAATAAGGGAGGCGGTCGAAATTGGGGAGCCCGGCGCCGCCGTCGCGTCGAGCGGCGAAGGTTTCGATGTACACACGGCAGTTGCTGGCGGCCTGGACACGGGCGGCGGCGCGAAGCCCAGCTTCGGTCAGCGCGGAAGCCCCCAAGAGCAGGACCGCTGTCTGGGAGTTCTGGAGGGCTTGGGCGGTCGTTTCGATGGTCCCGGCGGAGGCGAGGGAGGGCGCGGCTGGCTGCGCGATGGAGGCGGGGCCGGTGGCGGGGTCCCATTGGCAGTCCTGCGGAATGATCAGTGTGGCGATGCCGCCGGGCGGCTGCAGCGCCGCGGTCAGCGCCGCCGCGCCATCCGCCGCCAGTCCCTGGGCGGAGGTGGCTTCGCGCACCCAGTTGGACATGGGCGTCGCGAGGGAGACGATGTCCGAGGTGAGGGGGGCGTCCGCGTTGCGGTGCCAGGTGGCGTGGTCGCCAACGAGGTTGATCAGCGGAGTGCGGGCGCGGCGGGCGTTGTGGAGATTGGCGAGACCGTTGGCCAGGCCCGGCCCCAGATGCATGACGGTGAGGGCGGGTCTGCCGGTGATGCGTCCGTAGCCATCGGCGGCGCCCGTGCAGACGCCTTCGAAGAGGGAGAGGACGGGGCGGATGGCGGGGACATCGTCGAGGGCGGCGACAAGCTGCATCTCGGTGGTGCCGGGGTTAGCGAAGCAAGTGTCGACACCACCCGCGACCAGGGTTTCGAGGAGAGCTTGCGCGCCGTTCATGTCGTTGTGTCCCCCACCGATCTGTTCACGTCGAATCGAAGATGATGACGCCTACTCGAACATGATGACGCCTATTCAAACATGATGACGCCGCGACCGTCCTCACCGCGTCCAAGGGCGTCGAAGGCAGCGTTGATTTCGCCGAGCGGATAGCGGCGCCGGATCAGGCTGTCGATTTCGATGCGGCCGTCGACGTAGAGGCCGACGAGGGTGTTGAAGGTCTCGTGGGGGCTGGAGGAGCCGTAGTAGGAGCCCACCAGGGTCTTTTGGTTACGCACCATGTCGACGAGGTCGATTGGGGCGCGATCTTCGAGCGGGGCGAGACCGATGACGACGGCGTGTCCGTTCTTGCGCAGCGCCTCCACAGCCTGGCGGGTGGTCTCGGCGCTGCCGAAGGTGTCGAAGGCGAAGTCGACGCCGCCGCCGCTGAGCTCCTTGATGGCGGCGACGGCGTCGACTTCGCGGGAGTTGACGACATCGGTCGCGCCGAAGCCCCGACTGAACTCCAGTTTGTGGTCATGAACGTCGACGGCAATGATCTGCGCGGCGTTCATGATGCGCGCGGCCTGGACGGTGTTGAGGCCGACGCCGCCACAGCCGATCACGGCGACCGAAGCGCCGGGGCGCATGCCGGGCTGCTGGAAGACCCCGCCGGCGCCGGTCGTGACGCAGCAGCCGATCAGCGCGGCGACGTCGATCGGCACCTGATCCGGGATCGGGAAGCAGGCCTGAGCCGGGGCGATGAGCTTCTGCGCGAAGACGCCGAGCTTGGCCATCTGGAACACGTCATTGCCGTCGTCGTCGTGGAGGCGGACGGTGCCGTCGAACTGGGTGGCGCCGGTTTGGGCGTTGGTGTCGCAGAGCTGCGGGTGGCCGCCGCGGCACTGGCGGCAGTGCCCGCAGTTGGAGACGAAGGAGAGGATGCAGCGCTGGCCGGGCTCGACATTCGTGACGCCAGGGCCGACGGCTTCGACGGTTCCGGCGCCCTCGTGACCGAGCACGGCGGGGAGGGGAAGCCGTGCGGTGCCGTGGATGACGTGGTAGTCGCTGGCGCAGACGCCGGCCGCGCCCATGCGGACCAGGACTTCGCCATGCTTGGGGGCATCCTGCTGCAAGCTGCGGACTTCGAGCGGGGAATTGGCTTGATAGAGAACGGCAGCGTCCATGATCGGGCCTCCAGCGTCGCTCGCGGTCGAGATGTCGTTGGCGGGCATGGTAGCTAGTCACTGGGGGAGGTGTGAGTGCGTGGGGAAGGGGAGGGTGAGGGGAGCCGGCCCGTCGATCTGAGGATGTTTGACGTACGTGGTCCCCAGCGTGCCAGGGATTGCGGGGCGACGGGCGTTTGGCTGCGGTCGCCGAGCGTGCGCTTCGGCGATCTCGCCTAGCCGCGACCGGGCTAACCGATGCCTTGCTTGACGGCGTAGGCGGCGGCCTGGGCGCGGCCGCGGACGCCGAGCTTGCGGTAAATGTTGGAGATGTGGCGATCGACGGTGTTGACGCTGATCTCCAGTCGCGCGCCGATCTCTTTGCTGGAGTCCCCCTGGGCGATGAGCCGCAGGACATCGCGCTCACGGGGGGTGAGGGAGTCCGTGTGGGCAGGGGCGGCATCAAAGTTCTCGCCCCAGCGCCGGGTGGCGGGTGGCTCAAAGCGGCCCGGGGTGGTGTTGAGTGCGTCGAGGACGGAGTAGGCGGTGCCTTCGATGTCTTCGGCGTAGGGCGAGATGGACTCCGCATCGACGAGCATCATGTGGGCATTGGGGATGGACGCCGTCAGCTGGCGCGCCTTTTCGACATCGAGGAGGCGCGAGCGGCTGGGGTGCATGACGAGGACATCGGCTTGGACTTGGGCCAGGACATCGTCGCTGATCTCCAGCCTGCGGAGGAGCTGGTTGGCGCCACGAATCCCGAGCGATTCCTTCAAGAGTTCCGTGAGCCAGGGGCCGGTCAGCCCGGCGCCCCAGCCCGCCAGGGTGTGGATCATGACCCGGAAGGCAAGGTCCGGATCGACTTCGCAGAGTCCGAGGATGGCACGTGCTTCCTCTGATTCAAAGATATCGGCGGGGCGTTGCGTGGGGCTCCAGAGCACGACCCGATCGACGCGTTCGCTGTGGGCGGCAGCCCACTCCAGGGCGGCGGGCGTGGACGAGAAGGCGCTGAAGATGCAGACCTTCGCCAGCCCGGCGGCTCGAACTACCGCCTGAATGTCGTTGGCATCGGTGGCGGCGGTCCGGCTGTCGATGTCGCCGCCCGAGGATCCCGTGCCGCGCTCATCGATCAGGATGAGCTCGTGCTGATCGGCGAGCATCTTGAGGAAGGCGAAGGCTTTGGGGTTGGTAATCACGTTTGGCTGGCAGGAGAGCATCGGGCCGCCCGTGATGACGACCGGCGATCCGGAGCCGAGGCGGGCGAAGGCGAGATGGACGCCATCTTCGGACTTTGCGTAGGAAACTGCCGGCATCACCATAATCGCGTCTCCCGTGCTACCTGTGTCCCGCGATCCACTCCTCTGTCGAGGCGGGAACCGTGTGATCCGTCATCGGCGTGACTCGCGTTGACCAACCGTTTTCGATCGTGTCCTGCTGCGAATCACGCATTCCGGTCAAAGCCGGATTTCAATCACGATGCGTATTGTGACCCCCAGGTACTTGGTTCCCAATCCCTTAAACTAGCCATTTCTTGATCCGACCTCGAGTTCGGGAGGTTGGTCGTTTGGTGCGCTCAAGCGGGGGATTCCCCCTGGGAACCCAACGGTTGGCGGGGCCAAGGATCCTGTGCCGAGCGGAATGCGACTCTCAGGTACGCACCAATCGCATGAGACGGACTTGGGTTCGATCCCGGGCGTTGCCTGGGAGGCGGCCCTTGCGAAGGCGGGAAGATGTGTGTTCCGCCGACGCCAGAAGGTGCTCTCCGCGCCGGCGAGTGCGCGCGGCAGCGCGTGCGGCGGATCCTGGATGTGCCGCCCGCGCGCGAAGCGGACCGTTGGCGTCTTGCAGTCTCTCCCAACCCATTCCGAGGCGAGTGCCTGTGACCGGCCGGATTCGAACCGGAGCGTTGCTCCGGGTTTCCGTGGGTTTCGAACTGAATTGTAATCGGACGGTGATTCGGGAATTCAGGTGATGGACGCGGTCTTCGAGGACGGGGAGGAGGTGGAGGGGGAGGGCACGAGCGCTGAGCCGCGTTCCGTGCAGGTGTCGCTATTGGGCAAGGTCTTTCGACTCACTGCGCGGAGTCCACCGGGAGATGGGAGAGGAATTCGGTAGTGAACAGAAGATGGTCATAAGTATGGATGTCTTTGCTGGCCATGACGAATTTTCGCCATTGCTGGGGGGCGAGTGGCGGCGGAGAGTTGCTGAGTCTTATGCGCCCGGAGGGATCCGGGCGTGAAGTTGCATCAGGACGCATTCGGTCGGCGTTCCCGGCGTAGGCCAGGGAGCGAGTCATTGCTGTGCCGCGTTGCGTGCACGGGTTGTGGGCGGGACAAATATGAATCGTGCGATGACTGGAGCCGCGGTGCTGCGTGAGGCCGCGATGCGATTGCCGGAGCAGGCACGGAACAGGCTTCCAGGCCGCGCGCAGCGGCCAGGCGACGTGGGGCGGAACACTGGCGCGCAAGCCCGGACGGCGCAGCAGCCCTGGCGCGTGCTGCTGCTGGTGGCTCTCATTGGTGCGATGTTCGCGCTGGCGCAGAGTGAGCGAACCCCCGTCCAGGCAAGCCACGGGATTGAGCTGCAGCCGATAAAAGGCCTGAATGAGTGGTCGCTGGATGGCGCGGGCGTGGACATCGTGCTGACCAACGGTGATCGGTTTGCTGTTGGCGCCGGCATTGCCAATATCGGGCTTCAGTCGGATGTGGCCGGGCTTTCAGTAGCCACGGCCACTCTGGACTTCTCTCGGACCACTATGTCCCTCAAGTTGGCATGGGCAGGCGCTGACTTCGATACGAGCGGGTTCCTGGAGATTGACCTCCAGGGGAGCGCCGTGGACAGCGGGACTCCCGGAACCTCCGATCGGGCTGATATCGGGTACCTCGTGGAGGGTGTGGCGAATGCAGACGGAATAGTCGCCGCGGCGGGACCGTGGGATCCCGGCCGGCCGTCGGAGGGGGCCCTGCAGCCGAGCGTGGAGTTTATCGTGACGTTGGAGGGTGGGACCTTCATCGGCCCGGATTTCCTGGCTGGCCTCACCCTCATCCAAGAGCTCGGCGATCAGCCCCATGGCTTCACGCTGACGGATGCTTCCCCGCTGGATATTCCCACGACGGCGCTGCGTGTGACCGTGACGAAGGATGCATCGGACTACGATATCGACACGCCATCCCCCTTGGGTGGGCTGCTTTTCCGCGTCGATCCGTCGATTCACAGCGGGGCGGCTGTGGCGGACGCGGGACGGTTCTGGCCGGGTGCCGTGATTGAGTCCGCGACGCTGACGCAAGTGGGTGGCGGCAACCCGATCGAGGCCGACTTAGACGGCGCCACACTGCTGGTCATCCTAGAGAACAACGTGTTTACCGCCGCTCCGCTAGTGGCGGCTGGGTTCGAAACCCAGAACTGGCCGCCGGGTTTGACAATCGCGGGTATCAACCGGAGCAGTAATACGACAGCGGAACTCACGTTGGCGTTCACGGGCGCGGACTTCAACACGGACTTCGACGGCTTCCTCAATGTAGTCGCGCCGAACGTGGCCTTCGGTGATCCGACGACGACGACGTCCCTGCGATTTGAGGCGGTAGAAGAAGGACCGCCCGGTGGCGGCGGGGCGTTTGCATGGATCAGGGGAACCGCCGATGAGAGCACGTTGGATGGCGCGATTTTCACGGTGGGGCTGGACGGACGGGTATTCGACGGCACGCCGGTGCCGAGCGACTTCCAGTTCCTGGGGACGATCAACGTCCCCACGATGCGTATCACGGTCAATGCGGTGACCCTGCTGTCCCCGACTCGTGTTGAACTGCAGGTGGACTACCCGGGCGTCGATTTCGATCAGGATCAGACGCTTTCGGTCCTTGTGGACGCGGCCGCGATGGTCCCCGCGGTCGACGCTCTTCTGACGGGTGAGACCACGGTTACCGGCATCAATGAGACGGGCAATGACGAGCGGGCCTTCATCAGCGCGACAAACCCGTCGCCACTGACGGAGGCGAATCTTGACGGCGCGACAGTGACTGTGGATCTTGTGGGCGCCAGCTACAAAGTTGGTGTGGGCATCGCGGACTTCCTCCTCCTAGGACCTGACTCTCCGCCTGGCGACTCGATCGTCTCGCTGACGGTAGTCTCCCTGACGCGGGTGATCCTCGATTTGGCCTACAACGGCACCGATTTCGACGTTGACACAGACCTCAAGATCCGCGTGCGGAACAGTGCGACCGAGGGGAGCGCGGCTCTGGCTACGGGCACCGTCCCGGTGACGGCGGTGATCGAGGCGGTCACGCTAGCGTTGTCCCCCGCGGCGCCGCCCTTGATCGAGACCGGCCTTGACGGGGCGATCCTGTTCGTGGATGTCAGCAATGGGGAATCCGTCTGGGTGCCGCAAGTCGATCTGGATCCCAACCTATTTTCTCTGAATGGGCAACCAGACGGGCTGACGATCGATACCGTGACGCGGACGAGCGGCACGCGGGTCACCGTGGCTTTGGCGTTCGATGGAACCGACTTCGACGTCGATGCCGCGATGAGTCTTCTGGCGAAGCCAGATGCCTTTGAAGCAGCGCTGGCCACGGCGACGACGAATACCGTCCCCATCACGGCGGTGATAGAAGCGTCAGCGCCTTCAATCACGGCGCCCGCGAATCAGACGATTCTTGAGGACGGCACAACCGGGCCCTTGGCCTACGTGGCCACCGATCCCGACCCGGGTCCCCTCACGGTGACGGCGACATCTAGCAACCAGGCATTGGTCACCAACGCGAGTCTGGCGGCGAACCTGACCCAGCCTGGCGGCGGGAGCACGGTCGAGGTGATCGGTCAGCCCGACGCCAACGGCGTGGTGACCATCACCTTGACGGTGTCGGATGGTAGCGAGATTGACATCGATACGTTCACCGTGACCGTCACGGCGGTGAACGACGAGCCGAGCTTCACGAAGGGGGCGAACGAGACGGTCCTAGAGGACGCGGGCGCGCAGACGGAGGCAGGCTGGGCGACGGCGATCAGCGCGGGGCCGCCGGACGAGGCCGGCCAGACGCTGACCTTCGAGATCACGAATAACACGAACGCCGCGCTGTTCGCGGCGGGCCCGGCGGTGGCGGCCAACGGGACCTTGACGTACGCGCCGGTGGCGAACGTGAACGGAACGGCGACGATCACCCTGCGGCTGACGGACGATGGGGGCACAGCGAACGGCGGGGATGATACGTCGACGACGCAGACGTTCATGATCACGGTGACGCCGGTGAATGACGAGCCGACGGTGATGGCGCCGGCGAACCAAACGATCGCGGAAGACGGGATGACGGCGGTACTGGTCTACGCGGTGGTGGATATTGACGGAGATCTCGTGACGGTGACGGCAACGTCGGACGACCAGGCGTTGGTGACCGACGCGAGTCTGGCGGCGAACCTGACGCAACCGGGGATGGACACGATTAAAGTCGTGCCGGTGGCGAACGCCAACGGCGGTCCTGTGACGATCACGCTGACGGTGACGGACTCGGGCGGGCTGATGGGGACGGATACGTTCACGGTGACGGTGACGCCAGTCATTGACGCGACAATCGTGTCGACGACTCCGGTGCCGCTGAACGAGGACAGCCTGCAAGGTGGGATCGTTGTGGTGGAGATTCAGGACTCCACATACGTCATCGCCGGGAGCCTTGGGCCGGAAGATTCCCACGATCGACACGGTGATGCCAAATCAGGGCGGGCTCGCGACCACGCTCGACCTCGTGATCGCCGGCACCGGTTTTGCCGTGGGTGACACGGTGTCGTTCGGCGATGCCAACGTCACCGTGTCAGCGACGGACCTGTCGATGGTTCCGGGCCAAATCGACGTCACGATTGATGTGGGAGCGGATGCCGCGGTTGGCATGACGGACCTGATTGTGACGGCGGCGGACGGCGGGAAGTTCACGCTCGTCGATGGGTTCGAGATTCTCGATCGCACGGCAACACTCGGTGCGCCGAGTCCGAGCCCGCTCAGTGAAACGAATTTGGATCAGGCGACGGTGCTGCTCACGCTCGTCGGCGACCTGTTCGAGGCGGCGTTGGTTCCGGCGGGCTTCGCCGTGACCGGACCGAACGGCGTCACGGGTGCGGTGACGGTGACGGACGTGGCGTTCGTTGATGACACGAACGCGACGCTGACCTTCGCCTACGACGGCGCGCTGAACTTGACGTCGGGCGCGACGATCCAGGTGGAGATCCTGGCGCTGTCGTTGCAGGGTGTCGATCCGCTGACGGCGCAAAACACCTTACCGGTCGTGGTGACTGAGGACGGGGTGACGGCGTCTCTGTCCCTGTTCGGCCCCGACGCGCTCCTGCGCGCCGATTCATCGATCCTGCTTGGTGGGATCACACCTGGTCCTCAGACAAACCTGGATGGAGCGCAGTTGACGGTGATGGTCACGAACGATGTGTTTGTGGCGGATCCGGCGTTCGATCCGAATCTGGACCCCGCCGACTTCGTCTTAGTGGACGCCCCCGCCGGCACGACCGTCGTGACTGCGGAGTTCATCAGTGCCACGGAAGTTCGGCTGACGCTGGCCCACGATGGGTCCGCAGTCGCGACCTTGAACGCCTTCCGCGTGGAGATCCTGCCGGGTGCTTTGCAGGCCGCTGGAAACCCCACGACCGGAGAGCTGGACGCCGATGTCGTTGATTCCGATGGCGACGAGTTCACGAACGATCAGGAAGAGTTCTTCGGGACCGATCCGTTTAGTGGCTGTGGAGGTCCCGATGCGTGGCCGTTGGACACCGACGGAAACGGGGTCATCACGATCGCTGACCCGCTCCGCGGAGTGACCTCTTTCGGACTAGCAGTACCCCGGTTCGACTTGTTTGACCTCAATGGCGTGATAAACATCGCCGACGTTTTGGTTGCAGTTCCGAGTCTTGGTGACTCATGCGCGGCCCCGTAGAGAGATCTTGATGCTGAAAGAGAGTACGCAATGACTGAACTCCTGATGATTTTGAGTTCTTCGACCATCGGAAAACGCGCGGCCGCGCTTCTGGCTGTTTTGGTTCTGGCTAGCCTCTTCTTGCTCCCAGGGATTAGGGCGGGCGGCATACCAAGTGCCGCGTGGATCGAAGTGGACTTGACCACGCAGGGCGATGGGATGGACAGCACGCGGACCCCCGCGATGAGCAACATTGGCGATACTTTCGTGGTGGATGTGACGTTGCAGATCGCGAATCCGGAGTTGGCGGGATACATCGCTTGATGTCGTCTATCCCGATTATCTGAAGGTGATTCAGGTGAATGACCCCACCAACTTTATGGGTGGGTATGTGCTTCCATTCGCGGGAATCGCGACCTTGTCGCAGTATGGGCCTCCGCCAGGTTCAATCGACTTTGCCGGTGGTGCGGGTGGGTTTGCTCCTGTCGTGGTGGTGGACGAGGATGGCGTGTTTGGGATCAGCGTTGGAATCACTACAGGGATGGTTGCTGGGCCGGTGACCGGGCTCATGCTGCAGATCACGTTTGAAGTGGTGGCGGGAGATGCTGGCGCCCCGGGAATGATCTTCGCCCGAGGGATCGCAGATTTTCCAGATGTGGCGCTATTGGACAAACTTGGGGCGATGGGTACGACCTATGATCCGGATGCGTTCTTCAGTCTGACGGTGGATGTGGCGGATGGGGCGGCGGCAATGGACGCGGACCTGGCGGGCTTGTCGTTGACGGTGCCGGCGGCGGCGCTGACGCCGGCGTTTGCGGCGGGGACGATCGCGTACACGGCGGATGCAGTGGCGGGGACGACGCAGATTACGGTGACGGGGACAACGGCGGACGCGAATGCGACGCTGACGATCGATGGCGTGGGAGCGGTGTCGGGGGTGGGATCGGTGGTCGCGGTGGGAGTGGGGGCGAACGCGATCGATGTCGTGGTGACGGCGGAGGATGGGGTGACGACGAAGACGTACACGGTGACGCTGACGGTGGCGGCGCCCGCTTCGATGGATCTCCCACGCCATCGATCGTCAGCGTCGCGTTCGCGTCCGAGCTCGTCGCCGTCACCGTGATCGCCGCCGTCCCCGCCGTCGCGTCCGCCGTGTACGCGATCGTCCCCGCCGCAAAGCCCGGCGTCAGCGCCGCCGCCGGCACCGTCAACGTCAAGCCCGCCAGGTCCGCATCCATCGAGGCCGCCGCCACCGTCAGCGTCACCGTGTACGTCTTTATCGTCGCCCCATCCTCCGCCGTCACCACGACATCGATCGCGTTCGCCCCCACTCCCACCGCGACCACCGATCCCACCCCCGACACCGCTCCCACGCC
>Ga0114999_10010141_pt1 | contig 10223 bp, 6 predicted proteins | sample ArcticOcean_MG_C_3_FD_89820 | JGI IMG/M metagenome (GOLD analysis project Ga0114999, IMG submission 89820) | Marine microbial communities from western Arctic Ocean - ArcticOcean_MG_CB8_126 | ecosystem: Environmental > Aquatic > Marine > Oceanic | place: Arctic Ocean: Canada Basin | collected... | reverse complement strand
GAACCGGTTCCACCAAAGCCGCACCGTCTCGTGGCAGATATCGATGCCGCGCTCGAACAGCAGGTCCTCGACCTGGCGCAGCGAAAGCGGATAGCGGATGTACATCATCACCGTGAGGCGGATAATCTCGGGCGAAGAGTTGAAATAGCGGAAGCGATCTTTCATCCGCGAAGGCTACGAACCACCCGTCTCCGCATCAACCTCGTTTGCTTTGACAGTGCCCGTCACCGGAACTACAGCAGGCGGAAACCCTCATAGCCCTTGCGCGCGGCCTCGTCGCAGCGTTTGTCGTAGTCTGGGACGGTGCCGATATATGGCGTGAAGACGCGCGGCTTGCCCGGGATATTCGCGCCGACATACCAGGAATCGCATTGCGAGCGGAGCGAGGCCTCGCCGATCTCGCGCATATGCTCGGTCCAGTCCGCCTCGGCCGCCTCCTCCGCCTCGATCTCTCCCAGGCCCTTCTCGTTCATATAGCCGAGGCAGTCGGCGATCCATACGATATGCTGCTCGATCCCCGTGAGCACGTTGGCGAAGACCGCGGGGCTGCCGACAGCCGCGACCATGAACATGTTGGGAAAGCCGGCGACGGCCAGGCCCAGGTAATTGTATGGCCCCTCGGCCCATTTCTCCCTGAGCGGTAGGCCACCGCGCCCGCGGATGTCGATGTTCAGCATGGCGCCGGTCATGGCGTCGAAGCCGGTGGCCAGAACCAGGGCGTCGACCTCGTAGACCTTGCCGCCGACCTTCACGCCCTCGGGCAGGATACGCTCGATCGGCTCGTCGCTCACATCCACCAGTTCGATATTGTCGCGGTTGTAGGTCGCCCAGTAGTCGGTGTCCACGCACAGCCGCTTGCAGCCGAAGACGTTGTCGGGCGACAGCTTCTCGGCGGTCTCCGGGTCCTCGACGATCTCGCGGATCTTGGAGCGCACGAACTCGGCCGCCGTCTCGTTCGCATCGGTGTTCTTCATCAGATCCGCGTAGGCGCCGACGAACATGGTGCCGCCGACGGCCCAGCGCCGCTCGAACTCGGCCCGGCGCTCCTCTTCGGAAACCTCCAGGGCGCCCTTGGGATTGAAGTCGTAGAACAATCCGTTGGGCTGCTTCTTGGCCTCCTCGCGCAGCTCGCGGTAGCGGGCCTTGGTCTTGGTGTACTCCACCGGATCGAGAGGATGGTTGCGGGCCGGGATCGTGTAGTTCGGCGTGCGTTGGAAGACCGTCAGATGCGCCGCCTGTTTGGCGATTTCGGGAATCGACTGGATCGCCGAGGAGCCGGTGCCGATGACGGCGACCCGCTTGCCCGTGAAGTCCACCGCCTCGTGAGGCCACAGGCCGGTATGGTAGGTCTCGCCCGCGAAATCGTCCAATCCCTCGATCTTCGGCTTGTTCGGAGTCGAGAGGCAGCCCGTCCCCATGACGCAGAAACTCGCCTCGATCCGGCCGGCATGCTCGCCCTGGGTCTCCACCAGCCAATGGCCCGTCCTCTTGCCGTTCGCGCCCTCGACGAAGGTGGCGGAGACGACCGCGGTGTTGAAGCGCATGTCTCGGCGCAGGTCATAGCGGTCGGCGACGTGATTGGCGTAACGCAGGATCTCGGGCTGGGTGGCGTAGAACTCGCTCCACTCCCATTCCTGCTGCAAATCCTCGTCGAAGGAATAGGAATACTGGATGCTGTCCACGTCGCAGCGCGCGCCCGGATAGCGGTTCCAGTACCAGGTACCGCCGACGCCGTTCGCCTTGTCCAGCACCACGGCCGAGAGGCCGAGTTCCCGCGCCTTGTGGAGCATGTACATGCCGGCGAAGCCGGCGCCGATGATGACGATATCGACACGCTCGCTCCCGGCGTTTCCATTCTTGCGGCGCGGGGCGGTCTCGGAGGGGGTCTGGTTCGCCGACTGGGTCATGGGAATGTCTCGCCTGGATTGGAGGGATGGATGGGGCTGTCGGTGCCTTCATATCCTACCAGGACTAGAGAGGCCTGCTATAAACCGCGGAATGAGATTTTTCACGGCGTCGGATTTTTCCGGCCGAAATTCGTTCGCGGCGCCCGGCTCCGACCCTTTCGCAGATCCAGGCCGGGATGCGAATCCGCGGTGTTGGATTCGGATGGCCGCAATTGAAACGGCCCGCTTCATGTCCTTGGACAAGGAGGGCGGGCCGCTAGATCGGATCGGAACCGGAACCGGATCAAGCGTCGTGGCCAGGACCTATCCGACGCAGCACTTCGACGCACAGGATGCGTATTTCGACCCGAGGATCTCGTCGAGGGCTTCGTCTTCAAGGTTTTCGTCCAGGATCACCGCGGCTGCTTCGGTATCGGTTATGTCGCGCTTCCTTATCGGTCGGAGAGGCGGGAAGGGCTGATCCTTCCTGCTTCAGCGGACCCTCATGATCCAGGTCGGCGCGATACGGTCAAGCGCCGCAGCGGAGCGAGGATCGCCTCCAGCGCCGCCTCGTCGTCCCAGGCGGTTTCGATGCCGACGGCCGTCGCCATGGCTTGGGCCTCGACGGGCAGGCGGACGAGATCCTTTTCCGTCGTCACCAATGTGGCGCGGGCGTCGACGGTCGCTTCGGCCAGGCGCATGATCTCATCCTCGGTATAGCGGTGGTGGTCGGGAAAGGGTCGCAGGGCGACGACCCGGCAGCCGATCTCGTTGAGGGTGTCGAGGAATTTTTCGGGCCGCCCGATACCGGCGAAGCCCAGCACCGTCTCGCCTTTCAGGGCAAGGGCCTCCGCCGTCGGGACCGTCCTTGCGGTCAGGACGGGCAACCGGTCCCGCAGCCGGGCCTTCAGACCCATGCGGTCCCGTCCCATCAGGATCGTCGCCCCGGCGCGGTCCAGGCCTTGATCGACCGGTTCGCGCAACGGGCCGGCCGGCATCACCCGGCCGTTGCCGAAGCCGTAGCCGCCGTCGACGACCATGAGCGAGAGGTCCTTCTCCAGCGACGGGTTCTGGAAACCGTCATCCATGACCAGCATCTCGGCGCCCGCCGCCTCGGCGGCCCGCGCTCCCTGGGACCGGTCGCGCGCCAACCAGCAGGGCGCGGCTCGGGCGAGCAGCAGGGCCTCGTCGCCGACCTGGGCGGCATCGTGGCGCGCGGGATCGACCCGCAAGGGGCCGGCCTGCTTTCCGCCATGGCCCCGGGTCAGCAGATGGACCTCGATCCCCTGCGCGCGCAAGCGCCGGGCGAGGTCGAGACAGATCGGCGTCTTGCCTGCGCCGCCCGCCACCAGATTGCCGACGCAGATCACCGGGATGCCGGCCCGATAGGGTCGGATGCCGGACCGCCGGATCGCGCCGCCCAAGCGCCACAGCCAGGCCAGGGGAGAGGCCAAGCTTGCAGCCAATCCGCCCCGGCCCGGTTCCCAGAAATCAGGCGCGCGCATGGCCGGTCGCGCGAGAGGCCAGGGGATCGAGGCAGGGGGCCAGGGCTTCCAGCACCGTCTCAATGGTGCCGCGGTTGCGTTCGGCGATCGCGCGACCGGCCCGGGACTGGGCCTCGCGGTGTTCCGGCCGGGCGAGGAGTTTTTCGATGGCCAGCGCCAGGGCCTCGGCATCGGCGACCTGGGTCACGGCGCCCGCGCGGTCCATCTCGGTGATAACCTCGGCGAAATTATGCGTATGGGGTCCGGTGATCACGGCGCAGTCCAGGCGCGCCGCCTCGACCAGATTTTGCCCACCATGGGGGACCAGCGAACCGCCGATGAAGGCGATGCCGGAGAGGCGGTAGAACAGGCCGAGTTCGTTCATCGTATCCGCCAGATAGAGCTCGGTCTTGGCATCCGGCGCGGCGCCGGTACTGCGCCGGCCGGTGGCTAGACCTGCCGCCTCGGCCTGGGCCGCGATCTCGGTCCCCCGCCTGGCGTGGCGCGGGACCAGGATGGTAAGCAGATCGGGCCGCGCGCTGCGCAGGCGTCGGTCGGCGGCGAAGATCGAGGCTTCCTGGCCTGGATGGGTGCTGGCCGCAAGCCAGACCGGCCGTCCCTCGACCGACCGCGCCAGGCTTGCCAGTTGGGCCTCGTCGGCGGGCAGAGGGCGGGCATCGAATTTGAGGTTGCCGGCGCGTTTGACCGCCCTGGCGCCCAACTTCTCGAAGCGGTCGGCCTCAGCGTCCGATTGGGCGAAGCAGGCTTCGAATCCGGCGAGCAGGGGCCGCACCAGATTGGGCGCGCGTTGCCATCCGGCGAAGGAGCGGGGCGACATGCGGCCGTTGATCAGGACCATGGGGATGGCGCGGCGCTGGCATTCACCGACCAGATTGGGCCAAAGCTCGGATTCGACCCAGAGGGCCAGGTCGGGCCGCCAATGGTCCAGGAAGCGCCGGACCCAGGGCAGGCGGTCGACCGGCACGAATTGATGGAACGCCCCCTCGGGCAGCCGCTCGGCGCAGAGGGCGGCCGAAGTGATCGTGCCCGTGGTCACCAGCACGGGCAGCCAGGGCCGCTCGGCGCGCAGGCGTTCGAGCAGGGACAGGACCGACTGGACCTCGCCCAGGCTGGCCGCATGGATCCAGGCTAGCGGTCCGTCCGGCCGGGGGCGTTCGGTTTCGCCCGTTCGTTCCGCGAAGCGCGCCGGGTCCTCCTTGCCCGCCGCGAGGCGGCGTCTGAGGTAGAGCGAGATCAGCGGCCCGCCCAACCCGGTCAGGAAACGATAGGCATGGGGCGTCACCTTCCGCCCTCCGCCAGGGTTCCGCCGGCGCGGCCCGGGCGCGCGGCCGCGGGCGCCGCGGCGTCGTGGCCGCACAGGGCATCGGCCTGCGCGGTTGCGGCATTGAGGCGGGCCTCGAGTTCGACGCGCAGGGCCTCTTCTTCCACTGGTCCGGCATCGGCCGGCACGCGCAGCGGCTCGCCCCAGACATAGACGCCCTTGTTGAAAGGCCAGGGCAAGACGAAATGATCCCAGCTGCCCAACACCTTGCGCCGCCGCACGCTATAGGCGGCCGGCAGGATCGGCGCGCCCGAGCGTTTGGCCAGGGCGATCGCGCCGGACTGGGCGCGCATGCGCGGGCCGCGCGGCCCGTCCGGGGTGATGCCGATACAGACCCCCGATTCGACCTCGCGCAGGATCTCGCGCACGGCCGCGACCCTTCCCTTAGTCGAGGAGCCGGCGACGGTGCCGATGCCGAAACGCTGGATCACCTCGGCGATCAGCAGCCCGTCGGCATGGCGCGAGATCAGCATCCGCACCGGCCGGCGGTCCGGCCAGGCGGGCGGCAGCATCGCCATGCGGCCATGCCAGAAGCAGAAGAGGAAGGGCGCGTCCTCGGCGCGGCAGGCGCGCACATGCTCCTCGCCCAGCATGGTCCAGCGGCTGGTCTCATGGACCAGGCGGATATAGCCGGCGACCAGGGCGGCGATCGCGCGTCGGACAGGCGGTTTCCGGTGTAGGCCGCGAAGAAGGCGCATGGCTCAGGCCCGGGCGCGGGCCGTCCGCGCCCCAGGGGGTAAAGGATCGGTCACAGGGTCGGATGCGGGATCGATATCGGCATTCGCCTCCGCACCGTCCGTCGCGGCCTCGACGGACATGTCCTCCTCGGCCCGCAGGGCGTAGAGCTGGGCATAGGTCGCGCCGAGCGCCATCAGCTCGCCATGGCTGCCGGATTCGATCACCCTGCCGCCCTCCATCACATAGATGATATCGGCATCGCGGACGGTCGAAAGCCGGTGGGCGACGACCAGGGTGGTGCGCCCGCGCATCAGTTCCTTCAACGCGGCCTGGACTTGACGCTCGGTATTCGCATCGAGCGCGCTGGTTGCCTCGTCGAGCAGCAGGATCGGCGCGTTCTTCAGCATGGCGCGGGCGATCGCCAGGCGTTGGCGCTGGCCGCCCGACAGTTTCACGCCCCGGCCGCCGACCCGGGTGTCGTAGCCTGCCGGCAATCCGCTGATGAAGCCATGCGCGCCCGCCTGCTCCGCGGCGTCGGCGATCTCCGCCTCGCTCGCTTCCGGCCGGCCATAGGCGATGTTGGCGCGCACTGTGTCGTCGAACAGGGCGATCTCCTGGCTGACCAGACCGATGGCCGCGCGCAGGGAGGAGATATCGACCTCGCGCACATTCTGGCCGTCGATCAGCACTGCCCCGCCATCGGCGTCGTAGAAGCGCGGAATCAGGTTGAGGACGGTGGATTTGCCCGCGCCCGAGGGGCCGACCAGGGCCACGGTCTTGCCAGCCGGGACCAGCAGATCGAGGGATTTGAGGGCAGGCTGTCCCGGCGCGTAGCCGAAATCCACCCCCTCGAACCGCACTTCGCCGCCGTCGACCGCCAGGCGCGGCGCCCTCGGGGTCGAGACGATCGTGGGCTCGACATCGATCAGGGTGAAGATGCGTTGCGCGGCGGCCAGGCCCTCCTGAAGATTGGCGTTCAGATTCGCCAGTTTCTTCATCGGTTCGTAGGCCAGCAGCAGCGCGGTCATGAAGGAAAAGAAGGTGCCCGGCGTCTTCGTGCCCTCGATTACCTGGGTGCCGCCGTAATAGATCACCGCGACGATGGCGATGCCGCCCAAGGTCTCCATGATCGGATGGGTCAGGGCGCGCGTCGTGGTCGCCTTGAACAGCAGGCGGAAGATGCTCTGGATCGCGGCATTGGCGCGGCGCTTTTCGTATTCCTCCATGCCATAGGCTTTGACATGGCGGACGCCCTGGAAGGCCTCGTCCAGCAGGGTTGAAAGATCGCCGATCTCGTCCTGGGTCGTGGCCGAGACCCGGCGCATCCGTCGGCCGATCTTGACGATCGGCAGGACCGCCGTAGGAAAGGCGAAGAAGGCGACGATGGCCAGGGCCCAGTCCTGGTAGAACATCACGGCGATCAGGAAGACCAGGGTGAGCGTGTCCTTGCCGATGCCGGTCAGGGTGTCGGAGACCGCCTTCCGCAGGACCTGGACGTCGTTGATGAAGCGCGAGACCAGACCGCCCGCGCTGTTGGAGTGGAAAAACGCCAGATCGGCCCGCATCAGATGGGCGAACATGCGCTCCTGGAAATCGGCGATGATCTTGAAGCCGACGAAATTCATCAGCACCGATTGGCCGAAAGTGCCCATGCCCTTGGCCAGGAAGGTTGTCAGCACCATGGCGCCGACGGCGACCAGGCGGCCCTGGTCGCGGTTGAAGAACACGTCGTCGAGCACCGGCTCCATCAGCTTGGCGAGGGCGGCGGTCGAGGCCGCGGCTACCGCCATGCAGATCAGCGCCCCGCCGATCCGCCAGTAATGGGGCTGGACGTGATTCTGCAGGAGTCGGCGGACGAGTCCGATTGTGTTGTCGTCCAATTGGATGGATTTGGATCGAGAAGAGGCCAAGGCGTCGGTCGCTGCCAGCCGGAATGATCGGGGACCATAACACGCTGGCCGGACCTGGCCAACGTCCCGGCGTTTGGCCGGAATCCAGGGGATTCAAGCGATTAGCGGCGATTCCTTGGGTACGAAGCCGGCGCGCGCGTGGTCGAGGTCTGCGCCCCGGCGCGCTCAGCCGCTGCCAGCCACGGTCATGCCGTCGATGCGGACCGTGGGCGCGTCGACGCCGGCGCGGAATTCCAGGTCGTCGGCGGGGATCAGCTTGGCGAACATGTCCTTCAGGTTGCCGGCCACGGTGATCTCGCTGACCGGATAGGCGATCTCGCCCTTCTCGATCCAGAAGCCCGAGGCGCCCCGGCTGTAATCGCCGGTCGCGCCGTTGACGCCGAAGCCGATCAGTTCGAGGATCAGCAGGCCGGATTCGATCTCGGCGATCATCTCTTCCTGCGTGACCGAGCCCGCCTCCAGCCAGAAATTGGTCGGTCCCGGCATGGGCTGCGTGTTCGCGCCGCGCATCGCGTGGCCGGTGCTGATCAGGCCCAGCTGGCGGGCCGACCGGCAGTCGAGCAGCCAGGTGGTCAGGCGGCCGTCCTCGATCACTGCGCGTCTTTCGCAGGCCACGCCCTCGCCGTCGAAGGCCTTGGAATAGAGCCCGCGCGGCTTGTGCGGATCGTCGTGGATCGCGATGCCTGGGGCGAAGACGGGTTTGCCCATGCTGTCCTTCAGGAAGCTCACCCCGCGCGCGATCGACGAGCCGTTGATCGCCGTGGTCAGGTGGCGCAGCAGGCTGCTCGAGCAGCGCCGGTCGTAGATCACCGGCACGCGGGCGCTGCGGGCCTTGCGCGGGTTCAGGCGGCGCACCGCCCGCTCGCCGGCCCGGCGGCCGATCTCGGCCGGGTCTTCGAGATCCCCGGCATGAACCTGGGCGCTGGCGGCATGGTCGCGTTCCATGCCCAGGCCCTCGCCCGCCAGGACCGCGGCCGAAATCGAGGATTGGGTCCGGCCATAGGTTCCGGAAAAGCCGTTCGTTCCGACCAGGGCGACCCGCCAGCGACCCCAATCCGCATCGGCCCCGTCCGAATTGGTGACCCCGGCGACGGCGCGCGCGGCGTCCTCGGCCGCCCCGGCACGCGCCGCCAGAACTTCCGGCGAGGACTCGTTGTCGTCGTCGATATCCAGGTCCTCGACATCGCCGGCCAGCCAGCCTGGCTCGGCCAGCCCGGCATGGGGATCCTCGGGCACCGACCGCGCCATGGCGACCGCGCGGGCGACCAGCTCGTCCAGCGCCCCGCCCGTCTCGTCTGTCGAGGACACGGCGGCGACCCGCTTGCCGACAAAGGCGCGCAGCCCGATCTCGCGATGCTCCGAGCGTTCCAGCTTCTCGACCACCCCCAGCCGCTGGCTGTGGGAGAGGTGAATCCCTTCGATCATCACCGCATCGGCGGCATCGGCCCCGGCGCGCTTGGCGCGGGCGACCAGGTCGCCGAGAAGGTCGAGATCGCGGTCCATGAGGCTATCCGTTCGTTTGATAGGGGTTGGGCGAAACAGGCGGGTCCCGCTGATATAGGGTATGCCGTGCCCCCATGAAAGGCAGTGGAGGTGCAATCCGGCCATTCGGACCCGCCCTCAAGCCAATCATCCTTCGAGACGCGCGCTGTGTGCGCTCTTTAGGATGAGGAGGGAGGGGCACCCAATTTTCTGAGGCGCCTCACCCTGAGGAGACCGCGAAGCGGTCGTCTCGAAGGGCGAGGCGCCGCCTGGCCCTCGGCCGCCCCTATTTCCACACCGGCTTGCCGCTCCCCGGCAGGCCATAGCTCTCCCATTCCGCCGTCACCTTCTCGATCACCGAATCGTCCATGCGGATCTCGCGGCCCCATTCGCGCTTCGTCTCGGGCGGCGGTTTGTTGGTCGCGTCCAAGCCGATCTTGGAGCCCAGGCCCGATTCGGGCGAGGCGAAGTCGAGATAGTCGATCGGCGTGTTCTCGATCACCGTGATGTCCCTTGCCGGGTCCATGCGGGTCGCGACCGCCCACATCACGTCCTTCCAGTCGCGCGCGTCGATGTCGTCGTCCACGACGATGACCCATTTCGTGTACATGAATTGGCGCAGATAGGACCACACGCCCAGCATCACCCGCTTGGCATGGCCCGGATAGGCCTTCTTCATCGAAACCACGGCGATGCGGTAGCTGCAGCCCTCGGGCGGCAGCCAGAAATCGACGATCTCCGGAAATTGTTGTTGGAACAGAGGAATAAAGACCTCGTTCAGGGCCTCGCCCAGCACGCTCGGCTCGTCCGGCGGCCGGCCGGTATAGGTCGAGAGATAGATCGGCTTCCGGCGCATGGTGATTGCGCTGATCGTGAAGACCGGGAAGGGCTCGACCGCGTTGTAATAGCCGGTGTGGTCGCCGTAGGGCCCTTCCTCGGCGTAGTCGTCGAGCGAGACATGGCCCTCCAGCACGATCTCCGCCTGGGCCGGCACCTTCAGGGGCACGGTCACACAATCGACCAGCTCGACCTTGCGGCCGCGCAGCAGCCCGGCGAATTGGTATTCCGACAAGGTGTCCGGCACCGGCGTCACGGCCGCCAGGATGGTGCCGGGATCGGCTCCGATCACGACCGCGGCCGGCAGGGGTTCGGTCTTCTCGCCCTTCCAGCGCGCATGGTGCTGGGCGCCGCCGCGATGCTTCAGCCAGCGCATAATCGTGGTGTTCCGGCCCGTCACCTGCATGCGGTAGATGCCCAGGTTGAAATCATCCTCGCGCCGCTTGCCCGGGCCTTTCGTGACGACCAGGGGCCAGGTGATCAGCGGCGCCGGTTCGCCCGGCCAGCAGGTCTGGATGGGCAGGCGCGAAAGATCGATCTCGTCGCCCCGCAGCACGACCTCCTGGCAGGGCGCCCTGCCGGTGGTGCGCGGCTTCATCGCCAT
>Ga0114999_10010140_pt1 | contig 10224 bp, 9 predicted proteins | sample ArcticOcean_MG_C_3_FD_89820 | JGI IMG/M metagenome (GOLD analysis project Ga0114999, IMG submission 89820) | Marine microbial communities from western Arctic Ocean - ArcticOcean_MG_CB8_126 | ecosystem: Environmental > Aquatic > Marine > Oceanic | place: Arctic Ocean: Canada Basin | collected... | reverse complement strand
TCCACTGCAACCCTCTTCGAATCGCAACATGCTGGTATGCGACCACGAACGGCCGCCGTCACTGCTGCGCGCAACGACGACGTGGTTACGTTCCACGTCCGTCAGCTCGAAGCTGTTGTAGGGGGCGTACGGAAGAAGCAGATCACCATTGCGTTTGACGCAGAGCGCCCCGGGCGCCTCGGCCGAGCCTGGGGCGTGCATCGGCACCACACTCGGCTCCTGCCAGGTGCGGCCGTCGTCCTGCGAGCGCGTCCAGACCAGGTCATTCTGCTTCATCCCGGAAGTGGCGTCATTCCAGAAGGTCTCACCCGGCACATCGATCGGCGTCCGCATGGCGTGGAAGTAGTGCTCCCCGGACGGCGCGCGGCAGATCGACCCAGCGATCGAGTACTGTGAGCGCCAGGTCGAAAACACCGGCCCTTCATGCGACCAGGTCTGGCCACCATCGCTCGATCGGCTCAACACCGCAACGAAGTCATTCGTCCCCAGCTCCTTCGTCAACGCGTAGGTGCACAGCAACTCCGCCCCATCACGCGCCAGCGCACTGCGTGGCCCGGCACTGATCAGGCCATCCTCTTCCGCCTCGTTTTGCCGCACGAAGCCTTCACTGATTTTTTCGAACCTCATATAGTTCCCTTTGATGTCATCTGTGTGGTTGTCATTATAAAAGCGGCTGAACGTGACACCTCACGTTGCAAGTGCTCCAGGCAACTCGGTCAGGTCCTGCAGAATACGGAAGTGTATTGAGCTCTTCAAAGTCGCCCAAAGGGGTCGTTCCGGAAAGCAAACCTATGAAAGGGACATTGGCGGCGGCGGCGCCTTCCGATAAATCTGTCGCGCAAGAAGAAACCGTCGGCTCTTCAGCTGCCTTTGTTTTGCGCGATACAGATCCGGTTTCCATCCGGGTCGACCAGCCCAAACTCGAGATTGCCCCAGGTTTGATCAAAAACCTCGCCCAGTGAATGGCCTGCGGCTTACCAGTTAATATCGTGCTCTCGCAGACATGCTTGTAATTCGCTAAGTCCTTGCACTCTTTGCGCGCGCATTCCTGCCTCGGTTGCGGCGTCGACGTTGATCTGGTTGTCGTCTAGAAACAGGATTCTTCCTGGCTCTACTCCCAAGGCAGAGATTACATACTCGAACGCCGCGGCATCGGGCTTGACCAGCCCCATTAAGTGTGAGGCGAAACGCTCATGAAAAACCCTGTCCAGCTGCATCTCACCCATCTTTCTATTCCAGTGGAGTTCGTTCGAGTTAGAGAACAGGGCGGTGCGATACCTTGACCCAAGCGAGTGTAGCATCTCCACTGCACCAGGGAAGGGCCCGATTGGCCAATGGAGGAAGTGGTCGAGAAATTCTGTGGGTGAGATGAAGAGCTTGAGCTCGGCCACTAGCTGCTCGGCGAACTGGGTCGGGGATGTCTTTCCAGACTCGAATTCACGCGGCGCCGTCGAGGTTAACCACTGCTGCCAGGCCTCATCCTGTGAGAGCGTGCCAGGGATCCACTCATTCTTGATCGGCGACCCGCCCAGCTCAACAATGACGCCGCCGAGATCGAACACCAAATGAGAGACCACCGGTTACCTAAATCCCTGCCATTGCGCGCTTGAACGCCGCAACCGCTTCGTTGACTGCACGCGTCGAGATGTCCGACGGCGTCAGAAAGTCAAAACCGTGAACGGTGCCCGGATAGTTGTGCAGTTCAACCTGGACACCTGCAGCCATCAACCGCATGGCGTAGACGACCGCTTCGTCACGCAGAGGATCGTGTTCGCAGGTCATCACGTAGGCCGGCGGCAAACCGGACAGATCCTTCGCACGCGCCGGTGCCGCATAGGGCGAGACGTCGCTGCGATCCTCGCCGATGTATTGATTCCACATATCAAGCGTGTTTTGATAATCCCAGATGTACAGACCAGCACCGCCCGTCATGGAGGGTGTGTCACAACGGTCATCAGTGACTGGATAAATCAGCATTTGAAACGCCACATCAGGGCCACCACGATCTCGCGCCATTAGAGCCACTGCCGCCGCCAGGTTGCCGCCCGCACTGCCGCCGCCGATGGTGATTTTGGCTGGATCAATCTTGAGCTCACCGGCGTTGTCGACCACCCATTGCAACGCCGCGTAACAATCCTCAACGCCGGCCGGAAACGGATTCTCCGGGGCCAAGCGATAATCAACCCCCACGGAAACCGCGCGGCCGTCGACCGCCATCGTCAAACAGCGTGGGTGTTCCGATTCCAGATCGCCCAGCACGAATCCGCCTCCATGAAAATTGACGAATCCCGGACCGGGCTCTGAACGATCCTTCGGCATGTAGAGGCGAATGGGGACATCCGGTGCACCATCTGGTCCTGGTATCGTACGCTCGATCTCCTCGATGTGGTCATGCGTCGGCCTTTCGGAGCCGGCATCTTCAATGAATGCGGCCAAGACCGCTCTCGTTCCCGGCACATCGGCGATATCGAAGCGTGGGAATGTCGATGCGATTTCCTCAACTGCGGGATCATAGATGCGATCAGCGCCCATGATTATCTCCTCTTAGAAGGGTCTCTCAGAAGCTCGTGCTGATTGCTCTATTCGCTAGCGCCCTGCTGGTCCGCATGCTCAAGGACGCCACTCTCGAAACTGAGTCGGCGGTAATAGCAGTTGCGAGCGCTGCCGTCCCCGTTTCTGGTATGGCAAATGCCCCCACCCTTGGGACGTACCAGGTACAGAAGTGAGTTCTGCTCGCAGTTCACCCGGACCTCAACCAGCTCAAAGAAGTGGCCGGACTCCGCGCCCTTGATCCAGAGTTCGTTGCGAGACGTACTCCAGAACGTCGCTATGCGCGTTTGAACACACTTCTCGAACGCCTGTTTGTTTGTGTAGGCGACAAGGATGACTTCCCTGGTATCGACATTTTGCACAGCGACGGGTATGACTTCAGGGCTTTGCGCCACGGCTTTGGCCATCTTGCCGAAGTCGAGCTGCAGCTCGGCACCTTCTTCGAGGTCGTAGGTTGATGATTTGCTGTCAGTCATTATTTCCTCGAGTTCAGCGGTGGACCCCATCCTCAAGAACTGTATGTGCTGCCATTGCGGGTTCCGGTCAGGCGCCAGCTTCGTTATTGCGCGTTCTCTCAGCTACACGGAGCCGCAGCTCGGAGCTCGAAAAGCTGTGCGGGCGGGCATTGAAGTAGCATCGATCTATCGTTTCTTCACGGGCAGTGAAGTTCGTGTCTCGATACTCATCACCAAGAATCCGTACGTCCCAGTCGGTGGATTTCAGGATCTCCACCACGTCAGCCTCGGTTTCGTAGATGATTATCTCGTCGACGTACTTACAAGCAGCAACCTGAATCTTTCGTTCGGTAATACTTTGAACGGGCTTGTTCTTCACTTCGCGGTCAACCGAAGGATCGACCTGAATGCATACAATCAGGTGATCACAACCGGACTTCACCTCCTCTATCATGAGAACGTGCCCGGCGTGAAACAGATCGAAAGTGCCGAACGTGATACCCTTCTTCATCAGTTTATAGCTCCTTCACCCGCAGTGTCATGTGCCGTAGCCAAGGGACGGTGATAGAGCTGTTGGCGACGGGTGCTCATCTTTACACCGATCGTTTCTGCCGTGACTGATAGGTCAATTCTTGAATATATATCCGATGAGCCGACAGACAAACCTGCAAATCCGCGTAACTCATTGAGTCCCAACGTGTCATGGCCAGTGGAGCTCTATCCTGAGCGGTAGCCGTCGGGGTTATCGCGCTGCCAACGCCAGGCGTCGGCGCACATCTGCTCCAGGTCGAAGGAAGCCTTCCATTTGAGCTGCTCGTTGGCTTTGGTGGAGTCAGCAAAACTGGAGGCGACATCCCCGGGGCGACGCTCAACAATCCGGTACGGAATCCGGCTTCCGATGGCTTTCTCGAAGGCCTTGAGGACGTCCAGTACGCTGTAGCCACGGCCTGTTCCGAGGTTATACGCCGTCACCCCGATCCCCGTTCGCAGGGCTTCGAGAGCTTTTATGTGTCCCCGGGCGAGATCGACAACATGGATGAAGTCGCGCACGCCGGTACCATCCGTCGTAGGATAATCGCCGCCGAACACGGACAACTCCGTCAGTCTGCCGACGGCCACCTGGGTGACGTAGGGGAACAGGTTGTTGGGAATGCCGTTGGGATCCTCCCCGATGCGGCCACTCGGGTGAGCGCCCACGGGGTTAAAGTAGCGCAGCAGGGCGATATTCCAGCTGCTGGCGGCGACGTGAAGATCCCGCAGGATGTCCTCGATTATCAATTTGGTATGTCCGTACGGGTTGGTGGCGGACAGCGGGAAGTCCTCCTTGATCGGGCCCGTGTGAGGGTCGCCGTACACAGTGGCGGAGGAGCTGAATACGAGATTGTGAACACCGTATTCGAGCATCGTCTCACAGAGGATGAGAGTCGAAGTGATGTTGTTATGGTAGTAGCGCAATGGCTGGGCGACGGCCTCGCCTACCGCCTTGAGGCCGGCAAAGTGAATGACCGCGTCCGGCTCGGCGTCGGCGAAGACACGCTGGAGGGCGGTTCGATCGAGCAGGTCCGCCTCAGTGAATACCAGTTTCTTGCCAGCCAGCTGCTGCACCCTCACCAGTGACTCAGCATCGCTGTTGACGAGATTGTCAACGACGGCGACCTCGAAACCCGCCTGTAGCAGCTCGACGCACGTATGGGAACCGATGAACCCGGCTCCACCGGTGACCAGCACTTTCAAAATGGTTCGTATCCTTTCGGCCTGGCGAAGAAGAGTTGTCCCAAGAACGTAATAAAAGGTTTACCAGGGATAGTCGCCAAGAATTCCATGCCTGACATGGTTGGTGCCGCCTATGCCTATAAAACTTTGTTTCGGTGCAGGAAAAACAGAAAAAGCACACCAAAGCTGAAGAAGGTCAGTCCGCAGACCAGAAAAGCCGTGCTCAAGTCGTACGCTTCGCTAACCCATCCGGCCATCGGCCCGACGATGATGAACATGAGCCGGCCGACCAGACTCCGCACGGACAAAACCGTGGCGCGTACATCCGACTCGACGCAGCGGTTGATGTAGTCGCTCAGTACCGGTCCGTTGATGCCACGTACGAAATAGACCACGAGAAAGAAGGCGGTAGCCCATAACGCCTGAAACTGGCTCAGCATGATATAGCCGGCGGCTGAAACCAGAATGAGAGAGATTAGGGACGCCCTCCTGCCCAGTAACGCTTCGATCCGATGGGCGAAAAAGGCGAACAAGCCGACGGAAAATTGCAAGACCGCCCAGACCGGCCCAAACCAGAGCTCGGGCAGTTCGATCGCTATCAGGTACGGCTGCACCAGCCAAACAATTGTCAGGGTCGATGTGCCGACCAACGATGAATACAGGATCAACCACTTGATCTGGGCATGGCCGTGCAGGGCGTAACGGACAATCTTGAAGACCGCCTTGAAGCTGCCCTCCGATGCATTGGCCGTCTTGCGAGTGGGCTCGACCAGTGACCAGGCCAATGGTATGACAAACAGCATGAGGACGGCCTGACCGAATAGGGGTGCACGCAGGCTGATCAGTGCCAGGGATCCCCCTGCCAGGGCGGCGATCCCCTCGGACACATTGGCGATGGAGCCGTAGCGGCCGGCCACCTTCTTGTATTCACCGCGCCGCTTGAGTTCGATCAGGGTGTCGTAGAGCATCGCCGAGTCGGAACCAGAGATAAAACTGCCGCCAATGGCAATCAGCAGCTGCGCGACGAAAAAGTCGGCGAACACTTCGGCGAAGGCGTAGATCCAGAACCCGATGGACGCACAGATCGCACCGATGAGCAGGGAGCGTCGTCTACCCAGGCGGTCGGCGAAGTACCCGGACGGCACTTCGAAGAGGATGACGCAGAGCGAATAGAACGCCTGCACCGTCAGCAGGTCCGCGAGATCCAGGCCGTTGTCCTGATAGAACAGGAACACGACAGGCATGATCAACAGGAACCAGCGACAGGCCTGCATGGCGTAGAGCTTCCACAGGTTGCCTTGCAGACGCGGCGGCGCTTCAGTCACTTATGCGTAGAACCAGTCTGTCGATAAGACCCGCACTCGGTTGCCGCGCTCGAACGGTGCCAGGCCGAGACGCTCCATGAGCTCGTCATAGTCCATTCCGTAGGTGTCGGTGATGATCGCTTTGTCACCGAAGACGCAGATGCCGTAGGTGATCACGACCTTGTCGCCGAGGTAGGTGCAGGTCGGCTGGTTGCAACGTAACGGTCCGGGGGCTCGGTGGTAGCGCCCGCGATCCAGCGGTTGGCGCATCTTGCCAATCGGAATCACCTCAATCGGACCCGGCTCGATGTACGACGTATCGTCGAGGGACTCCAGGTTGCGGTGGTTGCGCCACGTCATCCCCTCATCACTGCTGACGGCACTGGTCAGGCGGTGGCGATAGAGGCCGGCCATGATCTCCCACGCCGATAGCTGGTTCCAGATCACCAGCAAGTCACCGGTCGAGGGAATGCGCGAGATATTGAGCGGTGACGGGTAGCAGGCCAGTTCTGTTGGCTGGGCCTGGTTCCAGGTCTCGCCACGATCGTCGGAGTAACTCTGGAAGAAGCGACCCAGGTTGGTGCGGCCGAACATCAGGACGCGACCGTCGTTGAGCTCGATCACCGCCGGCTCACCCATCGAAAAGGTCCCCTGTATTCCATTCTCCAGACTCGCCATGACTTCATTGCGACTGCGCTGCCACGTCCGTCCTTCGTCATCGGAGTAGTAGGCACTGCTGTACGACAGTCCACCTCGTTCCGCACTGCTGAAGGCCTCGCCATAGCAGTACCGGGTCTTCTCGTCGCCAACAGGCCTGGCGCCGAAGCTGGTGTAGAACGGGACGATGACGCGGCCATCCTTCAGTACCGTCGAGCGCTCATTCGTGAACACGGCGTTGGTCCCCGGCGGGTTGACCTGCACCGGCGTCGACCACGTGGCCCCCTCATCAGCAGAGCGTGAGAACGTCAGCGAGGCGTGGTAGTCACCCTCGTAGGCTCCGACCTGAGCCCTGCTGCGCATCGCCAGTCCGACCTCCCCCGACTTCAGTCGCAACAGATTGGCGTCCATGACCGCCAGCATCGGCTCATCCGATTCGAGTGTGAGATCCGCCGGCACACTCCATGTCTCTCCCGCGTCCTCAGAATAGTTCGCCTGCACCGGCTCGATAGGATCGCCTCTCCCGGTGCCCCATACCCATAGCAGACGTCCATCCCCCACCGGCAGTACGCTGCCGTAGGCTGGACTCTGCTTGATGGCGTCGAGCTTGATGATGCCGTTGACGAATTCAGTCATCGCTGGTTCCCTCGATTCTTCCTGAGTCCTATGTTGCCGGGCGATCCCGTCTCATTCCCTTTTGAGGAACCATGCCCATAAACCTTCCCGAAGACTTCCCTGCCATCAATAACCACCAACTTGGCTTCGACGACAACGCGCTAGCGGATTTCCGTGACAAGTTTGGTGAAGAAGAGGTCGTACGACGCCTGGACCGGCTCAAACAATGGCTCCAACACGCCAACCTGCTCAATCACTATGGCGTGATACTGACTCCGGTCCTGATCGAGCACCTGACTCAAGCCAGCGACTTCGAAGCGCTTCTAGGCGAGCTGGATCAACGGGCGACGCACACAAGAGCCGGCCACTTCGACGCCGGCGACCCCATTCAGCGAGATCTGGAGTTCCGCCGCTTCGCCATGGAATCGACCAACGAGCGCATGCCGATCGCGACCACCCAGATGTACAGCGAGTTCATCGCACTCCCGCAGCTGCCGCCACCGCGCCTGCACGAGTTCCACCTCAGTGACGAGCAAATACAGGCCGCCAAACGAGTCGCCCACGAAGCAGTCGGCTTTCTTGACTTCGCCAGGCAATTCAAGGCCTCAACGGCGAGACCCGTCATCGTCATTGGCAATGACCGCTATGGCCGGCTCTGGTTTGTCGAACCGATCGAGCCTTTCCTGGTCGAAGCCGGCATCGAGGTTCGCTATGATCGCGTCCCCTCCCTGCTCGCTCACCGCCTCTCGACGCCGGCGATTTTTCCAGCCCGGTTCGTCCGCCGCATCAACGCCCAGATGCCGCACATTATCATCGCCGACGGCGCCAGTGGCGCCAAGAATCCCGCAGCGATGAAGATGGCCAAGGCCCTGCGCAGCTGCGCCAACTGGTTCGCCGCCTTCAACGATGTGCGAGCTCGAGGGGATAGATCGAAGTACGCGGATGAAAGCTCGATACCCGCGGACTTCATCGACGAACTCATGAAGTGGCACGAGTTCGTCGCCCGTCGAGTCGAGCTGTCTGGCTGGGTGACCCCTGGCTCGACCTACCGCGTCACCACCTGGTCCAACGACATGTTCCCGGTCGCCGAGTTCGGCGACATCCCACCGGCACCGGTCCAGCATGTCGTCTTCGGTGACGACCGGCCGCAGGTAGTGCTCGCCAACCCGACCATGTACCCGGGCAGCGATGGCGACCTACCAGACCAACTGCGAAAGGTTCACCCCTACTTCCTGAACGATCCGGAGAAAAGAGTCGCCGAGCGCATCGTCTATGGCTTTGGTTCGTATGGCTTTGAGTCACGCGTTGATGGCCCGACGACGGCCCAGTACATCGCCGCCGCGCAGCAGATCGCCAAAGAGGAGGTTGAGGGCCTGTTGCCTAGTCCTGCCCGAGCAGACCGCGCAGATGCTTGACCGCGAGAGTGACACCCTCGTAGTCGTCACATGAGCTGTAGTTCTTACCCAGGTAGTAAATGGAGACGATGCCGTTGTAGTTGGCCGCTTTGAGAATGCCGGCAATGCGCTCGTAGTCGAACCACTCCTCCCAGCCCTGATCGATCTTGAAGACCTTGGCGCGCACGTACGAAGCCAGATGAACGGTCTGTTCCATGAAGGCGTAAAAATCAGTTCCGTCCCACTCCCCCTTCGGCGTCACTCCCGGCGACCCCACCCATCGTCCCGTATCCATGCTGAAGGTGAAATTCTCGCGATCGACCTCTCTGTGCGTGCGGATGATGTCATCGCCCGTGGGCTCGGTGACGGGTGCGTGACCGCGCATCCCCACCATGATTCCCTTTTCGAAGGCATAGTCGCAGACCTCCTGATAACAGCCGATCATCGCCGCGCGAATCTCCTCCGGCACACCGCCAGTCCCCAGCAGAATCATCGGTGCCCCTAAAAACACCGCCGTATCCACCCGGGACCTGGCCACCTCAACCCTGTTCCGTAGCTCTTCATCGGTGCCGACGAAACTGCCGCCGCCATCGATCATGCCGATCGACAACCCGCGTCTGTGCGCCGCCAGCTTGACCTCCATCAGATAGTCGTTTCCCTGCGACGGGAAGCCCTTGTGGATATCAAAATCGACGGCATCCAACCCGAGACCATGGGCGAAGTCGATGAACGTCAACGGGTCAACGATCGACGTCGACGTCTCGCGGTCGTACATGAACGAAAAACATCCGAGCTTGACCATTTCGTGCCTCTTTGCCTCATTTAATGTTGTCGGAAGCCTGTTTGTCCCTTGACCTGACGAGAGAGCTCTACATGAACGTCCTCGATTACCACAATTCCCATATCATCAACACCTCCGCCACGGATGGCGTCGAGAGCAACACCTGCAGGACGCAGGTACTGGCCTCGTGTACGATGACCGAGACCGATGCTGACCAATCGTATGATTTCTACCTGGGCAAGGAGTGCATCGGCGAGCACATGTACAAGGAGATCGGCATCGCCCAGGTGCCCACATCCGAGGTCTGCGTCATCTTCAGCAAGACCGAATCATCCCTGCTGAAGAAGTTCGCCAACCACGACCGCGACGTTGTCCAATCGGGACCCATGGATGTGGCACGAGAAGGCTTTGCCGGCGGCTACGCCTACTGGACGGATCTCCAATTCATGCTGAAATCGACCCAGGCCCGTCGACTGGACAGCATCGATGACATCATCGCCGCTGTCACCGCGGGTGATGCCATGGTCGGCCGCACCCTGCTCAGCGAGCCGGAGCTGGGATGGTCGGCGACGCTCGAATACCCGATCAACTACGTCAACGTGCATCCCCCCGCAAAACGCTTTCAGGTGGACGTCGGCCCGGTGCTGTACCCCGAGCTCGACTCAACAGAGGCCTTCATCGTCGATCGCGTTCGGTTGGCTTACGTGATGTTCAATCAGTTCGATGCCGTCGAGTTCGCCATCCGTGAGCAGACC
>Ga0114999_10010138_pt1 | contig 10225 bp, 16 predicted proteins | sample ArcticOcean_MG_C_3_FD_89820 | JGI IMG/M metagenome (GOLD analysis project Ga0114999, IMG submission 89820) | Marine microbial communities from western Arctic Ocean - ArcticOcean_MG_CB8_126 | ecosystem: Environmental > Aquatic > Marine > Oceanic | place: Arctic Ocean: Canada Basin | collected... | reverse complement strand
TTTTCAACTTCATTTTTTGAATTTTCAGCATATTCATGAATACTGTCTCTGATGTTCTCTGTAAATCCCTCTAATGGTGGACTGGAATTTTTTTGGACTAGCAGTGCTTGTGAACCTGGAATATATTCTAATAAACCACTCCCATTTTTGGACATTCTTTTTCTAATATGTTATATATTTAGAGAATTTGGTAATTATATAATAACTCTATTAAGGAAATGATCTGATTTGATAAAAAAAATTTTTATTTTGGGAATTGTTGGCGTTGTGATTATTGCAAGTATTGTTTTGTCTTTTTCAAATACAATTGTTGAATCTGATATTGAATCAACCATAGTTGAACCTGATGTAATTATGCCTTCAAAAGTTTCTCGTCCTGGCTGTGAAAATGAGAATAGATGCTACATACCATCTGAAATTTTTATCGAAAAAGGTAAACAGGTAACTTGGGTTAACGAAGATTCAGCTTTTCATAGTGTAACTTCTGGTTTTTATGATTACCCAACACCTCTTTTTGATAGTGGTCATTTAGATCCCTTTGAATCCTATACTGTTATTTTTGATGAATCTGGAATATTTGATTATTTTTGTACCCTTCATCCTTGGATGATGGGACAAGTTATTGTTGAATAAGGTACCCGAGGGAGTCGAACCCCCTTGTATAAGCTTTGCAGGCTCACGCATAACCGTTCTGCCAGAGTACCATTTTAAAAAACACAAACTGAATAATTAAACTCTTTAGATCAGAATTTGTTAAATGGTTTTGAAGCCAATTTGACATCTTCTCCTTTCACAGTTTTTCTACCTGCGTGAGATGCCATATCCACCGCACTTTTTGCAATTATTTCAGCAAACTCTTCAATAATCCTCCTTAATTCATCTGCTGATTCATCACTAACTCTTTCTGCCCCTGCTTTCTTTAGAATTCTATACATTGCAGATAATCCTAGTTCTGATGACTTCATGAATTTCGTTTTAGTTTTTTCCGAAAAAAGATAATGAGTTAAAAAATATCACTAAGGAATCGATTTATACAGACTATTTTAAGAATTTACAAAGAAATGACATGGTATTTTGATTCTCATATTCATTTGTCTGACCCTCAATATTCATCTGATATGAAATTTATCTTAAAAGGAATGGAGTGTATGAAACTGAAAGCATGTTGTGTATCTATGAATGTTGAAAATTCTTTACAAACATTAAATCTTGCAAAAAAAAGTAATCTTGTTTTACCCTTTATTGGAATTCATCCTGAATATGCACACGAGAAAATTGAAGAAATTATTCCTTTAATTGAAGAAAACTATGATCATCTTTCTGGAATTGGAGAGATAGGATTAGATCCTACATATGTTAAAGATGATGAAGATTCCAAAAGACAAATTCATGTATTTGAAACATTGTTGTCATTAGCAGAAAAATTTAAAAAACCTGTATCTATTCATTCTAGAAAAAGTCTTGATGATGTTTTTGAAATAATGACATCTTATGATGCAAAACGTGCTTTACTTCATTGGTTTGATGGAAGCAAAAAACAACTTCAAAAAGCCATGGATATGGGATTTTTTGTTTCTTATGGTCCTGTAACAATTTATGCCAATGACAAACAAACATTGTTGTCTAAAACAGAAGAATCAAAAATTCTTGTTGAAACTGATGGCCCTGTACGATTTTCTAGATGTTTTGAAATGAAATCTGGACAAATTAGTTATATTCCAAGTGTCATTTTTTGTGCTTCAAAAATACTTAGAAAAACATTTGATGACATGTCCTTTATACTTGAGAAAAATTCAAAGACGTTTCTTGGAATATAGGTATAAAACACCCTATTCTTTAGACAATTTGTGAATAGGATAAAACGTCTCTCGTATGAAGTACTTGAGGAACATAAGTCAAAATTTGGAGTTGATTTTGCTGATAACAAGAAAATTTTGAATCAAATTTCTATTATACGCTCAAAAGGTCTCAAAAATGAGATTGCCGGCTATATTACAAGATTAATTAAAACTGAGATCCGAGATGAAAATACAAAACAAGCTAGAATTGCAGCTTCCAGATCAATCACTGAAACTGAATCAGAAATTGAAACTTCTGAAACAACTACTGAAGAAATTTCAGAAGCAACAATTACATCTGAAGAAATCCTTCCTGAAACTCTCACAGAAAGTGCTACTACATCAGAAGTATCTGAACCTGAAGAAGAGAAAACTGAATAGTATTTTAAATATTAATTTATAATTTTAAATTAAGTAGATATGATTACTGTAAAACTTATTGGTGGTGCAAAAAAATCTTTTCTAAAAGATCAATTTGAAATTGATGCATCTGATATTACTATATTAGAATTATTTAATTTATTGTTGAAATTAAAACCTAATAATTCTCCTGAATTAGACACCAAAAATATTTTGGTTGCAATTAATGGTGTTGATTCTTCTGCAATTAATGGACAATCTACAATAATTAAAAATAATGATCTTGTAAGTATTATCCCTGTAATTCATGGTGGTTCTTCTAAAAAATTAAATTTTGAAATAAAAAAAAAATATATTCAAGTAATTGAAATTAAAGGCCAAAAATCAATTAATGTAAAATTTATTGATGAATTAAGAAAAAAATTTCCAAAAGTTCAACTTCAGGCAATTTCAAGTAACTTTATCTTGAATGGTTCTCATCTTAAAAAAATTTTATCATTATCTTTAGAATCTGAAAAAAATAATCTTTTACTTTCAAATAAATTAGAAACTGATATTTTAATGCGTTTTGCTTTAACAACACAAATATCTAGTGCAATAACTGTTGTTGGAATAAAACCTAAGAGTAATTTTATTTTAATTGCAATTGGTAATAAAAAAATTTCCCAGTCACTTTATGATGAAATGATTTTAAAATCTATGACCATATTTCAAAAAAATAATGATTCATTTCTTAAAAAATATTTTAAGATTACAAAAAAACAACTTGATATTGTTCACTCTAAGACTCCTTTAGAAGATATTTTGGTTGAAAAAGCAGTAATTTTATTCTGAAATACTGCGTTTTGTTTTTTCAATACTTAATACATCTGATTTTTTTAATATAGCAATCCCTGTTTTATTGCCTAAAATTTCAATTAAAATCATTTTGTCTGGATACTCAAGTGACACTTTATTTTTTATTTGATTTGCTATTTTTGTAATAATTTCTTTACTTGATAAATCCGAATTTCTTTTTTCTATTGAAATTCTATACTTTTCATCTTCTAAAATTTGTTCAGACATTTCTAAAACACATCTTTCTATTTCATCAATTTGTGTTTCGATTACTTTTTGAATTGGTATTATTCGTGAACAATATCTGATACTCCATGGTTCATCTAGAATCATTTCTTTAATTTTTTCTACAACTTGTACTGGAACTAATTTTGTTTGAGCAGTTAAAATTCCTGACATGTTTGTAATTGTAATTGTAGGTTCTGAATCTCCCAATTCTTCTAAAATATCCCTTAATTCTCTTTCTGTATCTGATTCAAGATGTCTAGGGCATGTAATTATTAAATTCATAATTTTAAAATCCCACTTTTACTCAAAAAACCTTCTCTAATTATTTTGATCTCACCATTTTCAATTTCAATAATGGTTGATTCTTCTGAATTTGTAATTTTTCCTCCATCAACAAAAACATCAAAATTTTGTATAGTTTTCAAACCTTCATCAGGATTTGTAAATGAAGTATGACCTGAAATATTTGCACTAGTTCCTACCAGAAAATTACATTTTTTTAATAATTCCAATGTGCATTTATTATTTGGAACCCTTATTGCAATTTTTTCATTTAAGTTTAAGGATTTTTTTAATCTCTTATCAATCAACTTTAAAATTATTGTCAATGGACCCGGCCAAAATTTTTCCACAATTTTTTCTGTAAATTCATCAAATAGTACAATTTTCTCTGCTATTTCTTTTGAATACACTAAAACAGGAAATGGTTTTGAAATATCTCTTGATTTGATTTCATAAATTTTCTTAACTGCTTTTTCATTGAATGGATCACATCCAATTCCATATACTGTATCTGTTGGAAAAATGATAATTCCTCCTTGGTTAATACTTTGTATTGTCTTTTCAATTCCTTCTTTATCACAACTTACTTTCAATATTCATTATACTTTTTTTTGTTTTATTACCATTTTCTTTTGTATACATTTTTAATAGTGATACTTGGTAATTTGTAAAGTATGTCTCAACCATCTTCAAACTTCGATGAAAATGACTTTGAAGATGATTTTGATGATGTCTTTGAAGAAATAATTGATTAGATACTTAACCCAAAATTATCTGTAAAATTTGTGAATGAATAATATGCTTGCAAAAACTCCCTTCCATTTTGACTAATTTTGTATTTGTTTGAACCTTGTGATTTTACTTGTTCTAAGAGTCCTTGAGATACCAGTGTTTTTAGTAAGTTTGAAATTCTTGAATGAGAAATATTTGCTTTTCTAATCAGATAAGTGACTGTTGCCCCATCATCATCTTGAAGATCATCTCTGGTTGTTGATAAAATCTCCCCAATAATTTTCATTTTAGTTCTATACTCTGCCATCTTTCTAATTGTTTATAATTAAAATTTCTATGATAGCCACTTGAATTTTTCCAATATACTAAAAAGATAAAAGAATTTGACAAATTTCCTATTTTTTTAAATTTTGAGCCTATGATGAAATTATTCAAAATCTTTATCAAATTTTATTTTAGTTAAAGGTACTTTACTTACTGGAATGAATAATGCTATTAATCCTGCAATTTTGATTATTGTCGATATTGAATATAACATTAATTCTGGGAACATAAAAGAATACCATCCTAAAAATTCCCCAAATGCTAAAAATGCTAATCCTATTGAAACTGAAATTGCCCCCTTGTTTTTATTTTCAAAATATGATAACATTGTTTCAATAGCTCCATATGCTAACAAAATGAATGACATTGATCTGAAAATGTGTTCTAATTGAACAGATGACACTAGGAATAATGGAAAAAATCCTACAGATCTGAAATAACTAGATTTTGGGAAAAATGATTTTATGCTATGTGAGAATGCAATGAAAAAGTAACCAATTGTTTGAATTATAATTCCTACAGTTTGAATCCACCGTTCTATGTTTCCTGATTTGAAAATAAAATCTTCTGCCATATACCCTGCCCAAATTACAAAAAAACCTATACTAATTGCAAAAAATGCTAAGGTTAATCTAAATAATGTTGGACTACCTGTGTTTCTAAATCCAATTAATGACATTATTCCAATTGAAAGACCTACCAAAAATCCTACTAAATTAAGTATATTTTCTAATAAAAATTCCAATTATATTTAGAATAACATTGAACTAATTATTTTAATCTGATGAATGATTTCACAATATTGTTAATCCCATTCATCCAATGAACCTGAAGTTTGACCTTCTGTACTGCCTGCATAGTCTCCTAAAATATCTGAATATTTTATTTCATTGTGCGCTACGAATTTAATATATTCTCCATAACTCATGTCTAAATCACAAGAACTACATTTTACAACTGAGAAGTCCATTGCCAATTCTGCGCCTTCTTTGCATTTTGGGCATTTGATCTTCATGCCTACATCTGTCTTTGATAATTATTATTACTTTACATTCACAAGGTAAACTCGTATCCATTATTTTCAGATTAAGTAAGTATGTATGATATTAGTAATGTTGATGCTAGTTGATAGGCACGGCTTTGGGGCATTGTTATTTTTTATAAAATTTTCTAGAATAGATTTAAGATGATGAATTTCTATGATATGATGGTATAATGGTAAATCTTCTTGATCCTACAAATGTGATTACTAGAATGTTTAATGCCAAAAAATATGATGAAATGTATAATTATTGTAAAAATCTACTTGATAAAATTCCTAATGATATGGTTGGACTACAAAATATTTCTTTATCTTTAATTTATCTGAAAAAATATGAAGATGCAATTATTTTCTGTAACAAAGTTTTAGAAATTAAAAGTGGAGACACATTTGCATTAAAAAACAAAATTTATGCTCTTGAAGGATTGAATCAATATGAACAAGTAATAAAATTATGTGAAAAAATATTATCTACAAATCCAAAAGATTCTTGGACCTTAAACAGTATGGGTTTATCCCTAAATGAACTAGATCGACATCAAGATGCATTGAAATGTTATGAAAAATCTCTTGAAATTGATTCAAGTGATGTTACTGCTTTAATGAATAAGGCAATTTCTTTTAGTCATTTGGGAAATTATGTAGATGCAATAAAATGCTATGATGATGCTCAAACCTATGATTCTAGTTTAAAAGAAATAGCCATTGCAAAATCTAGATTATTTGAAAAATTAGATATGGAAGATGATGCGTTTTTGGCAGCACAAGGAATTCTTAATAAAGATATGGAAAAAATTAAAATGGCAGCTAAAAAAAACAAGTGTTCTGTTTTTCACCAATTTTGTGAAAATGAATTTGAAAACTTCAACTTAAATACAAAAATAAATAATTAATTACATGAAAGTTGTAGTAATTTCTGGTAGTCCTAGAAAAAATGCTAAGACTCAAGTATTGATGAAATATGTTTATGATTACACAAAATCAAAAAACGAGGATACTAAATTAATTAATTTATCCGAAGGTCAGGTTGAATGCTATAGGGGACCAGATGAAGAATATAATGAGGCAACAAATACTGCAGCAAAAGACATTATGGATGCCGATGTTTGGTTGATTGGAACCCCAATCTATAATTCCTTTTTTAGTTCAGCACTAAAAAATTTATTTGAATATATTAATTATAAAAAAACCGAAGGAAAAGTTGCGGGAATGACAATTTTGGCAGCTGGAAATATTGGATTTATTGATGTTCAAACATTACTCACACAATTATTATCATATTTCAAAGTAATAGCAAATCCAAAAGCAGTATTTCTCACAACTGAGTCTATTACTGAAAATTCTGTTTCAAATCTTGATGCACAAAACAGATTAAAAGAAATGGTTGATGAAACCCTAATACTAGCATCTAAATTGAATTAAGTTTATTAAGTAATTCTTAAAATTTTTACATACACCTAGAAATGATTCCTATATAGACATTCGAAAAAAGATAAAAGTAGTTTATTATTGTAATTTTTCATGAGTCGTATTTGTACAAAATGTAAAAATTCAATCTCGGAGACTGAAAAGCTTGGAATTGTTGCTGAAAAATATCCTACTTGTAACAAGTGTTGGGCTGAATGGAAAGAATATCAAATAATGGTGATGAATGAAATGAAACTCGACATGTCAATGCTTGATCATAGAAAATTATTGAAAAAACATGAGAAAATCTTTGTTGGTGTTTTATCTCCTGAAGGCGAAGTAATTGATTACAGTAATGAAGATAACAGAAAACCAGATAAGCCTACAAATAACTAAAATTTCAAGTATTTTTTAGCATTATCTGGAATAATAATTTGCATTCTTCTCTTTTGTTCCTCTTTTAATTCTCCAATAATTTTTTTAATTGTTTTTGAAATGATTTCCTTTTCATTTTCTTCTAGTGTCAAAAATATTTCTAGAATCCCATCTAAATTGAATAAGATGAGTTTCTGAGGATTTTGTGAAATTTCAATAATATACGCTGAAAATATCCCTTCTCTTTGTTCCTCTGAAAGACTTACTAAAATTTTTAACCATGTTTTGAATAGCTTTGAAAAATTTGGAAATGGAATTGTAGGTCCTGCTTCTAATGCATTGTTAATTACTTCATTTCTATCTGATTCATCTAAGGAAAAGAATTCAACCATTCTTTTTTTCAACATTGGAGTTCTTAAAAAATCTGGAAGACTAGATAAATTAACTATGATATTCCCTGCAAAATTTTCTCCTGTCATTGATCTCGAAGAATTAATGTTGAATATAAAATCATGTTGAAACACTTTAGCTTAAATAAACGTGATAGGGATTCAACATTATGACATCAACTGTAGTTGTTGGAGGATTTTTTGGAGATGAAGGCAAAGGGAAAATAATCTCATATTTAGCAATTAAAGATAATCCAAAAATTATTGTTCGTGGAGGTGCTGGCCCCAATGCCGGTCATACAATTAGAGATGGTGATAGGGTGTACAAAGTTCGAATGCTTCCTAGTGGATTTTTAAATAAAGATGCCAAAGTGATGATTGGTCCTGGGGTAGTAATTAATCCAGAAGTTCTAAAAAAAGAGATAGAAGATTTTGATGTTTCGGGACGTTCATTTATTGACAAACATTGTGGAATTATTGAAGAAACTCACCTAAACCGTGATTCAAAAGGTGAACTAAAAGAAAAAATTGGTAGTACTGGCTCTGGAACTGGTCCTGCAAATTCAGATAGAGCTATGAGGGTATTGAAATTAGCAAAAGATTTTGATTCATTATCTTCATTAATTACAGATGTTCCTTTTGAGATTAATTCTGCACTTTCTGCAAATGAACATGTTTTGATCGAAGGTACTCAAGGAACTTTTCTCTCTTTATGGCATGGAACGTATCCATTTGTAACCTCAAAAGATGTAACTGCTTCTGGAATTTGTGCTGACGTTGGTATAGGTCCAACAAAAGTAGATGAAGTAATTGTTGTTTTCAAGTCATATGTTACTCGTGTTGGTACTGGTCCTCTTGAAAAAGAACTTTCACTAGATGAGGCTGAGCAAAGAGGATGGTCTGAATTTGGAACTGTTACTGGCCGTCAAAGACGTGCTGCTGACTTTGATTTTGATTTAGCTAGGCGTGCTATCATGCTTAATGGCGCAACTCAAATTTCTATTACAAAATTAGATGTTTTGTTTTCAGATTGTGCGGGAAAAACTTTGTATGATGATTTATCTGAAGATGCAAAGCTATTCATAAAAAATATTGAAGATGAATTAAACACGCCTGTTACAATAATTGGAACTGGTCCAGATGTTAATGATGTTGTTGATAGAAGATAGGCTCTAATTTTTTGGATAAGTTTAATTTGATAATCTGTTACAAATCTCCGTGGACAAATTACAAAATATTTCTAGTGATAAATTACAAAATCCTCCTAGTGATAAATTACCACGATATGTTCAAGTAAATTCTACTTTAGAATTCTCTAGACTTGTATGTGCTCTTGAACGTGCACCACGTGTATCTTTTTTACATGATCATGAAGGGAAAAAAATTTTATCTGTCCAGATGGATGTTCTAAAAGAAAAACCAATTGTATACTATACTCCTTTAGAACATAATGGGCACTATCTTTGTTATGGATTGAAAGGTGGAAAAGAAGAATCTAAAATCGTTGATACTACTTCTGATTCTAGCAAACTTTATTCTCCAATTATTCGAATTAAATCTCTCCCCAAAACTTTGAAACCTGGAAATGGGACTCTTGATAGATATCAACCAATTGAATTAGAAGATGTATCTAGTCTTGCCAAACTTACATGGGGTTTTGATGAAATTCCTTTTCCGTTGTTTTTGTTCCCACATAATGATAAATGGCTTCTTGGTGTTTTCATGAATTTTAATGATGAGGGAACTTCTTATTATTGCCATGTTGTCTTAAACTACGATCCAAAGAAACCATTTTTGAAATTTTCATCCACTAATGGGGTGGACCCAACTTTTGTAGAAAATCCTTCTGAACATGGTTATTCGTATATCAAAATAATAAAATTAAAAGAGACTCATCCACTAGTTGATTATGGCCACCTTCAAAACTAGATTATCTCAGATTTCCAAAATTAATGGAAATGTAATTCTTGCAAATGATTATGATATTTCTGTTAAAAATTTAGAAACAAAAACTATTCAAAATATTAAAAAATTACACCCATTTCTATGTGGAATTAAATTAAATTTTCATTTACTTTTACCTTTGAGTAGTAAAGAAATAATCAAAATTAACAAAACTGCTCATAGATATGGTTTACAAACAATTGCAGATATCAAATTAAATGACATTGGAAATACAAATAGAGTTACAACAGAACATTTATGGAATTTAGGATTTGATGCAGTAATCGCAAATCCAATAATGGGACTTGATAGTTTAAAAAATTTGGTAAAATCTGCCCATAAAAATCAAAAAGGTGTTATCACTTTGTGTCACATGAGTGCCCCCGAGGCAAAATTATCTTATGATATGGAGGTAAAAATAACCAAAAAACAACAGTTGTACCAATTATTTCTAAATTGGGCATTAA